>Ga0315900_10002053_pt1 | contig 31569 bp, 27 predicted proteins | sample LakEriMetagenome_FD_203521 | JGI IMG/M metagenome (GOLD analysis project Ga0315900, IMG submission 203521) | Freshwater fungal communities from buoy surface, Lake Erie, Ohio, United States - Buoy 12 MA114 | ecosystem: Environmental > Aquatic > Freshwater > Lake > Lake biofilm | place: USA: Lake...
GCCTTGCCATGAACATGAAAGTCTCCACCTCCTTCCTGTTTGACCAGGCCACCGATCGCATGTCGACGATCCAGGGGCGGCTCTCCCGCACCCAGGCCCAGCTGGCCGAGTCCAAGCAGATCCTGGCCCCCAGCGACTCGCCTGACCAGGCCGCCGCGATCGAGCGCCTGCGCGGCGAAATCAGCCGGCAGGAGGGCCATGGCAACTTGCTCAAGACGGCCTTGCAACGCTTCACCGCCGAAGAGACCGCGCTGACCTCGGCCGGCCAGATCCTGGCCCGCATCAAGGAGCTGGCCACCCAGGCCGCCAACGACACCTTTGGTCCCGACGATCGCCGCGCGATCGCCGTCGAGATGCAGGCGCTGCGCAACCAGCTCGTGAGCATCGGCAACACCCGCGACGACAACGGCAACTACCTGTTCTCTGGCACCCGGGTCACCACGCCCGCATTCGCCACGGACGTCTATGGCAAGGTGGTCTATCAGGGCGACCAGACGCAGACCCGCGTGCCCGCCGGCGTCGAGCGCACCGTGCAATTCACGCGCGCCGGCTCCGATGTCTACACCCGGGTCGTGCGCACTGACACACAGGGCGAGAAAACCACCGTCGCATTCTTTGATGCCCTCGATGAACTCATTGCTGCGGCCAATTCGAACAACGGCCCGGCCCTTCGGCGTGGCCTGGGCGAGGTCGACCAAATGCAGTTCAACATGAGTCTGGCCATTGCGCAGTGCGGCTCCGACCAGCTGGTCGTGCAATCTCAAAGCGATGTGCTGGAGCAGACCACGCTGCGCCTGAAGTCCACCCTCTCGTCGATCGAAGACCTCGATTACACCGAGGCCGTCGCGCGCATGAACAAGGAGATGACCGCGCTGGAGGCCGCCATGGCCAGCTTCGGCAAGATCTCCAGCCTCAGCCTGTTTGACCATCTGCGCTGAAAGAACCGGATTCCTTCATGGCCACCGTCAACAGCACCGGCTCGAGCGCCGCCTCCTCCAACATCGTGGGCCTGCTGGGCGCGGGCTCGGGGATCGACATCCGGAGCCTCGCCCAAAAGCTGGTGGCCGCCGAGCAGCAGCCTCGAGAAGCAGCGATCAACGAAAAAATCAACCGCAGCGAGGTTCGCATCAGCGGCTATGGCGCCCTGCGCTCTGCCCTGAAAGACTTGCAAACGGCCTTTGAATCGGTGGCAGACCCGAGCGACTTCGCCTCGCTCAATGTCTCCAACTCGCAGCCGACGGCCTTCTCGGTGATCACCGGACCGAATGCGCCCACCGGCACCTTTGATTTGCAGGTGACCACGGTCGCCCAAGCTCAACGCAGCGTCGCCACGTTTGCCAGTCGGACCACGACGCTCAATAACGGTGCTGGCTTTGACCTGACCCTGACCGTGGGCAGCGGCGCAACGGCCAAGACCCACACCATCGCCGTCACGACGCCGACGCCCGGTGGAGTGATGAGTGCCATCAATGGGGCCGGCATCGTGGGCTTCAATGCCCAGTTGGTTGAAACCGGCACCGATGTCAGGGTCTTCGTGACCGGCCCTGAAGGCACGGCCAACGGCTACAGCCTCACCGCGGCCGGCAACGCGGCCACGTTCACCACCACGCAAAGCGCCGGCGATGCCAGCTTTCGGCTCAATGGGGTGACCATCACCCGGCCGAGCAACACGGTCACCGACGTTCTCAAAGGCATCACCTTCAAGTTGTTCAATGAGACCTCAGGTACGGCAAGGCTGGACCTGACGCGGGACACCTCTGGCGTTCTTGACCGGATGAAGTCGCTGGTGAACGCCTACAACGAATTTCAGGAATCGATCGAGGTTCTGGGTGATCGCGCAAGCAAAGTCGAGACCTTCGGCGGCGCTCTGGCGGGGGACTCGCTCCTGCGCAATGTGAGTGCTCTCGTGCGGCGCTTCATCACCGACGATTCCAAATCGCCAGGAGTCAAAGTCATCGCCCCGCGCGATGCCGGTCTGAGCATCGATCGCAATGGCAAGCTCATGCTCGACGAGGCCAAGCTCACCAGCCAGCTGCAGCTGCGTTTTGACGAAGTGGTGACGATGTTCACTGCAGGCACAGACAACAAGAGTGTCTATGGCAGTGACCCGGCCGGGTCGGCCGGCGAGGCGGTTCGGCGTATCGCAGCCATGCTGCGGCCCGACGGATTGTTTGATCAGCAGACCCGCATCGTCAACCGCCAGGTCGAGGACTACCAGTCCCAGCTGACCAAGCTGCAGGACCAGATGCAGCAATTGCTGCAGCGGTATGTCCAGCAATTCGCGGCGATGGACAGCATCGTGGGTGAAGCCACCAACACCCGCGCCAGCATCAAGAGCACCTTCGAGGCGATGAACGCATCGAAGGATTAACGCGCATGTAATCCTTTAGCAGTCACTCAAGTTTTCCTGCCCGGGTCCGATTCCGCATCGGACCGCCCTTTTTTTTGGGGCGGTCTGAGGCTGGGCCGTGGGCATGGGTGCTCGCGGCAGGCCCTGAAAGGACCTGACCATGACTGCACAAAGCACTTCCGCCTTGGGCTCGCTGGGCATGGCCCGTGCCACGGCCATGCCGCCACCGACGGGTTCAGCGGGCGCCGAACGCGCCGCTGGCGCGGCGGCTGTGGCGCCGGCCGAGGCCGTTGCCAGGCCGGCACCTGCCGTGCCCCGAAAGGCTGAACTCACGATCGATCCCCAGGCCCGCGCGCAGGATCTGCGCGAGGCCATTGCGCGCCTGAACGAACAGATGCGCAGCAACGGGCGGGCGCTGGCCTTCAGCATCGATGAGGCTCTCAACCGAACGGTGATCACCGTCACCAACAGCGAGACGGGCCATGTCGTGCGCCAGATCCCCGATGAGGCCCTGCTGCGCGTGGCGCACAACCTCGATCGCGTGTCGGGCCTCTTGAATGACGAACGCATTTGAGCGCAGCGGAAAAATTTTGCCGCAGCCCTAAAGCGTCGTGTCATTGATCCGATTCATCCACCAGCAGGAAATCGTCTTCGGCTTTCTGTGGTACCCGGCAGGTTTCCATCCAGGAGCCGGCCTGTCCGTGAAATCACTCGTGAAGGAGTAAATCATGTCCGTTATCAACACCAACGTGAACTCGCTGGTATCGCAGGCCGCGCTCTCCCGCAACGAGCGTTCCCTCTCGTCGGCGATGCAGCAACTGTCGACCGGCAGCCGCATCAGCAGCGCCAAGGACGACGCCGCCGGCCTGGCCATCTCCAGCAAGATGACCGCTCAGATCCGCGGCCTCAACCAGGCGGTGCGCAATGCCAACGACGGCATCTCGCTGCTGCAGGTGGCCGAGGGTGCCACGGTCGAAATGACCAACATGCTCCAGCGCATGCGTGAGCTGGCCGTGCAGTCGACCAACGACACCAACACGTCGACCGACCGCGAGTACCTGGACCTGGAATACCAGCAGCTGATGAAGGAAATCGCTCGCACCGGCGCCAACTCTGAGTGGAACGGCATGAAGCTTCTGAGCAACGCCGATGTGGGCGTGCCCAACACGGGCAATGCCAGCACCGCCACGGCACGCACCGTCGCGTTCCAGGTGGGCGCCAATGCCGACCAGACGGTCAGCATCGAGCTCAAGAAAATGACGTTCGGAACGGGCACGGCCGCCACCGCGACCAAGGCCTCCCTGAACCTCTCGGCCGACGACCTGACGGGTGCCAAGAACTTCACCTTCTCGATCGGTGCCGGTGCTGGCGGTTCGCCTGCCTCGCGGACCTTCAGCTTCTCCATCGGCACCGCCGTGGCCGCCAGTGCCATCTCCTCGAGCGAGGCGGACGACATTGAAACCGCGATGCAGGACGCCATCACCAGCACCGTCGGCTTCGAGAACGTCACCGTGTCCCGCAGCGGCACCGTCATCTCGATCGAAGACTCCCAGGGCCGCACCCTGACCGCCTTCACCGCGACCGAGGACGACGGCACGACCGCAGTGGCCACCACCAACGTGGGCACCTATGCGAGCACGGCGACCCTGGCCACCGGTGCCACCGATGACACCAAGTCGTTGTTCAATTCGGCCGATGGCACCCAGTTGAACAACACGAGCATCACCACCGTGACCAACGCCAACACCGCGATTGGCCGGCTGGACAGTGCGATTGATGCGATCAACAAGGAGCGCGCCACCATGGGCGCGATGATCAACCGCCTGACCTACGCGGCGGACAACCTGACCAACGTGTCGAGCAACACGAGCGCCTCGCGCAGCCGGGTCCTGGACACCGACTATGCGGCGGCAACGACCGAGCTGGCCCGCACCCAGATCATCCAGCAGGCAGCCACGGCCATGCTCGCCCAGGCCAACCAGGCACCGCAGACGGTCCTGTCGCTGCTGAAGTAACCGAAGGCTCACGCCTTCCCCCAAGAGCCCGGGTTCGCCCGGGCTCTTTTTTTTGCGCAGATCCGCGTGGCGCCCCGGGGGCAGGTCGCGGACTCTGGCATGGCGCTTGCTGCAATGGGAGCAGGAGGTCGTGGGCGGCAAATGGTTGCCACCCTCGCTGGCCCTGTTGACGGGGTCTTTCCTGCCTCGTCACCCTGAATCTTGAAGGAGCAGACCCATGTCCGTGATCAACACCAACGTGAACTCGCTGGTCTCCCAGGCCGCGCTGAAAAAGAACGACCGGCAACTTTCTGCCGCCATGGAGCAACTGTCCACCGGCCGCCGTATCAACAGCGCCAAGGACGATGCCGCCGGCCTGGCCGTGACCAGCCGTATGTCGGCCCAGATCAGCGGCCTGAACCAGGCGGTGCGCAACGCCAACGACGGCATCTCGATGCTGCAGACCGCCGAAGGCGCCACCATTGAAATGTCGAACATGCTCCAGCGCATGCGCGAGCTGGCCGTGCAGTCGAACAACGACACCAACACCGCCACCGACCGCGAGTACCTGGACCTGGAATACCAGCAGCTGATGAAGGAAATCGCCCGCATCGGCTCCAGCGCCGAGTGGAACGGCATGAAGATCCTGAGCAACACCGACGTGGGCGTGGCCGGGACGGCCAATGACGTCGGCACCGGCGCTCGCAACGTGACCTTCCAGGTCGGCGCCAACGCCAACCAGACCATCAACGTCGGGCTGAAGGATTTTTCGTTCAATGTGGGGGTTGCCGCCACCGAGTCGAAGGGCACGTTCAACTTCTCTGCGGCGGCAGACATGACCGATGCCAAGACGTTCGCGTTCACCATCACCGACTCGAGCACCTCGCCGGCAACGACCCGCACGTTCACCGCCGCTTTGTCGACGGCTGTGGCCGGCGCGGCGCCGACGTCCACCGAAGTCGGCAATATCACCACTGCCCTGCGTGACGTGATCACCAACACCGTCGGTTACGAGAACGTGAGCGTCACGTACAGCGGCACGGTCATGACCATCTCCGATCCCAACGGCCGTACGCTGTCGGCGATCACCATGACTGACGACGCGGGCGATCCGGTGGCCAACACCAATGTGGCGTCCATCGTCGCCGGCACGCTGGCCTCTGGCGCCCAGGATCCCGCCAACACCGCGGTGTTTGCGGGCAGTGCCCGGCTGAACAACACCGACATCAAGACCGTCTCGGCCGCCAACACCGCCATCGGCCGCCTGGACTCCGCGATCGACGCGATCAACAAGGAACGCGCCACCCTCGGTGCGGTGATGAACCGCCTGACCTATGCCGCCGACGGCCTGGCCAAGACCTCCACCAACACCAGCGCCTCGCGCAGCCGGATTCTGGACACGGACTACGCCGCCGCCACCGCCGAACTGGCCCGCACGCAGATCATCCAGCAGGCCGCCACGGCCATGCTGGCCCAGGCCAACCAGTCTTCTCAGACGGTTCTGAACCTGCTGAAGTAACGCGCCTCTCCCGTCGGCGGCAACGGGTGGCCGCCGATCGTCTGCTCCCTGCGACGCCCTGTGGGTGTACCGACAGTCCGCCTGTCGGCGCGCCCACAGGGCGTCGCGGCTTTCCGACACCTCCGATTGCTTCCAAGGAATTCATTGTCGGACTCTTTGTAGTCTCAAGGAATTCAAATCAAGGTGGCACGCCCGTTGCGATAAGGCTCTGCCCTGAACCGCCAGGAGGAAGACGCCTTGAACCCTGCCACCCTCATTGATCGACCGTTCGCGCCGGCCATGCCCGCTCGCGCCGAGCCTGCCATGCAGGACGCGCCTGCGCCCATGGCCCCGACCGCGGCGCAGGGACCGGCCGTTCGCCGCGCCGTCTTCGTGGATCCCGCCAGCCGCCACCTGCTGGCCCTGGCCCAGCGCGTCTCGGCCGCCGATGTGACCACGCTGCTGGTGGGCCCCACCGGCGCCGGCAAGGAAGTCCTGGCCCGGGTGCTGCACGAATCCTCGCCGCGCCGCGGCGGCCCCTTCGTGGCCATCAACTGCGCCGCGATCCCCGAATCCCTGATCGAAAGCCAGCTGTTCGGACATGAAAAGGGCGCCTTCACCGGGGCTCAGCGCGCCCACAAGGGCCTGTTCGAGCAGGCTGAAGGCGGCACCCTGTTCCTCGATGAAATCGGCGAAATGCCCGTGCACCTGCAAGCCAAGCTGCTGCGGGTGCTGCAGGAGCGCCAGGTGGTCCGCCTGGGCAGCGAGACGCCAGTGCCGGTGCATGTACGCCTGGTGGCCGCCACCAACCGCGACCTGCGCCAGGCCATCGCCTCGCGTGAATTCCGCGAAGACCTGTACTACCGCATCGCCACGTTCCGCCTGCGCCTGCTGCCCCTGGCCCAGCGCCCGGGCGATGTCCTGCCCCTGGCCTTGCAGTTCGTCTCGCAGCATCCCTCACCCTCGGGTCAGTGGCAGATCACCCCCGAGGCCCAGCAACTGCTGATCCAGTACCCCTGGCCAGGCAATGTGCGCGAACTCGAAAACGTGATGCGACGCGCCGTCGTCATCAGCGCCGATGGCGTGATCGGCCCCGGCCAGTTGATGTTCGATGACTGGGTGGATGGCGGCGACGCATCGACGTGGGTGGCCGATGGTCTGTCTCGCGCCGTCGCTGAAGCGCGCCCTGCGCTGGCCGACGGACCCGTGCCGGCGGCCGCGCCGGTGTCGCTGCCGCTGCAGGCTGGCTCGTCCATCGCCTTTGCGCCAGCGCCGACGACCTCTGAGATCGGCACCACGATCGGCGCCACGATCAGCCCCGCGATCGCTTCGGTGCCGATGCCCGTCACCGCTGCCGCCGAAGCACCGGTGGCCGATCTGCAAAGCGCGGCGCGCCATAACGAGCATCGCATCATCACGGCCACCCTGGCGGCCACGGCCAGCCGGACCGAGGCCGCACTGCGCCTGGGCATCAGCCCGCGCACCCTTCGCTACAAGATCGCCCAGCTGCGCGCCCAGGGGCTGGTGGTCGAACCTGAGGGAGGCCTCGCATGATCGAGCGCGCCACGTCCGCCGCCAACATCGCGTCCATGCTGCAAACCATGCGCGCGCTGCAAACCGACGCCGCCCAGTCCCCGGCCGCGCCGGCCAGCCTTGCCGCCCCGGGCGTGCAGGCCGCCAATCGCCCCGGCTTTGCCGATGCCGTCAAGGGCGCGCTCGGGCAGGTCAATGAGCTGCAACTGGAATCGCGGCGCCTGCAAACCGCCTATGAGCGCGGCGAGAACGTCCCCCTGACCGACGTGGTCATGGGGATGCAGAAATCGTCGCTGGCCTTCGAGGCCACGCTCCAGATTCGCAACAAGGTCCTCAAAGCTTATGAGGACATCCTGAACATGCCGGTGTAACGGCCGACTGAGACCCGGAGCCTTCCATGTCCACCGCCACCGCTACCCTCACGCCCGGAGCCACCGCCCCGGCCGGCGCCAATCTGCCCGCCACCACAGGCGCAACGTCCCAGGCCCTGGTGCCCGCCGGTCCCGGCGCCGCACCCGCCGGGGGCGGCGCGCTCGTGCCGGCCGGCGGCAGCCTGGTCGACGGCGCACGCCGCGTCCTGCAGCAGCCCACCGTCCGCAAGGCCTTGCCCCTGTTCATCGTCGTCCTCGCGCTGCTGGCGTTCGGACTGGTCTATGCCTGGATCCAGGCCACTCCCTACCGCCCAGTCATGTCCGGCCTGTCCGAGGCTGACCAGCAGGCCGCCTTCGACGCGCTGCGCACTGCCGAATTCAAGCCCAAGATCGATAGCCAGACTGGCCAGCTCACAGTCCCTTCCGATCGCTTCCATGAAGCGCGGATCTTCCTGGCCTCCCAGGGTCTGCCCAAGACCGGCGCCGTCGGCCTGGAGGGCCTGAAGGACCAGTCGTCCATGACCACCAGCCAGTTCATGGAGCAGGTGCGGGTCAATGCCGCGATGGAGCAGGAGCTCGCCCGCAGCATCATGCAGATCGGCACCATCCAGGCGGCCCGTGTCCACCTGGCCACGCCGCGCCAGAGCGTCTTCGTGCGCGATCGCGTGCCGCCCAAGGCCTCGGTCGTCGTCACCCCCCAACCGGGTCGTGCGGTGTCGGCCTCCCAGGTGCAGGCCATCGTCCACCTGGTGTCCTCCAGCGTCCCCTACCTCACGCCGGACCACGTGGCCGTGGTGGACAACGTGGGCAAATTGCTCACCGAATCGGCCACCGACATGAAGCTGGGCCTCACCGCCGCCCAGACCTCGCACAAGCAGCAGCTCGAAGAGGTCTATCGCAGCCGCATCATGCAGATCCTGGCACCGGTCGTCGGCGAATCGAATGTCCGGTCGCAGGTCAACCTGGCGCTCGACTTCACCCAGATCGAACAGACCACCGAAGACTTTGACTCCCGCGACAAAGGCCCGCGTGCCCGCTCCGAGGTCTTGTCTGAAGACAAATCACAGCGCCGCGCCGCTGAGGGCGTGCCCGGTTCGCTGTCCAACTCCGCGCCCAACGCGCCGGCCACCACCACCAGCACCCAGGCCGACCCGGCCCGCGGGGGCGCCTCCGGCCCGGCCGCCGACCCGCTGAGCACCACCAGCAGCCGCGTCACGCGCAACTACGAACTCGATCGCACCGTGCGCCATGTGCGCAATGCCACCGGCGGCGTGCAGCGCATCACCGTAGCCGTCGTCGTCAACGAACGCCCGGCCCCGGCCCCGGCGCCGGGCGCCTCCGCCCCGGCGGCGGGAGCGCCCCCGGCGGCCGCCTCGCAACCCTACACCCCGCAGGAGCTCGAGCGCCTGACCGAACTGGTGCGCAGTGTCGTGGGCTTCGATGCCCAGCGCGGTGACCTGGTGTCCGTCGTGCCGGCCCGCTTCGAAAGCGAGCCGCCCGCGCCCGGCATCCCCTGGTACCTCCAGCCCGACGTGCACCTGGCGTTCAAGAGCGGCCTGGTCGCCCTGGGATTCCTCGCCTTCCTCCTGGTCGTGATCCGCCCCATCATGCGGGCCCTGTACGACAGCCGCAAGGCGGCCGCCGAAGCCGAAGAAGAAGCCAAGCCCCTGGCCGATGGCGAGCTGTCGGAGGAAGACATGCGCATGATCCAGATCGGCGAAGGCGAAAGCCTCGAAGAGATCAAGGCCAAGCTCAAGCCCAAGCGCTCGAGTATCTCGATCGACATGCTCGACACCGCCAACACCTACGACGACAAAGTCGCCCTCATTCGCATGCTCGTGGCCGAAGATTCCGCCCGCGTGGCCAATGTGCTCAAGGGCATGATCAAGGTCGCCTGACCGACCGCCGGAGACCGACATGGCCGATAAAAAGGACGACGCCAAGGACAAGGACGCCAAGCCCGACGCCGCCAAGGCCGACGGCGCGGGCGCGCTCACCGCCGCCGACTTCATCATGACCGATGAACTGAGGGCCGAGCTCGATGCCCTCAGCGGCACCCAACGTGCGGCGGTGCTCATGCTCCTGCTGGGCGAACAGCAGGCGGCGGAAATCATCCGCTTCCTCAATCCGAAAGAGGTCCAGGCCCTCGGCGCAGCCATGGTCTCGGTGGCCGATCTGTCGCAGGAAGCGGTCAACTTCGTGCTCGATGACTTCGTCTCGACCCTCAAGCGCCAGACCAACCTGGGCCTGGGCACTGGCGACTATGTCGAGAAAGTCCTCAAACGCGCCCTGGGTGATGACAAGGCCGCCTCGGTGCTGTCCCGGATCATGCCGGGGCAGGGCAGCAAGGGCCTGGAAATCCTGAAATGGATGGACGCCCGCTCCATCGCCGACATGATCTCCGGCGAACACCCGCAGGTGATCGCCATCATTCTGTCGGTGCTCGAATACGACGTCGCGGCCGATGTCCTGTCCTATCTGCCCAACGAACACCGCCCCGAAATCATCCAGCGCGTGGCCAGCCTCGAAACTGTGCAGCCTTCCGCGATGGAAGAACTCGAGGCGATCATGAAGAAGCAGTTCTCCACCAATTCCTCGGCCAAGAGCTCGAGTTTTGGCGGCATCAAGGCGGCGGCCAAGATCATGAACTTCGTCAAGGTCGACCTCGAATCGACCATCATGCAGGGTCTGGGCAATCTCGATGGCGACCTGATGCTCAAGATCCAGGACAACATGTTCACCTTCGAGAACCTCTCGGCGGTGGACAACCGCAGCATCCAGACCCTGATGCGCGCGGTCGAATCCGAAATGCTCATGGTCGCTCTCAAGGGCGCGCCCGACTACGTCAAGGACAAGTTCCTCGACAACATGTCCGGACGCGCGCGCCTCATGTTCGTCGACGAAATGGAAGCCCGCGGCCCGCTGCGCATGGCGGATGTCGAAGAGGCGCAAAAACAGGTCATTCGCATCGCCCGCAAGCTGTCCGATGCTGGCGAGATGATGCTGGCCGGCCGCGGAGACGACTTTGTCTGACGCCCCCGCCCACTGGGTGCCCAGCCCGCTGCTGCTCAAACCGGAGCAGACGCCGCGCTTCCTGCGGGCCCCGTGGATGCAGGAGAAATCCGACCGGTTCGGTCCCTGGCGCATCACGCCGGCGGTCGATCCGGCCGACACGCCGCACGAGCGACTGCCGCTCGAGGCTTCGCCGGCGCACCCGATGGCGCAGGCGGACGACTCCGCCGCCCGTGCGGCCGCCGGGCCCGCCGGTGATTCGGATGCGGTCATTGACATCACGGCCCGTGAGGTGCATCCCGATGCCGCCGCCGATGCGGCCGCCCTCCGTCAGGCCGAGGCGCGGGGCCATGCCCAGGGCCTTGCCGAAGGCCTCGCCCAGGCGCGCGCCGAGCTTGAGGCCGAGCGCGCGCGCGAGGCTGAACTCGTGCGCGGTCTGACCATCGAACTGCGGGCCCTGGCCGACGATGCCGACCGCTTCTTTGAGCCCTTGCGCCGCCTCGCGCTGCATCTGGCCGAGCAGCTGGTGCGCGGCGAACTGCAGGCCTCGGGCCAGGCCATCGCCCAGATCGTGCGGCAGGCCCTGGCCGCCCTCGATCCTCCCCCCGGCAGCCAGGTCATCGCCTGCGTTCATCCCGAGGATGCCGCGCTGCTTCAAGCCCTGTCCCCCGGCTTTCTCGACGGCCTCAAGCTCCAGTCCGAGCCCCAGCTGCACCCGGGCAGCGTGCGCCTGCGCCTGGACGACACCGTCCTCGACGACCTGATCGAACACCGCCTGCAGGCCCTGGTCGAGCGCCTGCTGGTGCACACCGGCCCGCGTCCCTCAGTCCTCCTGCGCGAGCCCGCGCCCGCCACGCAGCCGCTCGCGGCGGGCCTGTCTTCCAGCGCCGCCGGCACCGACGCGCGGGGTCCCCTGTCCGCATCCGCCCCCGCGGCCGGCCGTCGCCGGCCCGCCGGCCTCGGTGATGTCATCGACGCCACCGCCCGCCCCATGCCCGACGACACCGGCAGCGCGCCATGATCGACTTTGCCGCCGACGTTGAACGCCGCACCGCCGCCCTGCGGGTGGACGAGCCGCGTAAAAGCGGCACCCTCGCGCGCCTGGTCGGCATGCGCCTGGAAGCGCGCGGCCTCATGGCTCCCCTGGGCGCCTGCTGCGAGGTCAGCGACCCCTCGGGCGCCCGCGTGGAAGCCGAAGTGGTCGGCTTCAACGACCAGACGCTCTACCTCATGCCCTTCACCGATCCCCAGGGCATCGGCCCGGGCGCGAGCGTGCGCGTCATCAACCAATCGGCCAGCGTCGGCCTCGGCCCGGAGCTGCTCGGTCGGGTGATCGACGGCCGTGGCGAGCCCCTGGACGGCAAGCCCGCGCCGCGCACCGACACCCGCCTGTCCCTGCAGGGCCGCCCGGTCAACCCGATGGAGCGCGGCCCGATCCATGACATCCTGGATGTTGGCGTCAAGGCCATCAACGGCATGCTCACCCTCGGCTGCGGCCAGCGCATCGGCCTGATTGCCGGCTCCGGCGTGGGCAAGAGCGTGCTCCTGGGCATGCTCACGCGCTATGCCCAGGCCGACGTGGTCGTCATCGGCCTGATCGGCGAGCGGGGCCGCGAGGTGCAGGCCTTCATCGAGGAATCCCTCGGGCCCGAGGGCCTGGCCAAGGCCGTCGTCGTCGCCGCCCCGGCGAACGTCTCGCCGGTGCTGCGCCTGAAGGCCACGCTCATGACGCACACCATCGCCGAATACTTCCGCGACCAGGGCAAAAGCGTCCTGATGCTCGTAGACAGCCTCACTCGGGTGGCCCATGCCCAGCGCGAAATCGGCCTGGCCGTCGGCGAGCCGCCCACCTCCAAGGGCTATCCGCCCTCGGTCTTTGCCTTGCTTCCCAACCTCATCGAGCGCGCCGGTGTCGGCCGCCACGGCCTGGGTTCCATCACCGCCATCTACACCGTCCTGGCCGAGGGCGATGACGCGCATGACCCGGTCGTCGACCTTGCCCGCGCCTCGCTCGACGGCCAGGTCATGCTCTCGCGCGCGCTGGCCGATGCCGCCCATTACCCCGCGATCGACCTGAACGGATCGATCTCGCGGATCATGCCCAGCCTCATTGAGACCGAAGCCGTCAAGCGGGCCAACCGCTTCCGCCGCCTGTGGTCCCTGTTTCAGCAAAACCGGGACGTCATCCAGGTCGGTGCCTATGTGCCCGGCTCCAACCCCGAGCTCGACGAGGCCATCCGCCTGCGGCCTGCCCTCGAGGAATTCCTGCGCCAGGACATGCATCAGGGCGTCGCCTATGCCGATTGCGTCCAGTCGGTACAAGCCATCGTGGGGGAATAAATCATGTCCGACACCGCGATCCGTCATGACGCCTGGAGCCTGCTGGTGCTCAAGGCCTCGCGCAACCTGCAGGACGCGCAGAAGCGCCTGGCCCAGGTTCAGGCCCGCGAGGCCCAACTGGCCGCCAGCGAGCAGCGCGTGCGCACCATGCTGATCGAATACCGGCGCCGCCACCTGGATGTGACCGCCAGCGGCCAGCTGATGGCTGACACCCTGAACGACCGCCAGTTCATGGGGCAGCTGCAGCAATTGCTCGATCAGTCCATGCGCGCCACCACCGCCGCCCGACTGCAGCGCGATGCGCTCCTGAAGGAAGTCGCCCGGGCCCGCATCGAGCTGGACCGGGCCGAGAAGCTGGAGGTCCATGCCCGCGCCCGCGAGAGGGTCTGGCGTGAGCGCGCCGATCAGAAGGCCCAGGACGATCTGGCCACCCTCCGTTTCCAGTGGCGGGGCGCCTGAGGCAAAAAGTGGATAATTCCTCGCTTCAGCGAGGCCACTGCCCATGTTCGATTTCGTCCGCAGGAACAACAAGGTCCTGCTGTTCATCCTCTTTTTGCTCATCATCCCCTCATTCGTCCTGTTCGGGCTGGAGGGCTACACCCGCATGAACGACAAGGGCGAAGTCATCGCCCGGGTCGACGGGCGGGAGATCCGCCAGGGCGAATGGGACAATGCCCACAAGCAGGAGGCCGACCGCCTGCGCGAGCAAATTCCCAACCTCGATCCCAAGCTGCTCGACGCGCCTGAAGCCCGTTTCGGCACGCTGGAACGCCTCGTGAGCGACCGCGTCATCGCCGCAGCTGCCCAGCATTCACGATTCATCACCAGCGACGAGGCCCTGGCCCGCGAACTCCAGCGCATTCCCGCCATCGCGTCCCTGCGCGGGCCGGACGGCAAGCTCGATGTCGCCCGCTATAAGCAACTCGTCGCCCAGCAGGGCCTCACGCCTGAGGGCTTCGAGGCCCAGGTCCGCGCCGACCTGTCGGCCCGCCGCGTCCTGGCCGGGGTGGGCGGCACCGGCCTGCTCACCCAGGCCCCCGCGCGGCTCGCCCTCGATGCCTTCCTCGAGCGCCGCGAGATCCAGGTGGCGCGGTTTGATGCGCCGGCCCTGGCCGCCAAGATCCAGCCCACCGACGCCGAGATCGAGGCCTACTATCAGGCCAACCCGCAGCTGTTTCAGGCGCCCGAGCGGGTCGACATCGAATACGTCGTCCTTGACCTCGCCACCATCCAAAAGGGCGTGAGCGTCAACGAGGCCGACCTGCGCGCCTACTACGAGCAAAACACCGCCCGCCTCGCCGGTCGTGAAGAGCGCCGCGCCAGCCACATCCTGATTGCCGCCGCCAAGACCGCGCCGGCCGACCAGCGCGAGGCCGCCCGCAAGAAGGCCGAGGACCTGCTGGCCCAGGTGCGCGCCAATCCGGCCTCATTTGCCGACCTGGCCCGCAAGCACTCGCAGGATCCGGGCTCGGCCGCCAAGGGCGGCGACCTGGACTTTTTCGCCCGTGGCGCGATGGTCAAGCCCTTCGAAGACGCCGCCTTCGCCCTCAAAAAAGGCGACACCAGCGGCCTGGTCGAATCCGACTTCGGCTTTCACATCATCCGCCTGACCGACATCAAGACGCCCACCGTCAAGACCTTCGAGCAAATGCGACCCGAGCTCGAGGCCCAGCTGCGCCAGCAGCAGGCGCAGCGCAAGTTCGCCGAATCGGCCGACGGCTTCAGCAACGCCGTCTACGAACAGGCCGACAGCCTCAAGGGCGTCGCCGACCGCTACCGCCTCGATGTGCGCACCGCCACCGGGGTGCAGCGCCAGCCAGCGGCCGGCCTGTCCGGGCCCGTGGCCCATCCCAAATTCCTGTCGGCGCTGTTCGGCGCGGACAGCCTCGAGAAAAAGCGCAACACCGAAGCCATTGAGGTCGGGCCCAGCCAGCTCGCCGCCGGTCGCGTGGTCCGCCATCAGCCGGCGCGCACCCTGCCGCTGGCCGAGGTGAAAGACAAGGTCCGTGAGCGCCTGAAGGTCCAGCGCGGCATCGAGCAGGCCCGCCAGGCCGGGGAAACCCAGCTGGCCGCCTGGAAGGCTGCGCCGGCCACCGCCAGCCTCCCGGCTGCGGTCACCGTCTCGCGCGACCAGCCGGCCGGCCAGCCCGGCCCCATCATCGAAGCCGCCTTGCGTGCCGACCCCACCGCCTTGCCCGCCTTCGTCGGCGTCGACCTCGGTCCCGCCGGCTATGCGGTCATCAAGGTGGTTCAGTCCATCGCCCGTCCGGCCCCCGACGAGGCCCGCGCCCGTGCCGAGCGCCAGCAGCATGCCCAGTGGTGGACTCAGGCCGAAACCCTGGCCTACTTCAACCTGCTCAAGGCGCGCTTCAAGACCGAGATCAAGGTGCCCCAGCCAACCGCCGCCGCGCCGTCTCCCGCCGCCGCGAACTGAGCGAGTCCCTTCCCAGGGCAGGGTCGCCTGCCTCTCCGCCCCGACAGTCCCCGACGGCCCGATCACAATCGGGTCGTTTTTTTGGACGCGACTGTGACCACGACTTCCCTGCAGCAGCAGCATGTGCAGATGCTGCTCAAATACTCCGGCATCAGCTTCATTTCCGGGGCGGTGAACCACGGCTTCTTCACCGTGGAGCGCTCCCTCTGGACGGCCCTGGCGGGCATCGTCCTGTTCGTCCTGGGCGTCTGGCTGGAACATCGCCGCCCGGCCGGTGACGGGGCTCGTGAATCCCTCGGGGCGACCCTGCTGTGGGGCACCTTGCTGTCCATCGGGCTGGGCCTGTTCACCGGTGGCCTGCAGCATTTCCCTGACTCCCCGGCGCGCAGCGCCTGGGTCGTGCCCCTGGGATTTGCCCTCTCGGTTCTTGCGCTCGTGGTCGAGCGGATGCGCGCCCATGGTTCGATCGGCCGGGGCTTGGCCACCTATGTCCTGCTGGCGGGGCTGCTCACCGTCGCGGGCAGTGTCGGTGCATGGCAGTGGTACGAGGCCCATCCCCACCACGTGGGGGATCCCGCCCACGGCACCCAGGGCGGCCACGGCCACTCGCATCGGCACTAAGGCCGTCAGTCACTGGGCGCCGACACCTTCGATCGTCACGCCCTGGCCCCGGTTGACGCGGAGTGCAGGCGCGCGCCACGTTGGAGCGGCCAAGCGAAAGCCGGGGAGGACAGAGGCGGGGAGGGCGGGGGAGAGTGGGGTGGCTGATGGGACTCGAACCCACGACGACCAGAATCACAATCTGGGACTCTACCAACTGAGCTACAGCCACCGGAGAGACGGCGATTATAGCCGCCCCTCCCCGGCCATGCCCCGGCGGCGTCAGGCCCCCTCGTTCACCAGCACCAGCTTGCCCATCACCGCCCGCGAGCCCATGCGCGCATAGGCCTCCTTGAGCTGCGCCATCGGCATCGTGCGGTCGATCACCGGCTTGACCTTGCCCTGGGCGTACCACCCGGCCAGCTCGCGCATCATCGCGGCATTGGCCTGCGGTTCGCGCTTGGCGAAATCCCCCCAGAACACCCCCACCAGCGACGCGCCCTTGAGAAGCGGCAGGTTCAGGGGCAGCGACGGGATCGGCCCCGACGCGAATCCCACCACCAGATAGCGTCCGCGCCAGGCGATTGAGCGGAACGCCGGCTCCGCAAAATCCCCACCCACCGGGTCATACACCACATCCGGCCCGCGCCCGCCGGTCGCCGCCTTCACCGCCTCGCGAAAGCCATGGGGCAGCGTGTGTGTGCTGTAGTTGATCGTCTCGTCCGCGCCGATGCGCTGGCACAGCGCGCATTTCTCGTCGGTCGAGGCCGCCGCGATCACCCGGGCACCGGCAGCCTTGGCGATCTGGATCGCCGCAGTGCCCACCCCGCCGGCCGCGCCAAGCACCAGCACCGTCTCGCCGGCCTTGAGCTGCGCCCGGTCGATCAGTGCATGGTGCGACGTGGCGTAAATCATGATGAACGCTGCCGCGTCCACCGCCGGAAACTGCGGCGGCAGTGGCAGGCATAACGCCGCGGGTGCCCGCGTGTGCGTGCCAAAACCGCCGGTGCCTGACAGGCAGGCCACCCGCTGGCCTGGCGCCAGGTGGCTCACCCCGTCGCCCACCGCCTCCACCACGCCTGCATATTCCGAACCCGGCACGAACGGCAGCGACGGTTTCATCTGATACTTGTTCTGGACGATCAGCAGGTCTGGAAAGTTCAGGCTTGCCGCCTCGATCCGCACCCGCACCTCGCCCGGTCCGGGCTCGGGCATGGGCAGCGTCTTCCATTGCAGCGCCTCCACGCCCACGGGGTTCTCACACAGCCAGGCCTGCATCTCGCACTCCTTCATTCACACAGCGCTGCGGCCGGTCGCCCTCCGGCCGGCCTGTGCCTGCATGGTAGGAGCAGGCCGAAGGCCCCGCTTGTCTCTCCGGCGACGGGCGCGGCCTACAATGCCTGAAGGCAGGACCCATGAAGATTCTTCTCTCCAACGATGACGGCTACCAGGCCCCCGGCCTGAAGGCCCTGCACGAGGCTCTCCAGGACATCGCCGAGGTCGAGGTCGTCGCCCCCGAACACAACAACAGCGCCAAATCCAACGCGCTGACGCTTCACCAGCCGCTGTACGTGCACCGCGCCTCCGGGGGCGTCCGCTACGTGAACGGCACCCCGGCCGACTGCGTCCACATCGCCCTGACCGGGGTCCTCGGCTACCGGCCCGACCTGGTCGTCAGCGGCATCAACAACGGGGCCAACATGGGCGATGACACCATCTACTCCGGCACCGTCGGCGCGGCGATGGAAGGCTACCTGTTCGGCATTCCGGCCATTGCTTTTTCTCAGGTGGAAAAGGGCTGGGCGCATCTGGACTCGGCCGCCCGCACGGCCCGCGACCTGGTGCAGCGGGCCCTCTCGCAGGGCTGGCTCGAACGCCCGCCGTTCCTGCTCAACGTAAACATTCCCAACCGTCCCTACGACCAGCTCGGCCCGTTCGAGGTCTGCCGCCTCGGCCGTCGCCATGCCGCTGAAAGCGTCATCGCCCAGACCAGCCCGCGCGGCGACACCATGTACTGGATCGGCGGTGCGGGCGCCGCCAAGGACGGCGCCGACGGCACCGACTTTCACGCCACCGCGCAGGGGCGCGTGTCCATCACGCCGTTGCAGGTTGACCTCACCGACCATGCCCACCTGCGTGCGTGGGCCGAAGCCACCGCCGCGGCCCGATGACGCAGCGCCGTCCCTCGTTTCCCGCCCGGATCGACCTGGGCAGCCCGCCGGCGCGCAAGGCATCGGCCCCGGCTGGTGCGCCGCGCATGCCGTCCGGAATCGGCCTGGACTCCGCCGCCGTCCGTGCGGTCATGGTCCGCAAGCTCGCGGCCCAGGGCATCGCCGACCCGCAGGTGCTCGCGGCCCTGGGACAGGTTGAGCGCCATCGTTTCGTCGACAGCGCCCTCGTCAACCAGGCCTATGAGGACACCAGCCTTCCCATCGGCCTGGGCCAGACCATCTCCAAACCCAATGTCGTCGCTCGCATGGTCGAACTGCTCCTCGCAGCGCCGGATCGGCCGGCCGGCCCGATGGGGCGCGTGCTCGAGATCGGCACCGGCTGTGGCTATCAGGCCGCGGTGCTGGCCTGTGTCGCGCGCGAGGTCTACACCATCGAGCGCCTGCGCGGTCTGCATGACAAAGCGCGCGACAACCTGCGTCCCCTGCGCCTGGCCCAGGTGCACTTGTTGTTCGGCGACGGCATGCAGGGCTATCCCGCCGGCGCGCCCTATGCCGGCATCATCGCCGCAGCCGGCGGCGAAGCCGTCCCCGCCGCCTGGACCGACCAGCTCGCCGTCGGCGGTCGTCTGGTCGCGCCCATGGTCATGCCGGGGGGGCAGCAGGCCCTGGTGGTGATCGACCGCACGCCCGACGGCCTGCGCCGGCAGGTGCTGGAAGCCGTGCACTTTGTCCCTCTAAAATCCGGCACCGCGTGAGTTCATGCCCCCACTTCGCATGCCCCTGATCCACCGCTGCCCTCCGGCTCCCTTGCCTTCGGGCCGTGCCCGCCCCATCGCCTGGGGGGCGGTCGCCCTGGGCTGCGCCGCCCTGCTGGCCGCCTGTTCCAGCGGCCCGCGCGCACCTGCCCCGGTGGAAGACCGCGGCCCGATGGCCCGGTCCCGCACGGCGGGCCCTTCAGTGTCCCAGTCGGTGGCCGCGTCCCTGCCGGGCGCTGAAAACGCCGGCAAGCCGGGTTACTACAGCGTGCGTCCGGGTGACACCCTGGTGCGTATCGCGCTCGACGCCGGCCAGAACTGGCGGGACATCGCCCGCTGGAACAACCTGGGCAACCCCAACCTGATCGAGGTCGGGCAGGTGCTGCGCGTCGTGCCCCCGCCCGGGGAGGTGATGGCCCGCACGCCGGTGGCGCCCGCAGGCTCCGTCGCGCCCCAGCCGTTGCCCGCCGCCTCGGGCGTGCAGTCCCAACCCATTGCCTCGGCCCAGGCCGCCGGCACGCCGCTGCCGCCACAGGCCGCGGGCTCGGCCCCGTCCGCCGCCCCGGCGTCGGTGCCGGCTCCCGCAGGCGCGCCGGTGGCCCCGGCCAGCCCGGATGATGACGTCGCCTGGGCTTGGCCCACCCCCAGCACCACCATCGTCGGCACCTTTGATGAGGCACGCAACAAGGGCCTCGACATCGCGGGCAAAGCCGGGGATCCGGTGTTTGCCGCCGCCGATGGCCGGGTCGTGTATGCCGGGGCCGGCCTGCGCGGCTACGGCAACCTGATCATCCTCAAGCACAACAACACCTACCTCACCGCCTATGCGCACAACCAGGCGCTGCTGGTGAAAGAGGACCAGACGGTGCGCCGGGGCCAGAAGATCGCAGAAATGGGCAGCACCGACGCCGACCGCGTCAAGCTCCATTTTGAGATCCGCCGCCAGGGCCGGCCGGTGGATCCGGCGAAGCTGCTGCCGGCTCGCTGAAGCCCCGCGGCCGCTGCAGCCGCAGGTGGGCCGCCAGCCCGCCGCCTGGCGCGTTGGACACCGCAAACTCCCCGCCCATGCGCTGCACGGCCTTGTGCACGATCGCCAGCCCGAGGCCGGCGCCGGTGGCGGCGGTGCGTGCGCTGTCGCCGCGAAAAAATGGTTGGAGCAGGCTGGACAGGGCATCGGCCGGCACACCGGGCCCATGGTCTCGCAGGCGCAGCATCACCCAGCCCGCCCGCACCCGGGCGGTGATGTCGACCCGCGCGACGTCCTCGCCCGGCCGCCTGCCGTAGCGGCGCGCGTTCTCCAGAAGATTCGTCACCGCCCGCGACAGGTCGACCTCGTCGGCCAGCACTTCCAGGGTATCGGGCACCTGCAGCGTCACCTGCAACCCGGGCGGGTCTCGGGTGCCCTGCACGCAGGCCTGCAGCACCTGGGCCAGCTGCAGTGGCCGCAGCTGCGGGCCCTGGGGCCGGGCGTAGTCGAGGAACTTGTCGATGATGGCATCGAGCTGGTTGATGTCGGCGGCCATGTGGGCCCGTGCCGCTGCGTCCTGCACGCTCATTTCCGTCTCGAGTCGCAAGCGGGCCAGCGGTGTTCGCAGGTCATGCGAGATTCCGGCCAGCATCACCGCCCGGTCCTGCTCGATCTTCGCCAGCTGGGCGGCCATGCGGTTGAAGCCGATGTTCACCTCCCGGATCTCGCTCGTCACCACCCGCTCGTCCAGCCGACCGGCATCGAAATCTCCTTCACTCACCCGGCTGGCGGCCAGCGACAGCTGCTTGAGCGGCCAATTGATCAGCCGTGCAATCAAGGCGGCACCCGCCAGCGAGAGCGCAGCGGCCATGACCAGCCAGATCAGCCAGGTGCGGCCCCCCACCTGCGCGAAGCGGGCCCGATCGAGCCGCAGCCAGTAGGCGTCCTCGTCGATGCGGAAGCCCACCCACAGGCCCGGCTCACCGTTGACCCCCGAGGCCACCACCGTGCCTGCGTCCAGCCGTTGCACCAGCTCACGCGCGATTGCGCGGTCCATCCGGCTGCCACTGAACGGCTCGAGCCGGTCGCCGGGCTCGCGAGGCTGGATGCGCACGCCTTCCTCCTGGTCCAGCGTCTTGATCAGCGAGACCCGCGCGATCGGGTCGGCATAGCGCAAGCCGGCCCGGCTGAAATTCACGAGCGAGGCAATCTGGTGCGCGGTCTCCAGCGCCCGGGGCTCGAACTCCAGGGCGCGGAAGGTCTGCAGCCAGGCCACGATCGACCCCACCAGCAGCAGCGACAGCAGAAAGAAGGTGCGCCAGAACAGCGGCAACCCCAGGCGCGGCGGCCCGGGTTCATCCGCGGCAGGGGCAGCCGGCTGCATGGAGACGGGTCAGCCGGCCCCGTCCGGGACGAACACATAGCCCACCCCCCACACCGTCTGGATGAAGCGCGGCGCGGCGGGATCGAGCTCCACCAGCTTGCGCAGCCGCGACACCTGCACATCCAGGCTGCGGTCGAACGGCTCGAACTCGCGCCCCCGTGCCAGCTGGGCCAGCTTCTCCCGTGACAGCGGCTGCCGCGGGTGGCGTACCAGCGCCTTGAGCATGGCGAACTCACCAGTGGTCAGCGGCAGCTCGGCGCCGTTCTTGTGGAGCGTGCGGGCCCCCAGGTCGAAGATGTAGGGCCCGAAGTTCACCACCTCGTTGTCGGAGGAGGGCGCGCCGGGTGCCTCCTGGGCCGGCCGGCGGCGCAGCACCGCATGCACGCGCGCCAGCAGCTCGCGGGGGTTGAAGGGTTTGCCCAGGTAGTCGTCGGCGCCGACCTCCAGCCCGACGATGCGGTCCACGTCTTCGCCCTTGGCCGTCAGCATGATGATCGGCGTGCGGTCATTGGCCGCCCGCAGCCGGCGGCAGATCGACAGGCCATCCTCACCCGGCATCATCAGGTCGAGCACGATCAGGTCGGCGCTCTCGCGCAGCATGATCCGGTTGAGCGCCTTGCCGTCTTCCGCCAGGATCACTTCAAAACCCTCCTGGCTCAGGTAGCGGCGCAGCAGGTCGCGAATGCGCGCGTCATCGTCGACCACCAGGATCTTGTCGGCTCGGGTGTTGGCAGGGCTCATCGGTGTGTGTCAGGACTTTGTAACTACACCATTCTGAGCCGGCTGTTGCGTGACGTGCGATCTTTAAGGCTCGTTTTAACATCATGTTACAACCTTTGCCGGGCATTGGGGCGGCCGGGCACTCGCCGGGCATGGGCCGGCCATTCGTTCGCCCGACACGGGCCGGCCAGGTCGGGGAAGGAAGAGGCGGGGAGGAGCGGGGAAGGGCGGGGAGGGGTGGGGCGGGACGTCTACTGGGCCGTCCAGCCGCCGTCCATGTTCCAGGCCACGCCGCGCACGTTGTTGGCGGCCGCGGAGCAGAAAAACACCGCCAGCTCGCCGAGTTCTTCGGGCGTCGTGAACTGCATCGAGGGCTCTTTCTCTCCGAGCAGGCGGCGCTTGGCCTCCTCGTTCGACAAGCCGAGGGCGGCTGCCTTGGCGTCCACCTGTTTCTGCACCAGGGGCGTGAGCACCCAGCCCGGGCAGATGGCGTTGCAGGTCACGCCGGTGGTGGCGTTTTCGAGGGCGACCACCTTGGTCAGGCCGACGATGCCGTGCTTGGCCGCCACATAGGCGGATTTGTCGACCGACGCCACCAGCCCGTGCACCGAGGCCACGTTGATGATCCGGCCCCAGTTGGCCGCCCGCATGGCCGGCAGGGCCAAGCGGGTGGTGTGGAAGGCGCTGGTCAGGTTGATTGCGATCACCGCGTTCCAACGTTCTACCGGAAAATCCTGCACCGGCGCCACATGCTGGATGCCGGCGTTGTTCACGAGGATGTCCACCCGCCCGAATCGTTGCGCGGCAGCCGCCATCATCGCTTCGATGTCGTCGGGCTGGCTCATGTCGGCGCCGTGGTAGTCCACCTGCACCCCCAGGGCCGCCACCTGTCGCTTGGGGCCTTCCGCATCGCCAAAGCCATTGAGCATGACATTGGCGCCCTGGCGGGCCAGGGCCAGGGCGATGCCCAGCCCGATGCCGCTGGTCGAGCCGGTGACGAGGGCGGTTTTTCCTTTGAGCATGCGTGAACTCCAATCCATTACGATGACACGAGCGGCGGGCGCGGCCCGCCTGTCAGCAACGAGTATCGCCTGATTCCTGAACGCCCCAACCCTCCGCCCGGCTCCCCGAGCCCGACCTCTTCCCGCACCGTCATGCCCGTGTCCACCCCCGTCGATGCCTCCAATGCCCCCGCCCGTCCCGAACTGCCGGCCAGTCCCGAACTGCACGACCTCGAATGCACCGGCCCGGCCGGCCCGCACCGGCTGGCCTGGGTCCAGTGGGGCCAGCCTGACGCGCCGCGGGTCGTGGTGTGCGTGCACGGCCTGGCGCGCCAGGCCCGCGACTTCGACGTGCTCGCGCGTGCTCTGGTGGCGGCTGCGGGCGGACAGCTGCGGGTGGTCTGCCCGGACATGCCAGGCCGAGGCCGCAGCCAGTGGCTGGCCGACCCGAAGCACTATGTGATCCCCACCTATACCGCCGACATGCTCGCCCTGCTGGGCGAGTTGCATCGCCGTGCGCCCATCACGCGCCTGGACTGGGTTGGCACCAGCATGGGGGGGCTGATCGGTCTGAGCCTGTTCGGCACGCCCGACCTGCCCGTGCCCGCGCCCCTGGGCCGCATGGTGATCAACGACATCGGGCCGGTGGTCGAGTGGGCCGCCATCGAGCGCATTGGCAGCTATGTCGGCCGGCCCGTTCGATTCGCCAGCGAGCAGGAGGCCGCCCAGGCCTTGCTCGTCGTCTCCGCCAGCTTCGGCCCGCACACCCCCGAGCAGTGGATGGCCCTGACCCGCCCGATGCTGCGGCCGGCCGCCGGCGGCGGCTTCGAGCTGCACTACGACCCGGCCATCGGCGTGCCGTTCCGGGCGGCCACCCAGGACGACTACCGCCAGGCGGAGCCGCTGTGGTGGCAGGCCTATGACCGGATCCAGGCGCCTACCCTGCTGCTGCGCGGGCGTGACTCCGACCTGCTGTCGGCGGCCACCGCGCAGGCCATGACCGCCCGCGGCCCGCGTGCCCGGCTGGTGGAGTTTTCCGGGGTCGGCCATGCGCCCACGCTGGTGGCGGACGACCAGGTGCAGGTCGTGCGCGAGTTCCTGCTGGGCCCATGAAAACCCGGCAGGCGACCGGCGCTGACGAAGCGGCGCTGCCGGGCCTCGTTGCCGCCGCCGAACAGGACCTGCCCCGGCAGGCCGATGCCCTGGCGCGGGCGCGCGCCTTCGCCGAGCCGCTCATCGCCCATGAAACCCTGGACACCGGCGAAAACATGCTCGCCCATGCCGATGCGGTGGCGGCCATCCTCCAGCAGATGGGGGGCTCGGAGGCGATGCAGGCGGCCAGCTACCTGGTGTATGCCTGCCCCGTGCTGGCCAAACCGCAGGAGGTGATCGCCAAGGCCTTCGGCGACAGCTATGCCACCCTGGCCGTCGAGACCAACCAGCTCGTGGCCGTGCAGCGCCAGGCCAGCGCGGGCCAGGTGCCCGGGGCCCAGGCCGAAAACATCCGCAAGATGCTGCTGGCGTTCTCGCGCGACCTGCGCGTGGTGATGCTGCGACTGGCCTCGCGCCTGCAGACCCTGCGCTGGCATGCCGCCGAGCGCCGCGTGCCCGCGGCCCACACCTCGCGCGAGGCGCTCGAGGTGTTCGCGCCGCTGGCCAACCGCCTGGGCATCTGGCCCGTCAAGTGGGAGATGGAAGACCTGGCCTTTCGCTTCCTGGAGCCCGACACCTACAAGCAGGTGGCCCGCCTGCTCGATGAAAAGCGGATCGAGCGCGAGGCCTATGTCGAGCAGCTGCGTGCCCGGCTCGAGGCCGACCTGCGGTCGCAGGGCGTGCAGGCGCAGGTGCATGGGCGACCCAAGCACATCTACAGCATCGTCAAGAAGATGCGGGGCAAGTCACTCGACTTCGACCATGTGTTCGATGTCCGGGCCCTGCGCGTGATCGTGCGCGAGCTGCGCGAGTGCTACACCGCCCTGGCCTGGGTGCATGAGCAGTTCGAGCCGGTGCCGGGCGAATTCGACGACTACATCGCCAAGCCCAAGCCCAATGGCTACCAGTCCCTGCACACCGTCGTGCGCGACGAAGCCGGCCGGCCGATCGAAATCCAGATCCGCACCCAGGCGATGCATGACCATGCCGAACACGGCGTGGCCGCTCACTGGGCCTACAAGGAAGCCGGCGCGCGCGGTTATGCCGGGGTGTCTGCCACCAGCGACTACGACGCCAAGATCGCGGTGCTGCGCCAGCTGCTGGCATGGGAGCGCGACATCGCCAGCGCTGGCACCCAGCTTTTTGCCGATCGCATCTATGTGCTCACGCCGCAGGCGTCGGTGGTCGAACTGACCCAGGGCGCCACCGCGGTGGACTTTGCCTATGCGGTGCACACCAACCTGGGCCACCGCTGCCGCGGTGCCCGCGTGGACGGCGCGATGGTGCCCCTGAACACCCCGCTGAGGAACGGCCAGACCGTCGAAATCGTGGCCGCCAAGGACGGCGGGCCCTCGCGGGACTGGCTCAATCCCGAGCTGGGCTTCCTGGCCTCGCCGCGCGCGCGAGCCAAGGTGCGGGCCTGGTTCAACGAGCAGTTGCGCCATGAGACCGTGGCCCGCGGCCGCGAGCTCGTTGAAAAGCTCCTCCAGCGCGAAGGCCGCACCGCCATCAAGCTCGAAGACCTGGCCACCCAGCTCGGTTTCAAGGCCGCAGAAGACCTGTTCGCGGTGGTGGGCAAGGACGAGTTTTCGCTGCGCACGATCGAGGCCCTGTTGCGCCCGGCCGAGCCGGTGGCCGACGCCGACGAGGTCCTGCTCAAAAAGCAGCGGGGCGGCGGCGCCTCGGCGTCGGCACCGCAGGGCGGCGTGCTGGTGGTGGGCATCGACTCCCTCATGACCCAGCTGGCCCGCTGCTGCAAGCCGGCGCCGCCCGATGCGATCGGCGGCTTCGTCACCCGCGGCAAGGGCGTGAGCATCCATCGCGGCGATTGCAGCAACTTCCGTGAAATGGCCACCCGCAGCCCTGAGCGGGTCATCGAGGTGGCCTGGGGCCGCCAGCGCACCGGCGACGGCGCGGCGGTCTATCCGGTGGATGTCTCGGTCGAGGCCGGTGACCGGCAGGGCCTGCTGCGTGACATCTCCGATGTCTTTGCCAAGGAAAAGATGAACGTGATCGGCGTGCAGACCCAGTCCGTCAAGGGCAGCGCCTTCATGACCTTCACCATCGAAGTGGCCGATGCCAGCCGCCTGGGCAAGGTGCTGTCCCTCGTGCGCGAGGTGCCCGGCGTGCGCGCCGCCCGCCGACGCTGACCCGCGGCGAAGGCCCGTCCCGTGGCCAGTGTCCTGGCCAACCCTGCTACAATCGCCGCTTTTGAAGCCGACCCAGGCGCGTAGCTCAGCTGGTTAGAGCACCACCTTGACATGGTGGGGGTCGTTGGTTCGAGTCCAATCGCGCCTACCAGTTCCAAGCCCTTGCAAGTCATTGATTTGCGAGGGCTTTTTGCTTTTTGGGTCAGGACGGCGCGGCGCCGGCACCGGCGCCAGGCGGCACCGCGTTCTTGGCGGTGGCCACGTCCAGGTCGCTGGGCAGACTGACCTGGTTCTTCACCGCCAGCACCTCGGCCATGATGCTGACCGCGATCTCCGGCGGGGTCTTGCTGCCGATGTACAGGCCGATCGGGCCGCGCAGGTGGGCCAGGCTTTCCGGAGTCTGGTCAAAGTGCTCGATCAGCCGGGCCCGGCGCGCCTGCGTGTTGCGGCGCGAGCCGATGGCGCCCACGTAAAAGGCCTCGGTGCCCAGCGCCTCCAGCAGCGCCAGGTCGTCCAGCTTGGGGTCGTGCGTGAGTGCGATGACACAGCTGCGGCGGTCCACGCGGAATTCGCGCACCACGTCGTCGGGCATGCCGTGAATGAGCGGCACCTGCGGCAGCGACCAGCCCTGGCGGTATTCCTCGCGCGGGTCGCAGACGCACACTTCGAAGCCGCTGAACTGCGCCATCGTGGCCAAGTACTGCGCCATCTGCCCCGCCCCGATCAGGAGCATGCGGTAGGCCGGTCCGAAGGTGTTGACCAGCCACTGCCCGTCGTCGGCCAGGGCCGCAGGTGCCTGTGCCGGCACCACCTCCACCGCGCCGTCGGCCAGGCGCAGGCGGCGTGCCATCAGCCGGCCCTGGGCCAGGGCCTGAACGAGGCGATCGAGCAGGTCGGCGTCGGGGTTGTGTTCGATCACCAGTTCCAGTGTGCCGCCGCAGGGCAGGCCGAAGCGGTGCGCCTCCTCGGCACTGATGCCGTACTTCACCCGGTGTGGCGGCCCGTCGGCCAGGGCCCGGGCGCGGTATCGCTCAATCAGGTCATCCTCGATGCACCCGCCCGAAACCGACCCGACGACTGCGCCGGTGTCACACAGGGCCATGATTGAACCCACCGGCCGGGGCGAGGAGCCCCAGGTACGCACCACCGTGACCAGCAGCGCGCGATGGCCCTGCGCTCGCCACGCCTGCAGGGTGCGCAAGACGGTCAGGTCCAGGTTTTCCACGGCGTTCAGCCCCGGGTGGCGATGAAGACCAGCCCCGCGACGACCACCGCCGCCACCGCCCACACCCAGGGCCGCAGGCCGGTGCCGGCGAGCCGGTCCGGGGACGATGACGCGGACGGAAGGTCGGACGCACCGGCGGCCGGCGTCGCGGCCGGATAGCGCTGGGACAGGGCCTCTTCGAAGCGGCGGAAAAAGTCGTCGGCCAGGGCCCGTGAGGCGCCGTCCATGAGGCGCTGCCCGAGCTGGGCCAGCTTGCCCCCGACGGTGGAGCGCACCGTGTAGCCCAGCTCGCAGCCCTCGGCAGTGGGGGTCAGGCGCACGGCCGCCTGGCCCTGGCCAAAGCCGGCCGGCCCGCCCTGCGCCTCGAAGGACAGGGTGTACGACGCCATGGGCACGATGTCGGACAGTTGCACCCGACCACCAAAGCGCGCGGCCACGGGGCCGATCTTGATGGCCGCGGCCACGGCATAGGCGCCGGGCTCGGTGGCCTCGAAGCGCTCACAGCCTGGGATGCACTCGCGCAGGATCGCGGGGTCGTTCAAGGCCTCCCAGGCCTGTTGTACGGTCACGGCCAGCGTTCGGCTGCCTTGCATCTCCACGGGGATCTCCTCTCGTATGGGGTCAGGCGCGGTGCATCAAGGTGGCCAGCGCACCGGCCAGCGCCTGCAAACTGCTGAGATTGTGCACCGCCAGCATGCCGTGGGCATGGCGGTGCAGGACCTGGGCCCCGCCCGCCAGAGGGGCATAGGCTTCGAAGCGCAGGAGCGGGTTGAGCCACATCAGCCGGCGACTGTGCCGGCCCAACCACTGCAGCTGGGCCTCCAGGGCCTGCGGGTCGCCCGTATCCAGGCCGTCGGTGATGAGCAGCACCACGGTACGCCGGCCCACCAGGCAACGCGCATGCCGTTCGCGCAGCTGCGCCAGCGACTCGGCCAGACGGGTGCCACCCGCGAAATCCTCGATGGCCTGGTTGGCCAGGGTCAGCATCTGGTCGGTATCGCGCTGGCGGAAGGCGGCCCGCAGGTCGCTCAGGCCGGTGCCGAAGGCAAAGACCGCACGCGGCGCCTGCCGGGTGGCCTGGTGCAGAAAGGCCAGCATCAGGCGGGCGTAACGCTCCATCGAGCCGGACACGTCCACCAGGATCAGCAGGGGCAAGGGCTGGGGCCGGCGGCCCAGTCGGGGCAGCACCCACAGCTCCCCGTCATGGCGCCGCGCCTCCTGCAGCGCCCGGGCGCCGTGGAGCCGGTGGCCCCGGGGGTCCGGGCGCTGGCGCCGCGCCCGCACCGGCGGCAACGGCAAGGGGATCTCGCGGGCCAGCCGCTCCACCAGCCGAAACTCGCTGGCCGAAAGGCTCTCGAAGTCGGCCTGGCGCAGGCGCTGCTGGTCGCTGGCGGTCATGGCGGCGTCCAGGCGCACCTCGCTCTCGCCCGTGGGCGTGGCGGCACTGCGCGGTCGGGGCAGGTGCAGGGCCTCCTGCACCCGGGCCTTGCGTCGCACCGGCGCGGCCGCCGCAGCCTTGGGCAGCATTTGCGACAACAGCTGCTGGGCCAGCTCCGGGTTGCGGAAGAACGCCTCGAACATCTCGCCAAAGACCTCGCGGTCCTGCTGCCGGCTCACCATCACCGCCTCCAGCGCCGCGCGCAGGTCGGGCTTGTGCACCACGCCCACCACCTGCACCGCCTCGATGGCCAGTGCGATCCGGCGGCTGTCCATGGGCACGCCGGCGCGGCGCAAGGCGCGTCCGAAGGCGGTCAGGTGCTCGGGCAGTTTGCCGCGCCGCGCATCCCCCAGGATCACGGCACCGGCTCCAGCAGCGGGCCGATCAGGGGCAGCAGGGCCGCCACGTCCTCGCGGTGCTTGAAGAGGATGCCCGCGGTGTCCTGCACCACCTCGGGGTCGAGGCTCAGGGTGTCCAGGGCCACCAGGGCCTTGGCCCATTCCACGCTTTCGGCGATGCCGGGGCTGCGCTGGAAGGCCTGCACATAGGGCTGGCGGCGCAGGCGCGAGACGAATTCGGTGACCTGCTCGCTCAAGGCGTCGCCAGCCTGCGGCACCTGGCTGCGCACGATCGCCAGCTCGCGCTCGCGCTCGGGATAGTCCAGCCACTGGTACAGGCAGCGTCGCTTGACGGCATCGTGCAGGTCGCGGGTGCGGTTGCTGGTCAGCAGCGTCAGCGGCGGCGCCGCGGCCCGCAAGGTGCCCCACTCCGGAATCGTGACCTGGTACTCGCCCAGGTACTCGAGCAGGAAGGCCTCGAAGGGCTCGTCGGCGCGGTCGACCTCGTCAATCAGCAGCACGGCGCCGGGCGCCGGCGTCTCGAGCGCCTGCAGCAGCGGCCGGCGGATCAGGTAGCGGGCCTGGTACACCTCGCGCTCGATCTGCTCGGGGCTTTCCGCATCCCGGGCCGCGCGCATGTGCAGCAGCTGCGCGGTGTGGTTCCACTCATAGAGGGCCTCACGCAGCTCCATGCCGTCATAGCACTGCAGGCGCAGCAGCGGACGGCCCAGGGCCACCGCCAGGGCCTTGGCCAGCTCGGTCTTGCCGACCCCTGGCTCGCCTTCCAGCAGGAGAGGGCGCTGCAGGCGCAGGGCCAGGAACACCGCCGTGACCAGCGACCGGGGCGCGTGGTAGCCCGCGCCAAGCAGCGCGTCCTGAAGGCCGTCGAGCGTGTCGAGGCGACCTGGCACCCGGTTTATCCGTTCGCCTGCCGTACCGCGGCCTGCGTCTGGACCGTGACCAGGTGGGCCCGGTAGGCGGCGCTGGCGTGCAGGTCGCTGCTGAAGGCGCCCGCGTCCACCGGCACGCCCCGCGCCGCGTCCGGCGTGAAGCTCTTGCCCAGGGCCGCCTCCAGGCCGGCATGGCGGAACACGCCATTGCCGCCGCCCGTGACGGCCACCCGCACGCCCGCGGCCGTTTTGGCCACGAAGACCCCGAGCAGCGCGTAGCGCGACGCCGGCTGGCGGAACTTGGCGTAGGCGGCTTTTTCGGGGATGGGGAAGCGGATCGCGGTGATCAGCTCGCCGGCCTCCAGGGCGGTGGTGTACAGGCCCTGGAAGAAATCATCGGCGGCGATCTGGCGTCGGTCGGTGACGACGGTAGCGCCCAGGCCCAGCACCGCGCTGGGGTAGCAGGCCGCCGGGTCGTTGTTCGCGACCGAGCCGCCCATCGTGCCCATGGCGCGCACCTGGCGGTCGCCGATGCCCTGGGCCAGGGCGGCCAGGGCGGGCAGGTGCTTGAGCACGTCGGCGTTGGCGGCCACGTCCTGATGGCGGGTCATGGCGCCGATCACCAGGTGCTTGCCATCCAGGCAGACGCCTTTGAGCTCGGCGATGGCGCCCAGGTCGACCAGGCGCTCGGGACGCAGCAGGCGCTGCTTCATGGAGGCGATCAGGGTCTGCCCTCCGGCCAGTGCCTGCGCGCCGCCCGAGGCCAGGCGCTGGGCGTCAGCCAGGGTCTTGGGTTGGTCCAGGGTGAATGCATACATGGCAGGTCTCCTTACTTGGCCGCCTGGATCGCCTGCCACACGCGGTGCGGCGTGGCGGGCATGTCCAGGTCCTTGACGCCCAGGGGCGCCAGCGCGTCGAGCACGGCGTTGATCACCGCCGGGGGCGAACCAATGGCGCCGGCTTCGCCGCAGCCCTTGGTGCCCAGGGGGTTGGTGGTGCACGGCGTGACCACGTGGCCGAGGCGGAAGTCAGGCACGTCGTCGGCACGCGGCATGGTGTAGTCCATGAAGGAGCCGGTGACCAGCTGACCGGTCTCGCGGTCGTAGACGCAGTGTTCCATCAGCGCCTGGCCGATGCCCTGCACCAGGCCGCCGTGCACCTGCCCCTCGACGATCATCGGGTTGATGATGGTGCCGAAGTCGTCCACCGCGGTGAAGCGGTCGATGCGCACCACGCCGGTGTCGGG
>Ga0315900_10002058_pt1 | contig 31532 bp, 91 predicted proteins | sample LakEriMetagenome_FD_203521 | JGI IMG/M metagenome (GOLD analysis project Ga0315900, IMG submission 203521) | Freshwater fungal communities from buoy surface, Lake Erie, Ohio, United States - Buoy 12 MA114 | ecosystem: Environmental > Aquatic > Freshwater > Lake > Lake biofilm | place: USA: Lake...
AGAAACAGTAGTAGAAACCATTAAAGTTGCAAATATATTTGATATTTGGTATCCCGAAAATCCAAAAGTTAAAAGAACTTGGAAAGATTCTCTAGAAGAATTTAAAAAACTCTATGTCAACTCTGTTTTAGTTGGATACCAATATCTTTACGATGTCACAAAATTGGATCAACCAATATCTTTTAACCAAAAAGAATTGTCTTGTCCACATTGTAACAAATCAATAGAAAACCAAATTCAAAACTGGGCTTTTGATGGAACATTGGAAAGATTTTTTGTATGAACCACTTCTAAATCTGTCACATTGGGGTCGTCACTGACCCCTTTTCTGTGCTATAGTACATTCAACACAAACAAAACAATGAAGATCAAACGTAAGTTCGTCAACATCACTCCAAAAAGCAGCAAAGCCAAAAATCGCTTTGTGAATATCATGCAATCACTTCATGCAATGGAAGTAGAGCAAGAGACTGATGATATGTTCTTTTTGGTCTCAATTAATCGACAATACTGTACTTGGGTTCCTAAAACAGGAAACGAGCACTGGTCTATTCAAACTAAATAATCTTAATTTTTTGATTTATAGGTATGACATCTGTGCTTAAACAAAGTCTTTATCGACATCCTGGAATAGAGATTAGAAAGTCTGATAGGAATGGTTGGGGAGTTTTTGCTAGAAGGGATATTAAAAAACATTCTCTTCTAGAAGAATCTCCAATTATTCTTGTTGAGTCTGAAAAGATGGTTGGAATTGATGAATGTCTAACGTATTGTTACGATTTTAGTGATGGATATGTTATGATTGGATTGGGCTTTGCTGGTCTTTACAATCATTCTTATGAACCAAATGCGGATTGGAAGAGAGACCATGTAAATATGATTATGGAGCATTTTGCTATTAAGGATATTGCTGCTGGAGAAGAGATAGTAATTAACTATGGTGAAGAAAATATTTGCTTTGATGTTAAATAGTAGTAGAATTAAATAAACCGCCATGGTTGCTCTGTTTCTTACAACAACCATATCATGCTATGATGCATTTTCTATTATTGGTAGACTAAGTAGAGTAGTTGGTTTAACAAATCAACAAAGAATAGAAATCGTTCAAGTTATTAAGCAATCAATTCCAACTTGTCCTCTAATCATAAAACCAAATGACACAAAAAGAACTTCAGGCACTTGATTTGATGTTGGAAGATTTGCAAACAAATCACCCAGAAATTAGGACGATTGCCAAAAAGTTACAATGTGAAAAAGAACTTGAAGCATTGAAAGTGAATATTCTCGAATATCTTTATGATTTGAAAGCTTATCATAATCCATAAAATGAATTCAACATACATTTACTTTATTATTTTCTTTTGTGTTGCTTATCTGATTATTACAGACCAATCAGTAGCAAGGGCATTTTATATGCTTACTCAACTGGCAAGAGTACAATACGAAAAGACAAAGTGGTGGATTCTTCATAATCCTGCAAACCCTATTGTGAAGTATTTGATGTGGAGACGCTCATATAAACTTGCAAAGGAATTGATGGATGAGTTAGAATCGAGAAATAAATAATCATTATCTGAATAATACATATGCTCTCCACTCAGTACAGACTTCGCGTTGAAGCAATCTGCGAAAAAATTGTAAAAGGAGAAACCGTAGAATTAAGTGAGATGATTTGGGTAGAAAAGTTGTCAAAAGCAAATCGTTCTGCAGCAACACTTTTAAGGCAAGCAAGACGCCGTGCTGCTAATCCTAATATGCAGGAAGGTAGTCTAGACGATTTTATGAATGCTCTTGATTTGGGAGATCCAGATCCATCAAATCATCGCACAGGATTTAATGGTGCTGATGATATTATTGATTTCTTTACAGGTGACAAACCAGATGACTGGAGACAACGTGACTAGATAATGTAAGCCTCTTAAAAGGTATGACTGGAATAAAAATCCAACCGAATACAATGGTTTTAGTATTAAATTCTTCTTTTGAACCACTCAATCTTACGAGTTGGAAAAGAGCAATCGTATTACTACTTAAAGAAAAAGCACAAGTTCTATCAAATCGGGTAATTCGCCTTCTTGATTATGTAAAGGTTCCTTTGTCCAAAATTGTCGCTCAAAAACCATCAAGGGCAATGATTTATAAAAGAGATAATCATACCTGCCAATATTGTGGTTCAACAAAAAAACTTACAATCGACCACGTAATTCCAAAATGTCGTGGCGGTCAAGACACTTGGGAAAATCTTGTAGTCGCTTGTAGTTCTTGTAATACTAAGAAAGGTCATACTTTGTTAGAGCAAACTGGTATGAAACTTGCAAGAAAACCAAGACCTCCTTACAACAAAATGCAATTTATCTTGAGCAATACTTCCATTCAAGAGTGGAGAGAATATACATTCTAAGTATAGTTATGTTAAGAATTCCTGACAAATCACATAGATAGTGGTAGAATAGTAAGGTCATAAAAATGAACTGAAAATTATTTGTTATGATATTCTTTGTGCGTGGAGGACATTATGCACAATTTAATTTCGTTTAATCAACTTTCGGGTTGGCAACATCTTGAAAAAACTATTGATGAGTTTAAAGAAAAACAAGATTTGATGAATGATTATTTTGAATGTCTAACTGAATGTGATGAAAATAGTCAAAGTTGTAGGCGAATATGTAGAAAACTTTTAACAACATAGACCAGTTTAAAAACCGTCCACTCACCCTTGACTTTCGCGGTCAGGGGTTTTATAGTAGGCTCATACAAGTCAAGAGCAATGACCTACAAAGCACGTCTCAAAGTTTCTTTCGACACAGAATGGACTCCTAGTTATATTGGGTCTGGAATCTATGATGATGAAACTCTTCCTGAGGAACATTATACCTTTGAGATTCCTTGTGAAGATATTAACAGCATTCAACTCTTTCGTTTCTTTGGAAATATTGCCCGCACGATGGGACATAATGAAATCGGTATTATGAAAGGTGCTTGTTCGCTTGCATTTAATGATATGCGTAGTGAAGAGGATATGCGTAAGGTTGCTGAAGAGTATGAGATGAAACTGTCAGAGGATTATGCAAAAGAGTTTCGTAAGTTGGGGGATGAGATTTATGATCTGAAAGCAAAACTCTCACGCTGTCAGCAACCTGATAATCCAGACTATACTGAAGAAGAAATGGAAGCAATGACGGCAGAGCAGCATAAGGAATGGAATGGTATTGTTCCTGGTAGTAATGCTGCTGTAATGATGGGTTGTAAGTGTCCTGTAATGGATAATGAAGATATGCCCGATGGCCGTAAGTGGGTAAATGGTGATTGTCCTCTGCACGGTAAAGCAAAATGAAACCAAATACCTATGTTATAATGGTACGAGCAGTGGAAGAGGGTGCCTTGATGGGTTATCGTATAGCATTCAAGCACACTGAAACACCCACAGAAGACGCAATAGTTCAATCAATCGTTGATAATGTAATGCTTTCTGTGAGTGAGGTTTTTGTATTTCAGGAACAATCTACGGGGGATAGTTATAAATGACTACACGAGCACAAGAGTTTATGAATGCAGTATGGGAGCATCGGAATAATGGTGCTGATACTGAAGAGAAACTTGTAGCAGCAATTCTTTTTATTGCTGCAGAAAATATTCAGTTTTATAACGCACAAGATGGTAGAATTGTTTTGGATAAAAACGATATGATTCAACTTGCAGAGGAATTAAATCAATGAAACTAATTCAGTTCGGTATAAGAAATGACTATGGTAAAGAGTATTATATGACTCTTCTTACCACAAAACGATACTCACTTCTTCAACTTGCTTTTGATTATGGTGAGTATGGTAACTGGATTGAATGGCCTTATTTTCAAATGAGTATGGGATATGGTAGGTTATTCTCCTTTCTATTCTCTATTGGACGAGTAGGTTTTACTTTTGATATTGCTGGTCGTAACTGGCGTGATGAGTTGTTTTATGTTCAACCTGAAGAGGTAAAAAGTTGATGAAAATCCCACTCAAAGCAATCACAGTCACATACACAAGAACTCTCACAGTTACTCCTACAAAAGAAATGTTTGATGACTGGGAGGATTATCCAGACCAAGAAGCATTTGAGAGTTTAGTGCTTAATGAATTGTTTGATAAAATCCATTATGAGATGGGAGGACCAGCAAATCCTATGCCTTACACTAATGTAGAACAGTTTGAAGATGTTGAGATTGACTGGGAGGGTGAAGAAGCACTATGAAACTTCCATATGTGCTAAAATCGTGGTATTATCATATCACAGGATACTGGGAGAAGAAACTACCACATCTTCCTGGTGCTAATTCTAAACAATTTTGGAACATCATTAACGGTAATTGATTATGATTGACCCAGAAAAACCAGAATGGCCACTACCAATAGGACTTGTTCTTATTATGATTATTTCTCTTATTCTTGCTTTAACAGGAAATCTACCAGACGGAGTTTGACTATGGTTGAAAAAGTAAAGTTTGTATCAGTCACCCGTGTGATTGATGACCGCAAAGGTATTCATTATCTTGATGCTGTTGATGTGGATGGACATCACTGGTATGCCGAGATGGATAACAAGCAAGAGAAATGGTTAGTGTATTCTAAACTCTGGACCCGAGACCCTCAACAACCTTATGATATATGAAGAACTATCGCATCAAAAAAGTAACAGACGGACACTCAACCAGATACTACCCACAACACAAAAGATTTGGATTGTTCTGGTATAATATATTTGTAGACGAATATAGGGATGGTGATTATTCTACATTTGAAGAAGCACAGTGGCACCTTTGTAACTTTTTGAGAGAACCTGTGGTAGAATACCTTGACTTTGAATGTGGGGAAAACTGATGACTGAACTTCTTTTATGTAAGGATTGTAAGTGGTATCGCAAGGATTGGGTTTCCCATATTCTCAATGGAACTCATCATTATGATACTTGTGCCTCTCCAAATACAACACAAAATCCTGTGACTGGTAATGAAAATAGGTTTTGTGATATGTTGAGAGCAGAACGATGGAAAGAACTTGATTATTCTTGTGGTCCAGAGGGTCGTTATTGGGAGGCACGGAAATAATGAAAGTTTATGATTACCGAATTGTAGAAGACCTCAATTTGAAAACTTTGAAACCTTATTTTTATATTCAATATTATCATCTTACTGAAAAAAAGTATTATCCCTACTCAAATGATACATTCCAAACACTTGAAGAAGCACAAGAAGCAATACGACTACTGAGAAAATACAACGAACCTGTATATCATTATGTGGAGTGAGAAATGACTGAAGAATTGTATAAAACACAATACCCAGCAGTTAAAATTGGCAATCCAAAATTATCTAACTGGACTTGCTATATGTTCGGCAATCGTCCTGGTGGTGTTGGAATAATGTATACTCCAGAAGAAGGAAGAGTGCCTAATAGGTTTGTGAGGTTTATGATGAAGATTTGTTTTGATTGTAAATGGGTGAAGAATGACTGAAATTGAAGAAGTAAAAGCACAAATCAAAATGCTTGAAAAGAAACTCTCATTCTTGGAGGAACTGGAAAAAACAAAATCACCAGTAGAAGAAGCATTTAAGGATAATTATGGGGTTTATCCAAATGAACTGAAAACTACTGATGATTTCAATTGCTGGAAATCTTTTAAGAGAGGTTATAATGCTGCACAAGAGGATTATAAGGTAGGAGAGTATCAAGAAGAACAAAAATGGGATGCTGTCCGTGAGAGTGTGAAATGGTGTGAGGAAAATCCCGATAAAGACCCATTAGATTGGTTGAAACCACAAACACCAGAAGAAACAGAAAGAGGAATGAGGACAGCATTTAGAGAGGCACAACAAACAGAAAAGTGGAAAGAACTTCAAAGAAAGATTGATGAAGAAGATAATGATAAGAACTTCAAGAACTCTCTTGACCTTATCAAAGAATGGGGAGAGAAGAACAAACCACTCACTCTAAAAGAACTCCTGTGGGAATGGTGGGAGGACATTTTTACTGTTGATAGTGATTTAGATGCTGATGCTTCTATTGATGTTCTTGTAGATAGGATTGCTAAAGAGTTTATTCCACCTTCAAGTGATAGAAACAGTTATGAGTGGGAAAAGTGTTTGAAAATGATGAGAGGTAATTTGAGGTAGATAAATAATAGTGCCTGTAGGTCGCATTATAGGTAGAGAGGGAGCAGAAATGCTCCTTTTCTTGTATAAATAGTATTGCGACCTATAGAGTAGAACTATGACTTCACAAAGTCCAAGAATATACTTGTATAAAATTACCTTTGAAGAAGTTCCATATTACTATTATGGAATTCATAAGGAAAAAGCATTTGGTGAAGAGTATTGGGGTTCTCCAAAAACAAACAAGTGGTGTTGGGAACTTTATACTCCAAAGAAACAAATACTTCAACTTTTTGACTTTACAGATGAAGGGTGGTTGGAAGCAAAAAGAGTTGAGACAAAAGTAATAAAACCATTTCTCAATATGGATAAATGGTGTCTAAATGAAAATTGTGGTGGAATTGTTTCGTTAGAAGTTTTGAGAGGAAGTGGTAATAAATGTTATGAACTTGGATTGGGAGTTCATTCATTAACCAAAGAGCAAAGAAGTGAAAATGGTAAAAGAACTGGTAAAATTTATGGAAAAATTGGAGGTAGAAGAGCATATGAACTTGGAGTTGGTGCCCACGGAAGAACAAGAGAAAAAATGAGTGAAGATGGTAAAATAGGTGGTAAAATTACATATGAAAATAAAATAGGAATACACGGAAGAACCAAAGAAGAAATGATTGAAAGTGGAAGGAAATGTGGATATAGAACTTATGAACTCGGTATTGGTATTCACGGGCAAAGTAAAGAACAAATGACTGAAAATGGTAGAAAGGGTGGTAAAATTGGAGGTAAAAATGTAGCATCACAAAAATGGTTGTGTTTAGAAACAGGTCATATTACTAATGCTGGGGCACTTACTAACTATCAAAGAAACAGAGGTATAGACACTTCCAAGAGAAAAAGAATATCATAAGGACACTTCGCAAACTGGAACAAGGGCACTTGAACTCTGTGCCCTGATGCCTTATAATACTCTCATACACACAGAAACCTGATGACTGCCTTCACATACAAAGGATATGGTAGAATTTACACCAATCCCGAAAACATAGAAGAAGTTGAAACCATTATCAAAGAACTTAGTGAGTTTGAATGGAGTTATTATCCTGAAGGACTTGTAGTATCTTGGGACAGGTATCCAAATGTAGAGTATGTTGGGAAATTTGAACTTGATGAAAATAAGTTCAAAGAAATCTGTAAAGAACGAAACATTCCTGTTTTTGTCTTTGATGCTGGTGAGGATTATAATACTTTTGGGTATTGTAAAACTTTGAATAAAGAAGAAATCAAAGAACTTTCTTATGGGAACTTACGATAATGCCTTTCTTTCCTGACTGCTATGATGAGTGGGGACTTTATAAGTTTACCTATGATGGAGACCACAAGATGTATGAAATGCTATTTGAGGGTACTGAAGAAGAGTGTCGTCAATATGCTTATGAGAATTATACTGATAAACAGCAAACTGATATGTGTTTGATGGATTGGGAAGCAAGGGAGTGGAGTGTATGACTGAACGCAATTTTACCAAAGAACTCCTATACACATGCTATGCTGATATGGAGAATGGAGATGATGTTGAGAGTATTGACTATCGTTCTCTAATTCACATTATCACCGAATTGTGTGATAGAATAGAGCAGTTGGAAAAGGACAACGAACTCCTGAAATCTTATGCTTGGGAACAATGACACTTGGAGAAATCCTAGAAGAATACGGACAGGAAGTATTAGACACATACTATGAACTGTTCCCTGATAAAAGCATAGAAAAGTTTCCTGATAGGTTCTGTGGCCCTGTTGGTGAATATTCTGATTTTGTGTTAGACTGTTACTACTCAACTGGTAGTGATGAACTTGATGAAACAATTGAGTCATTTGAGAGTGGAGTCTTTCAAGAGTATTACTACTACGATCATAAAACCTCAACCGCATTCGTATTTTATAATGAACGATGATATGCCTTGGGTGATTGGATTGACTGATGAGGAAATTCAAGAACTCCGTAGTAAGAAACAAGAACTCACACAATATGGAAAGGAGAAAATCCGAGAACTTATGAATGATGGTAAGTTGAGGTTTTATGATAAAGGAAAAGAAACTCTCACAATTGATGATAGTTCTTGGGGAAAAGTCCAAACACCAGAAACACAATTGCACATCAAAGAAATGACTCACGAAGAAATGCTTGAAGAAGCAGCAAAACGAGAAGCAGAAAACAAAGCACTTGAAGCATTGGAAAAACTACAGAATGAAAATGGTGATGCTCTTCAACAACTCGCTGACATTGAAAAAGAGGAAAGAATGACTGAAGACGAAAGAATCAAAGCAATGCAGATTGCTTGTGGTGCTGTAGGAAAGTATTCTGATGCTCTCAAAGAGCTTGCTAAAACTGAAAAGGAAGAGTTGAAAGCAGAGTTGGAGGCAAAGAAGAAAGAAAACTTCCAACTGGTTGCTGATGCTTGCATGAAAGAATACGAGCAAAAGTATGGTCGTGATGTATTCCCAGTGGATGAACATTGGGTGTATATGATTGCTGAATACTTTGGCACAGGTGAAGGTCAAACTACCTGTATCATGATGACACAGGCAAATGCAGGTGAAAAGGAAGATTTTGAAAAGGCCAAGAGCAAGTATGTTCCAGTCACAAGCAAACAATATCGTGCTGTAAGAAAGTTTCATAAACAATTTGGCACTTGGATGCTGTATGGTCTAAAGTTTCTCAGTAAAGAAGATTTTCTAACTGAGTGTGCTTATTTCCTTCCTCCAGTGATGATGAAACTTTCTAATGCCAAGTGCTCCAAAGAGTTTTATACCGAAGTTCATTATAATTTCTCATAATATGGTAGAATCTTTAATTGCTGGACTTACTTGTGGAATTGCAACTTTTTATGGGGTTGGTGACGGATTCCACGGTCAAATCACTGCAAATGGAGAAAGATTTGATGCTTATCGTTGGACTGCAGCTCACCCATATCTTCCGATGGGAAGTAGGATTAGAGTTACAAATCAAGACAATGGAAAACAGGTAATCGTTCGCGTCAATGATAGGGGTCCATATTCTCATGCAGATATTGACTTAAGTTATTCTGCATTCGCTCACATTCAACCAACCCGTAAGGGTAATGCTACTGTTTGTTATCGTGTAATCGGATGAAAAAACTATTTGCTATTGTTTTTATTATTTTCTCTTCTCCTGCTTTCGCACAAGAGACTAAAACTTATCGGCCATTCCGTTATGAAACTCCATGTTTGTTGGAGGCAGGTAATGAAACATATTCTGACACCTGTGTAGTGATTGAAACTCGCGAAACCGGTGGAGCACTTCGTACTCGTAACATTTTTTCTAATAAATTTGCTCTGACAATTAAGGGGCGATTTGATAGAGAAAGGGGTTATATGACCTGGGACAGTCATAACAAATATGAATATAAATGGAAATATAAAGTTGGTGGAGTTGGTGATGTAGGTGCATGGACTTATGTGATGCCTGGATTTCTTGTTCAAAATGTTTCTTGGGATTGATAAATGAAAATAATTAAAAATCTCTTATCGAAAGAATTCTGTAATTACTACTTGTGGGAAATCAAAAAAAAAGAACAAACTCCGGTTTGGCAGTCTAGTACTGTATTTTGGCCGGAGGGAATTAAAAATAATATTAATGGATCTTGTATTGTCACAAGCACAGGTGAAGAAATTAAAAGTCAAATTGCCAATTTAATCGCTCCACATATTCCAGAGGTTGAATGTGATATCACTACTTGGTTTAATGTTTGGCAGTATAATTCGGGTATTTCCAAACATACCGACCATGGATACGTTTTTGCAATGACAATTTACTTGAACGAATATTGGGATGTTGACTGGGGTGGAAATTTTCTTTATTACGATAAAGAAATTGATTGGAATAATCGAGAAGAAAAATATTTGTCAGACCACAAAAATTGGAAAGTGGTAATACCCGAAATGGGAACCGCAGTTTTAAATGATAACAGAACCTTACATTTAGTTACTCCACTTTCTCCCCAATCCCCGCAGTTGAGATATACTGTTCAGATATGGGCTCATGAGAAAAAAAAATGAATCAAAATGAAAAGACAAAAATATACTACAACGTCTGGTGCTGTGCTTACCAACGCAGAGGACTATATAGAGGAACAGACAGGGAACACAGAGAGCATGAAACCGTGCGTATGTGCCTTGACATGAAAGACGTAAAATTCTATCATTTTGATACAGAAAAACCGCATTATCTCTAATGATATTCTCTAGACCAATCCTAGGAACTAATACCAAGAAAACCAAACTATCTTGGTTTGAATACTACTGGCACTCTTGTTTCATTCAAGGATGGTACAATTGCTGGTATGCCTTTCAGAACTGGGCCGATTTAATATGCAATAACTATCAAGACTATGCACTTCTTGTCTCTGATGACCCATTAGAGCAGTGTATTCTTTATTTCTGGGACAGTCTTGAAGATGAGATTTATCCCAAACACTTCTTGGATAGTTTGCTCCAGATGGTGGATGATATTGAGACTGGTAAAGAAAAAGTATATCCTATGGATGAGGACTTTATGAACCGATTGAAAGACCTTGTAGAAGATGTGGAGTTGGGTTAATGGGATTATTTGACTACGTTCGTTCTTCATATAACCTTGGAGAACACTTCACAAATGTAGAGTGTCAAACCAAAGAGATTGAAGACTGTTATAGTGGTACGATGTCTCACTTCTGGATAGACCCTGCCGGTTATTTGTGGTGTGGTGATTATAAAGGAACATCAACTTTTGAGACTATTGAGAAAGATGACCCACGACATAGCGATAAACATCTTTTCTTAAACTATGAATGGATTCCTACAGGACAGCACGGAAAGTATAGAGTTCATCCCATCACAAAATACGTGGAGATTTATCCAGCAGAATGGAACGGACACTATGATGATTGGCCACGTTGCAGAATCCACTTTAAGTGTGGTAGAGTGGTTGAGTACGAACACATCACCCGATGATTTCCACTGAACTGTTTCCATATGAAACTTTTGGTGTAAGATTAGAACATATGAATGAAAAGAAAATCTGTTGGTTTAAGGACGACTATGACTTGCAAAAATACCTAGAAAGGTATAAACTAGATACTAGGAAAACAAAGATTGATTATCGTGATGCAAAACCCACTGAGCCCAATAAAAAACACAAGAGAAAAGTGGAGCAAAAACCTAAACCAAAAGGTGACGGAAGTGCAAGTCCAGTTCGCAAACGAAAATCCAGCGTGGATTCCACTAGAAACACTACTCGCAATTCAAAATCTAAAAAATGACTAATCCACTGAAACTCAACGAAGAAGCACCTGCGTTTTCTTATACGCCAGAGGAACTATTCAACACTATTATGTGTATTGTGGCACACCCACATAAAACACTTACGGAGCACGATAAAGCACGAGCTATGGCAATCTTTGTCACATTCTCTGATTACCTTGACAACTATACTGAGAGCGACAATAATCATGGTCAAGTCATCTACGAATCAGACTCTACCGATTTTGAGGGATATGTGCTAGGATTGCTTGGCAAAAACAAACCGATGGACTTTTATCGAGTTGATGTCGATGAGTTGCTGAAATGAGTAGATTCGTTAAAAACCCAGACGAGATTGTGCTGGAGGATGTTCGTATGGTACACTATGAAACGATGGAAGAAGGTCGTGCAGTGTGGTTGGGAATCTATCTCAACAATGGTAAAATGTATCATCTAAACATTGGTGGGGACAATCTCTACGTTAATTATTCTGATGAAACAACTTAAAACTTGGTTTGAGAACTCTTGGTGGAATTGGGTCAATTCTATCAACTATAGGTTCGTACAATATAATGACAACATTGACCGTTGTGCATTTTTTGAGGAACTAAATTATGGGTGGTATCAGATGTATATCTATCCTTATGATGATTGGTATAACCTCACTATTAGTGAAGAAAGATTACTTCGTTTGGGTGAATTTCCGCAACAATATACATTTTATGTCTCAGAAGTAGATTATGATTATATTATGGAAAAAATTGAAAATCCAGACCCACCTACAGATGCTCTAAAAAAGTTATTTGACCGCAAAATACCTTGGAGTGAATTGTGACACAAGATGATAAACAAGCACTAAAAGAATTTCTTCGTGGTGCTGCTGGCGTGATTAGTGCCGTTGTAGTTGTTATTATTTTTATTGGTTTTATCTCTTGGGGTGATAGTCCAACAGAACATTCGCAAGAAACAAAAGTTGTTGGCACATATAAGGGATGTGATATAATCCAATGGCATTATGGAGCACTTGCCGAATACAAATACTTCTTACATTGTAACAACACAAGACCAGTTTATGAAAAATGATACAAGTAACTGAAAATGAAGACAAATCATTCACCATCACCTGGGATGAAACTTCTCCTACGGAAAGTATTCTCAACACCTGGACTGAAGAAGACTTTATCAAAGTCATTATGGACCGTGTGGAAGAACTGAAAAACAATGAACGACAAGACTAAACTCATTCTTGCACTAATACAGATTGATAATCTTACCAGTCTTTTAGAAGGTAATGAATATCAAGACTTTCTATACAGCAAACTGATTTCGACACAAGTAGAACTGAAGAGGCAATTAAGTCATTATGAGTAAACAATTTTATGACGACAATGCTTTCTATGTGGAGCAGAAAAAGTATGGATTATGGCAGTCACATTATCCTGACGGTGGTGGGATTATTACATCACTGACTGAAGAAGAATGTGTGAGAGCAACCCGTTGGTATTTGAAAGCAAAGCAAGAGGGTGAGTTTGACAAATCACCCGATAAAACTTATGATTCAACTGTTGGAGGAAAACTATGACTATTCGCAATTTTGTAGATAAAAATGGAAACTCTTGGGAGTGGGAAGAGACAGAAGAAACAGTAAAAGCAGTTCAAGAACTTGCAAAGTTTGCTGGCAACTATCCTGGGCCTTTGTATGCACCACATCCCAATCTAAAGAATGATAATGCGTCTAACACCTAATCAACAATTTTGGGCTAACATCTTTCGCTGTGCTGTTGAAAGGTCTAACATTTACTTCCAAGATAAAGACCTTGATAGACACGCACGAGAACACACAACTGTTGTATTAGCACTACAAAAAGGAGAGCAATTTTGGAAAGAACTACTGTAGAATATCCTTATCACGTTCTTGATAAAACTACTCCTTGGTATGAGTGGTTATGTTATTGTGAGATTTGTCACCAATTAAATGCTCCAGGACAACCATCTCTGGGGCGTTTTATGTCATATAGACGTTATTTGAAATCTGTTGGATTACTTGATAATGATTAAAAAGTTTATTAAATGGTTCTTCTCTCCAAATGAGAGACCTATTCCCGATGATGTATATTCCAAACTGATTGAGTTGCAAGAACGTGTTGAATTACTTGAATTAGAAAATGTAGAAACCAGTAATTGTCTCTATGAACTTTCGAATTCTATTGATGCAGTTGATGCTCGTATAGATATTCTGACTCTTGATAACTGGAAAAATGGGGATGTATGAATTAGATTCATTTGAAACTGCTCTTGCACATTTTGGAACGAGAGTGGATATTATTATAGCAATGGAAATGGGAGGCAAATTAGATGCTGACGCTGCTTACAAAAATATTAAAATGGAACTCAAAGAACTCAAGCGAGTTCGAAAGTCCATCAAGAAAGACAAGGATATGTGATAAGTGTGGAGTGGAAAAACCACTTGACAAGGACCACTATCAAGTTGTAAAATACTTTCGTGATGGTTTCTCTTACTACTGCCACGAGTGCTCTAAACCCAAACCCAAAGATTGATTATGGATTATAAAAAGTATTCATTGGAGCAATTATCTAACTGGGTTCACGATGCAATGTCTGCAAGTGAAGCAACACCACAGGAGATTTATGATGTGATTGTTGGTGTAGTAAAAGAAAACTATTACACTTACAAGCATCAAACATCTCAAGCATATGAACTTCTTGCACTTTTGAATAGTGGTGTTGACAATAACAAATATCAGGATTATCTAAATGAAATTTTGAGTTGTGATAAAGATGACCCTTCACCAGAATGTAAGGGTGCTTGGAGGGATTTTTGGGAAGATGTTAATAATTTGTCAGAAGAATCCAAACTTCATATAACTGAAGACGGAGACATTTATCCAGTAAAAGATAAAGTAGTAAAGTGGCAACTCCCTGTTCAGGTTGATGGTCTTACTGGCGATTGTTTCGTGCAGTTTCCTGATGATTTACTTGAGAGAGCTGAACTTAAGGAAGGTGATATAGTAGAATGGATTGACCGTGGTGATGGTAGTTTTGAATTAAGAAAAGTAACTAAACCTTTAGGAATGGATGAGTGTTAATTATGGCATTAAGTAAGCAAACTTTAGAACATATTTTGGAAGCAGAATCACATCTTCGTGCTGCTATTCGTGTTGCATCGACATCAGAAAAACCATTAGTTGTGAAACAATTATCACAACTTCTCCTTGACATGGAGAATTGTAAAAAAATTGAAGAACTGATGGATATGCTGGAAGATAGAAAACCTGGGAGTCGCGGTAATTTTGGTACATTCTTTAATGATTAAGAAGAGTTACAACACTCTTAAGACAACATTAAGAAATCGCATATCTCTCTTAAATACTGTTAGGATATGAACATAATCGCGGGAGCAAAAGTATGACCCTTTCATCAGGAAAACAAGCAAAACTTACTGATGAAGAATGGAAAGAAATGGCAGCACTTAAAAATGCCATCAATGAAAGACCTCAGGCAGTTCATCCAGAGAAGATGGAACAGTTTACTGAGTATCTTGTGCGAAGTATGAGAGAGATGGGTGGTTGATGGTTATTGGGCCCCTGAGAGTGTCCTAGTAATGTAAGCAACAACTCTCAAATGAGCACCCGAGCACGAATCGGTATTGAACTTAAGAATGGTTCTATCCTCTCTGTGTATCACCACTGGGACGGTTATGAGTCCTGGTTGGGTCGTATTCTCAAGACTCACTACAATACCAGACAACTTGCTGCCGAACTGATTGACGGTGGTGATATGTCTTGTGCTTGGACTGATGAGCGTTGGAATGATAGTGGTGTGAAGGGTTCTTATGGTCCCAACTATTATTCCTATCGCGGTGAAGATTCTCCCCCTCGTCTTGATGCTGACCTGTGTGAGTATTTGCTGCCTGATGGTGCAGAAGAGTATCACTATCTCTTCACAAATGGTGAGTGGGTGTGCTATAGTATGAACGCCTTTGAAGAGAAACTCCCTGAAGTTGTTGAAATCCCCTCTGCTGCTCTTCACGTTTGACCTATGAAAACTTCTACTACTCTTGCTGCTGCCTTTGTTGTTATTGTCCTTGCTACTGCTGGACTTCTCTTTGAAGCGTGGTTGCTTGGACTCATTCTGTCTTGGTTCAATGTATCTTTGACCTTCTGGCAGAACTTTGCTATCATTGCTCTTGCTAATTTGATTTTTAAAAATACTGGAGTTTCTTCTAAATGAACAAACAAAGCGGATTTATTGACCCTCCTGCTGTTCTTTTTATTGCTGGTGTGTTCTTAGTTGGTGGTCTCATCTTTATTGGTGGTCCCCAATATAATGTGTGGCAACAATCTCTTGCTGGTAAAGCAGAACTACAAAAGGCAGAATATACCCGACAGGTAGCAGTTCTGGAAGCACAAGCAAAGAAAGATTCGGCACAACAACTCGCTGATGCTGAAATTATCCGTGCTCAAGGTGTCGCAAAAGCAAACTCCATTATTGGGGATAGTTTGAAAGGTAATCCTGCTTATCTTCAGTATCTTTGGATTACTCAAGGTGAAGAGAACACCAGTCGAACTGTTTATATGGTTCCCAGTAATGGTGGCGCTCCTGTTCCTACTTTTGACATTCAACAAGCACCTGCTGTTAAAAAATGAACCGCAAGTACGTCGTCGCTGGATTGATTGGTTTTGCAGTCATTCTTGGTTGGAATGTCTTTCTAATCCAGCGTGATGAAAAACTATTCAAAGCATACTATAAAGAGACTGCTAAGCAAGAATATTGTAAGCAACAAGCAGGATGGCATCCAGATTGTAACGTAGAATGAGTATTGGACTTGGTATAGCAATCTATGCAGCACTGGTTGCATTTGTATCGTCGATTATGATATATTACTATAAGGTAATGTATCCTACTGAAGAAGCACAACTTAAGGAGAAATCCAAATGATTCCTAAACGACTCCGCGACCTTATTAAACAAGCAGAAATGGACAAAGTAGCAGAAGAGTTCTGGAAAGAAGTTGAGATTGAAGCAGCAAAACTTGAGGTAACCGTTGACTACTATCTCGCGGAGTTTTATTGATGACTTTTATTCTTGGTATGGGACTTGGTATCCTTTTGACTATTGGAACTTCACTTATTGTCGCTGCAGATGTTGACAACGACGACAACTAATCCTAAACTTAAGAGGTAATTTACACAAACAAATGGCACAAAAGTTTCTTTACATTCTTGACTACTTCGTACCAGTTTGGCAATCGGAGTACGGTGGTTTGCTTAATGTTATTGCAGAAAATGACGATGAATGTTTTGATATTGTTGTAGAATGGGATAACGAATGTTGGACAGAACATTATAGTAAACTGCGCGAGAATGTGATTAAGGCACCACGATTCGCTCTCGTAGAAAATGAACAATCTCGAATGGTGGAGGCATTTACAACCTGATGACTCACCACGTTGCTCACACTAATAAAATGGTGTTTGATTTGAAGACACAGTATCAAGAACGTATTGAACAACTGCAAAATAAAATTGTAGAACAAGAACACGAAATCTCACAACTGCAGAAGCAAATTGAGTATATGTCGCGAGACAAGTTCTATGATTGTTGAACTTCCAACATCTTTCTTTCATTCTCCACCAAACGGATACTATTATGAGTGTGAAGACTTCAAGCGAAATGTGGTTAGTATTTGGTTATGCAACACTTACAAGTTTGTCTATAATGGCGGTGTTCCAACTAGGACTATTCACTCCTTCTACAACACCAAGACCAGAGAATACTTCGCCCCCATCAATAGTAAAACCATCGGTGCTTGTGTAAATATCAAGGAAACGCGAAACTATACCGCGATGCCAATTAAACAATCTCCACTAGATGCGTTCTTTGTATGACCTATGAACCACAAGTCAATGATTATGTTGTGTGGAATAATGGAAAAGATGTAGAAGGTTGGGTGTACTTCAAGTGTGATGAATATATCACGATTGAGCGCAGTGTTCGTCCAAAAGATGAAGTCAATCTTGTATGCTGCCCTATTCACAGAAATGAAAGATTACTTGTGATTTGTTATAATAACCAGTGGGAACAACTTGAATACATTCAATCGCGCACATCAATCTATGAAGAAGAGCAAAACCTTTTGGCGGTTGCTAGCTAAATCACTAGGAGAAAAGGCAAGTAAATGTGATAAGGAGGCGGATAAGGTAGCACTTATTCGCCTTGTGATGTTTCTGTCTATTTTTATTACTAACTGCTTTATTGTAGCAAATGCTGTGAGGCATTGGAATGATAAAACAACAGTGCAGGTTGTGATTGATGGTTCTATGTTGCCTGATTACCAAACACCACCCCCCAGACCACTTAACAAACCACTTGAGTTTGAATAATACTAAATACCTAAAAAAGTATTTGTAACAATGGACTCCCAAGAACTTCGAAATCTTCAAGAAGCATATAACCAAGTTCATCAAGTTGAAGAAAATAATGATTTGTTTGACCACATTCTTGAATATCTGGTTGCAGAAGGATATGCTGACACAAATGAAGCAGCAATTGCTATTATGGCAAATATGAGTGAAGAGTGGAGAGATAGTATTGTTGAGTCGCCAAGATCTGTGGTTGGATCTACACCATCAGATGTTGTTAGAGATAGATTGGATGATAGAAGAGCATATCGTTCAAGAGTAACAGATGCTATGGCACAAGGAACGAGTCCAGTTGGATTGAGAAGGAGAGAACTTGCTCAACAAAGAGAAAAAGAATTTAATACGTATAGAAAGAAGCAGGACCAAGACCCTTACTACAAAATAAAAACATTTAAAGATATTCCTGGAACATTCCCTAAAAAATGAGTAATCTATGAAAACCTTTAAACAGTTTATAGAACAAACGCAAAAACCATCTCTTGTCCAGGCATTTTATTCGCTTGGAAAAGATCCTGGTGTTCCTGATAATCGTCAACCAAGGTTCAATCCTGGATTTAAGACTATAGATAAGGGTTCATATAAAGAACGCATGAATATGCCTTTAAAAAAGATAAGAGAGGCTGTTGGTGATCCAATCAGTCCTAATAGTGTGTTTAAGTTGAGTGATCCTGTTCATCAGAAAAACCTTAAATCTGCAGCAACTCCAGCTGGTCCTTCTCCAATGAAGCCAACAGCACCAAAACCGAAACATCAGAGTAATACTGATAGATTTGTGAAGAGAATGGTTGGAAGTACGATGCTATCTCCTCTTTGATTTTAATTGGGCCCCTGGGATTGTCTCTATAGTGTAATCACCCAAGCATTATGGACTGGTTCGACGACAATCAAATTGAGGAACTTGAAAATTTTGATTTTATTGAAGAGGATCTCTCCGAATTGATTGAAGAGAAAAACAACTTTAATATGAATGAGTATCTTAACTCTAACATTGACTACTGACAGATTTTAAACTGTCCACCAAATATCCCATACTGACCCTTCATTCTTTATTATACTCAAATGACTGAACACATCCCTAACGTGCTTCCCCACATCCAAGAACTGAAAGATACTTGGAGGCGGCAAGATTTCACGTTCACTAAGCAACAACAAGAAGAATATGATTTGCTTCTTGCTACTCGCCGCGAACGTGTGAAGCAATTCTATGCAGAAGGACGTGTATTCAAAGGTTCATATAAAGCAAAGGAAGTGGAGTTCTAAATACTAAAAAGTAGTGTTTAGATAGCAATGAAAACCTTTCAGGAGTTTATGTCTATTTGCGAAGCAACTGGTGACACCTATGATGCAGAGTTTCGCTCTGGTGCTCAAGTCATTAAGACTGGAGAAGGTGGAAGAACTGGAAGACTTCGCAGAAAGACAACTCCTGAGATTCGTAGAACAAAGAGAGTTGGTGGTGGAAAGACTGCACCTGTAGTTCAGAAACCACGCAAAGATATTGGCAAGAAGCGTGAGTCTACGATTGAAGCACCAAAGCAAGAACGTGGGTCCGCAAGAGAAGCACAACTAGCAGCTGCAAAGGAAGAGAGAAGAAAAGCTGCACAGGCAAGAATTGCTGCGAAAAAGGCAGGAGCAAAACCAGAAGCAGCAAAACCAAAAGAGAAAGAATTAAAAGCAAAAGCAACTGAACTGCTGAGAAAGAAAGCAGCACCTAAATCATCGGCAGCACCCAAAGATTCTAGATTCTCAAGCTCAAGAAAACCTGAAGAGCACATGATTAAAGGCAAATATACCAAAGCAGAAAAGAAACAAATGGTAAGAGCAGGTAAGCAAAAACTGCGCGATTTGGTTCTCAAAGCGACAGGTAAGAAGAAGGAAAGTGAATTGAAGCACAAGTACACTGGTCCTGATACTTGAATCGGGCCCCTGAGATTGTCCTTGTAATATAAGGACAACACTCAAACGACACTATGCTCTGGCAAGACCGCAACGGTAACTGGTTCAGCACCAAATCTACCCTCGATATTCAAATCGAACGGGCAATGATTGAAGCAAACGCTAACAAAGTCTGGGAAGAAAAAGAACGTTCTGGTGATTGGTTGTTTGATGAAATGTTTGGTGGTTGATTAACTGCCATCAGCACCCTTCACAAGCGTCAGGAAGGGTGCTATAATGCTTTTTAGATACCAAACCACCCGAAACTCTGTAATTCGTAATGATTCCTCATCTGATCAATCTTCGCCCTCATCAAGAACGTGGTGTTGCTGCTATGCAGAAGCACGACAAAGGGCAAATCATTGTTCCTACTGGCGGTGGTAAGACTCTCAAAATGATTTACGATTGTCTGCGTGAGTTGCAGTCTGAAACTCCCCAGACCATTGTTGTTGTTGCTCCCCGCATCTTGCTTGCTGAGCAACTCTCTGCTGAGTTTCTGGAGTTTATCACCAACGCTGAAGTTCTTCACGTTCACAGTGGCGAGACTCATCACGTTAGCACTACCAAACCTGCTGACATTCTTGTTCATGCTGGTATGTGTGCTGCTGCTAATCGTCACCAACTGATCTTCACTACCTACAACTCTCTGTCGCGTCTTCAAGTGGCAGGAATTGATGTGGATACGATCTACTTTGATGAGGCACATAATTCTGTTCAGCGTCACTTCTTTCCTGCAACTGAGCACTTTGCTGCTAATGCACGTCGTTGCTACTTCTTCACTGCAACTCCCAAACATTCTCTGGCAGTTGGCAAACCTGGCATGAATGATGCTGCTGTTTATGGTCAGGTAATCTGCAAAGTTCCTGCTCCTGAGTTGGTTGAAGGTGGTTACATTGTGCCTCCCAAAGTTATTGTCAAGCAACTGGCTATGGTGACTGGCAAGCAGACCAACTTCGACCGCGATTCGGAGAATCTGCTGGAAACGATTGATGAGAACAAGGTTGGTAAGATTCTGATTTGTGCTAAGGCAACCAAGCAAATCGTGTCTCTGGTGACTGAAACTGATTTCTGCTTCCAGTTGGAGTGTCGCGGTTATTCCTGGATGTATATTACTGCTAAGACTGGCGCAGTTATTGACGGCAAGAAGGTCAATCGTGAGGTGTTCTTTGACACTCTGAGCGCATGGGGTAAGGATAACGATAAGAAGTTTGTTGTTCTGCACCATAGCATCCTAGCTGAAGGCATCAATGTCTCTGGACTTGAGGCAGTTCTGTTCCTTCGCAACATGGACTTTATCGGTATCAGCCAAACTATTGGTCGCTGCATCCGTCTACATCATGACGATGCAAAAGGTCTCCGTGATGGTAGCATCCAACCTGGCAACCTGTCGCAATACACCAAGAGCTTTGGTCTTGTGTGTATTCCTGTCTACAGCAAGGTTGGTATCAGCACTGCCAAAGCTGTGCAGTCGGTTGTTGATACCATCTTTGAAAAAGGTGAACCTGCCGTGTCGGTGGTGAGGCGGTGAGTCTCACTCAAGACTCAAGTGGCCATCAGGTGTAAAAACCTGATTTTTCTGCAATTTCACTGCAACCGACCTAGAACCCATCAACCGCAACAAAATCACCGATTTTTCTCAAAATGAACCCGAAGAACTGGAAAGCCTACTGCAAAACAACATTCAACTCATTGCAGGCAAATGTAGACAACTGGGGTGAACCTGATTTCTTCCGACCCATCACACGCATTTACTACATTGGTGTGTTTGATTGTGCTCAGGTAAATCATCTTGGATTGATAAGTGAAGGAGCGAAGAATAATCGAAAAGAGCGAACTTATGACCACTGTTTGTCACCACAATTCATTGGTCGAATGATTATGGATAACCCAGACAAATACCTGACAGATTATGATATATTTGAGAACCTGTTTTGGTTATCTTGCTCCACAATCACAGTCACAAAGGATGAGAACAAGCGGTTGAGTATGCTCACAGAGAATAATGGTATCGACTATAAAGTACACGTTCCAACTAATCTCAAGTACCAGCATCTTGACATCAAGTTGTATCGAAAGAGTGGTGCAAGATGGGAAAATGCTGTAGAATATGATGACAACATTATTCCAGCTCCATCAGATTTGTTGGAGTATGAAAAGAAATTTCTTGTCTGAGGTTAAATGAACAAAACTTTTCTGAAATGGGCAGGAAACAAAACGAGAGTTCTGCCACATCTTATTCCTCACATCGGAAGTCCAAAGCGTTATTGTGAACCATTTGGTGGTAGTCTTGCTGTTGCTTTAAATACACCAGCAGAACAATACATTCTCAACGATGTGAATAAAGATTTGGTAGCAATCTATCAGAATCTGGTGAATCCAAATGATGATAACTTCATCAAGTATTGTGAGGAACTATTCACTTCAGAGAATAACACCAAAGAAGCATATCTAGAGTTGCGAGAGCATTTTAATCAAGCAACAGATACTGTAGAGAGAGCACGACTGTTCATTTACTTGAATCGTCACTGCTTTAATGGTTTGTCAAGATATAATAGTAAAGGTGGATTTAATGTCCCCTTTGGTAAGTATGACAAACCATCTTGTCCATCGGAGGAAATGATGAACTTCAGGATGTATTTCTTATCCAAACAACTTGTGAGATTCACATCACTTTCTTTTGAAGATTCATCTCTCTATGAAGACTTGGAAGCAGGTGATGTTGTCTACTTCGACCCACCATATGTTCCTGCATCAGCCACTGCAAACTTCACAAGTTATGCTACTGATGGATTCACCTCCGACCAGCAGGTTCAATTAGCACAACTTACAGAATCTCTTGCAGCGAAGGGTATCAAAGTGATTGTGTCTAATCATGATGTTCCTATCACACGAGAACTCTACAAAAATGCTACAATCTACCCGATTCAAGTAACAAGAACTATTGCTGCAAAAAGTGGCAGTAGGAAGAAAGCAAGCGAACTCATTGCGGTGTATTGAATGAAAGAAGGATTTACGATGTTCAACGATACTTATGCTGCTATTCCTTATGGCAAGCAGTATCTTATCATTCATAATGGCCAACAACTTGAGAAAGTCTGTAGAACAGAAGCTTCTGCGCGAAAATACATTACAGACCATAAGAGGGGTAAAAGTGTGGCACAACTACCAATAGACTAAATTGGGCCCTTGGGATTGTCCTAGTAGTATGAGTAAGCAACCAATGCAAAACAAGCACCTAGAGCATCCTGAAGACGAAATCCTAACGGGTAATCTATCTGTTCTTGACTGGTTTTCTGAGGTAGATTCTACCATCAGCACCAAGATGGATGGTGCTCCTGCTATTGTTTGGGGCACTAATCCTGAGAATGGTAAGTTCTTTGTCTGCACCAAAGCAGCATTTAACAAGAAAAAGATTCGCCTTTGCTATACCGAAGACGACATCTTTACGCACTTTGGTGGTCAACCTCGCGTAACGCAAATTCTTATCTTCTGCCTGGATTTTCTTCCTCGCACTAAGAACGTGTATCAGGGGGATTGGATTGGTTTTGGTAGTGGATTGGATACATTCAAACCCAATACAATTACCTATCGCTTCCCTGAGATTGTTCGTCAGGAGATTATCATTGCCCCTCACACATATTACACTGGTGAGCGTCTGCCTGAGATGGTAGCTCATCCTATCGTGGGTAAGTTTGCAAGCACTAAAAAATGCTTGTTTGTGCAACCTAGTGTGTCTATTTGTCCCTTCCGTGATGATATTGAAGACTTCTGCAAGTTTGCCAAGCAAATGAGCACACTTTGTGAGTTCGTGAATGTAAAGCAAGCAGCAGAACTCAAAAAAATCATCAATTCCTACGTTCGTGAGGGTAAGGAGGTGGATGAGCATGAAATTGCAGAAAATTATGATGTTGACATCAACCTGATGCGGCTTTGGAAGTTGGTTGAGTCTATCAAGATGGATTTGTTCTGCTTCATTGAGTCTGACACTGACATTACTTGTGAGATTGATGGTGAACTCAGCGATCACGAAGGATTCGTAATGCACAACAAGTTTGGGTCTTACAAGATTGTGAATCGTGAAGAGTTTAGCAGGTTGAACTTCACTCTTGCAAAGAGTTGGTAACTGGGCCCTTGAGATTGTCCCTATAGTATGAGCACTCCTACGATGCAAGCACAAGCACAACAAACTATCGCAGAAAGCGTCCTTAAGAATACTCTGCTGCTGATTGAAGCACTGAAAGACAATTATCGTCAGTACGCTATTCGTGGGCATCAGCGTTCTGCGGAGCGTGGTGAAAGTGTAGAGTATCATCTGCGCTGTATTGATGAACTCAAGAGTGGATTTTGTCCTATTGAGTATGAGATTGAAACTGGTAAAAAGTATCATAAAGTGATTATGATTACCAGTGGTATGTCTCGCTCTGTTCATTGCTTCATTGATAAGAACACTGGTGAAATGTATAAGTCTGCCTCCTGGAAATCTCCTGCGAAAGGTGTTCGTTATGATTTGCGATTGATAAAGGATCGTGAATATCTGCTGGAAAATGCTGATTGGTCTGGTGGTTATCTGTACGCAAAATGAGTAACATGAATTACCTTTGTTTTGTTGATGGTCTGCTAGAGTTTGCTAGTTCTGACCCTTCTTCTTTCGCACATTATCAGTTGGTGTATGCTGAAGAGCACAAAAATGCTAACGTTCAGTATCTTACTCTCACAGACGAAGAGTATGACGAAATGTTCCCTTATGAGGAAGATGAATGACTTACTCTAACCTCTCAAAGATTCGTCCCAAACTGAGGACATCTGGCAACGTCACAGGTAACTTTGGACGCCCCAAAGCTAAAGCAGGTTCATCACTCAATGAGATTGGTGGTGATGGTAACATAGGTCTTACGCAGAATGAGTATCTGAATCGACTGTATTATGCTCTTGATAACACCACAGACGCTAAACTTCGTCAGTTCATTTATACTGAGATAAAAAAGATTCTCATTCAACAAGGCCGCTGGTGATTGAAACTGGGCCCTTGAGATTGTCCCTATAGTATGAGCAACACCATCGTTTCCGAAGTCTACTCCTACCACACAAATTGGAAGGAAGGTAAAGTCAATCAAATGTGGATTGAGCAAATCACTGATAAAGAGTGCGACAATCTCTATGTCGCTGTTGCATACAATCCTAGCAACGGTTCCAAGATGGAGATGAGCAATCCTCGCACATCTTACCATGAAACTCTAAACTGGGTTCGCGGTTGGTGTGGCACTTTCTGTATCCTTCCTGCTTGATTATGCTTTACAACATTCGCGTTGAGTTTAGAGATGGAACTGTTGAGAAGTTCCAACGCAAAAGTAACATCAAACCTCTCAACTGTGTCAAACTGAACGAAAAAATTGCCAACGAAATCTTCCCACGAGAGTGGAAAGAAATCACCTCTATTCCTGTTTATTCCTGATTATGTTCCGCACACTTTCCCAACTCCGTGATTCAATCAACCAACTGATTGAGCAACAAGGTGAAGACGCAGGTTGTGCTGCGTTTATATACACTCAAGAGGATGTCTTTGAGTTTGATGCTAATGATAAGGAAGTGCGTTTCTCTAAACAACTCACTGAAGATGTGCTCTGTGATGTAGGAGGTTCTTCCTACGTTTATGAACAGATTGGTGAGATGATTGATGACTACATTTCTATGCGTAAGGGTATGTCAATCTACCAAGAATCGGTGAACTGATTATGACTGACGGTTACACTTTCAATCGCGTTGAGTTCACTGCTAATGAGGAAACTTGCATCTTAAAGTTTCTCAATCAAGCACGAGAATGTGGATACCCAAGTGGTAACGAAGAATGGTATCCTGTGATTGATTCCATCTTCCAAAAGTTTTTCAATTCTAACATCAAAGAAGCACAGGAGTTTCAAACACTATGAAATACGAAGTTCAACTCTACGTTGGTGGTAAAGTCTTCAAAGAGGAAGTGTATGCTAACTCCCCAAAAGATGCCCGCGAAACAGCAACAGCACGAAATCCTACAGCAAAGGTGATTGGTGTCAATGCAACGTTTAAGTAATTGGGCCCTTGAGATTGTCCCTATAGTATGAACACTAACTACAACGCCAATCCTTACAAGCAACAGGTTCTCGATAAGTGTCGTGACCTGCCTAAAGCTTCTGCTTCAAAGCGTACCTTTCCTTGCACGATTGGTTATCGTACCTTTGAGACTGAAGCTGAGTATCAGGAAGCACTTGCTGACTTTCTGAACGGTTATTGAAACTGGGCCCCTGAGATTGTCCCTGTAGTATGACACAAACCACTTTCACAGTTCGATTCGATTCCAATGCACTCAATTCTCCTGAGTATGTTGGACCTTTCTACAGTGAAGATGATGCCCAAGAGTATTGCGACGACCGCAACGGTTCTTTAGCACTTTCGGGTATTCCTTCCTGGGTTGCCTGTTACTCTGTTGTTGATTGATTATGACTTTTACTGACGCACTGATTGCATCTGGTTATGTATTTGATGATGAAAATTATGATGGTTGTTATGTAAAACAAGATGATGACGGTTTCATTCACCTTTATCAGGAAAATGTGGATGATGAGACTGACACTCTCTGGAATTATGTCAAGATGAGTGATGATTTTGATGTGCTCCATGAGGTTACTTTCAATCCTGATGTGAACACTGTTATTCAATGATTTCCCTTCCTAATCCCACAAACAAAATGACTGAAATGACTCCTGATTTTAGCACTGTTGTTGAGAACTATGCTCAGATGATTTTGGATGGTATGGATTACAAATCTCTCGAACAGTTTGCACTTGATACTCTCATTGATAACCTCACGAAACAGTTTGAAACTGTAGATGAGTTGATTGAAGAAATCCGCGAAATCTATGATGATGAAGTTGCAAACGATCTTGTTGGGCAATAGAAACTGGGCCCCTGAGATTGTCCTTGTAGTATAAGAGCACAACCACGATGCCAAAACTGACAACGAACGAAGTATTTGCGAAACTGAATGTTACTGACTTCAGTGCATTTGATAAACCAGGAAAGAACAAAGGTGCTCGTGGGCAACTGTTAGAAATTGCACTGGGAGTTCCTAACTCTTCTGACCTGCAAGATCTGGAAGATGGGGAAATTAAGACTTTCACAGTTGGAGAGTCGATTGCTGCCACACAGTTGAAGCATTGTCTATCTGAAATCATCGAAGATTCTGTCTCGTTTGATGATAGCAAAGTCGGGCAGAAACTAAAGCAAACTCTGTATGTTGGATTCACTCGTGAGAACGATTATATGGGTTCCGCTATTCTGAATGAGGAAACTCATGCGGAGCACTATCAAGAATTGCGTGAGGATTATGAGTTCATTTGTAACAGCATTCGCACACTTTTCGATGCTGGTAAACAACTAGGAACCATCACTGGACCTAACGGATTGCTGCAGATTCGCACGAAAGCATCTAAAACCAACGGCCGCTATGTACCTCTGACATTTGCAGGTGTGACGCTTAAGGATAAGGGAATGGCGTTTTATTTGTGTGGATCTTTTGGTCGCAATCTGTTCTGATAGAAACTGGGCCCCTGAGATTGTCCTAGTAGTATAAGCACTGAGAAACCACAATGAACTTCTACAAAGTAACTGAAATTGAGTTTGATTTTGACTACGAAGATCTCACTGAAGAAGAGAAAGATGAGATTGTAAATGATGCAAAGAATTGTCTGTGGGATTCACCTGATGGTGAGGATTGTCTTGCAGATGTTATCACAAACAATACAGGATGGTGCATAAAATCACTTCGCTACGACGTAGTAAATTGAAGACAATTCTGTTAATCTTCATCGTTGCGAGTATTTTATCACCTGGAGTTCGCAACACTACTGCAAGCGCATTGCACACTGTAGCAGACATTATTTCGCCACAATGATTGAACTTCTGATTGCATCAACCATTATCGGAGCGACTGAAATTGCACCGAATGTTTTACAAGTTCAGTATCTTACCCCAAACAATTCTATCGTCACTATTCTTGAAAATGTTGAAATCAAAGGAGGAGAAATTGACCATGATTGAGACTGAATATCATACAATTCCTGAAAACATTTACGAGGAAATCAAAGACGAAGCAATCGAACTTGGCATCAGTATTGATTACTATTTGATGGAGTTTTGTCATATATCTGAAGAATAAATCAAAAGTTGATAAAAACTGGGCCCCTGAGATTGTCCCTATAGTATGAACACCAACGCTTTCCAAATGTCTAAAGTTTATGCTGTAATTGGTGGCATTGATTATGAAGGTGAAGACTTCAAATCTCTCCGCTTGTTTGATTGCTTCTCCGCTGCAGATGCTTACCTGAAGCAGTTAGAATCTGAGTTCGATTATGTACTTCTCGAAACCCGTGAGGTATGTCTGGAGTCTGCAATCGCTGCCTGATAGAAACTGGGCCCCTGAGATTGTCCCTGTAGTATAACCACTGAACTTCCAACCATGCGTAAGATTGAACTCCAAATGAACAAAGCAATCTGTGATTGCAAAGACTGGAAAAATGACAACACTGAGGTAACTTATTCGCCCGAACGTGATGCTTCATATGTTATGCTTCATGGCAATCATATCGCAACGATTGGTGATACCTTCCTTGAACTTTACACCTGTGGGTATAAGACTGTTACCACCAAATCACGTCTCAATGCTATTCTGAAAGTTCACGGAAATGATGCCCGTATCTTTCAACGTGACTTTGAATGGTTTGTGATTGATAATGGCAACACAGTTCCTTTCACTGAAGGTATGGTGCTTAACTAATGACTGAAGCACAAAAGATTGAAGCACTGACTGATCTTCTAGAAAGCGTTATTCATCGTCTTAATATGAAACAATATGAGATTGAAGATGCAAACGAATCTCATCAATGTGAGGTAGAAGCAGACAACTATTACCAAAAGATGATCTCCATTCTTCACACTTCAAACGACTGACCTAACAAATACTGGGCCCCTGAGATTGTCCTAGTAGTATGAGCACTTCCCAAATGTCTTTCCCTTATCTCCACATCGACAATAGCACTCTTGCTAATCACACTTCGATCTTTTTTAAGGTCAGTGCTGATACTCAAGATTCCTGGATTAACAACATTTTCCATAACTCACGATATGGAATCTTCTGTCTTGCTGATGGCAAACTGGAACTGATTTCAAAAGGTTTGAATACAACCAAGTTCCGCAAGTGTAAGTGCAATGATGAGCCAACTGCACTGCAAAAGATTCAACAATGGATGGATAAGTTCTGATGTTCACCATTCGCTACTTTACGCCTTATCAACAACAATGGAGAACGCAATCATTCTCTACACTTGATGAAGCACAACGCATGATAGAGTTCTATAAATCGTGTGGTAGTCCTGCTGAATTAGTAACACAATGAGAACAACGATTCGCTGGTTTTGTCCTTACTCTCAAGGATGGAAGTTTCAAGGTTTCAGTACCTACAATGAAGCAGAAAGAATGGTTGATTTCTATACACGAGCAGGAACGATTGCAACCATTATGACATACTGATTCACTCCAGTTCATTATACTTTTTTCCAAAATGTTACTCTCCAAAGCATCATTCAACGATCAACAAGTTCTCCCCTTCATTGTAAAGAAAGAGAAGGAAAGAAGTGAGGATGGTAGTTACTCACTGCACCTATTCTCCCGAATTGTTATGACGAAGGAAGGCAAGAAGTATAGGTATTTGCCTCTACGATTTGAAGGTGAAGAAGCACGATTCCGCAAACGTAGCGATGCAGAGGATTATGCTCGTTACCGATTAGCACTTGATTGAATACACATAGAGAGGGGATCTAACCCCTCTTTTTTAATGCCTAAAAACGTGATTTAGTGTCAAAAATGTATTAAAACGTTTAATAAAGCCTTTTTTAAATATAGCTGAGTTTTCAACAGCCTTGTGGAAAAGCTTGTGGAATCTGTGGAATAAAGCCCTTTTAAATCCTTCTAGACCCCGTAACTTATGCCTTTTAAATCCTTCTAGGTCTTGTGATCTTTGCGTGCAAGCTATCACACACTCTCCAAAATGTCAAGCACCCCGACGTTTCCAAATCCCCACAATCACCCTCATAAAATATCAACACCCCTCATAAATACACCCAAGGTCTTGACACATTGCCCCCAGCATCTTATAGTAGCCACAGTAACACTCACGGAGCACACTTATGTCGGTTGCGTATCGCCAAGCCCAGAAGCAGCGTTATAGGGTCACTCTAGAGCTTGAGGTCTTCGAAGACTTCGACCCGCATCAACTTGACTGGGATAAAGTATTCAAATTGGAACCAGCTGAGCGTGTGTCAGCTTATGTGGAAGACCTCAGCCGTCCTGATAAGTGGTAACTCATACCGACTGAGTGAGTATTATTGGGCCCCTGAGATTGTCCCCATAGTGTAAGGACAACCACTCACAGATGACTACCACTTATCAACGCAACATTCTCTCCACTGAGTATAATGGTTGGGAGAATTATGAGACCTGGAATGTTGCTCTCTGGATTAACAATGATGAGGGTTTGTATCACCTTGCGATGGAAGCAGGTAACTATGAAGACTTCGTAGATGCACTAGAGGCGTGTTCTTTCAACTCACTAAAGACGCCTGATGGAGTATCATTCAAGGACCCGAAAGTTAACGTGATTCAGATTAACTCTGACGTGTTTGATTTCTAGTCTTAAGTAACACTCACTCCTGTCGCATGAGTATAAACTAGGCACGTTCCAGGAAGTAGCACAACTGCTACAATGAGAGGACTAGGGACACTCTCACCCAACACACAGTTCACAACACTTTTCTTCTTTATTATGTCCAAGCAAGTTCTTCTTTCTCTGCTGGCACAAGGTAACACTGGCAGCGAGATTCTGTCCATTCTGGATGCACTCACTGCTGATAATGTGAGTGGTTTTGATTATATCGAGTCGCCGCAACTTGAGTCTGCTCTGGGTATTCCTACTCTGGAGGAAATCGCGTTCTGATATAGTCTAACTGTGTGCCCCTTGGTTGACACTGAGGGGCACTTATGTTATGCTTGGTGATGACAGTGGTTCGGCAGTGTTTTGCGCCGTTCGTTTATATCGTCGCGGCGGCGTTGCGGTTATAAAAAACCCAAACTACCCTAACCTACAGAGGTGACAAATCGACCGAGCTATATCAATCTCTTAAAAATTTTCCGGAAGGTATGAGAAGACAAAAAACCCCCTATTGGAATTTTTGGAAGGTTGTCTTTGAGGGGTGGTTAATACGGTATCCGGGGAAGGTATTCCGAATCATTGGAGTGCCCCTTGGAGTACTGATAGTAATGATATATAATGCGATGGTTAAATAAAAATTCCGGAAAATTTTTTTATGAGAAAAGAAGAGAAGGTATATCACATATATGCAAAGGACAGGTGCATCTATCACAGTTTATCAGAGGAAAAATTTTCTGAGACCTGGGAGATGTTGCACAGAATGGTTGAGTTTCTTGATATGAATATTTGTAGGGAAGATTTGCAGTATGAAGAGCTAGTTCTGAGCAAAGAAGTTGTATTGAATTCTTCGCATTAGGTAAATTGACAAAAGCATATATAGACTGTTAAAATTGATGTTGAAGGTTATTTTAACTTATGGCAAAAGGATTCACTGTTAAAGCTACTGCACCTAAACCCAAAGAACAAGAATGGGATTATGATGCAATTAAAGAACGAA
>Ga0315900_10002060_pt1 | contig 31506 bp, 27 predicted proteins | sample LakEriMetagenome_FD_203521 | JGI IMG/M metagenome (GOLD analysis project Ga0315900, IMG submission 203521) | Freshwater fungal communities from buoy surface, Lake Erie, Ohio, United States - Buoy 12 MA114 | ecosystem: Environmental > Aquatic > Freshwater > Lake > Lake biofilm | place: USA: Lake...
CCAAAACACCGTCGGTGGCCCGGGCGCCTGGGCCGACGGCGGCGGCAACGGGGCCATCCGCCCCTTCGACACGAACCTCTCGCTCGTCGTCAGCCAGACGCAGGAAGTGCACGAGGAGATCGCCGACTTGCTCGAGCAGCTGCGGCGGCTCCAGGACCTGCAGGTCACGATCGAGGTCCGGTTCATCTCCTTGAACGACACGTTCTTCGAGCGGATCGGCGTGGACTTCGACTTCAACATCCAGACCGGCGTCAACCAGCCGCTCAACATGACCGCCATCCCCACGCCAGGCAACAGTTCGCAGAACCCCGGGGAACTGGGGATCCCCTCCCGGCCGGGTGGTCGCTCGCAGCTCGTCGGCCTGGGCAACTCCGGCACGCCGGGCGTGGCCCTCAATCCGAACGCGGTCGTCCAGCCCGCCAATCCGAACCAGCCCGGCCCCACCTTCGGCAATGCGATTGCGAACACGCCGAACTACTTCTCCATCCCGTTCCGCCAGAACAGCTTCGGCGCGGCCACCGTGCCCCAGCTGCCGGGCCTGCCCAACGTGGCCACCTCGGCAGCCGACTTCGGGTTCGCGATCCTCTCCGACATCGAGGCCTACTTCCTCATCCAGGCCGCCCAGGGCAACACCCGGTCCAACGTGCTCCAGGCACCGAAGGTGACGCTCTTCAACGGCCAGAATGCCTTCGTCTCCGACACCCGGCAGCGGCCGTTCGTGACCTCCGTCGTCCCGGTGGTCGGTGACTTCTCGGCGGCCCAGCAGCCGGTGATCACGGTCCTCAACGAGGGCACCGCGGTGAACGTGGAGGCCGTGGTCTCCAACGACCGCCGCTTCGTGCGGCTCACGCTCGTGCCGTTCTTCTCGCAGATCGGCCGCGTCGAGGAGTTCCAGTTCGAGGGCTCGCGGTCCACGAAATCGAAGAGCAGCGACGAAAAGTCAGGCACCGACGTCCGCATTCCCGGCGCCGACGGGCTGCTCGGCCTGACCAACGGCGTCGCCTCGGCGGGCGAACTGGAGCTGCAGTCGAACGGCACCACGGTCCAGCTGCCGGAGTTTCTGTTCACGACGGTCACCACGACCGTCAGCGTGCCCGACGGCGGCACGGTGCTGCTCGGCGGCATCAAGCGGCTCCGCGAGGGCCGCAACGAGTTCGGCGTGCCGATCCTCTCGAAGATCCCCTACGTCAACCGCCTCTTCAAGAACGTCGGCCTCGGCCGGACCACCGACAGCCTGATGCTGATGGTCACCCCGCGGATCATCATCCAGGAGGAGGAAGAGGAGAAACTGTTGGGCGAGAGCCGCCCATGAGCCATCTGTTCATCACGGCCGGCAGCCTGCTCGGCGGCTTGGCCGTCGCCGCCGGCGCCTTCGGCGCCCATGGCCTGAAGGCGTTTCTCGAGGCCCACGGCCAGGCAGCCACCTGGGAGACCGCGGCCCGCTACGCCCTGTTTCACGCGCTGGCGACCGTCGCGGTCGGCACGCTCGCGGCCGTGCGGCCCACCCCCGGCCTTACTGCCGCCGGCTGCTGCTTCCTGGTCGGCACCGCGATCTTCAGCGGCTGCCTGTTCGCCCTGGCACTGTCGGGCGTGAAACTGCTCGGCGCCGTCGTGCCGATCGGTGGCGTGCTCCTCATCGCCGGCTGGATGCTCCTCGCGTACGCCGGCTGGCATGTGACCGATTGAGGCTCGGCCTCGGCTCGTGCCTCGTGATGGTGCGCATTCGTGCGGCAAGGTCGGGGTGGTTTTCGAACCCGGTGTCCCCGGGTTTCCACCCGGGGCTTCTCAGCACACAAAAAGCCCCCGGCGGAAGCCGGGAGACTTCCGGTTACCGATCGCCGGCCGCGGCCTCTTGCTCCGCCTGTTGGTCGCGTTGGGCGGCGATGTCTTCCCGCTCGGCGGCCAGTTGCTCGACCTGCTCGGCCTTCGAGGCACTGGGGGCGGCACCACCGAAGGGATCGTTGACGGCGGGCTCAGGCGGAGGAGCCGGGGCCTCCGCTGGAGCCGACTCGCGCGGGGCCGGCATGCGCTCGGCCGGTGGCGGTGCGCGTCGGATATCCCGGGCGGCGTCGTCCTCGAACGGGTTTGCCTCGTCGCCGGCCTCGATCCGCGGCCCGACAGGCCGACGCTTGCGCAGCACTTCCGGCTGCGCCGCCTCGATCTGCGAATAGCGTTCCAGTTCCTCTGCCCGCTGCCGCTGCAGGAGCGCCACCCGCGCCCGCGTGCGGTGCCGCTCCAGCCGCAGCCGATCGGCTCCCTGAATCCGCTCCAGCGACCTGGCCACCGGCCAGGCTCCCAGCCCGGACGACTCGCGCGTGGCGCCTTCGGTGAAGTCGGCCTCCGCCTCGTCACTCCGCCCCTGCCGCAGGGCCGCCAGGCCGCGGAAATAGTAGGCGCGTGGGTCGGTCGTGCCCGCCTCGATCGCCTGCGAAAGATCCTGGTAGGCCCGGTCGAAATCCCCGGCAAAGAAGGCGTGAACGCCGTCGCCGTAGGCCGCCGCCAGGGGCAGGCTCTCGATCGCGGGCTGCGCGGCCGACACCACCGCCGCGACCGCAGCCGTGCCGGCACAGGCCACCAGGCCGGCCAGACGGCCCTTCGCCCCGTTCCACCAGCCCCTCTGCACGCTCATGCGGTGCCTCCGCGCCCCAGATCGACCGTTCCACCTCATGGTATCGGACCCGGCGTCCCGCCATCCCGCCGTCACCACTCCCACGCCGGCACAACCGGCACGACCCGCCCGTCAGCCGGGCCGCATTCTTTCCCCATCCCCGGCGACCGCGCGGGCCCGGGCATGCTTGCGAAACGTCGGCTCCGCGAGAAACACGGCCGGCCGCACGAGCTGCATCATCAAGGGCTGAACGGGCCATCCGCAGGCCGCGAGCAGGCGGTCGAAGGCAGGCTCGGGGCAGCTGCCCTTGAGGTCCACCAGCAGCAGTCGGCCGTCGCGTTCGAAGGCGTTGCCGTCCACCTGCCAGGCCAGCCCCGCGCGCGGGCTCGCCCACACGAACGAGCCGTCGGGCTCGGCATAGAGCCGCTCGATGCCACTAATCGCGTGCAGGAAGTCGTCGAAGGACACGGCCATCGGGACGGCCAGCGCGGCATGTGGCACATGCAGCACCGGCCACTCTCCCCAGGCATCGGCATGACTGCCCCCGGGCACGGCGTCGGCGGTCAGTGCATGCAGCGTGATGTCGAAGGCGAACAGATCGATGCCGACCATGGTGTTTCTCGTGGCCGTACCCCACCCCTGCGTCAGGATGCGGCGACGCTCTCCCGCACCCAGGCGGCGTACGCGGGCGTCGCCGTCGACTCCTGCACGAGCACCTCCGGGGTCGTGTAAGGATGCCCCGCGACGATCGCGGCGCTGCAGGCCGCGGCCCGCGCGGGCGTCGTCTTGCACGTGCATCGCCACTCCGCGGCCGTCTCGACATCGTCCTGCCAGCGGTAGGTGCTGTGCACCGGCCCGTCGATCTGAACGCACGCCGCAAGCCGCTCGGCCACGAGGCGGTTCGCGCACGCCTCGGCCGCGTCGCGAGTGGGGAACGTGGTGCGGATCTCGGCGATGATGTCGGCGGCGGACGGCGGTGCCATGGTGCGGGATTCTAGCTGTCCGTGGAAAAAGCCCTCCATGGCCTTTTTCCACTTGGCCGGCCGGTGGATTCGCAGACCTCGGCGCAGCCGAGGCAACGCCCAGGGTTTCCACGGCCGATGGCCATCGCACCCTGCTCGGGCAGACTGTGTTCCACAGCCTGCTATGCCGCCTCGACGATCCGTTGATACACCGGAGGGGCGAACGTCCGCCGCGGCGGCGGGTCTTCGGCCGCCAGCCGGTAGTGGACGGCGGGCCGATCGGGATCGGGAAACACCACATGCTCGGGCCCACGCCGCTGACGGGCCGGCGCCACGCCTGCCAGCGTGACAACCGCCGCCGGATCGACCGCATTCCCCGGCGTCGGGCCGAGCCCCACGATCGTCGCCCCCGCGGCCGCGCCGCTCCAATGCCCGAGCACGACGGTGCCCGACTCCGCCCCGAACGGTGGCCGCGGATCCAGCAGGGCGGTGATGGCGCCGGCCGCGTCCGGGGGCCTATGGTGCAGAGCCTCCATCCACCCGGCGATGGCGTCGATCGCGTCGAACGAGGCGTCGCAAGCCGGTTCCACGATCCGCGCCTGCCGCCGCCACGCGGCCACGGCCGCCAGCCAGGTGTCCCGCAGGGCCGCCGCGCTTCGCTCCATCGCGGCCAGCCACTCTGCGACGACGCCCGGCAGCTCCAGGGCCCGCGACGCCGCGAGCTGGGCGACGAGCGGCCGGCAGGCCGGCCACAGGTCGGGCCGCCCGCGCAAGGCGGTGCCGAAGCGGGCCACCAGATCGACCGCCAGGCTCGCGGCCAGGGTCGGCCGGCCCGGCTCGGCTGCGGTCCACAGCGGGTCGAACTCGGCGCCGTGGCAGACCGAGATGCCGGGCACGGACCAGGCTCCAGCGACCTCGATGCCGCGCCGCGCGAGACGGGCCCCAGCCCCGGCGATCCACGGATCGCGATCGCCCGGCAGGATCGTCACCCGCACGGGCACCCGCCGATCCCGGCCGAACACCGGCCGTCCCCGGCGATCGGCCGCCGGCACCATCAGGCCGGTTCGTGCCCAGGCCGCCAGGCCCGCCAGCAGTCTGCGGCCGCGAGCAGCAGCCGCCAGCATCACGGCGGCCGCCACCGCGGCGGCCCGCCCCCCCTGGTGCCAGGGCCGCCCGCCGCCCGCCCAGGCGGTCGAGGTGAGCGGGTCGAAGGTGTCACCCGCGAGCACGACGTCGATGCCGTCGATGGGTTCGTAGCGACCGTCGCGCCGCACGCCGCTCCGAAAGGCCGCGCGATGCACAGCCTCCAGGAACTCCTCCTGGCCGCGGCGCGACGTGGCTACGAGCGAGCCATCGGCGAGCGCCCAGTTTGCGGTGACGACGAGCATGACACGACCTCCCCCCTGTCATCGACAGCGGACGCCTTCGAGCGGGCGGAGCGGAGGCCAAGATGCCGATGCTGCGGAATGTGCCGGCTGGCGTCAGGGGCCGAAGAACTCGGTCGGGCAGCTGCGGTCGAGGCGGCCGTCAAGGTTGGCACCGGAGATGGTGGCCACGGCCGTCGCCTTGCCGGGCTCCTGAAGCTTGTAGCTGATCTCGAAGGACTGCTGTCGGCCGGGCCCGAGTTCGATCGGGTCGAACAGCACCCGCCCGTCGTCCACCCGCACCCGCGCGTCGCCGAGCATGCGGGCACCGCGGGGCAGGTCGATGACGAGATTCAACGGCCCGGACGGGGCCGTACCGTCGTTGAACACGGTGCACACGAGCGTGGTCGCGTCGCCCACGCGGACCGGGTCGTCGAGGTCGGCCAGCGACAGCCGCAGGCCCGCCTCAGACGGCGTCCGCAGCCGCGGCCGCGGCGTCGTCGAGCGAATCTGCAGGCACTCGTGGTCGCCGATCGGGCCGATCCCGGCCGTCGTCAGTTCGGCCCGCACGCAGGCCCGGACCGCCGGCGAATCGGCGTAGGAGCCGGCCGGGCTCTGGGCACGCAGATTGATCTGCCGCTTTTCGATCTTGCCCGGCGCGATGGCCGGCAGGTTCCACGACACCCGCGATCCCGCGAGGCTGTAGCCCTCGGAAGCCTCCTGCGGCGAAAGCCCGTCGTCCCAAGAAAACTCGAGCACGGCTGGCGCCGAGGCAGCGTTGCCGGTGTTCCGCACCGTGGCGACGTAGTCCGTCACGGCCCCGGAGACCGCGTCGACCGGCCCGGTGAGGTCGAGGGCGATCGCCGGCGCGGACGGGGCGACAAGCGGCACGGCAGGGGCCGCCGTTGCGGCCGCCGTGGCGGCCGCCAGCGGGGCTGCCGTCAGCGGCGGCGCGGCCACCGGTGCCGGCACCACTGTGGGCGCGGTCGAGCCCGTGGCGGCCGGCGGCTGCGGTGGCATCACGAAGGCGGGATTCGGCGCCACCTGGCAACACTCGGTCGCGCCGCCCATGAACGCGTGCTGCTGGTCGAGGATCTCGACGCGATGACACTGGCGACCCGGCTCGTCGAGCAGAAACTCCAGCTTCACCCAGCGCTTGGTGTTGGCCGGCAGGTCGATCGTGCCCTTCTGCTCGATCGGGCTTTTGGAGGCGTCGTGATGGAAGCCGGCGTCGAAGTAGTCGACGACGCGGAGTTTCTCGAGATTTCGACCCGAGTTGTTGATCAGTTCGACGTCGTACGTGACGCGGTCACCCACCTTGCCCGACAACGGGCCCGTGATGTTCACGATCACCGCGTCCTCGGCGCGAGCGGCGTGCGCCAGCAGGGCGGCCGCGATCCAGAACGACGGGGTGACGAACCAGCGGCATCTCGACATCGGCAAGGCTCCCTGGCGACGGCCCGCGGCGGCGGGGCCGGCAAGAAGGGTACCACGGCGACACGCCGAGGGTGAACGGCGGCCGGCTTGTGATTCCCCGGTTCAAACCCGCACCGCATGGCACACGGGGCGGCATGCCCCTGTAGCGGCGGTCTCTGACCGCCGTGTCCCCCGGCTTCCGCCGGGGGCTTTTTGTGTGCCAAGAAGCCCCGGGTGGAAACCCGGGGACTCCGGCCACACAAACCACCCCGCCGTCCATGCCGCGTTACCGGTTCGTCATGTCGCAGGACACGCCCCCGGCGGCCGGCACGTAGCAGGCCCGGGCGTAGTCCATCACCATGCGGTGGGCGCTGAACCGCCAGGCCAGCGAGCTGATCGAGTTCATCATCATCTTGATCCACTCGCGGGGCAGACCGTCGGAGTCGCGGTCGTAGAACAGCGGGATCACCTCCTGCTCCAGCACCTTGAACAGCGCCGTGCCGTCGCGGTCGTCGGTGATCGTGTCGTGAAAGTGGGTCTCGCCGCGGCCGATGGCGAAGCCGTTGCGGCCGTCGAAGGCTTCCGCCCACCAGCCGTCGAGGATCGAGCAGTTGAGCCCGCCATTGAGCACCACCTTCTGCCCGCTGGTGCCCGACGCCTCCAGGGGCCGCCGCGGGTTGTTGAGCCACACGTCCACGCCCTGCACGAGGTGCCGGGCCACGTTGATGTCGTAGTCCTCCACGAACACCACCCGGCCCGCGAAGCGGTTGTCGTGCCGGAGGTTGGCGATCTTGCGGATCAAGGCCTTGCCCGGCTCGTCGGCCGGATGGGCCTTGCCGGCATAGATCACCTGGATCGGCCGGTCGGGATCGCTGATCAGGGCATGCAGCCGGTCGAGGTCGGCGAGGAGCAGGTCGGCCCGCTTGTAGGTGGCGAACCGCCGCGCGAAGCCGACCGTGAGCACGTTCGGGTCGAGCACCGTCCGCGCCATCTCCACCGCCTCGTCGCACTCGCCGCGGCGGCGGCACTGCCGCGACAGCCGCCGCCGAACGAACTGCAGGAGCAGGTTCTTGAGCGCGTAGTGCGTCTCCCAGAGCTCACCCGGGTCGCATTCGTAAATCTTCTGCCAGACGTCGGGCTCGCCCATCCGCCGGAACCAGTTCGCCGGGAAGATGCGGTCATAGAGCTGCAGCATCTGCCACGACAGCCAGCTCGGCACGTGGACACCGTTGGTGATGTGTCCGATCGGCACCTCCTCCTCGACGCGGTACGGCCACAGGCCGGACCACATCCGCCGGCTGACATGGCCGTGCAGCGCGCTGACCGCGTTGGCCCGCCGCGACATCTTCAGTCCGAGCACCGTCATGCAGAACGGCTCGCCGGGGTTGTGCGGCTCGACACGTCCCAGCCCCATGAGGTGGTCGTGCGAGATGCCCAGGGCGTCGCGGGTGGGGCCGAGGTGCTCCTCGATGAGGTGGTTGTCGAACCGATCGTGGCCGGCCGGCACGGGCGTGTGCGTGGTGAACACGGTCTGCCGGGCCACGCGGCGCACCGCGTCGTCGAACGGGTAGCCGTCGCGCTCCATCCGGCCACGGACCGCCTCGAGGGTCGCGAACACCGAATGCCCCTCGTTGAGATGGTAGACGCCCGGCACGATCCCCATCGCCCGGATCGCCTTCACGCCGCCGACACCCAGGATCAGCTCCTGGCGGATCCGCGTCCGCGTGTCGCCGCCATACAGCCGGCTGGTGAGCTCGCGATCCTCGGGCGAGTTGCCCTCGACGTCCGAGTCGAGCAGAAAGAGGTTCACCCGCCCCACGGCCATCTTCCACACCTTGGCGAACAGCGGGCCGCCGCGGGTGTCGATCTGCACGGTGATCGGCTTGCCGTCGGTGCCCGTCGCCGGCTCGATCGGCAACGCCTCGACCCGCGACTGCAGATACTCCTCGTGCTGGTAGCCGTCGATGTCGAGCTGCTGGCGGAAGTAGCCCTGGTCATAGAACAGGCCGACGGCGAGCAGCGGGATGCCGAGGCCGCTGGCGCTCTTGATGTGGTCACCGGCCAGCACGCCCAGGCCGCCGGAGTAGATCGGCACCGATTCGTGGATGCCGAACTCGGCGGAAAAGTAGACCACCGGCTTGGAGCCGAGCACGCCCGCGTTCACGGTGCTCCACGTCGACTCGGCCGCCAGGTACTCCTTGAGCCGCCGATAGGCCTGATTGATGCGGCTGTAGAGGACGAGCTCCGCCGCCCGGGCCTCGAGCCGCTCGGGCGTGAACTCGGCGAGCAGGGCGATCGGGTTGTGGTCGAGTTGCCGCCAGCGAATCGGGTCCAACTCGCGGAACATGTTGGTCACTTCCGGGTGCCAGCTCCACCACAGGTTCCGCGCCAGGGCCATGCACTTGTCGTACAGGTTCTGCGGCGACAGTTCATCGAGCCGCGGCGGGGGGAGCATCGCGGGCATGCCGGCGGGGCGGGCGACGGGACGCGGGGGCGAGAGTTCTTCGGCTTGGCTCATCGGAGGGCTCCGAAACGGGACGTGGAGGGAAGGGACGCCTGCCAGAAGGTCCGCAGTATACCCACGAGCCAGCGGCCATCGGTTGGGGGGGGATCGCGGCGAAACTGGCCTTGCGGGCGGGGCGACCGGCCGGGGATCATCTCCCGCCCGGATCAGGTTGCTCGTGTCATGACCGACCCTCGCTCCATCGTCATCGTCAAGCTTTCCGCCATCGGCGACGTGCTGCACGGCGTGCCGGCGGCGGTGGCCCTGAAGCGGGCGTTTCCCGCGGCCCGCATCGGCTGGGCCGTGGAGGGGCGGGCGGCCGACGTGCTCGCGGGCCATCCGGCGATCGATCACCTCTTCCGACTCCCCCGCGGCTGGCTGAAGTCGCCGCGGGCGGTGGGCGAATTGCGCCGCCAATTGCGCGGCTTCTGCCCCGATGTCGCCCTCGACATGCAGGGGCTGCTCAAGAGCGGCGTCGCCACCTGGCTCAGCGGCGCACGGATGCGGATCGGGGCCGCGCAGCCCGTGTCCCGCGAGCACGCCTGGCTGGCCTACACGCACGCGGTGCGCCCGACGGCCACGCACGTCGTGGATCGAAACTGCGACCTGCTCGCGCCGCTCGGCGTGCAGGTCGCGCGACCGACGTTTGGCATGGCTCACTGGCCGGTGAGCCGGCTGCGCGTGCACCAGTGGCTGGCCGCGCTCCGTCTGCCCCGCCCGCCGATCGTCCTCAACCCGGGCGCCGGCTGGGCCTCCAAGCTGTGGCCGGTGGAGCGGTTCGCCGCCACGGCCCGCGGCCTGCACCGCCGCCACGGTCAGCCGGTCGTCGTCGTGTGGGGTGGCGCCGCCGAGCGGGCCGCCGCCGAGCGGATCGCCGCCGACTCTTTCGGCGCGGCCATCGTGGCCCCCGACACCAGCCTTCAAGACCTGGGCGAACTGTGCCGCCTGGCGGCGCTGTTCATCTCGTCCGACACCGGTCCGCTGCACCTCGCCGCCGCCGTGGGCACGCCCTGCGTCGGGCTCTTCGGGCCCGTGCCGGCGACGCGGAACGGCCCCTACGGCCCCGGGCACGTGTGCGTCGAGCCCCCCGCCGCACTGCGGCCCAAGTGGGACGACCGCAAGCACGACACCGCGTCGATGGCGGGCATCACGGTGGAGCAGGTGCTCGCGGCGGCCAACTCGGTCCTGACCCGCGCGCAGGCGGCGTGAGACGACTCGGAGGATGGTGCACGCGAACCTGCGGCATCGTGCCGCAGTTCGCTTGGCGGGCCGCCGCCCGCTCACAGTCAACCCGGCCCTCCGGGCCTAGCGCTCTCACAAAAAGCCCCGGGCGGGAGCCCGGGGACTCCGGGTGGCATGCCTTCCCAGGTGCCATGCGATGCGGGGTTGAACCGGGAAATTCCGCGCCGTCATCCGGCATGGATGGCGGGGTGGTTTCCATACCCGGAGTCCCCGGGTTTCCACCCGGGGCTTCTTGGAACGGTGACGAGGGTCGCCCAAACACGATTCGCAGCCGGGTCCATGCAGCGGCGACGCTCTGTCGGACTCCTCCGCGCACCAGCAAAACGTTCGCTGCGGGCAACCCCTCCCTTACCCAACCTGATCACAAGAGGTTGGCGCACCAGGTTCAAGTGTCATGCGCCTGATACGGCGGTCTATACTCTCCCTCCGTTCGACACCCTGCTCTCGGACCCAACGGCCGCGCTGCCGTCGGGGGCAGGCGCGGGGGTCGGCGAACGCTCGACGAGCGTGTGGCCGCCGCGGCCACAGCGAGGAGACTTTTGCCGCCCCCGAGCCGGTGCTCCACTGGAGTCTGCCGCCCGCGAGCCGGAGTCGGGCGTGAAGACGCTCTCCTCCGCGATCCACCCGCCACCCGCACACTCATGCCCCGCCGCCGCCGCAATCCGTTCTACGCCCTGCTCGGCCTCGCCGGGTTCGCCTTCACGCTCACCGCCACGAGCTACTGCCTGTCCGTGCTCCGCGGCGTGCGGCCCGAAACGGCGCGGCTGGCCCGCACCGGGCTGATGTCCGTCATGGACCGGCATGGCACGACGATCCTCGTCGGCGAGCTCGTCGTGCTGGCCATCGCCACGGTCGGCGCCGTGGCCCTCGACAGTCGCGCCGAGGACCGCTGATCCGTGACCGCATCGGCCGCCACGAAAATCGCCCGGCTCCGCGAGCAGATCCGGCACCACGACCGGAAGTACTACGTCGAGGCGGCGCCCGAGATCACCGACCGTGAGTACGACCGGCTCGTGGACGAACTGCGCGGCCTGGAGTCGAAGCATCCCGACCTGATCACGCCCGACAGCCCGACGCAGCGGGTGGGCGACGAGCCGGTGCCGCAGCTGCGGCCGGTGCGGCATCGGGTGCCGATGATGTCGATCGACAACACCTACAGCGCCGCCGACCTCGCCGCCTGGGGCCAGCGGGTCGAGAAACTGCTCGCCGACGCCGGCTCCACGGAGCCGGTGGAGTGGGTGCTGGAGCTCAAGATCGACGGCGTGGCCATGTCGCTGACCTACGACGCCGGCCGACTGGCGCTGGCCGCGACCCGAGGCAACGGGGTCGCAGGGGACGACGTGACCCACAATGTGCGGACGATCCATGGCGTGCCGCTCGTGCTCGATCTCGCGGCGCCGCCGGCGTCGATCGAGGTCCGCGGCGAGGTCTACATGACCAACTCCGACCTCGTGGCCCTCAACGAGGCCCAGGCCGCAGCGGGGCTGCCGCCATTCGCCAACACCCGGAACGTGGTCGCGGGGAGCATCCGGCTCCTCGATCCGCGGGAGTGCGCGAAGCGGCCGCTGCGGTTCTTCTGCCACGGCGTGGGCGACTCGACAGGCCTCGGCGCCCGGTCGCAGACCGATCTCCTGGGCTGGGCCGTCGCCGCCGGCCTGCCCGTGGCCCCCGGCACGCAGGTCTTCGCGTCGCTCGCCGCGCTCGTGGAACGGGGCACGGAGCTGATCGAGGAACTCCACGGGCTCGACTTCGAGGTGGACGGCTTCGTCGTCAAGGTGAACCGCTTCGCGCAGCAGCAGCTCCTCGGCGCCACCGCCAAGAGCCCACGGTGGGCGATCGCCTGGAAGTTCGAGAAGTTCGAGGCCACCACGAAGCTCGCCGGCATCCGGGTGCAGGTGGGCCGCGGCGGCACGATCACGCCGGTCGCCGACCTCGAGCCGGTGGAGCTGGCCGGCACGACCGTCCGCCGGGCAAGCCTGCACAACGCGGAGGAGATCGTCCGCAAGGACATCCGCGTGGGCGACGTGCTGGTCGTGGAGAAGGCGGGCAAGGTGATCCCGCACGTCGTCCGCGTGGAGAAACACCTCCGCGAAGGGCAGCTTCCGGCGTGGCGGTTTCCCACGGAGTGCCCCGAATGCGGCACGCCGGTGGAACGCGATCCGGAGGGCGTCTTCATCCGCTGCCCGAACGTCGACTGCCCGGCCCGGTGCCGCGAACGAATCAAGTTCTTCGCTTCCCGCGGCGCGATGGACATCGAGGGCCTCGGCGACAAGCTCGTGGAGCAGCTGGTCTCGACGGGGCTCGTGAAAGACTATGCCGACCTCTACGGCCTGCAGGCCGCCCAGCTCGAGCCGCTGGAGCGGATGGGGGAGAAGTCGGCCGCGGCCCTCGTGGTGCAGATCGCCGCCAGCCGCGACCGCGGCCTCGTCCGCCTGCTCAACGCGCTCGGCATCCGGCACGTCGGCCCCCGGGTGGCCACGCTGCTCTGCGAGCGGTTCCCGACGATCGCCGCGCTCGAGGCCGCGTCGGTCGAGGAACTCGCGGCGGTGCCCGACATCGGCGCGGTGATCGCGGCGAGCGTCCACGAGTGGCTGGCGAGCGACTACGGCCGGCGCACGATCGCCGGCCTGCGGGCGGCGGGCGTGCGGCTCGATGTGCCCGCCGCCGAACGGGTGGCGACCGACGGGCCGCTCGTCGGCAAGACGCTCGTGGTCACCGGTACGCTGGAGCGGTTCTCGCGGCAGGAGGCGGAGGAGGCGATCCGCAAGGCGGGCGGCCGGGCGTCGGCGAGCGTGTCGAAGAAGACCGACTACGTCGTCGCCGGCGCCGAGGCGGGCAGCAAGCGAGACAAGGCGGAGCAGCTCGGCGTGCCGGTCATCGACGAGGCGGCGTTCGCGCGGCTGCTGGGCGGCGGCTGAAGCCTGCTAGCGGTGCTGATCCCGGCGAAACTGGATCGCCCGCCGCTCGGCGTCGGCCCACCGACCCGCCTCGCCGAGGGCGATGATTTCCTGATACCAGGCATGCTCTTCCGGGCCGATCAGTCCGGCTGCCTGATCCCGGGTGATGAGCTCCTTCGTCCGCGCGAGCCGATCCGCACTCCGGGTGTTGGCCGCGGTCCGTAGGGCGGCCGAATAGTGGCGGTTGCCAAACTCGATCTGCGGCGCTCGCGGGCCGCAGCCGGCCGCCACGACGAGCACGATGGCCAGCCCGCGGGCGGGATGCCACCGCGCGGCCGGGCGCCACCCGATGCCGGCCGATTCACTGCCCATCGCCGGCCACCGTTTCCCCGCCGGCAATGCTCGACATCGCCGCCCAGACGTCCAAATTGATCGTTTCCGCGATGAACCGCACCGCGCCATCGCCGCAGGCCACGTTGCCCCCGCCAGGATGATCGGAAAACATCTGGCAGACATGGGCCACCGGGTCGTTGGGCGGATGGATCACGTCGGCCTCGCCGGCGGCAGGTCCGCTGTGGACCAGCAGCAGCGTGGCGGCTCGGTCGGGCACCGAACCGACGCGCGCCGCGAACGTCGGGCTCGGATGGCTCGCGGCGCCGGGCAGCGTGCCGGCCCAGGCCTTCTGCGACACCCGCTGCGAGTGCTCGCCGAGGAACACGGTCTTCGAGAGCCCGTCCCGAATCCGGGACACCGCGAGCCAGCTGTTCCGATACAGCGGCCCGTTGGCGTGTCCCTCCCATGACTCGAGCGGATCGGCCCAGGGCTCGGCCTGGCCGGCGTTCGCCACATAGCTCGACCGGCCGAGGATCGCATCGGAACCGTGCCGGCCGCCCGATTCGTCGAGCACCTCGAAGGGTGTGCCCGGTCCGCCATCCGACGGGCAGCGGAAGATCGGCGGCGACGCCGACACGACCGCACGATTTTCGATCGCGCCCACGCCGATCCCCGCCGCGGGGCGGAAGCGATCGGCCAGGGCCGACTCCTCGAGGTACGCGGCGATCAGTAACCCCCAGCCCGTGCCCGGAGGCCGATCCCGGGAAGTCGGATCGACGGGCGTTCGCCCCGGCTCGGTCACATAGCCGGCTGGGAGCCGCCGCCGCGACGATTCATGGGCGACGACCGCCAGGGCCAGCTGCCGCATGTTCAAGCCGCAGCCGCTCCGCCGCGCCGCCTCCCGGGCCGCCTGCACCGCGGGCAGGAGGATGCCGACGAGCGTGGCCACGATCGCGATCGTGACCAGCAACTCGACGAGGGAAAAACCGCCGCGAATGCCGACTGAGAAGCGGCGGGCAAACAATTTTTGATTCATCAAACTTTATTTTTTGATTCTTCAAAACCTTGGGGTCGAAGTGTACCGGCGCAGCGGCGGTTCGGCAACGTTGCGGAGGTGCCTGCCGGCCGACCGGCGGCAGGTCGTCACCCCGGGGCAATCAGGCCGCGGGGGCCCTACGCAGGGCTGCGGGAAGGCCCAGCGTCGCCAGCGTGAGGCCCCACAGCGGCGCGCCGGCGAGCAGGCCGATGAGCGGCCAGGCGACGAGCCCGGCCCGGGCGACGGCCGTTCGCGTCGCTGCCGGCCAGATGCCGATCGCGAACAGGATTTCGAACAGCGGGATGGCGTGCGTCACCAGGTTCATCAGGTACTCCGAGGCGACGAACGGCCCGGTCAGGTCGATGAGCCGCGAATCCTCCCGCACCGCCAGCCACCAGGCCGCCGTGCCGTTCCACCACACGTCGCCCTTGAGCTGTGCGACCGCCGCGGCGGCCGCGATCACCGAAGCGTGCACCTGCAGGAGACCCTCCGCGATCCGACACCGCACGGAAGGGGGCGGCACGGCGCTGCCGGTTCGCGCGGCCAGCAGGTGATCGACCGACAGGACACGGCCGCTGCGACCGATCGCGAGGCACCACAGGAGCACGGCGAGGCAGTCGTCTGCCGCCCCCGCGAGCATCGGCCCCCGGTGCAGCAGCGCGGCCCAGAGCACCGCCGCGACCAGCGACACCACCGGCGTGCAACAGCCGACCAGTAGCAGCAGGAACACGACCACCGTTGCCGTGAACACCAGCCGCACCGCGGCTGCCGAAGTGGCGAAGTCGTAGAGCGAGAAGCCGAACGGTGACCGCCACGCCACGGCCGTCGCCGGATCGATCATGCCGTCGGGGCCGAACCAGGCCGGCACGTCGGCGGCGTAGCTCCACAGCAGCAGTAGGCCGATGCCGGCGGCCAGGATCCGCACGAGGGCCAACGGCCGCGGGTCGGCCGGCGTGAACCAGAAGGCGAGCCAGCGGCCGGCGAAATCGGCGGGCTTGGCCGAGGCATCGGCTCCGTTCATGGTGCGGCCTCCCGCGGCCGCACCAGCGGCGCGACTTCGCCGCGCGGTTCGCTCGGCAGGAGTTGCAGCTCACCGTCCACGAGCCGCACCCGCGCGGCGTAGACCTGGCGTAACTCACCGTCGTCCGGTACCGCGCCCCGCTCCGGCAACGACCGCCGCAGGACCCGCACGCTGACGTCCTGCACGCCGAGGGCCGCAAACGCCCCGCGGCCCACGGCCGCCACGAGCACGGCGGGGTCGCCGGCGCCGCCCATCGCGATCGCCCGGGCCAGCCGCCGCGAGCGGGCTGCCCGCTCGCCGCGGGCGGCGTCGGGCAGCCGCATCACGGCCGCCGCGGACCGCATCGGGTCCGTCGGGCGGATCTCGAGGGAATGGTCGGCGTCCTCGGGCACGCCATGCGTGAGGTGATGCTCGAAGCCGAGATCGAGCCAGGCCGGCACGAGCCACGGCGCGAACAAGCGGCCCTTGATCGTCCGCACCAGGGCCGACGACCCGCTCGATGAGTTGCCCAGAACCGTGAGCAGGAGCCCGACCAGATACACGCCGAGGGCCACCGTCACGGCGGCCCGGACGGCATCGCTCGGCACGGTGGATGGGTTGGAACGCTGAGCGGCCATGGTTTCCCTGACGGCGCGGTCGCCGGACGGGAAAGCGAGTGTGCTTCCCGGTTCCGGCCGTTGCCAGCGGTCTTTTTCACGCTCCGCACGCGCCGCGCGGCCAGATGCGTTGACACGCCCCCGCGCGGGCGATAGTTTCGCGGGGGATGGCTCGGCCCCGCGAGTCTCAAGACACACGGGGGATTAGCTCAATTGGGAGAGCGTCTGGCTGGCAGCCAGAAGGTCAGGGGTTCGAATCCCCTATCCTCCATTTCACGCCTGCCGGGCCATCCATGGCCCCGGCAGGCTTGGCCTGAGGGCTCGCCTTCCGGGCGAGCAGTCAGGTGGTCCGTGGCCCCCATGGCCCCGGCAAGTTTCGCCCGCATGCCGGCTGTAGCGGCGGTCTCCGACCGTCGAATCCGGCCGCGGTCCGTGGCCCCCAGGCCCTTGAAGCCCGAGGCGCGAGCCGAGGGAATGCGGACCGCCTCTCTCGAAGCCACGCGGTTTCCCTCAGCGCACGCTTCGGGCTTCCCGGCAGTGCGCAGTCGACGGTCAGAGACCGCCGCTACAGGGGGCAGGTGCACGACGGTCAGAGACTGCCGCTCCCGTGGCGCAAGCCTCCAGGCTTGCGAATGCGGGTTGTTGAGCCACAGGCCGCATGTGACGCCGTTCGACTCGGTGAGCCGGGTGAAATAGAACGATGACGCGGTCCGCGCGTACCATCGTGGGCCGCGACTTGAGGCACCGCTGCGGCGGACCGCCGCTTCGCAATCCCTCGAAAGCCTCACGATGACCGGTGAGATCGCCTGGATCGACGGCGCGTTCGTGACGCGGGCCGAACTCGCACTGCCCGTCGGCGATGCCGGCTTCGTGCTCGGCGCGACCGTCACCGAACAACTCCGCACATTTCGCGGAACACTGTTCCTGCCCGACGAACACGCGCGGCGGCTGACGGAGTCATTGGCTGCCATCGGCATCGAGCCGCCCCTGGCCGTGGACGCCCTCATGCGGGCCGCCAGTGACGTGGCCACACACAATCACCGGCTGACGCACGACGGCGGCGACCTCGGCGTCGTGACGTTCGTCACGCCCGGCGACCTGCCCGCACAACACGGCGGGCGGGCGGCCCGGCCGCGGGCCATCGTCCACTCGTTCCCGCTCGCGTTTCCACTCTGGGCGCGGGCCTACGACGAAGGCGTGGCCCTGCGCGGCGTGAACGTGCGGCAGGTACCCGAGGAGTGCTGGCCGATCCGGGCGAAGACCCGCAGCCGCTTGCACTACTTCCTCGCCGACCGCGAAGCGGCCGCCGCCGAACCCGGCGCCCGGGCCATTCTCGCCCACGCCGACGGCCGGATCAGCGAAACCTCCACCGCCAACCTCGCGATCGTGCGCGACGGCACAATCATCGCCCCCCCCGCTGCCGATGCCCTGCCGGGCATCAGCCTCGGCTTCGTGCGGCACCTGGCCGCCGCCATCGGCATCGCGTGGCACGAGGCGTCGCTGACGGCCGCCGACCTGGCCGCCGCCGACGAGATCCTGCTCACGAGCACGCCATCCTGCATCCTGCCGGCCACCCGGTTCGACGGCCAGGCCGTAGGCGATGGGCGACCGGGACCGGCCTTCCGGGGTATTCTCGACGCGTGGAACGCAGCGGTCGGCCTCGACATCAGAGGCCAGGCCGTCGCCTGTTCCCCGCCCCGCCACTCCAGCCCATGAATCGCCACGACAGCACCGTTCCCGCCCGCTACGACGTGCGGCACACCACCACCTACGCCTACTCCGAGCCGGTGCCGGTGTGCCACAACGAGGTGCACCTCACCCCGCGGTCGCTGCCCCGACAGCGGGTGCTTGCCAGCGCGATTCGCGTCGAGCCCGAGCCCGCGCAGCTATCCGCGCACGTCGACTTCTTCGGCAACCAGGTCGGCCGGTTCTCGATCGAGGGGCCGCACGAACGGCTCGCGATCACTGCGACCAGCCGCGTCGAAGTGGAGCCGGCGCGGCCCTGGCAGGATCTGCCCCCACGGCCCTGGGAGCAGGTTCGCGACCGCCTTGCCACGGACCGTTCCGCCGAGGCCATCCGCGCCCGCCATTTCGCCTTCGAGTCGCCGCACGTGCGGCCCTCGGCGCCGCTGGCCTCCTGGGCGGCGGAGTCGTTTCGGCCCGGCCGGCCTTGGGCGGAGGCCCTCGTCGACCTGACGACGCGGATCCACCGCGAGTTCGCCTACGATCCGACCGCGACCACCACCAGCACGCCGGTGGAGGAGGTGTTTGCACTCAAGCGCGGCGTGTGCCAAGACTTCGCCCACCTGCAGATCGCCTGCCTCCGGTCCCTGGGCCTCGCCGCGCGATACGTGAGCGGCTACATCAGCAACGCCCGCGGCGTCGCCGCGCCCGGGGCGGCGCCGGCCAACGACGCGGGCATGGTCGGCGCCGATGCCTCGCACGCCTGGCTGGCCTGCTGGGATGGCGGCGACGGCTGGCTCGACGTCGACCCGACCAACGACTGCGTCGCCGGGGCGTTGCACGTCACGGTCGGCTGGGGCAGGGACTACGCCGACGTCAGCCCGGTGAAGGGCGTGTGCGTGGGCGGCGGCGAGCATCGCATGGATGTCGCCGTGCATGTCGTGCGGATCGCCTGACGGACCGTGACACTCGCCATGCGTCGCTCACTCCGCATCCTCCTGCTGCTCGCCCTCGCCGCCGTCGCGGTGCCCCTGGTGCCGTTCCTCGCCTGCGGCGCCCGGCTCGACGCGATCGTCGCCGGCTGGCTCGACCCGCCTCCCGCGCCGCCGGTCCTCGCGGCCCTCGAGGTGAGCGTGCTCGCCGCCGACCTGCTCCTGCCGGTGCCGTCGAGCATGGTGGCCACGCTCGGCGGCGCGTCACTGGGGATCGTGGCCGGCACGGCATGCGCCTGGATCGGGATGACAGCCGGCGCCGGCGCCGGCTGGTGGCTCGGCCGCACCGCGGCGGGCCGGACGCTCGAGCGGCTCGCCGCCGAAGATCGGGTCGCGCTCGCCCGGCAGGAGCGGCGGCTCGGGCCGCTGCTCATCGTGCTCACGCGGCCGCTGCCACTCGTCGCCGAGGCGACGGCGATCTTCGCGGGCGCGGCGCGAATGCCGCTGGCCACGTTCCTCGCCGCCGCCGCCGCCGGCAACCTTGCGGTCGCATTCGCCTGGAGTTACGCGGGAGCCCTGGGGCACGACGCCGACTCCCTCCAGTGGGTCCTCGTCGCTTCGCTCGCCGTGCCCGTTGCGGCGGCCCTGGTGGTGGCGATCCGATGCCGGCCACGGCAGGCCGCTGCGGTCAAGGATGGATCCTGATCAGCAAGGTCTGTCCGGATCGGAGGTCGATCCGACAGAACGGGCGGCCGGCCGCGGAATCCATGAACTCCTCAACGGCCTTGAACGCGCCGATGAGCAGGGGGGTGTGCCCGGAGTCCTCGCAAATCATGATTCCACCCGGCACGATGAGCGGGGCATACCGGGCGAGTGCGGCCGCGACGGCTTCGTAGAGGTCGACGTCGATGTTCGCCAGTCTCACCCCGGTGCGGACGATCGCCTCGGGAATCGGGTCCGTGATGACGTTGCACCGGTGCACCTCGATGCTCATCCCCGGCATGTCCCGCCCGTAGGCCTCGATCCGGTCCCGGACCACCTCGAGTCCCTCCGTGCGATGGGTCCCCGCCCAGCACGCATCGCTGCTCGCCAGCGCCGCGGGATACTCGAAGCCGTCGAACACGTCCATGAAGTGGAAGTCGAGTGCGGGGAAACCCCGCTCGGCCTGTCGCGACCGCACGTATGACAGCAGGGCACCGGCCGAGGACCCGCGAAAACACCCCACCTCGACGATACAGCCCGGCCGTCCCCGCGTCGCCTCGAAGGCCTGGATCAGATTCGTGAAATCCCCGATGCCGAAATCGAGCTTCAGATACCCGGCAGCCCTTTGCCGCGGGACTTCCTCGTTGAGGGCGTGCACCGCGGGCGTATTTCGCGACAGGTAGCCGCGGGGATTGGCGTACCACGCCGGATAAACCCGTAGATGGCGAGCATAGGCCCGGTCGATGAACGGCAGCCCCAGATCGTCGTGCAGACACGCATACAGGAGGCCAGTGTCCGGTGGGATCGCATCCAGGGTGACGGGCATTGAGTTGCGGATGTCCACGAGCGTCACGAACGGCGACACCTCGCTGACACGGGAGAAGAAAGCTGCATCCAGACACCCATCATGGAGCACCACGACGGCAGGACACCCCGCCACGAAGGCCATCACCTCGGCAGTCAGCGCCTCGATGCCGATCGTGAACTCCGGAACGGCATTGCGACTCGCGCCTTGCATCTGCTTCACCGGCTCAGCCGGGCCTCGGTCTCGTTGAAGATCCGCTCAAACTCGGCGCGGGTGCGGGCCGTCGTGGCCTGCACGTCCTGCACGAGGGCATCGGGCCGATCATAGCCGAGGAGGTGGGCCAGTTTTCGCTGCTCCTCGGGGGCGGCGGGAAAATCGTGCCGCGCGGCGGCGTCGAGCAGCCGCAGCCGGCCCTCGATCGACCGCAGCGTGCGGTACGCACGCTCGAGAAACGCAAACCGCTCCGTGGCGATCAGCCCCGCCTCGTGCAGGGCCACGAGGCTGCGGAGCGTCTCCGGGGTGCGCACCGCCGGTTCGCCGCCGCCGTGGACCAGCTGCAGCATCTGGACGATGAACTCGATGTCCACCACGCCGCCGGGGCCGCGCTTGAGATTGCCGGTCCGCGCCCCCTGCTCCATGCGATACCGCATCCGCCGGATGGCCTCCACCTCCTCGGCCGTCCACCGGCGGTCGAATGTGGCCGCGGCGATGATCTTGCCCACCCGGGCGACGGCCTCCGGGCGGCCCACGACGGGCCGCGCCTTCAGGAGGGCCTGTCGCTCCCAGATCGCTGCCGGGCCGTCGGCGGCGAAGTAGCGGGCGAACTCGTCGAGTGACACGGCGGGCGGGCCGCTCTTGCCGCTGGGCCGGAGCCGGGAATCCATCTCGTACAGCCGCCCCTGGGGCCCGAACGTGTTGAAGATTCGCATCGTCCGCTGGGCGAGCTCGCCGAAGAAGTGGGCATTGCTCGTGCCCACGGACCGGCCCCGGGGCGGCACGACGGTGCCGTCGTGGTCATAGAGAAAGATCACGTCCACGTCGCTGGCGTAGTTCATCTCGCGGCCGCCGAACTTGCCCATCGCGAGCACGACGGGTGCGGCCTGCTCGCCGCCGGCGCCGGGCGGCACGCCGAGCCGCTCCACCAGCTGCCGCTCCTCGCGCCGCACCACCACGCGGACCAGCGCCTCGGCGAGGCCCGCGAGCGCGGCAGTCGTCGTCTCCGCGTCCTGCCGCCCGAGAATGTCGCGCACGCCCACCCGCAGCTGCTGCGAGGCTTTGAACGCGTGGAGGATGGCGTCCACGTCCACGGCGCCACGACACAGTTCCTCGAGGCTCGCCTCGAGGGCTTCCGGGGTCGGCAGCCGCTCGAGCAGCAGGCTGTCGAGCAGTTCGTCGATCATTCCCGGGTTGCTCACCAGCAGCCGGGACAGGAACGGGCTCGACGAGCAGAGCCGGACGGTGAGGTGGAGCGACGCGGGGTTGAAGCTGAACAGTTCCCACAGCACCCCTTTGCCACCGAGCGAATCCGCGACGGCACCGAGGTTGGCGAGCGTGGCGTCGGGATCCGGCGTGCGGGCGATCGCGGCCAGCAGCGCCGGCGCGATCGCCGCCAGGAAGTGGCGGCAGCGGCGGGTGGAGAGGAACCGCACCTTCTCCTCCCCGAGCGCGACGAGCCCGCGATGGGCCTGGGGCACGTCGCGGAAGCCGTGCCGGGCGAGCACCTCGTGGACGAAGGCGGGGGACGGATCCGGGTCGAGCACGAGATCGACTTCGGGCTCGGGCGGCGCGTCGTCGGGAAAGGCGTCGTGGAGGAGGTGGTTGAGGATCCGGCGATTGAGGGCCGTGGCCTCGGCGAGCTCCCGCCGCAGCCGCTCGCGGCCCGTGGCGTCGGCGGGGTAGCCCATCCGGGCCGCGAGGCGGCCCAGTTCGTCGTCATCGGCCGGCACCACGTGCGTCTGCCGGTCGTAGAGGATCTGGAGGCGATGCTCGACGGTCCGCAGCAGGGTGTAGGTGCGTTCGAGAATCTCCCGCTCCTGGTCGGTGAGCCCGCCGGTGGCCGCCAGGCGCCGGATCGCCTCGAGAGTGTTGCCGGTGCGGACCGCCGTCGCGTCGCCGCCGCCGAGAAGCTGGAGAAACTGGATCGTGAACTCGACGTCACGAATGCCTCCGCGGCCGTGCTTCACGTCGGAGGCATCGGTGCCCTCGCGGATCGAACGCTGCTCGATCCGCCGCTTGAGCGCCTTGATACCGCTGATGTCCGCCCGCGACAGCCAGCGCCGGTAGACCCAGGCTTCGAGCTCGCCCAGCAACCGCCCGCCGAGGGCCTCGTCACCGGCGATGCACCGCGCCTTCACCCACGCCTGCCGCTCCCAGGTGCGGCCCGCCTGCTCGTAATACTGGAGCATCGGCTCGAGGGCGAGCGACGCGTGCCCCGCCGACCCATGCGGCCGCAGCCGCAGGTCCACCCGGTAACAGGACCCGAGGTCGGTGGCCTCGGCGATGAGCCGCACGGTCTCCTGGGCGACGCGGTCGAAGAACTCCTGGTTCGTGCAGGGCTTGGGGCCGGCGACGCGGCCGTCGGCGGAATGGACGAACACCAGATCGATGTCGCTGGAGTAGTTGAGCTCGCAGCCGCCGAGCTTGCCCAGCGCCAGCACGGCGATCGTCGCCCGCGTGCCGTCAGGCCCGCGGGGCACGCCCCGTTGCCGCTCCACGCGATCGACGGCGCGGCGGAGGGCGGCGGAGACGATGCAGTCGGCCACGTGGGAGATCTGGGCGGTCACGGTCTCGAGCCGCTGTCCGCCGACGATGTCGCCATAGGCGATCCGCAGCGTCTGCCGGCGTTTGAAACGGCGCAGGGCCCGCATCGCCACCGCCGGATCGGCTCCCGGCGCGCCGGGCGGCTCCGGGGGGCCCAGTTCGGCCGCCAGTTCGGCGGCGAGGGTCTCACGCTTCTCCGGCCGTCCCTGTCCGAGCCGCACCTGCTCCCAGGCCTCGGGATCGGCGATCACGATGTCGGCGAGGTACGGGCTGGCCGCGAAGATCTCCAGCAGCGTGTCGAGCGCCCGCGGGTCCCGTTCGAAGAGCGCCGCCGAGGCGAGCGGGCTGCGAACGGCGCAGAAGAACCGCTCCAGCGCCGCGAGCGTTCGGTCCGCATCGGCCGTCCCGGGCAGCCGCGCCGCCAGTCGTCCGCAGAGCGCGGCGAGCAGATCGAGGGGCAGGCCATGGCCGGCCAGACCGCTCAGGGCCCGGTGCGCCGCCTGCGGCTCGGCGAGGCCCGCCGCCCGCCCCCAGGCCGTCGCCGCTTCGGGATCGTCGAGCAGGTGCCGGACCTGGCCGATGCCGGCCGGCGGCACGATCTCCGGCGTGGCGTCCCCGCCGGCCGCTCCTGCCCGCCGACGACCGGAACGCGGCGGCACGTCACGCCTCCATCGGCCGCGCCACCGGGGGCGGCAGGGCGATCGAATGCAATTCCACCGGCTCCTCGCCGGTCAGCCGCAGGCCGTCCAACGGCACGGCTTCGCCGAGGCCGTCGGCCACCACGCCGGCCAGCGACCAGGCGCCGGCGGCGAGGATGTCGATGTCCACGAGGCGGCCGACGAGTCGCACCGGGGCGTCGAAGACGACGATCCGGTCGCACATCGTGCGGCCGGTCAACTGGGCGCTGCCGTCGGGACCGGGATCGACCTCCCGCTTCTCGTCCCGCGTGGACAGCCCCTCGACGAGCACCTGCTGGCGGGTGCCGACGAACCGCCGGTTGCCGGCCAGGCTCACCGCCTCCTGGGCCTCGAGCAGCAGCCGGTTCCGTTCCTTCTTAACGTCCTCCGGCACGTCGTCGGGCAGGCGGTCATAGGACTTCGTGCCGGGCCGCGGGCTGTACTTGAAGATGAAGCTGTTCTTGAAGCCGGCGGTCCGCACGAGGTCGAGCGTCGTCTGAAACTCCGCATCGGTCTCGCCGCAGAAGCCGACGATGAAGTCGCTTGTCACGGCGGCCTGCGGCAACGCCTCCCGCACGCGGCCGAGCATCTCCATGTATTCGCCGATCGTGTAGCCGCGCTTCATCCGCGCGAGCACGGCGTCGGAACCGTGCTGGGCGGGTACGTGCAGGTAGTGGCAGACCTTGGGCAGGTCGCGGACGGCCGCGATCAGATCGTCGGTCATGTCGCGCGGGTAGTTGGTCACGAACTTGACCCGGTCGAGACCGTCGATCGCGTCGAGTCGCGCGAGCAGGTCGGAGAGCCGCGTCGTCCGGCCACCGTCGCTCCACCGGTAGCTGTTGACGGTCTGGCCGATGAGCGTGATCTCGCGGCACCCCTCGGCAACGAGCTTCCGCGCCTCCGCGACGATCGTGTCGGGCGCGCGAGCCTGCTCGGGTCCGCGGACGTGCGGCACCACGCAGAACGCGCAGAACTTGTCGCAGCCGGTCTGTGTGCGGATGAAGGCCTGGAAGGGCGTGGGCCGCATGGCCGGATCGCGGTCGGGATCGTAGCTTTCGAAGCTCCGGGCGATCGCCTCGCGGGCATGCCCCTTGCGTTCCAGGCTGACCTCGATCCGGGGGCCGCCGCCGGCGAGCACCTCCGCCACGAGGCCGGGCACCTGGTGCAGCTGGCCCGGGCCGACGACGAGATCGACCCAGGGCGCCCGCCTCCGGATCAGCTCCTGGTCCTTCTGGGCCATGCAGCCGAGCACGCCCACCACCACGTCGGGTCGCTGCGCCTTCACGCTGCGAATCCGGCCCAGCGCCGAATAGATCTTGTCTTCGGCGTGCTGGCGGACGGAGCAGGTGTTGTAGAACACCGCGTCGGCCTCGCCGCTCGACCGGGCCATCTCCCAGCCCTGGCGGCGCAGGGCGGCCACGACGAGCTCGCTGTCGAGCACGTTCATCTGGCAGCCGACGGTCTCGATCCACAGACGTTTGGTCATGGCCGCAGTGTAGCAGCCGCGCTGCACGCCCGGGGCTTCTTGGGACGCATGACAGCCCCACAAGAAGCCCCCGGCGGAAGCCGGGGGACTCCGGGTCGCATGCCTTCCCAGGTGCCATGCGATGTGGGTTTGAACCGGGAAATTGCGTGCCGTCATCCGGCATGGATGGCGGGATGGTTTTCACACCCGGAGTCCCCGGGTTTCCACCCGGGGCTTCTTGGGACGGTGACGAGGCGGATTCCCGGTTCAACGAGTCGTCAAACCACGGTTCGCAGCTGCATTCCTGTAGCGGCGATGCTCTGTCGAGCGGCTCACCGCACCATCAAAACTCGCGCTACGGGCTTCCTCGAAACCGGACACGCCGGTCAGCCGAGCCGCATGCCCGGGAGGAGCGGGCTGCCGCGGAGGAAGTCGGCCGCGGCCATCGCCCGGCGGCCCTCGGGCACCACCTGCGTGATCGCCAGCGCCGTGCCCTCCCCGCAGGCCACGACGATCCGGCCGTCCGCCGTGTCGAGTACCTCGCCCGGCGGCGCCGCGACCGCCCGCGGGTCCGCGGCCACCTCCGCGTCGGCGAGCACGAGCCGTTGCGTCGTGCCGTCGCCGCGGGTGAAGAAGGTGGTCGCCCGGGGCCATGGCTCGACCGCCCGCCGCAGCCGCTCGATCCGCGCGGCCGGCCAGGTCCAGTTCACGATGCCGTCGGCCTTGGCGAGCCGCGGCGCCCGCGTGGCTTTCCCCGCCTCCTGCGGCACGCCGACGCCCGCGGCCGACCCGGTCGCCGCCACGGCGGCCTGGAGGCGATCGATCGCCTCCAGCACGGCCTCCACGCCGAGCGCCGCCAGCCGCGGCTCGAGGTCGGCCGCGGTCTCCCGGGAGCCGATCGGCGTCGCGCGGGCCACGATCACGTTGCCGGCGTCGAGCGCGGGCGTCATGTGGATCACGCTCACGCCGCTCTCCGCATCACCCGCGAGGATCGCCCACTGCACCGGCGCCGCCCCGCGATGCCGCGGCAGCAGCGAGCCGTGGAGGTTGATCCCGCCGAGCGGCGGCACGGCGAGCAGTTCGCGAGACAGGATCTGCCCGTAGTCGCAGACGACGAACAGGTCGGGCCGCAGTGCCGCCAGCGTGGCGACCGTGGCCGGGGCGTTGACGTCGTCGGGGTCGAGGATGCCGATGCCGGCCGCCGTGGCAGCCGCCCGCATCGGGTTCGGCGGCGGCCGCCGGCCGGGAGGCGCCCGGTCGGGCCGCGTGACCACCGCCGCCACTTCGTGTGGCGACGCCACGAGCCCGTGGAACATCGGCACCGCGAACGGCCCGGTGCCCATGACCACCAGCCGCAGCGGCCCGGTCACGCCTGGCACCGGGCGGCCTCCAGTCGGTCGAGCTCGGCGACGAGCGTCGCGTCGCCCGGCAGTTCACCCCGCGACTGCTTGCCGGCGAACATGTCGCGGAAGGTCTCCAGTTCGCGCCGCACTTCGAGCGCCGCCGCCTCCGGCAGCCGGTCGGTGAACAGCCGGCCCTCGAGATGGTCGAACTCGTGCTGCACGACCCGGGCGAGCAGGCCGTCGATGTCCATGTGGATCGGCGCGCCCGCGAGCGACCAGGCATCGACCACGATCCGCTCCGGTCGCCGCACGTCCATGCGCACGCCAGGCAGCGACAGGCAGCCCTCCTCCTGCACGGCCGTGCCCCGCGGCCGGCTCAACACCGGGTTGATGAACACGTGCTCCTCGCCGTCGCCGCGGCGGCCCGCCGTGTTGACGACGAACAGCCGGTAGGGCAGGGCCACCTGGTTGGCCGCCAGGCCAATGCCCTGGGCCTCGTACATGATGTCGAACATCCGCGCCACCGCCTCGCAGACGGCCGCGTCGATCCGCACGATCGGCTTGGCCCGCCGCAGGAGCGCGGGGTGCGGGTATTCGACCAGTTCTAGCCGGCCGATGGTGGCGTCGGCCGCGTGCGTCGGGTTGTCCATCCGCGTGTCCGTGAGACCATTGCGGCCGCGGCCGGAGACTGCCCGGAGCCGGCGCCGCTCCGACATCATACCCGCCACCCTGCGGAGCGGTGGCAACACTGCTACCATCTGCTGCATGCCTGCAATCATGGAACCCGCGGCACATGTCTGGAGTCGGCCCGCCGTCCTCGTCGCCACCCTCGGCGGGATCGGCCGCATCGGCTTCGCACCCGGCACGTTCGGCGCGGCCGTGGGACTCGTGCTCGCGGTCGCCGCCGCGACCGCCGCGGGATGGCTAGCAGCGCGGTTCTTTCCGGGAATCGCCGGCGTGGCCCCAGCCTGCGAGGCGGGCCTCGTGGTCGCGATCTGCCTGGCGGGCGTGCCGATCTGCTCGCGGGCCGCGGCGGCACTCGGCCGCGGCAAGGATCCGGGCGCGATCGTGCTCGACGAGACGGCAGCCATGGCGGCCACGCTCCTGGTCGTGCCGACGGCCGCCCGCACGCCGGCGGTGCTGGCGGCCGCCTTTGCGCTGTTCCGCTTCTTCGACATCCTCAAGCCGTTCCCCTGCGACCGCTGCGAGCGGCTGCCGACGGGCCTGGGCATCATGGCCGACGACTGGGCGGCGGCGGGCTACGCCGCGGCCATCCTCGCGGTGATCCGGGCGGCGGGCTGGCTCTGAAGGCGCGCGACCAGACGCCGTCCAGATCACTTCCATGCGCGTCCTGCTGATCGACCACGGCTGCTGCGACCACCCGCACACCCGCGTGCACGCCCTGCGCGCTGGGCTCGAATCGCTCGGCATCGAGGTCGGCGCGTGCGGGCCGTCGAGCGTGCCGGGCCTCGACGAGCAGCCACCCGGCATGTATGGCATCCACCTGCGCGACGTCGCGGCCGCCTCGCGGGCGTTCCTGGCGGCGGTGCAAGAGGGCACGCCGCAGGCGTTTCTCGCCGCCACGGCGGGCGTGCCAGCGCGGCTCCTGGGGCTGACCCGCGAGACTGCGCGGCAGATGATCGCCGAGGCGGTGGATGCGCTCTATCCCGACTCCATCTTCGTGCTCCACGCCGGCATCCTCACCGACCTGGCCGTCGAGACCGGCGCCCCGGTCGTGGTGCATGTGACGGCCGCCGACCTCGTGGCCGCCCGAACCCGCCCGTCGCTCCGGAACCTCGTCGCCGCGGCGATCGGCTCGTGCGCGATCGTGGTGGCCGCCGACGCGGCGACCGCCGCGTCGCTGGCGACGGACTGGCTTCACGATGCACCGGACGCGGAGGCCCGCATGCAGACCTGGCCCCTCGGCCCGGACGCCGCCACGCGAATCGCGATCGCCTGCCGGCTGGCCCGCCGGCGCGGCGCGTGACCCGGCCGGTCGCCTCCAACTGGGCGGTCCCGGTCAACTGCCGACGAGGCGGTCGATGGCGCCGCTGGTCAGCGCGTGGGTGAACTCGTCCACGTCCCGATAGACCGCGTCGCTCGTCAGCTGCACCACCCAGTTGTGGACCAGCGGCGTGATCGTCACCACCCGCCGCGCGTGGCGATGGGCCTCCCACATCTCGATCGCCGTCCCCATCGAGGCCTCCGGCACGTAGGCCACGAGGAGATCGAACACGCGGCACATCTCCACATGCCCGAGGAACACCTCGCGGGCCCGCCGCTGGTCGTAGCCGACGCTCGTGGCATGGTTCGCGAACGGATCGTAGACTTCGGCCGTCGGCCAGTGCGTCCGCACGAGGTCGCCGAGAGTGTTTCGATACGTCTGATCGTGCACCAGGGCCGCCACGTGCGAGCCCTGCATGATTCCCGCCAGAAAGATTCGCATGCCACGCTCCATCAAGGGTTCCAAGTCGGCCCCGCAGGCCGGTCGCAGTGTAGTGAAGGCCGCGGCCCCGCAGGCCGCCGGCCCCGACCTGGCGCTCGCCCGCCGCATCGTCCTCGACCTCCTCTCGGTGCCGGGCGTCTCGGGCCAGGAGAAGGCGGTCGCCGAGCGGATCGTGAAGTGGCTCCGCGGGGCCGGCTGCCCGGCCGCCGCCATCGCCTTCGACAAGGCCCATGAGAAGACGCCGCTGAAGGGCGACTGCGGCAACCTCATCGTGCAGCTGCCCGGCACGCTCCCCGGCCCACGGCGGCTGCTCATGGCCCACATGGACACGGTGCCGGTGTGTCGCGGCGCGAAGCCGGTCGTGGCCGGAAAGTTCGTGAAGAGCGCTGACCCGAAGACCGGCCTCGGCGGCGACGATCGCGCGGGCGTGGCCGTCGTGCTCGCCACGGCCCTGGAAATCCTGCGGCGCAAACTGCCCCACCCGCCGCTCACGTTCCTGTTCGCCATCCAGGAGGAGGTGGGGCTCTACGGGGCGCGGTTCGTGAAGGCGGCCGACCTCGGCCGGCCGAAGCTGGCCTTCAACTTCGACGGCGGCGCCGTGGAGAAGATCACCGTCGGCGCCACCGGCGGCTACCGGATGGACGTCACGATCGACGGCATCCCGAGCCACGCCGGCGTGGCCCCCGAGAAGGGCGTATCGGCGATCGCCATCGCGTCGCTGGCGATCGCCGACCTGGTCAACCAAGGACTGCACGGCCTCGTGGAAAAGGACGGCAAGCGCGGCACGACGAACGTGGGCGTGATCCATGCCGGCGCCGCGACGAACGTGGTGGCCGAGTCGGCGGCGTTGCGGGCCGAGGCCCGCAGCCATGACCCCCGGTTCCGCGAGCGGATCGTGAAGGCGATCGAGAAGGCGTTTCTCGACGCCGCGAAGAAGGTTCGCAGTGCCGACGGCCGCACCGGCAAGGTGACGTTCTCGGGGCAGCTCGACTACGAGGCATTCCGGCTGGCGGCCGACGAGCCCTGTGTGGTCGCAGCGGAGGCCGCGGTGCGGGCGATCGGCCTCGTGCCCCGGCAGGAAGTTTCCAACGGCGGCCTCGACGCCAACTGGATGTACGCCAACGGCGTGCCCACCGTCACGCTCGGCTGCGGGCAGATGGAGATCCACACCACTGACGAGCGGCTCGATCTCGCGGCCTTCGAGAACGCCTGCCGTGCGGCCCTCCTGCTGGCGACCGGCGGCTAGTTTCAGGCAAAACATCGCATCGTGCGATTTTTGCCTGGCGGGCCTCCGCCCGCTGGAGTTGACCCGGCCCTCCGGGCCTGACGCACGTCGCGCATGACAGGCCGCGGCGGTCTGACCGGCGGCTCGTTTCAGGCAAAACATCGCATCGTGCGATTTTTGCCTGGCGGGCCTCCGCCCGCTGGAGTTGACCCGGCCCTCCGGGCCGATGCACACACGAGAAGCCCCGGGTGGAAACCCGGGGACTCCGGGTACGAAAACCACCCCGCCGTCCATGCCGGATGACGCTGTCAGGCATACCTGACAGACTCGATGCCGCTCCGCTAAGATCAATTTGATGTCACGCGACGCCATCAAACACCCGCTCGCCCGCGACCGCGTCCACCAGGGCGACTGCCTCGACCTGCTCGCCCGGGTGCCGACCGGCACGGTCGATCTCGCCTTCGCCGATCCGCCCTTCAACATCGGCTACGACTACGACACCTATGACGACCGCCGCTCCGCCGACGACTACCTCGCCTGGTCGAAGCGCTGGATGGCCGAGATCGTCCGCGTGCTCAAGACGTCGGGCACCTTCTGGCTGGCGATCGGCGATGAATACGCCGCGGAGCTGAAGGTGCTCGCCACCCGCGAACTGGGTCTCACGTGCCGCAGCTGGGTCGTCTGGTACTACACCTTCGGCGTGAACTGCAAATACAAGTTCAGCCGCTCCCACGCCCACCTCTTCCACTTCGTGAAGGACCCGGTGAAGTTCACGTTCAACGTGGACGCGATCCGTGTGCCCAGCGCCCGCGAACTGGTCTATGGCGACCGCCGTGCCAACGCCCAGGGCCGGCTGCCCGACGACACCTGGATCCTCCGGCCGCAGGACCTGCCCGAGGGCTTTGCAGCCGACGACGACACCTGGTACTTCCCCCGCGTCTGCGGCACCTTCAAGGAGCGGTCTGGATGGCACGGCTGCCAGATGCCGGAACAGCTCCTGGGGCGGATCATCCGCGCGTGCAGCGATCCGGGCGACGTGGTCCTCGACCCGTTCGGCGGCAGCGGCACGACACTCGCCGTGGCCAAGAAGCTCGGCCGCTCGTTCCTGGGGCTGGAGCTGTCAGAGGCCTACGCCGCGCGGATCGCCGCCCGACTCGCCGCGATCACGGTGGGCGACCCGCTCGACGGCGCGGCTGAGCCCCTCAAGAGCGTGCCGGCCACGAAGGACGGCAGGCGGATCGCGGACCGCACGCCGCGGGCTGGAAAGCACTCCGCCAAGAAGCCGGCGGCCAGGAAGCCGTGAAGCAAGAAGCAGCAGACGCTGTTCTGAAGGCCGGCCCTCCAGGCCTGACCCTCACACAAGAAAGCCCCCGGCGGAAGCCGGGGAGGATGATGCACGCGAACCTGCGGCATCCTGCCGCAGTTCGCTTGGCGGGCCGCCGCCCGCTCACAGTCAACCCGGCCCTCCAGGCCTGACGCTCACACAAAAA
>Ga0315900_10002062_pt1 | contig 31475 bp, 32 predicted proteins | sample LakEriMetagenome_FD_203521 | JGI IMG/M metagenome (GOLD analysis project Ga0315900, IMG submission 203521) | Freshwater fungal communities from buoy surface, Lake Erie, Ohio, United States - Buoy 12 MA114 | ecosystem: Environmental > Aquatic > Freshwater > Lake > Lake biofilm | place: USA: Lake...
TGACGCGCGGTCGGCCGAACTTGCCGACCCGGTGCTGCGGCGGCTGACCGACCAGATGGCCGAGGCGCTTGGCCTGCAACGCATCCGCGTCCATCTTTACGACATTCCGCAGATCAACGGCCTGGCCGCGCCGGACGGGCGCATCTTCATCACCCGCGGTTTCCTCGACCGCTACCGCGCGGGCGACGTCACGGCCGAGGAGCTGGCTTCGGTCATCGCCCATGAACTGGGCCATGTCGCGCTGGGCCACAGCCGGCGGCGGATGATCGACTTTTCGGGCCAGAACGCATTGCGGACCGCGGCGGCGATCACGCTGTCGCGCTTTCTGCCAGGTCTTGGCGTGCTGATCGCCAACCTGCTGACCGCGCTTGTCGCCGCGCGGATGTCGCGCGACGACGAATATGCCGCCGATGCCTATGCCTCGGGCCTGCTCATCAAGGCCGGGATCGGCACCGGACCGCAGAAGTCGCTCTTCACCAAGCTTGACGGCCTGGCCGGCCCGCGCGGCGCGGGCCCTCCCGCATGGTTGCTGAGCCATCCCCGCGCGGCCGAACGCATCGCCGCGATCGAACGCAACGAGGCGCGCTGGCTTCCAACGCAACGCGGCTGAAGGCGCGGCCCCCGGGGGGCGCAGGTCAGCGCAGCGGTTGCGAACGTTCGACCAGACGCGCCAGAAAGCTCGCTCCGACAGGCGCTGCCGCGTCGTCGAAATCAAAGGCGGGATGGTGAAGCCCTGCGGTGTCACCGTTTCCGATGAAGAGATAGGCACCCGGCCGCCGTTCCAGGAAATAGGCGAAATCCTCGGCCCCCATTTCGCGGCCGGCCGCAGGTTCGACCCGGCCGCCGACCTCGGCGGCCACCCGCACGGCAAATGCAGTGCGGTCCGGATCGTTGATCGTCGCGGGATAGCCGACCTCGTAGACGAGCCGCGCCTCGACCCCATAGGCCAGCGCCTGGCCTTCGACGATGGCGGCCATCCGTGCCATCACCATCTCCTGCACGTCGCGGGCAAAAGTCCTGACCGTCCCGTTGATCCAGGCCGTCTCGGGGATGATGTTGTCGGCACTGCCGGTATGGATCTGGGTGACCGACACGACAAGGTCCTTGAGCGCATGGTGATTGCGGCTGACAATGGTCTGGATCGCCTGCACGATCCCGCAGGCGGCGATCACGGGGTCGCGCGTTTCGTGCGGCATCGCGCCGTGGCCGCCCAGGCCCTTCACATGGATCGTGAATTCGTCCACCGCCGCCATGATCGGCCCCGGCGTGGTGTAGAAGTCGCCCACCGGCGTGCCGGGCGCATTGTGCAGCGCATAGACCTCGCCGATCCCGAAGCGGTCGAGCACGCCGTCGCGCACCATCGCCTCGGCGCCGCCGCCGCGTTCCTCGGCCGGCTGGAAGATCAGCGCGACCGTACCGGCAAAGGCGCGCGTTTCGGCCAGATACTTCGCCGCGCCAAGCAGCATGGCGGTATGCCCGTCATGGCCGCAGGCATGCATCCGGCCGGGCCGGACCGACGCATGGGCCAGGCCCGTCTCCTCGTGGATCGGGAGCGCGTCCATATCGGCGCGCAGGCCGATCACCGGGCCCGCGGACGGCCCCTGCCCCCGGATCAGCGCGACGATGCCCGAGGTCGCGATGCCCTCGTGCACTTCGTCCACGCCGAAGTCGCGCAACCTGGCGGCAACGAAGGCCGCCGTCTCGTGGCAGTCGAAGGCCAGTTCGGGATGCATGTGCAGATGCCGCCGCCAGGCCGTCATCTCCTCCGCGAAATCGGCGATGCGGTTGATCACGGGCATGGACGGCCTCCGGCGAAGGGTGCGATAGGCTTGGCCTAGCCCGCCCGAGGACCGCCCGCAATGCCCGATTCCGATCCGCTCATCCACGACCGCACGCCCGAGACGGGGCGCCAGATGCAGCGCCTGGCCGCCATCATGGCCCGCCTGCGCGACCCCGAAACGGGATGCCCCTGGGACATCGCGCAGGATTTCGCCTCGATCGCGCCCTATACGATCGAGGAAGCCCATGAGGTTGCCGATGCCATCGCCCGCGGCGACATGGCCGACCTTCGGGCCGAACTCGGCGACCTCCTGCTTCAGCCGGTCTATCACGCGCAGATGGCGGCCGAGGCGGGGCATTTCGACCTGGCCGCCGTGGCCTGCGGCATTGCCGACAAGATGGTGGCCCGCCACCCCCATGTCTTTGGCACGGAAAGCCGCGACAAGACGGCCGAGCAGCAGACCCGCGACTGGGAGCGCATCAAGGAAGCCGAGCGCGCCGGCCGCGCCGAGACGCGGACGCTCGACGGTGTGGCCCTGGGCCTGCCGGCGTTGACCCGCGCGGTCAAGCTGCAGCGCCGCGCCGCCCGGGTCGGCTTCGACTGGCCCGACATCGCCCCCGTGCTCGACAAGGTCGCCGAAGAAGCGCGCGAGGTCGCCGAGGCGCGTGACCGCCTGTCACAGGCCGCTCTGGAAGAGGAGGTCGGCGACCTGCTGTTCGTGATGGCCAATCTCGCCCGTCATCTGGGCGTCGATCCCGAAGCCGCCCTGCGCGGGGCGAATGCGAAATTCACGCGCCGCTTCACCGCAATCGAGGATGAACTGGCAGCCCGCGGCACGACGCCTTCGCAATCCACCCTGGCCCAGATGGACGCGATCTGGAACCGGATCAGGGCGGCTGACCGGGCGGCACAATCACCTGAGTAAAAGAATCAGGATTGACCTGAGTGAAAGAGTCAGGTTATCCGGTGCCATCCGTCACATCCGGAATCCTGCCATGACATACCGATCCCTGCTTCTCGGCACCGCGCTGTCGGTCGCCGCCCTGCCCGCGCTTGCCGATGTCAACGTCTATACCACGCGCGAACCCGCGCTGATCCAGCCCGTGATCGACGCCTTCACCGCCGAGACGGGGATTGCCGTCAACCTCGCCTTCATCGAGGAGGGTCTGGTCGAACGCCTGGTAGCCGAGGGTGACCGCAGTCCCGCCGATCTGGTCATGACGGTCGATATCGCCAATCTCCAGCAGATCGTCGATTCAGGCGTCGTGCAGCCGGTCGCATCCGACGTGCTGACCGCCGCGATTCCGCCCGGACTGCGCAGCCCCGACAACCTCTGGTTCGCACTGACCGAACGCGCCCGCATCGTCTATGCCAGCCGCGACCGTGTCGCCGATGGCGAGGTGACGACCTACGAGGACCTTGCCTCGGAAAAATGGCGCGGGCGCATCTGCAGCCGGTCGGGGACGCACAACTACAACCTTGCGCTGCTGGCTGCCGTCATCGCGCATCACGGCGAGGATGCGGCCCGCACCTGGGCGCAAGGGCTGAAGGACAACCTCGCGCGCAAGCCCGAGGGCAACGACCGTGCGCAGGTCCGCGCAATCTGGGCCGGCGAATGCGACATCTCTCTCGGCAATACCTATTACATGGGGCAGATGCTGGCCGATCCCGAACAGCGCGAATGGGCCGACTCGGTGCGGATCGTCTTTCCGGTCTTCGAGACGGGGGGAACACATGTCAACGTCTCGGGCATGGCGATGACGCGCGCCGCGCCAAACCATGACGAGGCGCTGCGGCTCATGGAATTCCTCGTCTCGCCCGGGGCGCAGGCGATCTATGCCGAGGTGAACCACGAATATCCCGTGCTGGACGGGGCCGCGCTTTCGGACCTGGTGGCAAGCTGGGGCACGCTCGTCGCCGATCCGGCCGACCTGACCGGGATCGCGGGCCACCGCGCCGCGGCGCTTCGCATCATGGAAGAGGTCAACTTCGATGGCTGAGACGGCGCGGGCCGGCCGCCGGGGCTGGGCTAGCCTTCCGCCCTTTCGGCGAGCGTGAGCCATTCCTCCTCGGCCGCCGAGAGCCGGGTCTGACGGTCGGCCAGCGCCTCTGACGCCTTGCGGAACCTGGCCGGATCGCGGGCATAGAGGTCCGCTTCGGCCAGAAGGGTGGAGAGGCGCGCGATCTCCTCGCCCAGCCGGTCGATCAGGCCGGGCAGCGCGTCGAGCCGGTGCCTTTCGGTAAAGCTCAGCCCCGGCGCGCGGGCGGGCGACGGCCCGACCGCAGCGGCCGCAGCGGCTGGGCGGGCCGCGGGTGCGGGCGGCCGCGTCTCTCCCGCCCCGAAAACGGCACCTTGCGCCAGCGCATCGCTCCACCCGCCGGCATAGGCGGTCGCCCGGCCATCGCCCGAAAGCCACAGCGTTGTCGTGGCGACCCGGTCGATGAAGTCGCGGTCGTGGCTGACCAGCAGCACGGTGCCGTCATAGTCTCCCAGCACGTCCTGGAGGAGGTCCAGCGTCTCGATGTCGAGATCGTTCGTCGGCTCGTCGAGCACCAGGAGATTGCTGTCCCGCGCCATGAGCCGGGCGAGCAGCAGCCGCGCCTTTTCGCCGCCCGACAGCGCGCGGACGGGGGCGCGGGCCTGCGCCTCGGCAAAGAGGAAGTCCTTGAGATAGCCCACGACATGCCGGGGCTGGCCGCGCACCATGACCTGATCGGACCGCCCCGGCAGGCCGATTGCGGGATCGCCGGTCAGCGTATCCCAAAGCGAGAGGTCGGGGTCGAGCGCGGCGCGCCCCTGGTCGAGCACGGCGACCGACAGGTTGGTGCCGTGGCGGATGCGCCCGGAATCGGGCACCTCCTGCCCGAGGAGGAGGCGCAGAAGCGTGGTCTTTCCGGCCCCGTTCGGGCCGACGATGGCGATCCGGTCGCCACGCTGCACGGTCAGCGACAGGCCCTTCACGACCGCCCGGCTGCCGTAGGTTTTCGTGATCCCCTCGGCCTCGATCACGCGCCGGCCCGAGACCGGCCCGGCGTCGAAGGCCAAGGCCGCCGTGCCCTGCCGGCGGATCTGGGCCGCACGTTCGGCCCGCATCGCCTGCAGCGCGCGCACGCGGCCCATGTTGCGCTTGCGCCGGGCCGAGATGCCTTCGACGGCCCAGCGCGCCTCGGCCCTGATCTTGCGGTCGAGCTTGTGGCGCGCGAGGTCCTCCTCCTCCCAGGTCTTGTCGCGCCAGGCCTCGAACCCGTCGAAGCCGACCTCCTGCCGGCGCACCTCGCCCCGGTCGATCCAGAGCACCCCGCGCACCAGACGGCGGAGGAAAGCGCGGTCATGCGAGATGATGACGGCCGCCGCCTTCGTCTCGGCCAGTTCGCGTTCGAGCCAGGCGATGGCGGCGATGTCGAGGTGGTTGGTCGGTTCGTCGAGCAGCATGAGGTCCGGCGCACCGGCCATGAGCCGGGCGAGCGCCGCGCGCCGCCGCTCCCCGCCCGAGGCGGTGGCGACGGGGCGCGCAGGGTCGAAGCCCAGCCCCTCGGCCGCGGCGGCGATGCGCCAGGTTTCATCGGCCGGCAGCCCGGCGGCGGCATAATCGCCAAGCGTGGCGAAGCCGTCCATCGCGGGGTCCTGCTCCATGTAGCCGATGCGCGCCCCGGGCGCGGCGGCGCGCAGGCCGCTGTCGGTCTCGGTCAGTCCGGCCATCACCTTCATCAGCGTCGATTTGCCAGACCCGTTGCGCCCGACCAGCGCCAGCCTGTCGCCGGGCTGGACGGCCAGCGTCAGCCCCTCGAAGAGCGGATCGCCCCCGAAGGTCAAGCCGATGTCCGAGAGTTGCAGGAGCGGTGCCTGGGCCATGCAGGGCAGCTAGACCCGCGCGGCCCCGGCTTCAACCCCCTGCGCCTGCCGCCACCGCGCGCAGTGCCCGCGCCCGGGCGGGCGGGACGGCAGACGTCTCGACCGCGGTGAAGACGTGGATCGTGCCGAGATCGCGGTCGATGACGGCATGGTCGCTGACCCAGCCCCCCATGCCCAGATAGGTCCGCAGAAGCGGCGGCATGGCCGCCAGAGCCTGCCGCCGGTCCCGGAGGGCCCCGCCAAGCGGCACCGTTTCAGCCGCGCGGGGGCCCGGGGCCCAGGCCGGGGGCGCACGGTATCCGGCCCCGAGCAGCGCAAAGGCCGCCCGGTAGGGCGCGGGATCGGTGCCGGCGAAGGAGGAACAACCGAAGAGCATCCCCACGCCCGCCGCATCCACGATGCGGGTGATCGCGCCCCAGGCCAGCCGCAGGACATCGGCATCGCGCGTGCCGGGGCGGATGCAGAAACGGCCAAGCTCGAGCAGGGGCCGGCGATAGGCCGCCAGCCGCGACAGGTCGTAGAATTGCGCGGCATAGCCCGGCCCGATTGCCGCGCCCGAAGGCAGTTCCATGATCCGGAAGGAACAGAGAAGCTGCCCGGTGGCGGTCTCCTCGATCATGACATGGCGGCAGAGGGGATCGCGGTCATCGGCCTCGATCCCGCCCGGACGGGGCCGGCCGCCCGCAGTCTCGACAAAGCAGAGGTGGCGCAGCGCCTGCGTCGCGGCGACATCGTCGGCGCCCGTGGCAAGCCGCGTCCGAAGCCGCCCGCCCGCGGAACGGACTTCGAGCGCACCCTGACCGATCACACCCGCTGGCGTTTCCGCGCCCACGACCTACATCTCCTCCCGCATGCCAAAAGGATAGAGGCGGGAATGGACAAAGTCACCAAGTCGGAGGCCGAATGGCGCGCGGCGCTCGGCGATCTGGGCTACAAGGTCATGCGCCAGCACGGCACGGAACGCGCCTTCACCCATGACGATTTCCCTAAGGCGCCGGGGCGGTTCCTTTGCGCGGGCTGCGGCGCACCGCTTTTCGACGCGGCCACGAAGTTCGACAGCGGCACCGGCTGGCCTTCGTTCTGGCAGCCGATCGATCCGGCCCAGGTCGGCGAAAGCGTCGACCGCAGCTTCTTCATGCGCCGGACCGAAGTGCATTGCGCCCGCTGCGATGGCCATCTTGGCCATGTCTTTCCCGACGGCCCCAAGCCCACGGGCCTGCGCTACTGCATCAACGGCGTGGCTTTGCGATTCGATCCGGACGCCTGAGCCCGCGCTCAGCCCTCGCCCAGGAACTGGCCCGCGTCGAACTGTCCGACATTGCCCAGAAGCTGGCGGATGAACGTGGTGTCGCGCAGGTTGTCGTCCGTCACCCGACGTGACAGGGCCACGACATTGCCATCCTCGAGCCCGAAGCGTTCGACATTGCTGACCACGCCCGAGGCCGTGAAGCTGATGACCAGCACCTCGCGCTCCACCTCGCGCGATGCGCGATAGCCGTAGTCGCGGAAGCGGCTGCGCACATAATAGAAAGCGTCATCGCCGATCAGGTCCGTCACGGTCGGCGCGCCGACCAGCGCAACGACATCGTCGCGCGTGGACTGGCCGACCGCGACCCCGGCCAGTTCGGTTTCGGAGGGCATGTAGCCGTGATAGCGGTACATCGGCGAACAGGCGGAAAGGGCCCCGGCCAGAAGCAGGATCAGGCCGAGGCTGCGCCCGGAAGGCCGCCTGCCGCCGACACCACCCATCCCAGACCCCTTTTGCTGCTTGGTTCCGCCTCGCTCGGGGCTTACATCAACCATGTGCCCCTCTTCAAGGAAGGATGCGCCCATGTCCGGTCCCGACGCCGCGCCGCCACCAGAGCCGGCAGCCTCTGGCGCACGTCTGCCTGTGCATGTGGTGCGGCTGTCGGACGGGGGGGCCCGTTCCCGGCAGGATTTCGTGATCGAACCCACGGCCGGCGAACGCAGTGCCATCGCACGCCATCTTGGTCTTGCCGATCTGCGCAAGCTCCGGTTTGCCGGTCGCCTCACACCCACGGGCCGGCGGGACTGGACCCTGGACGGTGAACTTGGCGCGACCGTGGTGCAGGACTGCGTCGTGACCCTTGCCCCCGTGGTGACGCGGATCGACGAACCGGTTCTGCGGCGCTACCTTGACGGTTTGCCGGCGCCCGGTCCGGGCGAGATCGAGATGCCCGGCGATGACAGCGTGGAGGAACTGCCCGCCAGCGTTGATCTTTGCGATGTGATGATCGAGGCGCTGTCGCTGGCCTTGCCTGCCTTTCCTCGCGCACCCGGCGCCCATCTGGGAGAGATCACGTTGGGCGACGCGGCCGGCAGCCTGTCCGATGCAGCTGCCATACGGCCGTTTGCAGAACTCGCGGAGTTGCGCCGCAGGCTCGATCATGCCGGAGAGGAAGAGCCGGGACCCGGCCCGGACCCCGCGCCCGGTGCAGGCCGATGAGGGCCTGACGGGCCGTGCAGCCCGTCTTGCGCCAGACGGATTTCCGGCTATGCTCCCTTTCCTCTGAAGAACATGGCTCGACAGCGGCGGAGCAACCCACTATGTCGGCCCAGATATGCGCCGGGTAGAGCGGCGAATCCGGGCCATGTGCCCCATCTGGATCGAAGGTTGAGACATGGCTGTCCCGCAGAACAAGATTTCCAAGTCGCGCCGCAATCAGCGCCGCGCGCATGATTTTCTGGTCGCCGCAAATCCCGGCGAATGCCCGAATTGCGGCGAACTCAAGCGGCCGCATCATGTCTGCCCGTCTTGCGGTCATTACAACTCGCGCGAGGTCGTGGCAGTTGGCAGCGCGGTCGAACTGGATGACGAAGCGGCCTGAGGCCGCGGCAGGCGCTGGGCGCCATGTCTGATCCCCGTCCGGAGGGCGGTTCAGGCCCGGAAAAAGAGGGCAGGACAGTCATTTCGGTCGATGCCATGGGCGGAGACAAGGGGCCCGCGGCAATCATCGCCGGGTTGCAGCGGTTTCTGTCCGACACACCCGACGCCGAGGTCCGTCTGGCAGGGCCGGCAGATGTGCTTGACGGGCTTGTGGCGCGCGAGGGGCTTTCCGCACGCGTGACGGTCGTTCCCGCAGCCGGCGTCGTGCAGATGACGGACAAGCCGAGCCATGTCATGCGGCATGGCAAGGAAACATCGATGTGGGCTGCCATCGACGAGTTGCGCGAAGGCCGGGCCGAGGCCTGCGTCAGCTGCGGCAATACCGGAGCCCTCATGGCTGTGGCTATGCTGCGGCTGCGCAAGGCCGAAGGGGTGAACCGCCCCGCGATTGCCGCGCTCTGGCCCTCGCGCAACCCCGCCGGCTTCAACGTGATGCTTGACGTCGGCGCCGATATCCGCGCCGACGAGGAAGACCTCGTGACCTATGCGATGATGGGGGCCTCCTATGCCCGCAACGGGCTCGGACTGGCCCGCCCGCGTGTCGGGCTCCTGAACGTCGGTGTCGAGGATCACAAGGGCCGCGCCGAACTCAAGATCGCACACGACCTTGTGGCCCGCGCCGCCGGGCCGGGCGACTTCGACTATGTGGGCTTTGTCGAGGGCAGCGACATCCCCTCGGACCGGGTCGATGTCATCGTCACCGATGGTTTCACCGGCAATGTCGCGCTGAAGACCGGCGAAGGCACGGCCAGGCTGATTTCGGAATTCCTGCGCGAGGCCTTCAACAAGACGCCCCTGTCGCGCATCGCGGCACTGCTGGCGCTGACATCGCTCCGGCGGCTCCAGACGCGGATCGACCCGCGGCGCGTCAATGGCGGCGTGTTCCTGGGACTGAACGGAACGGTGATCAAGAGCCACGGATCCGCCGACGCCACCGGGATCGCCGCAGCCCTGCGGCTGGCCCACGACCTGGCGCGGATCCGCTTTGGCGACAGGGTCGCCGCGAGACTTGCATCCGCTGCCGCCATTGCGCAGGATGCCGCGAGGGCAGCGGGGCGGACCGGAACAGGGCCGTCCCCAGCAGGGGACGGGCAGGCATCATGACATTGCGCGCCGTGGTCAGGGGCGTGGGACACTACTTGCCCGAGCGGGTCATGACCAATGCCGAATTCGAAGGCCTGCTCGATACATCCGATGACTGGATCAGGTCCCGTTCGGGCATCGAACGGCGCCATATTGCCGCGCCGGGGGAAACGACATCCCAACTGGCCACCCGCGCCGCGGAAAGGGCGCTGGCCAGCGCCGGCCTGACCGGGGACGCAATCGACGCGGTCGTGCTTGCCACCTCGACCCCCGACCTGACCTTTCCGTCAGCCGCGACCATGGTGCAACATGCCATCGGCATGAAATCCGGCTTTGCCTTCGACATCCAGGCCGTCTGCGCGGGCTTTGTCTATGCAATGACCAATGCCAATGCGCTGATCCTTGCAGGTGCGGCCGAACGGGTGCTTGTCATCGGGGCAGAGACGTTCTCCCGTCTCATGGACTGGTCTGACCGGTCGACCTGCGTGCTGTTCGGCGACGGTGCGGGCGCTGTGATCCTCGAAGCCAGTCCCGGCGCGGGCACGGCCGCGGACCGGGGCATCCTGTCCACCGACCTGCATTCGGACGGTGCCTTCCGTGACCTGCTCTATGTCGACGGCGGGGTATCGACGGGCCGGATCGGGCATCTGCGGATGCAGGGAAAGGAAGTCTTCCGGCACGCGGTGGAAAAGCTTGCCGCAACCGCGCATGCCGCGCTGGACAAAGCCGGGCTCGGCGCCGCCGATGTCGACTGGATCGTGCCGCACCAGGCCAATCTGCGCATCATCGCCGCGACCGCACAGCGGATGCAGGTCCCGATCGAGCGTGTCGTCATCACCGTGCAGGATCACGGCAACACCTCGGCTGCGTCGATCCCGCTCGCGCTGTCGGTCGGGGTGGAGCGCGGGCAGATCGTCCCCGGCAATGTCATCGTCACCGAAGCAATCGGGGGCGGCCTTGCCTGGGGGGCTGTCGTGCTGCGCTGGTAGGCAAGGACGGCGGAAGGGCGCGCATCCTGCGGACCGCCTTGCGCCGAAAGGCCCGTTCCAACCCCCTGATATTGACTCGGATTTGTGCCCCGGCCTAGTCTGCGGCAAAACAGGGGGACACAGATGTCGGATAAAACCTTGACCCGCATGGACCTTGCGGACGCGGTTCATGCCAGGGTCGGATTGTCGCGCAACGAAAGTGCGCAGCTTGTCGAAACCGTGCTTTCCGAAATCTCCGACTCGCTCGTGCGCGGGGAAACTGTCAAGATTTCCTCCTTCGGCACCTTTTCGGTGCGGGAAAAGGCAGCGCGGGTCGGCCGCAATCCCAAGACGGGCGAAGAGGTGCCCATTCTTCCCCGGCGCGTGCTGACCTTCCGGTCATCGCATCTGATGAAGGACCGCGTCGCACACGGCCGGAAGGACTGAGAGGCGGACCCGGGTCATGGCAAAGTCGCCGGACGCATTCCGCACCATCAGCGAAGTGTCGGAATGGCTTGACACGCCCGCCCACGTGCTGCGGTTCTGGGAAAGCAAGTTCACCCAGATCCGGCCCGTCAAGCGTGCCGGCGGGCGGCGCTACTACCGGCCCGAGGACATGGCGCTTCTTGGCGGGATCAAGACGCTGCTGCACGAACAGGGCATGACGATCAAGGGCGTGCAGAAGCTCTTGCGCGAACAGGGGATCGGCCATGTCGCAGCACTCGGGCCGACTCCGCTGGCCACGGCAGAGGGCTATGGCGGCGACGACGGCGAAAACTTCGGAGACGGGACCGCCGATGGCGGCGTGATCGCGGCCGGATACGGGGCCGGACACGAGGCAGGACACGGGGCTGAACACGGGGCGGACGCGCCGTTGCGCGGACCGGCAGAGCCTGCCGCACGGCCCGGCAGACCGACCACCGACGGCACGGCCGGTGCGGTGCCGGCGGAACCCGCCGCCGGCCACGCTCCGGCCCGGACAGCCCGGACGGCTGCCAATGACCGGGATGATCGCCCCGCCGGCATCAGTCCTGCCGCAGGACAGGCAGGCCGCAAACCCCGCCCTGCCCCGCCGCCCCGGGCAGAACTGCCCGCAGAGCCCAAGGCGGGACCGGGCCTTCTGTCTGCGATCCTCGCCTGCGAACCCGCAGCGCTCAGCCGCAAGGCTGCGCGGATCGCGCCGGTCGCGGCGCGGCTTGCGGCCCTGCGCGACCGTCTCCGCGCCGAAGCCTGACAGCCTCGCCCGCCGCTGCATACCCCCTTGCCCTTGGCGGAGAAAGGGATAGAAGGGCCCCCAGTCGGGCTATAGCGCAGCCTGGTAGCGCGTCTGTCTGGGGGACAGAAGGTCGTAGGTTCAAGTCCTGCTAGCCCGACCATCATTTTCCATGTCGCCGATGCCGGCGATCCCTCGGCAGGGGATGCCGTTGCCCCGTCCGGAGGGTGCCCCTAGGATCATGCACAGGTCCGCTTGGCCTGTGCGGACGTTGGAGGTCCAGGAATGACCGGCGTTCTGCCCAGCCAGACAATCCGCGCGATGATCGGCTCGGGCGCGATCCGCGCCGCTGTTGCGCCCGATCCGGCACAGGTCCAGCCCGCAAGCCTTGATCTGCGCCTTGGTCCGCGCGCCTACCGTGTGCGCGCATCGTTCCTTGCCGGCGAAGGGCGCAGCGTCGCCGCCCGCCTGCCGGACTTTGCGATGCATGACATCGACCTTGGTCAGGGCGCGGTGCTGGAAAAGGGCTGTGTCTATCTTGTACCGCTGATGGAGTCGCTCGACCTGCCGTCCGACATCCAGGCCGTGGCCAATGCCAAGTCTTCAACCGGGCGGCTGGACCTGCTGACCCGCACCATCACTGACGGCGGGACAGAGTTCGACCGTGTGCCGGCGGGATACGCAGGACCGCTCTGGGCCGAGATATGCCCCCGATCCTTCTCGGTCCTTGTCAGGCCGGGCATGCGGCTCAACCAGATCCGGTTCCGTCAGGGCGAGGCGCGCCTGTCCGATGCCGACCTTGCACGCCTTCATGCCGCTTCGCCGCTTGTCGACGGACCGGCCCATATCGAAAACGGGCTCGCCTTCTCGGTCGATCTTGCAACGCGGGGCGCCGGAGGGCGGCTGGGCTACCGCGCCAAACCGCACAGCGGCGTCATCGATCTTGACCGGCTGGGCCACTATGCGCCGCAGGATTTCTGGGAAGACCTGCGCGGCGACGAGTCGCGCATCATCCTTGATCCCGGGGCCTTCTACATCCTTGTCAGCCGCGAGGCGGTGTCGATTCCGCCCGACCATGCCGCCGAGATGGCGCCCTATCTGGCGATGGTGGGCGAATTCCGGGTGCATTATGCGGGCTTCTTCGATCCGGGCTTCGGCCATGCCGGAGCGGGGGGTACCGGCTCACGCGGGGTTCTTGAAGTGCGCTGTCACGAAGCTCCCTTCGCGCTGGAACATGGTCAGGTCGTCGGCCGGCTGGTCTATGAGCGGATGGCGGATGTGCCCGACCGGCTTTACGGCGCGGGACTTGCCTCGAACTACCAGGGCCAGGGGCTGAAGCTGTCCAAGCATTTCCGGCCAGCCACGCCATGACCCTGACCGGGGACTGAACCGATCAGAGCCCGCCCAGCCGGCCGAAAAGCCGCAGGCCGCGCCATACCCGCCGTGACAGCCGCCCGCGACCGAACAGCGTCGCGACGACGATCCAGAGCATGGCACCCAGCGTGAAACGCAAGAGCGCAATGATGAACCGCAGGGTCATTTCCCGAAGAGCTCAGGCTGTCCGTCATCCCGCTCGGGCTCGCCCAGAGACAGTGCCCCCGGCGGAGGACGGTTGTCGAGAAGCCCCGCAGCCCGCAATTCCTTCAGCCCCGGAAGGTCGCGCGCGGATTCGAGTCCGAAATGGTCGAGAAAGGCCTCGGTCACCACAAAGGTGACAGGCCGCCCCGGTGTCATCTTGCGACGACCGAGCCTGATCCAGTCCAGTTCGATCAGCTGGTCGATCGTCCCGCGGCTGACCGACACGCCACGGATTTCCTCGATCTCGGCCCGGGTGACCGGCTGATGATAGGCAATGATGGCCAGCGTCTCGATCGCGGCACGCGACAGCCGGCGCGTCTCGACCGCTTCCCGCTGCATCAGGAAGCCAAGATCGGGCGCGGTCCGGAAGGCCCAGGCATCACCGACGCGGACGATATGCACGCCGCGCCCGTCATAGCGGCGGCGCAGTCGTTCGACCGCGGACGCAGGGTCGCTGCCCATCGGCATGCGGGCCGAAAGCTCGGCCAGAGTGACCGGCTCGGATGCGGCAAAGAGGATGGCCTCTGCCATCCGTTCCTGCTCGCTCTCGGGGGGGGCCTCGAAAAGGCCGGGCTCGCGGGGGTCGGTCATCCTGGTTCTCCGCCGGCGGCAGACGGCCGTCCGCGGATCAGGACAGGCGCGTCCGCCCCTGCCTGCCTGATCTCGATCCGGCCCTCCTTGACGAGCTGGAGGCTCGCCGCAAACGTCGCCGCAGTCGCCGAACGCCGCCGCACGGGATCGGATTGCCAGCCCTCGGGAAGCCAGGCTGCAAGCTCGGTCCAGGTGCCGGTGTGCCCGATCAGGCCCCGCATCCGTTCCAGCGCCTGTTCCATCGTCATGACCCTGTCACGGTCAAGCACGAGCGGCCGGAATTCGTCGCGCGTCCTGATCCGGGCATAGGCGCGCATGAGGTCAAGAAGCGTCGCCGTCCAGGTGACCCGCCGCACCTGAGCGACATCCTCGCCGATACCGCGTGCAAAGAAGTCGCGCCCCAGCCGGTCGCGCGCCATCAGGCGTGCAGCGACATCCCGCATCGCCGCCAGCCGTTCAAGCTGGAAGGCCAGATGGGCGGCAAGCTCCTCGCCCGAGGGGCCGCCGACGGTCGGGTCAGGCGGGAGCAGGAGCCGCGACTTGAGATAGGCAAGCCATGCCGCCATCACCAGATAATCGGCGGCCAGTTCGATCCGGACCGCCCGCGCCTCGGCGACGAATGACAGATACTGTTCCGCAAGCGCCAGGATGCTGATCTGGCGCAGATCGACCTTCTGGGTCCGCGCCAGTGTCAGCAGCACATCGAGCGGTCCCTCGAAACCATCGACATCGACAATCAGCGCCTCGGCCGCCAAACGTCCGGCCTGTGCATCCGGCGTCTCGTCCCAGCCGTGGCCCATCACGCCGCCCGACCGGTCAGGCTGGCGAATTCGGCCGCCAGGGCCACGGCATCGACCGGCTCGGCTCCGCGGCGTCCGGCCAGAGCGGCATCCGCCCGCGCCGCCGCGACACCGGCAAGCGCCGGCACAGAACCGGCGACTTCGGCCATGTCGGCCTCCTGCCCGTTGCACTGCAGGATCACGTCGCAGCCAGCCGCCAGCGCAGCCCGGGCACGTTCGGCCAGGGCTCCCTCCAGCGCCTGCATGTTCAGGTCATCGGTCATGATGAGGCCGCCAAAGCCGATCTCCTTGCGGATCACCTCCATCACCGCGGGCGATGTCGTCGCCGGCCGGCCGGAGTCGATCGCCTCGAACACGATATGGGCCGTCATGCCCATCGACAGGTCATTCAGCCGCCGGAAAGGTTCGAAGTCACGGGCCCGCAGCGCCGCCAGCGGCAGGGCATTGCGCGGCAGGGCAAGATGACTGTCAACCACCGCCCGGCCATAGCCCGGCAGATGCTTGATCACCGGCAGCACTCCCCCGGCAAAGAGCCCGTCGGCACAGGCCCTGGCCGCGGCGGCTACGACATCGACGTCGCTGCCGTAAAGCCGGTTCAGCAGGACAGGATGTGTGCCCTCCTCGACAAGGTCGGCAAGCGGCGCACAGTTGACGTCGATCCCCACGGCACGCAGGTCGTCCGCGATCAGGCGATAGCGCAGCCATTGTGCGCGCAGCGGGTCGCGTGCCTGCTGCATCTGGTCCAGCGCGGGCATGAACTCCCGCCAGTGTGGTGCGCGCATCCGCTGCACCCTGCCACCTTCCTGATCGATCAGGACCGGCGCATCACGCCCCACCGCATCACGCAAATCTGCGGTCAGACGCCGGACCTGGGCCGGATTGTCGATGTTGCGGGCAAAGAGAATGAAACCCCACGGGTCCGCGTCGCGGAAAAACGCCCGCTCCCGCTCGCCGATGGCGGGACCGGCGCAGCCGAAGATGACGGCACGGGGGTTCATTCCTCGACCACCGGAACGCAGCGCGCCCCTTCGGCGATCAGCGCCGCACAGAACCGGTTGGCATCCTCGACATCGGCAAAGCCCGATGCGCGCAGCCGCACGAAGGACTCTCCCCCGGTTTCCGCAGCCTGGATCACGCGTTCCTTGCCGCCCATGAAGTCGGCAAAGCGTTCCGACAGGGTCACCCAGTCGGCCGCCGCAATCTGCGCCGTCTCGTAGGACCCAAGCTGCACCAGGGTCGTCCCGGCAGGCAGCGGCGGACTGATCAGGTTTTCGGCCACCTCTGCCGGGGCAGGCTGTTCCCCGGTTGCGGGCGCTGCCGTACCGGGCCGCGCCGGCGGGCGCCAGGCTACGCGCACCCCCGGGACATCCGGCGAAATCCGTTCGGCAACCGGAGCCTGCGCCACAGCCAGTGCCGCGGTGACCGCCTCTGCCGTGACATCACCGGCATCGTCTCCCGTCTGCGTCCGCCATTGCGGCCCGTCCCCGGGTGACGTCGCCTCGGCCGCGGCCTTCAGCGGCGTCAGCGGCTCTGTTCCGGTCGCGATCATGTCCGCCAGGGCAAGAACCTCTGCCGCCGTCATCGGGGTCTCCGGCACGCTCAGGGCGACCGGCACTTCCTCTGGCACCGGGGCGGCGCGCTCCGCGACAGGCTCCATGCCCGCCTCTGCCCCCGGCGCCGCGGGGAGGGGGGGACCGGGGTCGCCGGCCATGACCTCGTCCGCCTCCGCGAAGGACTGAACCTGCATGTCCTCGGGTGCAAGCCCCGGAGTTGCAGGGGCAAGCATCACGACATCCTCGGGAGGGGCGGCCTCGCCCATCGCGGCCACCGCATTTACCGCGAGCCCCGTATTCGCTGCAATCTGTCCGCCGGGGTCATCGGGAGCCTCGCGCATCGGTCCAGCCATGGCCCGCACAACGGGAATGCCCGTCATGTCCCGCACAAAGATACGGTAACCCCAGAGCCCAACCCCGGCGACCAGCGCAAGCGACACCGCCGCACCGGCCAGATGTGCCATGGCACCCATGTGTACCACAGCGCGGCCCCCGGCGGGTCCTTCCGTCATCACTGCCATTCCTGCCTCACTGCCTGCCCGGCGGCACTGCCGCCTCCGGACGATGATCGTTGCTGCCTCGGCCCGATGGCTCATGCCGGACCGATGCCCCTTTCAGGACATACGGCCCGGCGCCCGGATGCGTTCAGCGCATCTCGTCCACCGGAGTGACACCGAGGATAGCAAGACCCGTCGAAATGACAACGGCACAGGCCCGGGCAAGCGCGATCCGCGCCTGTGATGTGGCAGGATCGCCCTCCTGCAGCATCCGCAGCGCCGGTTCCTCGGTGCCGCGGTTCCAGAGCGAATGGAAGTCCGAGGCCAGGTCATAGAGATAGAAGGCAATCCGGTGTGGCTCATGCCCTCTGGCCGCAATCTCGATCAGACGCGGCCATTCCGCGATGGCCCGGGCGAGCTTCAGCTCCGCCTCGTGACCAAGCCGGCCGAGGTCAGCCGCTCCCAGCGTCGCGTCGTCGACCGCAAGCCCCGCTTCGCGCGCCCGCCGCAGCACCGATTGCACCCGTGCGTGAGCATACTGGACATAAAAGACCGGATTGTCCTTCGACTGTTCCAGCACCTTGCCGAAGTCGAAGTCGAGCGGCGCATCATTCTTCCGCGTCAGCATGGTGAAGCGGGTCACGTCGGCACCCACCTGATCGACCACGTCGCGCAGGGTGACGAAATTGCCGGCGCGCTTGCTCATCTTGAAGGGCTCGCCGTCCTTCCAGAGCCGGACGAGCTGTGTCAGCTTGATGTCGAGCGGCACGCGCCCTTCCGAGAGCGCCGCCACCGCGGCCTTCATCCGCTTGACATAGCCGCCGTGATCGGCGCCGAAGACGTCGATCAGCGCATCGAAGCCGCGCTGTACCTTGTCATAGTGATAGGCAATGTCGGGCGCGAAATAGGTCCAGGATCCGTCGGATTTCCGGACCGGCCGGTCGACGTCGTCACCATGCGCGGTCGACCGGAACAGCGTCTGCTGCCGCGGCTCCCAGTCCTCGGGCGTCTTGCCCTTGGGCGGCTCGAGCACGCCTTCATAGATCAGCCCGAGCCCGCGGAGCCGGTCAAGCGCGGCTTCGATCCGCCCGGTCCCATAAAGCGCCCGTTCCGACGAAAACACATCCATCCTGACACCGAGCGCGGCAAGATCGGCCCGGATCATGTCCATCATCATCGCCGTGGCGAAGTCGCGTACCGGTCCGAGCCAGTCCTCTTCGCCCCGATCGAGCAGGCTTTCACCGTAGCGCGCCCTGAGCGCTTCGCCCACGGGAACCAGGTAATCGCCGGGGTAAAGACCTTCGGCGATCTCGGGCGAAAGACCGCAGGCCTCGCGGTACCGCTCGAAGGCGGACCGGGCCAGGACGTCGACCTGCGCGCCGCCGTCGTTGATGTAGTATTCGCGTGTGACCTCCCAGCCCGCAAAGGCGAGAAGCGCGGCCAGCGCATCGCCGAAGACGGCGCCGCGGGCATGGCCCACATGCAGGGGCCCGGTCGGATTGGCGCTGACGAATTCGACATTGATGCGCCGCCCCGCACCGATGTCCGAACGGCCATAGCCGGGCCGGGTCAGGACCGCGCGCACCACGCCGCGCCAGACCTCCGGGTCCAGCCGCAGGTTGATGAAACCCGGCCCCGCCACACTCGCTGCGGCGATGCGCGGATCTTCCCCAAGCACTGCAGCCAGCGCGGCGGCAACGATGCGCGGGTCCTTGTCCGCCGGCCGGGCAAGGACCATCGCCGCATTCGTCGCCAGATCGCCATGCCCCGCGTCACGGGGCGGCTCGACAGCGACAGCCGCGACATCGAGCCCCGCCGGCAGGACCCCGGACAAGACCAGCCGGTCGAGCGCGGATATCACCGCCGCCCTGATCTCGGTGAAGATGTTCATCTTGTCGTCCTTTCGCCGCCCGGCCCGCCTGCAGGCAGGGGCTGGCTTAGCGATGCGGGCCGCAGGCGTCAACGCCGCCCCCGGGGGATCGCACGGGGATGGCGGGAAGCGGGGGTGTCGGGGGGCCGGCAGGCCCTCTGACGCGGGGGGTGCGGGGGGCGGCGAGCCCCCCGCATCTGCCCCCGCATCTGCCCTCGCATCCGCCCGCGACCCCGTCGGGCACGAAGGGCTTGGCGTCTTCCCGCCCCCTTGCTAACGTGAGCGCATATGTTTTCCGGAAAGCCATGCGCCACACCCTTCCGATTGCGCCCCAGTTCTATGTGACAGCCCCCCAGCCCTGCCCCTATCTTGACGGCCGGATGGAAAGGAAGCTGTTCACAGCGCTCAAGGGCGACGGGGCCGAGGCGCTCAACGATGCACTGTCCAAGCAAGGTTTCCGGCGCTCGCAGAACGTGCTCTACCGACCTTCCTGCGCGGAATGTTCGGCCTGTCTGTCGGCGCGGATCCGTGTGGCCGATTTCCGGCCCGGCCGCAGCCAGCGCCGCGTCCTGCGCCGCAATGCCGGGCTCAGGCGGCGCACGACCAGCCCCTGGGCGACCGAAGAACAATACGCCCTTTTCCGCGCCTATCTCGACAGCCGCCACGCTACCGGCGGCATGGCGGACATGGACCTCTTCGAATTCGCCGCGATGATCGAGGAAACCCCGATCCGGTCACGGCTGATCGAATACCTCGATCCCTCCACGCCGGACGATGCCTTCGCCGGGCTGAAGGCGGTCTGCCTCACCGATGTCTTCGACGACGGACTGTCGATGGTCTATTCCTTCTTCGACCCCGAACGCGACCGCGACAGTCTCGGCACCTATGTCATCCTCGACCATGTCGCCCTCGCGGCCGAACTCGGGCTGCCCTACGTCTACCTGGGCTACTGGGTCCCGGGGAGCCCGAAGATGGGCTACAAATCGCGTTTCGATGCGCTCGAAGTCTATCGCGGCGGCCTCTGGCAGCCGATCGGCGACCCGCAGAACTACAGCGCCGAAACCCATCCCCTCTCGGTCGATCCGATCGCGGAACAGGTCGCGCGAATCCAGCTGCCCGATACGCGGCCCGTCAGGGGCTGACCGGGTGCGCAGCCCCGTCTGCGGTCTCTTCGCGGTCACGCTTGTGGTCCCCGATTACGACCCGGCCATCGCCTTCTACACTGCGGCCGGTTTTTCGCTGATCGAGGATACCGATCTCGGCCAGGGCAAGCGATGGGTCCGCCTCGCCCCGCCGGGGGGAGGCGCAGACCTTCTCGTCGCCCGGGCCACCGACAAGGCTCAGCGCGCCGCCATCGGCCGTCAGGCGGGCGGGAGGGTCGCCTTCTTCCTGGCCACGGCGGATTTCGCCGCGAGCCATGCGATCCTGAGCGCAGCCGGCGCACTCTGGGAAGAGACCCCGCGCGAGGAACCCTACGGCACCGTCGCCGTCTGGCGGGACCCGTTCGGCAACCGCTGGGATCTCATCGGACCGCGCTGAGCGCCGGCGTCAGACCGGACGCGCCAACCCGGCAGAGACAAGCCCGCCGATCAGCCGCGCGACATCCCCGCACAGCTGCCGTTCGGGCACCCCTGCAAAGACGTCGGCCAGAGCGGTCGCGATCCCGCGCGCGCTGTCCGGACGATCGAGCATTGCCCAGACCGCATGGGCCACCGGATTGAGCTGCCAGATCGCCGCGCCTCCGGGATGCCAGAGAAAGGCCGACCCGCCGCGCCGCCGCATCGCGACGCCCGGTGTCCGCACCACCTTCCGGTCAGGGTCGAAGTCAGCCTCCCGCGCCGCAGGCGGTGCCGCGCGGTCCGGTCCCGGCTCGGCCCCCGCGGCGGTCAGGCAGGCCCCGAGGCCCCGGGCCGTGCCGAAGGCGCGGCCGAGGAGCGCCACCGCATCCTCCAGATCGGCATAGACAAGCCGAAGGGTGCGCACGCCACGCAGCATCCCGGAGGCGCGTGCAAAAGCCCCACCCGGCGTCTCCTGTTCGGCCATGTTCCGCGACAGGACCTCGGTCAGGGCTGCATCCCGGCCCATCGCGAAAAGCCGCGCCGGCCCCGCGGCACAACGCTCGAGCCGGACCAGCGCCGTGAGCGGTGCATGTGTTCCGTGCGGCGCGATGCTGCCTGCACAGACAAAACCATAGCGCCGGTCACGCGGACCGAACGTCGCGGCGACATGGGCCCGGAAGGCCACGCTCGCCGTGTCGGGCAGCGGCAGGCGCAGTCTCGGCGCGATGCCAAGCGCGACAGCCCTTCCGTCCTCCAGAACCGGCAGGATATCGTCGCAGAAGACCTCGATTCCCGGTTCGGCCGTCAGGCGGGCGATCAGCGTGCTCTTGCCGGCCCGTGGCGGTCCTGACACCGCAACCAGCCGCCCGCCGATCCTGAACGCCCCGCAATGCAGCGCCAGCGTCCCGGGCCGTTCACCAAACCAGGCCTGGCCGAGATCGGCCACAAGCGCGCAGATCGCACTCGCCCGCTCAAGGCCGCGGTAGGGCACGGGCCGGTGGACCGAGTGCAGCGCCAGCCGTTCCCGCCCTTCCGCCCCGCGGCCATGCCCGTCACGGACCACGCAGGCGATCGCCGGTTCTCGGGGATGCGCCTGCGTCTCGGCGGCGGGACTCCAGCCCCGCAAGACTGCGGCAAGCTCCTGTTCGAGCCCCGTCCCCTCCTCCAGCACGACAGGCCGTGCAAGGCCCGGCCAGCGCAGCACGCGCCAACCGGGCTCCGGCACCTGCGCGGCGGGTGACTTCTTCGTTTCACCGGCACCGGCGCGCATCATCGCCTGGGCGCCCCTCAGCACAGGCCCAGGTCGCGCAGCACCCAGATTGGCTGCCGTTCATCGGCGGGCTGGCTCGCCTGCACATTCTGGCATTCCTCCAGTTCGCGGCGCGTCAGGTAGATCACCGAAGGCGCCGCCCTTGTGGCGCCCGAGGCATCCGATGCCTCGGCAGGCAGCGACGGACTGGTCGGCAAGGTCGGTGTCGTCGGCGTTGTCGGCGTCGTCGGCGAGGTCGGCGTCGTCGGTGTGGTCGGAGTTGTCGGCGAGGTCGGCGTTGTCGGAGTCGTCGGCGTCGTCGGTGTCGTCGGCGCTGACGGGGGGGTCGGTGCAGTGGGCTCTGACGGTGCTGTCGGCGCACTGTTGCTGCCGGCGCGGGCCGCATGCATCCCCAGCATGGCCGGCGCGACATAGGCCGCCCCCGCCGCAAGACCAAGGCGGGCCATCATCTGGCGGCGCGACAGCCGTTTGTCCTTCTTCTTCTGGCTCATCCGTGGTGTCCTCTCCTCCGGTTGGTTCTGCCGTCACCGGCACAAGCGCCGGCGCTGTCCCGTCAACGCAGGACAGGCCCGTCGTATTCCGGCCCCAGTTACCAAATCTTTCCCCGGCATCACCCACCTGTGGTTTGTGAAATATTGTTACGCGAAACGGCTTCTCCGCGACATTTTATCCAGCCGAACCCATTGACGACCCCGTTGCCGCATGCATTATCCGTCACGCCAAGCGAAACGGAGCGGCGTCATGACAATCGTCGTAGGCAAGAGGACAGGGCACATGGGGCGGTGACGCCTGACCATGACGGTCACCATGTGCCCCCGGGACGGTGCCCCGGGGGTTTTCATTTGCGGATCAGGCAGCACACCAGACGACAGCAAGGACGGAGAGACGGACAATGCAGCGCGAGATGACCGGAGCGAAGATGGTGGTCCAGGCCCTGAAGGACCAGGGCGTCGAGGTGATCTTCGGCTATCCCGGCGGCGCGGTGCTGCCGATCTATGACGAGCTTTTCCAGCAGAACGATATCCGCCATATCCTTGTCCGCCACGAACAGGGCGCGGTCCATGCCGCCGAAGGCTATGCCCGATCCTCGGGCAAGCCGGGCGTGGCGCTCGTGACCTCGGGCCCCGGCGCGACCAATGCCGTCACCGGCCTGACCGATGCGCTGATGGATTCGATCCCCATCGTCGTCATCACCGGCCAGGTGCCGACCTTCATGATCGGCACCGACGCCTTCCAGGAGGCCGATACCGTCGGCATCACGCGGCCCTGCACCAAGCACAACTGGCTGGTCAAGGATACCGCCACGCTTTCGCGCACGATCCACGAGGCGTTTCACGTCGCCACAGCCGGCCGTCCGGGCCCGGTGCTGATCGACATCCCCAAGGATGTCCAGTTCGCGACCGCGACCTATACCGAAAAGGCCGCCCATGTGTCGCGCTACCAGCCGCGGGTCGAAGGCGACCGCGACGCCATCACCCGGCTGGTCGAGATGATGGAGACGGCAAAAAAGCCCGTCTTCTACACCGGCGGCGGCGTCATCAATTCCGGCCCCCGCGCCTCGCAGCTTCTGCGCGACCTGGTCGATGCGACGGGCTTTCCGGTCACCTCGACGCTGATGGGGCTCGGCGCCTATCCCGCATCGGGGCGCAACTGGCTCGGCATGCTCGGCATGCACGGGCTTTACGAAGCCAACATGGCGATGCACGACTGCGATCTGATGATCAATGTCGGCGCGCGGTTTGACGACCGCATCACCGGCCGGATCGACGCCTTCTCGCCGCGCTCGCGCAAGGCGCATATCGACATCGATCCCTCCTCGATCAACAAGGTGATCCGCGTCGACGTGGGCATCGTCGGCGACGTGGCCCATGTCCTGGCTGACCTCATCGCGATCTGGACCGACCGCGGCCGCCGGACCGACCGCGAGGGCCTGGCCCAGTGGTGGACCGAGATTGCCGCCTGGCAGAGGCGCGACTGCCTCGCCTATCGCCCCTCGGCACGCACGATCAAACCGCAGCTTGCAGTCGAACGGCTCGAGGCGCTGACGCGCGGCCGCGACCGCTACATCGCGACCGAAGTGGGCCAGCACCAGATGTGGGCCGCCCAGTTCCTCCACTTCGAGGAACCCAACCGCTGGATGACCTCGGGCGGGCTTGGCACCATGGGCTACGGCTTTCCCGCCACCATGGGCATCCAGCTCGCCCATCCCGACGCGCTCGTCATCAACGTCGCGGGCGAGGCCTCCTGGCTCATGAACATGCAGGAGCTGGGCACCGTCGCGCAATACCGCCTGCCGGTGAAGCAGTTCATCCTCAACAACGAACGCCTCGGCATGGTGCGCCAGTGGCAGCAGCTTCTGCATGGCGAGCGGTATTCGCAAAGCTGGTCCGAGGCGCTGCCCGACTTCGTGAAACTGGCCGACGCCTTCGGCATCAAGGGCATCCAGTGCGGCGACCCGGCCGACCTTGACGATGCGATCCGCGAGATGATCGACCATCCCGGCCCGGTCGTCTTCGACTGTCTGGTGGAAAAGCACGAGAACTGCTTCCCCATGATCCCCTCCGGCAAGCCGCATAACGAGATGCTGCTCGGCGAAGCCTCGACCGAAGGCGCCATCAGCGATGCGGGGGCGGTACTGGTGTGATTGGGGCAGACATGCCATCAGCGGTCAAGAACACGCGCCGTCAGGCCGTGCCACTCAACCGAACGTCCTGAAAAGCACGCATCCGAAAGGCCATCATGCCCGCCCTCAACATCAAGAAAGGCTCGTCGAGCCACTCCGCCTATGACCTGCGCGCCTCCTATGCCGATACGGTCGAACGCCATACTCTCGCCATCGTGGTCGAGAACGAACCCGGCGTGCTGGCCCGCGTGATCGGGCTCTTCTCGGGGCGCGGCTACAACATCGAAAGCCTGACCGTGGCCGAGATCGACCACGAGGGCCACCGCTCGCGCATCACCATCGTCACCTCGGGCACGCCGCACGTGATCGACCAGATCCAGGCGCAGCTTGGCCGCATCGTCTCGGTCCACGAGGTGCATGACCTGACGACCGAAGGCGCGGCGGTCGAGCGCGAGCTGGGCCTCTTCCGCGTCGCAGGCCGCGGCGAGGCCCGGGTCGAGGCGCTGCGGCTTGCTGACATCTTCCGCGCCAAGGTGGTCGACTCCACGCTCGACAGCTTCGTGTTCGAAATCACCGGCACATCGGAAAAGATCGACGCCTTTGCCGACCTCATGCGTCCGCTCGGCCTGCAGGAGGTCGCGCGTACCGGCATCGCCGCGCTCGCCCGCGGGGCCAAGACCCCCGCCTGACCTCTGCCCGACCGGGGCCGGCCGGGCCGCGACCTTGCCCCGGCCGGCGCGATGCGCGACAAGGCGCCATGGCCCGGGACCCCGCCTTTGCCTGCTCCGCCTGCGGCGCGCGCCATGCGCGCTGGTCGGGCCAGTGCGAAGCCTGCGGCGCCTGGAACAGTATCGCCGAGGAAACGCCGCTGGCCAGTGGCCCCGCCACGCGCAGCCTCGGGCCAAAACGCGGTCGCAGCGTCGTGCTGACCGACCTTGCCGCCCGCGCCGATGCGCCCCCCCGCACGCCCGCCGGCGTCGAGGAGCTTGACCGCGTACTGGGCGGCGGGCTCGTTCCGGCCTCGGCGCTGCTTCTTGGCGGCGATCCCGGCATCGGCAAGTCGACGCTCCTGCTGCAGGCCGCCGCGCGCTTTGCACGGGGCGGCCTCAAGGTGCTCTATGTCACGGGCGAGGAATCGGCGACCCAGGTCCAGATGCGTGCCGAACGGCTGGGCCTTGCGCAAAGCCCGGTCGCGCTCGCGGCCGAGACGAACCTTCGCGACATCCTGACAACGCTCGAATCCGAACGCCCCGACCTCGCCGTCATCGATTCGATCCAGACGATGTGGGCCGACCATGTCGAAGCCGCCCCCGGCTCGGTCAGCCAGGTCCGCGCCACCGCCCACGAACTGACGGCCTTCGCCAAACGACGGGGGACATCGGTCATCATGGTGGGCCATGTGACCAAGGACGGCGCCATCGCAGGCCCCCGCGTGGTCGAACACATGGTCGACTGCGTGCTTTATTTCGAGGGCGAGCGCGGCCACCAGTTCCGCATCCTGCGCGCCGTCAAGAACCGCTTCGGCCCGGCCGACGAAATCGGCGTCTTCGAGATGACCGGCAAGGGGCTCGCCGAGGTGCGCAACCCCTCCGCGCTCTTTCTGGCGGAACGCGGCCAGCCTGCCCCCGGGGCCGTCGTCTTTGCCGGGATCGAAGGCACCCGCCCCATCCTGTGCGAAATCCAGGCTCTCGTCGCGCCCGCGCCCTCGGGCCAGGCGCGCCGTTCGGTCGTAGGCTGGGACGGTGGGAGGCTTGCCATGGTGCTCGCCGTGCTCGAGGCGCGCTGCGGCCTCTCCTTCGCCGGGCTCGACGTCTATCTCAACGTCGCGGGCGGACTCAGGATCACCGAACCGGCCGCCGACCTCGCCGTGGCCGCGGCACTTGTCTCGGCACGCGCAGGTTTAGCGCTGCCGTCCGACACTGTCGTTTTTGGAGAAATCAGCCTTTCAGGCGCGGTCCGACCGGTTCCGCAGACCGAAAACAGGTTGAAAGAGGCTCAGAAACTTGGTTTCACCGGGGCCGCCTTGCCTCCGATGGCCAAGAAGGCACCGGCAGGAGGGCTGACCTTGCGCGAAATCCATGATCTTGCCGCGTTCACCGGCGACATCGCGGGCCGGGCGGGCGTGGAACGGGGCGCGCAACAGGCGCATAAGGACTGACGGAAAGAGACTGACATGGAAGGGTTCACCATCATCGACGGCGTCGTCGCCATCGTCGTCGTGCTTTCGGCCCTGCTGGCCTATTCGCGTGGCTTCGTCCGCGAAGCGCTGGCCATTGCCGGATGGATCGGGGCGGCGATCCTCGCCTTCATCCTGGCCGATCAGGTCGTTCCGATTGTCCGCCAGATCCCCTTCGTGGGCGAATTCATCGGCGACAGTTGCGAATTGTCGGTCATCGCGGCCTTTGCGGCGGTCTTCGCCCTCGCCCTGGTGGTCTTCTCGATCTTCACGCCGCTCTTTTCGTCGGCTGTACAAAGATCGGTCCTTGGCGGGCTTGACCAGGGACTTGGGTTCTTCTTCGGCGTCGCCCGCGGAGTCCTTCTCGTCGCAATCGCCTTCTTTGTCTACCAGACGGTCCTGTCGGCGCAGTCCGTTCCGATGATCGAAAACAGCCGCGCGGCGGCCGTGTTTGCCCGCATGACGGGCCAGATCGAAGACAGCAACCCCGAAGCCGCGCTGAACTGGATCACGCGCCGGTATGAGCAGCTGGTCAGTGACTGCGGTACAGCGGCGGGCTCCGAAACAGGGCTCACGCCCGCCCCCGCCACCGAAGCCCCGGCAGAAGACACCGGCACAGAGACACCAGCCGCCCCCGAAGCACCGGCGACCGGCGACTGAATCCTGGCCCGAGGGACGCCGGCCCACCCTGGCCGGCAAGTCAAGGTGACACCCTTCACGGACCGCGCTATCAGGTCACGGCCCGGACCATCCGCAGATTCGGAGCCGTCGCCTTGCCCAAGCCTCTGCCCACGGCTGTTTTCGACCGCTGGCCCCCGCCCGGGCCGGCCGGCCCGTTTGACGGCGACCACCTGCGCGAAGAATGCGGTGTCTTCGGCGTCATCGGCCTGACCGACGCCGCCAATTTCATCGCGCTTGGCCTGCATGCGCTCCAGCATCGCGGGCAAGAGGCAGGCGGGATCGTCACGCATCATCCGGCGACGGGCTTCCACTCCGCCCGCAGGATGGGGCTGGTGCGCGACAGCTTCACCCGGCGCGAGGTGATCGAAAGCCTGCCCGGGACGCTCGGCATCGGCCATGTCCGCTATTCCACCGCCGGTGCAAAGGGTCATACCGCGATCCGCGACGTGCAGCCGTTCTTCGGCGAATTCGCAATGGGCGGGGCTGCGATCGCGCATAACGGCAATATCACCAATGCGCTTTCGCTGCGGCGGGAACTGATCGAACGGGGCTCGATCTTCCAGTCGGCTTCGGACACCGAATGCATCATCCATCTGATGGCGCGCTCGATGGGGCGCACCATCCAGGACCGGATGGAAGAAGCCCTGCGCAAGGTCGAGGGCGCCTTTTCCATCGTCGCGATGACGGGGACGACGCTGATGGGCTGCCGCGACGCGCTCGGCGTGCGCCCGCTCGTTCTCGGCCGGCTTGGCCCGCCCGACAGCCCCGCCTGGGCGCTCGCCTCCGAAACCTGTGCGCTCGACATCATCGGCGCCGAATTCCTGCGCGAGATCGCTCCCGGCGAACTGGTGGCCATCGGCACGGACGGCCGGATCGAGAGCCACTTTCCCTTCCGCCCGCGCAAGCCCCGCGCCTGCATCTTCGAACATGTCTATTTCTCGCGCCCCGATTCCATCCTCGAAGGGCGGTCGGTCTACGAGACGCGCACCGCGATCGGGCGCGAACTCGCGCGCGAAGCGCCGGTCGAAGCCGATCTCGTCTGTCCCGTCCCCGATTCCGGCACGCCGGCCGCGATCGGCTATGCGCAGCAGTCGGGGATCCCCTTCGCGATGGGGATCATCCGCAACCAGTACATGGGACGCACCTTCATTGAACCCTCCGAACAGATCCGCAACATGGGCGTGCGCCTCAAGCTCAACGTCAACCGTGCGCTGATCCGCGACAAGCGGATCATCCTTGTCGACGATTCGGTCGTGCGCGGCACGACCAGCCGCAAGATCAAGGAGATGATCCTCGAGGCGGGCGCGGCCGAGGTGCATTTCCGCATCGCCTCGCCGCCCACGGCCTGGCCCTGCTTCTATGGTGTCGATACGCCCGAACGCTCCAAGCTCCTTGCCGCAACGATGACCGAGACCGAGATGCGCGACTGGCTCGGCGTGCAGTCCCTGCGCTTCATCTCGCTCGACGGTCTCTACCGCGCCGTCGGACAGGACGGCGGCCGCGATGCCGCCGCGCCGCAATACTGCGACGCGTGCTTTTCGGGCGACTATCCGGTTGCCCCCGCCGACATGATCGAACAGGGCTTCGCCATGAAGGCCGAGACCGCCTGACCGCAGCGCCTGCAGGGGCTGCGCCCCTTGCGGCCGGTGTCGCCGCACGCAGGGCATCTGGCCGTGACAGGCGCAGGGTCATGCCTGCCGACCTGGCGGGGATTGCCCCGACTGGCGCAATCCGGCAGAAGGTCGGCATGTTCCGCACCCCTGCCCTTTCCGTCCTGTTGCGCCCCGTCACCGCGCACGGCCCCGGACGCCGGCCGCCATGCCGACGGCCCTGATCACCGGCGCCTCGCGCGGGCTTGGCGCGGCCCTCGCCGTGGCGCTCGCACCCAGCCACCATATCATCGCCGTCGCGCGGACCACCGGCGCGCTCGAAGAGCTTGACGACCGCATCCGCGCCGCCGGCGGGCAGGCAACACTCGCCCCGATGGACATCTCAGAGCCCGAGGCGATGCAGGCCCTCTGCCGCGGCATCTTCGACCGCTGGGGCGGGCTCGACCTCTGGCTCCATACCGCCATCCATGCCGGCCCGCTCGCCCCCGCGCCGCATCTGGCCGACAAGGACCTCGACCGCTCGGTCGCGGTCAACCTGCGCGCCACCGCCCGCCTGATCGCCTATGCCGCACCCCTGCTCGGTCAGTCCGGCCGGGCGGTCTTCTTCGACGACCCGCGGGGGGGCGAGCCCTTCTTCGGCCATTACGGCACGACCAAGGCCGCCCAGATCGCCCTCGCCCGCAGCTGGCAGGCCGAGACGCGCCGGATCGGACCGCAGGTCCTGATCCTGGCACCCGCGCCGATGCCCACCGCGACGCGCGCGCGCTTCTTTCCTGGCGAGGATCGCGCCCCGCTTGCCGCGCCGATGGACGAGGCTCGCCGGCTTCTTCCCGCGATCCTCGGCTGAGAGCCGCGCCTTCCGCGCCACGCCGCTGCCGGCCTGTCCCGGCGCCACCTTGCCGGCCCCCGGACGCTGGCCTAAGCAGGCGGAACCATGGGGGGCCGCATGCGCATACTCATCACCAATGACGACGGCATCAATGCCCCCGGCCTTGTCACGCTCGAACGCATCGCCGGCGCAATCGCTGGGCCCGGAGGCGAGGTCTGGACCGTCGCCCCCGCCTTCGAACAATCCGGCGTCGCCCATGCGATCAGCTATGTCCATCCCACGATGATCGCCCGGCTGGACGAGCGCCGCTTTGCGGCCGAAGGTTCGCCCGCGGACTGCGTGCTGGCCGGAATTCACGACGTGATGAAGGACGCAAGACCCGACCTTGTCCTGTCGGGCGTGAACCGCGGCAACAACGCTGCCGAAAACGCGGTCTATTCCGGCACCGTCGGCGGGGCGATGGAGGCCGCGCTGCACGGCATCCGCGCCATCGCCCTGTCACAGTTCTTTGGCCCGGGGAACAGCGCGCTGGCCGATCCGTTCGAGGCCGCGCTGCTGCATGGCACCGCCACGATCCGTGCCCTGCTCGACCACGGCATGTGGGAAGGGGGCGACTACGGTCTTTTCTACAATGTCAACTTTCCAGCCCTGCCCGGAGCCCAGGTCCGTGGCCTGCGCGTCGCCCGTCAGGGCTTCCGCAGTTCGGCGCAATTCGGGATCGAGGCGCAGACTTCGCCGTCGGGGCGCCGGTTCCTGTGGGTCACGGGGGGCCCTCAGGCGGTCCGCGCCGGTCCAGGCACCGATGTCGACGCCAATCTCGACGGCTTCGTTTCGGTCACGCCGATGCGCGCCGACCTGACAGCGCATGATGCGCTCGCCCCGCTTGCGGCAAGGCTGGACCGCGATGGCACGTCCGCACCATGAGTTTTGATCCCGAACACAAGATGCAGTTCCTGTTCATGCTGCGCAACGCCGGGATCACCGACCAGCGCACGCTGAACGCGATGGAACGCATCGATCGCGCCCATTTCGTCCGTGGTCTTTTCGCCGACCGTGCCTATGACGATGCAGCCCTGACCATCGCCTGCGGTCAGACCATCTCTCAGCCGACGGTCGTCGGTCTGATGACGCAGGCGCTCCGGGTCAGTCCGCGGGACAAGGTGCTCGAAGTGGGGACGGGTTCAGGCTATCAGGCCGCCATCCTCAGTCAGCTCGCCCGCAGGGTCTATACGGTGGACCGCCACCGCCGTCTTGTGGCCGGCGCACGCGAAGTCTTCGACAGGCTCGGCCTTGTCAATATCACGGCCTTCACCGCCGATGGATCGCTCGGCCTCCCGGATCAGGCGCCGTTCGATCGCATCCTCGTGACCGCCGCACCCGAAGACCCGCCGCCGGCGCTCTTGGCCCAGCTCAGGATCGGCGGTATCATGATCGTCCCCGTCGGGCAGTCCGATACGGTGCAAAGCCTCATCCGCGTGACCCGGACCGAAGCCGGATGGGATTATGAAGAACTCGCCCCGGTGCGTTTCGTGCCACTGGTCGAAGGGATTGGAGAGGGCTAGACGCACGCAAGGGGTCGCGCAAGGGTCCAGGGAACGCCGGCGACCAGGGGCTGTGCACCAAGGCAGGATGGAACAGACGATGCAATCAACTGCACTTCCCGGCGCACGCGCAGGTCTGGTTCTGGCTTGCGGCGCCGTCCTGGCTCTCGGCGCCTGCGAAGGGGGCTTTGATCCCGACCTCCGCGGGCTTGGCGACGGCTTTTCCACCACCGAAGCGGCGCGGAACGCAGCCCCGCGGCCGGAACCTGATTCCCGCGGAATCATCACCTACCCGAATTACCAGGTCGTCGTGGCGCGCCCGGGCGACACGGCGCGCGCGATCGGCCTCCGGCTCGGCCTCAATGCGGAAGAGTTCGCACGGTACAACGGCATCTCGCCGGATTCGGCCCTGCGTCCCGGTGAAGTCCTGGCCCTTCCGGTCCGCGTCGGCGGATCCGAGCCAGCCCCGGCGCCCGACCTGGCAGCGCGCGC
>Ga0315900_10002063_pt1 | contig 31461 bp, 30 predicted proteins | sample LakEriMetagenome_FD_203521 | JGI IMG/M metagenome (GOLD analysis project Ga0315900, IMG submission 203521) | Freshwater fungal communities from buoy surface, Lake Erie, Ohio, United States - Buoy 12 MA114 | ecosystem: Environmental > Aquatic > Freshwater > Lake > Lake biofilm | place: USA: Lake...
AATCCGACAAGCTCCTTGGCTTGGTTTGCCTGAGGATTCCAGCCACGATCGGGACATGCATCTGCGATGCCACCCCATCATTGGGGTTGGCGTGCAAGTGCCGTTGCTGACGCAGATAGTCAGGAGAGATCGTCATCGATCAGGCGCAGGAAAGCTGGAAGTTCAGACTGCGCTATCTCGCCAGACTGCTTTGCTCCAGCACCTCAGCGAGCCCTTCCAGATCGGCGTCGGTGATCTTGGTCTGCATCGGGCAGTGCTTCGGCCCGCACATCGAGCAGAACTCCGCCTGCTTGTAGATGTCAGCCGGCAGAGTTTCATCGTGATACTCCTTCGCCCGCTCCGGATCCAGACTCAGCTCGAACTGACGGTTCCAGTCGAAGGCATAGCGGGCGCGGCTCAGTTCGTCGTCACGGTCGCGCGCGCCGGGGCGATGGCGGGCGATGTCGGCGGCATGGGCGGCGATCTTGTAGGCGATCAGACCGTTGCGCACATCCTCCGGATTGGGCAGGCCCAGGTGCTCCTTCGGCGTCACGTAGCAGAGCATCGCCGTGCCGTACCAGCCGGCCATCGCGGCACCGATCGCGCTCGTGATGTGGTCGTAGCCCGGGGCGATATCGGTCACCAGCGGGCCCAGCACATAGAAGGGGGCTTCGGCGCACTCCTCCATCTGCTTCCTCACATTGAACTCGATCTGGTCCATCGGCACATGGCCCGGACCCTCCACCATCACCTGAACGTCGTGCGCCCACGCACGGCGGGTGAGCTGGCCGAGGGTTTTCAGCTCAGCCAGCTGGGCTTCGTCGGAGGCATCGTGCAGGCAGCCGGGCCGCAGCGAGTCGCCCAGCGAGAAGCTGCAGTCGTAGCGCTTGAAGATCGCGCAGATGTCGTCGAAGCGGGTATAGAGAGGGTTCTGCCTGTGGTGATAAAGCATCCACTGGGCCAGGATCCCCCCACCGCGGCTCACGATGCCGGTGAGGCGTCCCTTCACCTTGGGCAGGTGCTCAATCAACAGGCCGGCGTGGATCGTCTGGTAATCCACCCCCTGCTGGCAGTGCTTCTCGATGATGTGCAGGAAGTCGTCCTCGCTGAGGCGCTCGATCGAACCGTGCACGCTCTCCAGCGCCTGATACACCGGCACCGTGCCGATCGGCACCGGCGATGCGTTGATGATCGCCGTGCGCACCTCATCGAGGTTTACGCCACCGGTGGAGAGATCCATCACCGTGTCGGCCCCATACTTCACTGCCAGCTCGAGCTTCTTCAGCTCCTCGGCCACATCGCTGGCATTGGGGGAGGCGCCGATGTTGGCATTCACCTTGCAGGAACTGGCGATGCCGATCGCCATCGGCTCCAGATTGGGATGGTTGATGTTGGCCGGGATGATCATGCGGCCGCGGGCCACCTCCTCCATCACCAGCGATTCGGGCAGGTTCTCCCGCCTGGCCACATGGGCCATCTCCTCGGTCACCACCCCCTGGCGGGCGTAGTGCATCTGGCTCACGTTGGCGCTGCCGCGACGCTTCTCGATCCAGGCGCTGCGCATGACGGTGGGGGCGAAGAACGGAACGGCGACCGCGGGGGGCGGTCGCCCGGTGGGAGCCGGTTCCGGAAGCCGAGATCGCCGCTGGCCCGCGGACGGGCGGCTCACTTCCCTGCACCGGCATGACCCGGATCAGGTTCGGAGGGTGTGATCTCAGCCCGGGACTGCCTGTCGCAGCCGGGCACCCCTAGTGACTTATGAAACCTAGCAAGGCCGAAACCAGCTGGGCCCCTGCCAGACCGCGCCCGATCAGCACAGTGGCATGCGCTCAGCCGCCCGCGGCCTGCAGACCGTCGAGGGCGGCGGCCACCACCCGGTGGTCGGGATCGGCCTGCAGCCGTTGCAGCAGCGCCCGCGCCTGCTGGGCCTCTCCGCCCTCGGGCCACTCGCGCGCCACCCGCCCGAGAATCTCGGCGCCGCCGACGCGCACGGTGCCGTCCTCGTCGCCGAGGGCCAGGCTGGCCAGCTCCAGCAGCCAGGCTGGCGCCATCCCGGGCTGCTCGGCCACGGCGGAGAGCACACTGCAGCGCAGCAGCCAGTGGCCATCGCGGCGGAAGGCCGCCAGCAGCGGCTCCCAGGCGCGCTCCAGGCCATAGCTGGCCAGGGCGTTGGCGGCCTCGGCGCGCACGTTGGCGTCGTCGTCGTGCTCCAGGGCCCGCATCAGCGCCTGCCAGCCCGCCTCATTGCGCTTCACCCCCAGCCCGGCGCAGCTGAGCGAGCGGATCATGAACATCTCCTGCTCCAGGCCGAGCAGCAGCAGCGGGATCGCCTCCTCCGCCGGCAGCTCCCGCAGGTTGGCCAGGGCCGGCATCGCCCGGGCGGGATCGCCGGAGGCGATGGCGGCACGCTGCTGCTCGCGGTCGATGGGCTGGCTCATGCCTCCACACTGGCGCATCCCCCGCCGGGCCCCGGCGGCCAGGGGGCGCCGCCGGCTCAGCGGCCCAGGTTCTGCTCACGCAGGGCCGCCAGCAGTCGGCGCCGATGGCGCCCCTGGGCCAGGGCGTTGGTGAGCAGCAGGCCGCCGCCGATCAGCAGCGGCGGCACCGCCACCGCCCTGTCGCTGCCGCGGCGCTGCACCAGGGCGATGCCGGCCAGCAGGATCAGCAGCGGCGCCGCCAGGGCCAGCCAGGGCAGCAGCCAGGATCGCCGGTCCGCCACCGGGGTCATGCCACCCAGCGGTCCATCGCCGCCAGCAGGCTGCCGGTGAGCACCCGGATCCCCACCGGGATCGCCCCCTCATCCGGCGCGAAGCTGTTGCTGTGCAGGGGCGTGCAGCCCTCCGGGCCGGCGACGCCGAGGCGGAACATCGTGCCCCGGCAGCCAGCCAGCAGTTCGGCGAAGTCCTCGGCGCCGAGCGAGGGCTGCTCCAGCCACTGCACCCGCTCCCTGCCCAGCAGGGCGGTGCCCACCGCGGCCACCAGTTCGGTGAGCTCGGGGTCGTTGTGCACCGGCGGCGAGATGCGGCGATAACGCACCCGCGCTTCACCGCCATGGCCGGCGCACAGCGCCTTCACCGTGTCCTCGATCCAGCCGGGCAGCTGGGCGTGCACGTCGTTGTCGAGGCAGCGCACGGTGCCGAGCAGGCGCACATGGTCGGCGATCACGTTGAAGGCGCGGCCGCCCTCGATCCGCCCGAAGCTCACCACCACCGGATGCAGGGCATCGAGCCGGCGGCTGATCGCTTCCTGCAGCCCGCTCACCACTCGCGCCGCGATCCAGATCGCATCGGTGCTCTGGTGGGGCCGGGCGCCATGACCCCCCTCCCCCAGCACCTCCACCTCCAGCTCCCCGGCCGCGGCCGTGAGGCTGCCGCTGCGCACGCCGATGCTGCCGGCCGTCAGGCTGGGGAACACATGCACGCCGAACAGCGCGTTGACGCCATCCATGGCGCCGTCGGCCTTCATCCAGGCCGCCCCCTCGGCCGTTTCCTCAGCCGGTTGAAACAGCAGCCGGATCCGCGCCGTAAGCCGGGAAGGATCGCGCTCGGCCAGCTCGCCCAGCAGCCGCGCCACCCCCAGCCCCAGGGTGGTGTGCAGGTCGTGGCCGCAGGCGTGCATCAGCCCCTGCTGGGTGGAGGCATAGTCGAGGCCGGTGCGCTCCTCCACCGGCAGCGCGTCCATGTCCACCCGCAGCGCCAGCAGGGGCGCCCGCTTGCCCCCGGGCCGCTGCAGCGGCCCCAGCTCGGCCAGCACGCCGGTGCGGCCCACGCCCTCCCGCACCTGCCAGCCCCAGCGGCGCAGCTCGCCGGCCACCAGGGCGGCGGTCTGCCGCTCATGACCACTCAGCTCGGGATGGCGGTGGATGTGGCGCCGCAGCTGAACCAGCTCCGGCAGCGCTTCCGCCAGCAGGGCATCGAGCCCCAGCACCTGCCAGTCGCTGGTGGGGGCTGGAGACGGCGGGGCGGTGAAGGACATGCCGGGCAACCTCAGGCCGACGCCAGGGTCAGGAACTGGCGCAGGGCCTGCACCGGTTCGGGCGGCCAGCGACGCGTGAGCAGCAACCATTCTTGCTGGCGGTAGCGGGGATCGAGGCCGGAGGCCGCCGCCCAGTTGCTCTCGGCCTCGCCGCTCGCCCCCCGCCGCCAGAGCACGGCGGTGAGGCCGGCGCGGGCGTCGGCGAAGAGCGGATAGCGGCGGATCAGGTTGCGCAGCTCCCGCTCGGCTTCGCCCAGCTCCCCGAGCTGAAAGGCCGCCAGGGCGGCGCTGGAGCGGGCCATGGCAAAGCCCGGTCGCGCCGCCACCGCCGCGGCGAAGCTCTCGCGGGCCGCTGCCCAGTCGCCCCGGGAGCCCTGCACATTGCCCAGGTTGTACAGCGCCGAGGGGCGCACGTCGTCGGGCCCGGCGGCCGCCGGCCGCTCCAGGATCCAGCGGTAGTCGGCCTCGGCGGCCTCCCAGCGCCGCAGCGCCTCCTCGGCCGTGCCGCGGTTGAGATGGGGATCGGCGCTGTCCGGCTCCAGGGCGATCGCCCGGCTCTGGTCGGCGATGGCCGCCTCGGGGTCCCCCAGGGCCAGCTGCACATTGCCGCGGTTGCTCCAGGCGGCCGCATCGCCGGGGGCCAGCTCCAGCACCTGGTTCCAGAGGGGCAGGGCATCCCCGAAGCGGCCGTCACGGCTGGCGGCCAGGGCCTGGTCGAAGAGCTGGGGCAGCGCCGCCTGGGCGAGCAGCTGCAGGCTCAGCAGCAGCGCCAGCAGCCCGCCAGTCATGCCACCGCCCCCGGCAGATCGAACTGAACCGGCCAGCCCAGATGGGCCCGGCCGGCCGGGGTCACCAGCCGGCCGCGCGGCGTGCGCTGCAGGAAGCCCAGCTGCAGCAGGTAGGGCTCCACCACCGTTTCGAGGGTGGCGGGATCCTCACCGAGGCCGGCCGCCAGGGTTTCCAGCCCCACCGGGCCGCCGCCGTAGCCCTCCAGCAGCAGGGTGAGCAGCCTCCGGTCGCTGGCATCAAGACCGCGGGCATCCACCCGGTGCAGGCTGAGGGCCTCATGCACCAGCTCCGGGCCGATGCGGCCGTGGCCGTGCACCGCAGCCACGTCGCGCACCCGGCGCAGCAGACGGTTGGCGATGCGCGGCGTGCCCCGGCAGCGGCGCGCCACCTCCAGGGCCGCCTCGGCCTCGAGCTCCAGCTGCAGCAGCCCCGCTGTCCGCTCCACGATCGCCCGCAGCTCCTCCAGGCCGTAGAACTCCAGCCGCTGCACCAGCCCGAAGCGATCGCGCAGCGGCGAGCTGAGGGAACCGGCGCGGGTGGTGGCCCCCACCAGGGTGAAGGGGGCGATCGGCAGGCTGCGGCTGCGGGCCGTGGTGCCCTTGCCCACGGTGAGATCGAGCCGGAAGTCCTCCATCGCCGGGTAGAGGATCTCCTCGGCCACCCGGTTGAGGCGATGGATCTCGTCGATGAACAACAGTTCGCCGGGTTGCAGGTTGACGAGCAGGCCCACGATGTCGCGCGGGCGCTCCAGGGCCGGTGCGCTGGTGATGCGGCAGCGCACCCCCAGCTCCTCGGCGAGCACCAGGGCCATGGTGGTCTTGCCGAGGCCCGGCGGCCCGTAGAGCAGCACGTGATCGAGGGCCTCGCCCCGGGCCCGGGTGGCCTCCACGGCGATGCCGAGCACCTGCTTGAGCTCGCTCTGGCCGATGTAGTCGCCCAGCCGGCGCGGCCGCAGCGAATCCTCCCGGGGCTGCACCGCCTCTGCGGCTTCCGCCGCGGCCGGATCCACCAGCCGCTCCCGGGGTGGGGCGCCGGCGGCCGCCGCCACTCGATCCGGGCCCCCGGAATCCGCTGCGCCGGCGCCGGACGCATCGCACGAGCGGCGTCCCCGCGGAGCAGCGGATCCTGAGGAGACGATCGCCATGGGTCGAGGGTACCGGCCCCTGCCTAGGGTCGGAGTTCGAGTGGTTGCGGCGGGCGCGGGGGTTCGATGGCCAAGGGCGGCACCAGGAAGCTCGCGGCCCGGGCCCAGCGGGATGCCGCCAACCGGCTCCTGGCCGACAACCGCTTCGCCCGCCATCAGTACGAGATCCTCGACACCCTCGAGTGCGGCATCGAACTGCTCGGCACGGAGGTGAAGTCGATCCGCGCCGGGCAGGTGAACCTGCGCGACGGCTTCTGCCTGATCCGGGGCGGTGAGCTGCAGCTCCACAACGTGCACATCTCACCCCACAGCCACGCCGGGCGCTTTTTCAACCACGACCCACTGCGGGTGCGCAAGCTGCTGGCCCACCGCCGGGAGATCGACAAGCTGCGCGGCGCCCTGGAGCAGAAGGGCCTCACCCTGGTGCCCCTCAATCTTCACCTCAAGGGGTCCTGGATCAAGATCACCATCGGCGTGGGCAAGGGCCGCAAGCTCCACGACAAACGTCAGGAGGAGCGGCGCAAGCAGGAGGTGAAGGAGACCCGCGCCGCCATCGCCCGCCTCTAGGCGGCTCCTTCATCAGTTGGAGGAGGGCATCAGTTGGAGGAGGGAGGCACCGGCGGCGGCGGCGCCACAGGAGCCGGGCCGGGGGGCGGCGTCGACGACGGCGGCGGCTCCACCGGGGTCTGGGGCTCAGCGGTCTGGGGATCGCTCGGGGCGGGCTGGGCGGCCGGCGGATCGGCCCGCAAGGAGAGGGTGATCAGGCCGGGGGCGACGCCGTCGTTGGTGATCAGCAGCTGCACCGGCGAAGCCTTCTGGGCTGGCAGGCTCACCACCCGCAGCGGCCCCTTGGCATCGAGCAGGTCGCCGCCGGGGCCGAACACGGCCATCTGCATGAGCGGGGACCCGTTCACCCCCAGCACCAGCCGGTAGCCGGCCGGCAGTCGGATCGGGAAGAGGCGGGCGCCACCGGCATCCACCTGGGTGGTGACCATCCGGGTCTGCTGCGCCTCGGCCGTGATCGCCTCGATGCGCACGCTGGCCAGGCTCTGCTCCGCCGCCGCGAACCAGAGCTGGCGGAAGGGTTCAGGCGGGATGTCGGCACCGGGGCGCCCCGGCAGCAGGTTCTGGGCGCTGCCGGACACCAGCTGGCGCAGCACCGGCGCACTGAGGCCCTGGCCCACGAGCGCCGCCTGGCGCCGCTGCCAGTCGGCCTCGCTGAAGCTGCCCAGACGGCGGCGGATCTCGATCGGCAGCTGCTCCACCCGGGCCAGCCACTCCTCCGCCAGCTCGTTCCACACCTTGCGCAGGGGCGCGTCATCGGCCGCATCGCTCGGCAGGCGGCCGCCCCGCTCGGGGAAGCGGGCCAGCAGGCTGGCGTCCACCAGGCTGAGGAACCAGGAGCGGTCAACCTGCATCGCCACCAGCCGGTTGAGCAGCTGCTGGCGCTGGTCGACCTCGGCGGGCGGCAGGGTGCTGGGCAGCGGCAGCCCCACGTCGGGCGTGGTCGGACCGGGCTTGCCGCGGCCCAGCCACCACCAGCCCAGGGCCGTGCCCACCACGGCCGAGAGCACCAGGGCGATCACCACGGGCCAGAGGCTGCCCTCCGCCGCTTGCTCGCGCTCGTCGGCGCGGCTGCGGGGCCCCGGCCCGGCGGTGGTGGATCGCGCCGGCGGCGGGGCCGCCAGGGGGGGGAGCTGGAGCTCCGCGGCCTCCCGGGGTGGTGGTTCAGGGCTGGCCGCGGCTGGGCTGGCGGCCGCGGCGGCTGGGGCTGCTGCTGCTGGGGCGGCGGCTGGAGTGGCGGCGGCAGGGGTGGTCGGTGGCGGCACCAGCGCCACGGTGCGGTCCGCACGGGGCACCGGTCCGGTGCTGTCGGGCATCGGCAGGGCCTGGGCCGCACTCAGGGCCTGGGCCGCAGTGGCGAAAGGCTCGGAGCCCTCCACGGCCAGAAAGCGGGCCAGCAGGCCCTGGAGCTGCGGTTCGGAGGTCAGGGCCGCCGGCCAGCGCCACTGCAGGCTCACCGGATCCAGGAGCTTCTCGGGGGGGTCACCGCTCAGCAGCACCAGGGCCGTCACCCCCAGCCCGTAGAGATCCATCCAGGGCTGGGCCGTCGCACCCCGGGCCCGCTCGGGCGGCGCATAGCCGGGGGTGGCGAGGACCGCAGCGCTCACCAGTCCGAAATCGAGCAGCACCGGCAGCCCGTCGCTGTCGCGCCGCAGCAGGTTGGCCGGGCAGAGATCACCGTGCACCAGCTCCTGGCCATGGAGCACGGCCAGCACCGGCAGCAGCTGGCGCAGCAGCAGCAGCACCTCGCCGGCGCCGAACACCAGCTGGCGCTCGGCCCGGGCCGCGGCCAGCTGCTGGTAGGTGCGGCCGCTCTGCCATTCGCGCACCAGCCAGAGCACCTCGCCCACCCGGATCGCGGCGCCGAGGCGCGGCACCTGGGGATGGAGCACCCCCTGCAGGCGGCCCCAGATCAGGGCTGCCCGCTCGAGGTCGATCGGAGCGGTGAGCCGGCGCAGGGCCAGCGGCGCCTCGGCGGCGAGCTGGTCGCTGGCCCGCCAGAGGTCTCCCTGGCTGCCCTGGCTGAGGCACTGCTCGAGCCGGTAGCGCCCGGCGATCAACTGGCCGGCGGCGGCCCCCACGCTGGCCATCAGGCCACCCCGGCGACGCTGCGCCCCGGCTGCTGCAGCCCCTTCGCCTGCAGCCAGGCGGCGTCGTAGAGGCGGGAGCGGTAGCGGTCGCCGCTGTCGCACAGCACCGTCACGATCGTGTGGCCCGGCCCCAGGCGGTGGGCGGTCTCCACCGCGGCGGCCACGTTGATGCCCACCGAACCCCCAAGGAACAGGCCCTCCCGCCAGAGCAGGTCGTAGATGGTGTCGAGGGCCGACTGGTCGTCGATGCGCACGGCGTCGTCGATCGGAGCGCCCTCCAGATTGGCCGTGACCCGGCTGTTGCCGATCCCCTCGGTGATCGAACTGCCATCACTGCGCAGCTCGCCGGTGGTGGCCCAGCTGTAGAGGGCGCTGCCGTGGGGATCGGCCAGCACGCAGCGCACGGCCGGCTTGCGCTCCTTGAGGTAGAGGGCCACGCCGGCGTAGGTGCCGCCGGTGCCGGTGGCGGCAACCCAGGCGTCCACCCTGCCGGCCGTCTGCTCCCAGATCTCCGGACCGGTGCTGGCGTAATGGGCACGGCGGTTGGCCAGGTTGTCGAACTGGTTGGCCCACACGGCGCCGGGGGTCTCGGCGGCGATGCGACCCGAGAGCCTCACGTAGTTGTTGGGGTCGCGGTAGGGCACGGCCGGCACCGTGCGCACCTCGGCTCCCAGGCTGCGCAGCAGGCCGATCTTCTCGGCCGACTGGGTGTCGGGAATCACGATCAGCGCCCGGTAGCCGCGGGCGTTGCAGAGATGGGTGAGGCCGATGCCGGTGTTGCCGGCCGTGCCCTCCACCACCGTGCCCCCCGGCCGCAGCAGGCCCTGCTCCTCGGCCTCGAGCAGGATCCCCAGGGCGGCCCGGTCCTTGACGGAGCCGCCCGGGTTCATGAACTCCGCCTTGCCCAGGATCTCGCAGCCGGTGAGCGCACTGAGGGCCGCCAGACGGATCAGCGGCGTCTGGCCGACGGCACCGACGAAACCCTGCGTGATGCCGCCCATGGCGCTGGTCCGTCCTGTGGTGCTCTCGGTGGCGGGATCGTAGGCAAGCCGTCTAGGGTCAGGCCCTGGAGATGTTTCCAGGATGACGGCGACGCTCTCGTGCCCCCCCGCCGTGCGGCTGCGGGCCGTGCGCCGGCTGAGCGAGCAGCTGATCGCGCCGCTGCAGCCCGAGGACCTCTGCCTGCAGGGCATGGCCGATGCCAGCCCGCCCAAGTGGCATCTGGGCCACACCACCTGGTTCTTCGCCACCTTCCTGCTGTGCGAGCCCCGCCTCGCCGCCCTGGCCGGTGATCCCGCAGCGTCGCCCCAGGGCTGGGACTTCCTGTTCAACAGCTATTACGACGCGGTGGGAGCCCGCCATCCGCGGCCGCAGCGCGGCCTGCTCACCCGCCCGCCCCTGGCCGAGGTGCTCGCCTGGCGGCAGCGCCTGGATCAGGCCCTGGAGCGGCTGCTGGAGGGTCTGGCGGGCTGGCCGGCCGAGCAGGCCGCGCCCTGGCTGGCGCTGCTCGAGCTCGGGCTGCAGCACGAACAGCAGCACCAGGAGCTGCTGCTGATCGACCTGCTCGACGGCTTCAGCCGCAATCCGCTCGAGCCCGCCTACGGCGAGGAACCCGAGAGCCGCTACGCCGGCCGGAGCGGCTCCGCCGCGCCCGGCTGGCTGGCCCATCCGGGCGGCCTGGTGGAGATCGGCCACCCGGGCCGAGGCCAGGGCACGGCCGCCGCCGACGGTTTCCACTTCGACAACGAGGCCCCCCGCCACCGCCAGTGGCTGGAATCCTTCGCGATCGCCGACCGGCTGGTGCGCAACGCCGAGTACGAGGCGTTCATCGCCGACGGGGGCTACGAACGGCCCGAGCTCTGGCTGAGCGAGGGCTGGGCCGTGGCCCGCCAGCGGGGCTGGCGGGCGCCGCGCTACTGGCGCGGACCCGACGAATTCACCCTGGCGGGGCGCCGGCGCCGCGATCCCGGGGCGCCGGTGCGGCACCTGAGCTGGTTCGAGGCCGACGCCTTCGCGCGCTGGGCGGGCGCGCGCCTGCCCAGCGAGGCCGAGTGGGAGGTGATGGCACCGCGGCTGGGGGAAGCCTTCGGGCTGCTCTGGCAGTGGACCGCCAGCCCCTACCGCCCCTACCCCGGCTTCCAGCCGGCCGCCGGTGCGGTGGGGGAATACAACGGAAAGTTCATGAGTTCCCAGATGGTGCTGCGCGGCAGCTGCTTCCTCACGCCCAGCGGCCACGGCCGGATCACCTACCGCAACTTCTTCCCGCCGGCGAGCCGCTGGATGGCGGCCGGCCTGCGGCTGGCGCGATGAACAGCCTGCTCGCCGCCGAGCTGATCGACCTGCATCCCCAGCCCGCCGACCTGCGGCGGCTGGTGCGGGCGGGCATGGCCCGGATGCCGCGCCAGCTGCCGGCCTGGCTGCTCTACGACGAGGAGGGCTCGCGCCTGTTCGAGCGGATCTGCGGACAGCCCGAGTACAGCCTCACCCGCACCGAAACCGCCCTGCTGCAGGAGCAGGCCAAGGCGATCGCCGCAGCCCTGCCCACCGCCGCCAGCGCAGCCCTGGTGGAGTTCGGGGCCGGCAATGCCCGCAAGGCGGGCCCCCTGCTGGAGGCCCTGCGCCCGGCGGCCTACGCCGCCCTCGACATCAGCGCCGTCCACCTGGAGGAGGCCTGCCGGCGGCTGCAGCGGGCCCATGCCGGCGTGCCGGTGCTGGGGATCTGTTGCGACTACAGCGCCCTCACCGAGCTGCCGGCCCATGGGCTGCTGCAGGGCAGGCCGTGCATCGGCTTCTATCCCGGCAGCTCGATCGGCAACTTCACGCCCCGGGAGGCGATCGCCCTGCTCGCCCAGTTCCGGCGGCTGCTGGGAGCGACGGGCCAGCTGCTGATCGGCATCGACCACCCCAAGGAGCGGTCGCGGCTGGAGGCGGCCTACGACGACGCCGCCGGGGTATCCGCCGCCTTCGCCCGCAACCTGCTGGTGCGGCTGAACCGCGATCTGGAGGGCGATTTCCGGCCGGAGGCCTTCCGTTACGAAGCGCGCTGGCAACCGGCCCACAGCCGCATCGCCATGGCCCTCGTGAGCCGTCAGGCCCAGGCGGTGCGGCTGGCCGGCCAGCGCTGGGAGTTCGACGCCGGCCAGCCGCTGATCAGTGAATACAGCGTGAAGTACTCCCGGCCCGCCTTCGCCGCCCTGGCGGCCGCCGCCGGCTGGCGGCCGGTGCGGCACTGGAGCGATCCGGCCGCCGATCTGTCGCTGCTGCTGCTGCGGGGGCGAGACTCGATCCAGAGCCACCCCACGCCATGAGCCGCGAGGAACAGCGCACCGCCATGCGCCAGACGCGCGAACAGCTGATCGAGGAGCTCGAACAGCTCTACCGCAACGCCTTCGACCGCATCGGCGCCCAGAACCTGGGGGAGGGGGCGATCGCCCGGCTCACCCAGCTGCTGCTGCGCTCGCGCGAGGCGGCGATCACGCCGTTGCGGGAGGAGATCGAGGCGCCGCTGATCACGCGGGCGGCCGGCGAGCCCCAAGGCTGACGCCATGGCCGCCGCCGACTGGCTCGAGCAACTGGAGGCCCGGCTGGAGCGCGAGCTGGAGGCGTTCCTGGCCGCCAATCCAGCCCAGCGCACCCTGCTGCGGGAGCAGGAGGCCCGCGACCGCCAGGCCGAGCTGGTGGGCGAACGCAGCCGGCTGCAGCGCCAGGCCGAACAGGAACGCCAGCGGCTGCTCGCCCTGGCCGCGGAAATCCGCGCCTGGCGGCAGCGGGTGGAGCGCGCCCGGGCCGCAGGCGCCCACGAGCTGGCCGCCCGGGCCGAGGCCCATGGGGCGGCGCTGATGGAGCAGGGGCGCCGCAGCTGGAGCCAGCTGGCGGATCTGGGCCAGCGGTTCGCCGCGGTGGAGGGAGCCCTGCGCGACCTGGCCACCGCCCAGGCCGCGGCGGCGCGGCCGGCGGCCGGGGCCGCTGCCGGGGCGGCAGTGGCGGCTGAGGATCCCGACCTGGAGCGGGCCTGGGCGGCCTTCGAGGCCGAGCAGGAACTCGAGCGGCTGCGGCGCCCAGGCTGAGCCCTGGGCTGTCGGCTCAGCCTGCTGCCGCCCCCTCGGGCTGGCGGCGCTCAGCGCCCGGCTCACCGCCGCCGTGCTCCCCGCGGCCGCGGCCGTGATGGTGCTCGAGCGAAGCGCTCAGCGACCCGCTCGGGCGGCTGGCGTGCCGAGCGCGGGGAGATGCGCTCTAACGTGCAGCGATGCGCACCAGCCTGGAGCTGCCGGATTCCCTCTTCGCCCGGCTGAAGGCCCGGGCGGCCATGGAAGGCGTGCCGATGAAGGTGCTGCTGCAGCGCTACGTGGAGGACGGGCTGATCGCCAGCGCCACCGGCCAGGGCAGCAACCGCAGCGCCGAGGCCCTGCCCAAGCTCCAGGCCAGGTCCCTGGCGATCGCTCCGGAGCAGCTCAGCAATGCCGGCCTGTACGACCTGCTCGCGTGCTGAGATCCGCGCCGTGAACATCGATCTGCCGGACCTGAACGTGTGGTTGGCCCTCAGCTGGCCGCTCCATCCCCAGCATCTGCGGGCCAATCACTACTGGGAGGCGGAAGCGGGCGAGCGGGTGGTGTTCTGCACCGCCACCGGGCTCGGCCTGGTGCGGCTGCTCAGCCGGGAAAGCCTGATGGGTGAAGCGGTGCTCAGCCCCGCCGCCGCGGGGGAGGTGCTGGAGCGGTTCTGCGGACAGCCGGGGGTGGGCTTCGGCGGCGAACCCACCGACGGCTGGGAGGTGTTCCAGGCCCTGCTGCGCAAGGGCACAGTGGGCTCGCAGCACTGCACCGACGCCCACCTGGCCGCCCTGGCGATCGTGAACGGCTGGCGGCTGGTGAGCTTCGATGCCGCCTTCGAGGGCTTTGCCGGGCTGAAGCTGCTCAGGCTCTAGGCGGTTCGGGTGGCGGCGGCTCAGGCGGCCCGGGCGATGGGGCCGGCGGCGCTGAGGCAGGCGGTCACTTCCACCACTCACTTCTTCGGGGCCGGCGGCACCAGGCTCACCCCCTCCGGCGGCGGCGTGGGGTCGGGGTCGGCGATCAACATGTGTTGCAGCACGATTTCGGGACGCTCGCTGTCACGCCAGCGGATCCGGTAGGCCGGCATCTTGGTGCCGCGGCTGGTGGTCTGCTCCACCGGCTCCATCACCCAGCCGCGGCGGGAGCGTCCCTGGGGGTTGCGCTTCACGACAGCGTCCGCGTGCTGGAAGCGAAAACCGACGCGCTCACCACTCATGGAATCGAATCCCCTTTGGGGGTGATTGCCTACTGAACTGAATTATCCCACTGCAGGCCAACGGGGCTCACTCGGCTGCGACCGCCGCCGCTTCCGGCCGCAGCAGCGGGAAGGCGATCACATCCCGGATCGAGGGGCTGTCGGTGAGCAGCATCACCAGCCGGTCGATGCCGATGCCGAGGCCGCCGGTGGGCGGCATGCCCACCTCGAGGGCCTGCAGGAAGTCCTCATCCACCGCCTGGGCCTCCAGGTCGCCCGCCACCCTGCGCTCCTGCTGGGCCTCCAGGCGCCGGCGCTGATCGAGGGGATCGATCAGTTCACTGAAGGCATTGGCGGTTTCGCGCCCCACGATGAACAGCTCGAAGCGCTCCACCAGGCCCGGCTTGCTGCGATGGGCGCGGGCCAGCGGTGAGTTCTCGAGGGGGTAATCGAGCACGAAGGTGGGCTGGATCAGGCTGTCCTCCACCCGCTGCTCGAACGCCTCCACCAGCAGACGGCCGAGCGAATCGGCGAGCGCGGGCACCTCCAGCCCCGCCGCCACCATCGCGGCGGCGGCTTCGGCGCGGCTGCTGAAGGCGGTGAATTCCAGGCCGGTGGCCTCGCACACCAGCTCGTGCATCGTGGCGCGGCGCCAGGGAGGGGTGAGATCGATCGCTGTGCCCTGATAGGTGATGCGGGTGCTGCCGCACACCAGGTTGGCGAGGTGGGCGATCAGCTGCTCGCTGAGATCCATCATGTCGGTGTAATCGGCATAGGCCTGATAGATCTCCACCGAAGTGAATTCCGGGTTGTGGCGCGTGCTCACCCCCTCATTGCGGAAGATGCGTCCAAGCTCATACACCCGCTCGAAGCCTCCCACCACCAGCCTCTTGAGATGCAGTTCGGTGGCGATCCGCAGGGTGAGCGGCAGATCGAGGGCGTTGTGATGGGTCTCGAACGGCCGCGCGTCGGCGCCGCCGGGCTGGCTCTGCAGCACGGGCGTCTCGATCTCCAGGAAGCCCCGCTCATCAAGCCAGCGGCGCATGCCACTCACAAGGCTGGCCCGGCGCCGGAACGTTTCACGGGTGTGGGGGGAAACGATCAGATCCAGATGGCGCTGGCGGTAGCGCTTCTCCACATCGGCCAGGCCGTGCCACTTGTCCGGCAGGGGCTGGAGGCTCTTGCTGAGCATCCACCAGCGCCTCACCTTCACCGAGAGTTCGCCCCGGTCGGTGCGGCGCAGGCTGCCCTCCACCCCGATCAGGTCGCCGGCATCCACCAGGGAGGTGAGGTGGGCGAAGGCCTCCGGGTCGTCGGGCATCGCAGCGGCGAGGGTGGACTTCTCCAGATACAGCTGGATCGTGCCCTCCTGGTCGGCGAGGGTGAAGAAGGCGAGCTTGCCCATCACCCGGCGGGTCATCACCCGCCCGGCCACCACCACGGAGCCAGCGCGCTCGGCACCGTTGGGCAGATCGGCATGGGCCCGCTGCAGCGCAGCGGTGGCGTGGGTGGGCGCGAAGCGCACGGCGTAGGGCCCCTGGCCCAGGGCCGCCAGGGCCTGGGCCTTCTCCAGGCGGGTCTCGCGCAGATCCGACACAGGGGCAGGCAACGCAGCTCAGGAGGCCATCCTGCAGGACGGCCCCCGGCAGCCGCGAGCCGCCCTCAGCCGACCGCCGCCAGGCCCTGGTCGCCGAGCCGCTGGGAGGCGTAACCCGTGCCGCGCACGGTGAGGATCAGCTCGGGATTGCGGGGATCGGGCTCAAGCTTGCCGCGCAGGCGCGCCACGTATACGTCCACCACGCGCAGATCGGCGGCACGGCGGGGCGGATAGCCCCAGAGCTGCTCAAGGATCTCGGCCCGGGGAACCACCCGGCCAGGCTCCCGGAAGAGCAGCTCCAGCAGGCTGAACTCGGTGTAGGTGAGGGCGATGCGCTCACCGTCGCGGGTCACCTGGCGGCGGTTGGTGTCCACCACCAGATCCCCCAGCCGCAGCACGCCGGTGCCGCTCGGCAGCTCCCGCGGCTCGGCGCTGGCCGAGCCGCGGCCCACCCGGCGCAGGATCGTGGCGATGCGCGCCTCGAGCTCCTTGGGGCTGAAGGGCTTGGGCAGGTAGTCGTCAGCGCCGAGATCGAGCCCCGACACCCGTTCGGCGATGGCGTCGAGGGCGGAGAGGAAGATGATCGGCACACAGGATTCGGCCCGCAGCCGGCGGCAGACCGCGAAGCCATCGAGCTTGGGCAGCATCACGTCGAGCACCACCAGGTCGGGCTGCTCCGTGTGGAAGAGGGTGAGGGCCTCCTCGCCGTCCTCGGCGCAGATCACGCGGTAGCCGGCGAGCTGCAGGCGCATCACCAGAACGCGGCGCACCGCGGCCTCATCGTCCACCACCAGCAGGGTGGCCTTGGGATCGGCAGGCGACTGGTTGATCACGTCGTCCGCAGGCATCCCGCTGGCATCCCGGTGAAGAATCGCAACCCTACCCCTCGGGCGGGGCGTGAGTCAGCTCCCAGAACCCGCTCCAGCGGAGCGATCTGAACAGATTTAAGAAAGTCTCAAGGAACGGACGCCAGGGTGATCCGCTGCTAGCGGGCCTCGGGCCAGCGTGCGGCGGCGTAGCGGTTCCATTCCACCGCCGCCGCCGCCAGGGCGGCGTCACTCTCCGCCTGGCCCAGCATCGCCCGCTGCAGTTGGGTGTACAGGATCGCCTGCAGCCGTTTCACACCGGGCATGGCAGGCACCAGCACCCGGGCGTGATCCAGGGTTTCGGCCGAGAGCAGGCGGGCCCGCTGCACCAGCCCGTCGCCCCCGGCGCTGGTCAGACCGGCCCGCAGTTCACGGCGCAGCTGCCGCAGCGCCCCGGTGGCGGAGGGCAGCACCCGGGCCGCGTGGGCGAACTGCAGCTGGTTGGCGGCATCGGTGAGGAAGAGGCCGAAATCCGCCGCCTGGGCGGCCACGCTGCTCTGCTTCGGCACCACCAGGTTCATCACGGCCACGTTGGCGATGCCCGCGGCGCCGGTGATCGGCGGGAAGGGGGCCGTCACCGCCGCCACGCCGGGGGCGTTGGTCTGCAGGTTGCGCAGGAAATCGGGGCCGCTGGCCACCAGGGCGAGCTCACCTCCCTGGTAGAGCTCGATGGCGCGGCGATAGCCCTGGCTCACCACCTCGCGCGGCAGCAGACCCCGCCGGTAGAGGTCGCTCCAGAAGGCGAAGGCGCTGCGGCCGGCGGCGCTGTCGAAGGCGGCCCGGCGGCGCCCGTCGAGCAGCTGCACCCCCATCTGCACCAGGGTTTCCAGCAGCTCGGCCGAGTCATCGGGCACCACGGTCATGAACAGGGCATAGCGGCCGGTGCGGCGGCGCACCTGCTCGGCGAAGGCCGGCAGCTCACGCCACTGCCGCGGCGGTGCCGCCAGCCCGGCTGCCGCCAGCAGACGGCGGTTGGCCATGGCGATGCGGGCGGTGAGATACCAGGGGATGGCGAACTGGCGCCCCTCCTGGCGACCGGCCTCCCAGATCGAGGGCAGATAGGTCGCGGCGGCGCCGGCGGGCAGCACCCCTGTGAGATCGAGGAGCCCCCCCTTGCTGGCCAGGTTGGCCGCGAAGGGGGGATTGAGATTCACCAGATCCGGGGCGGTGCGGGCGAACACCGCCGCCAGCAGCTTGCGCTCCACCGAGGCCCAGGGCACGTCGGTCCAGCGCACCCGCCAGCCGGGATGCTGGCGCTCCCAGGTGGCGATCACCCCCTGGATGAAGTCGTTGAACTTGGGCGCCAGATCCAGGGTCCAGAACTGCACCACCCGGCCTGCGGCCGGGCCGCCGGCGCGGGGCCGGCAACCGCCCAGCGCCAGCGCCGCCGTCGCCGAGCCGGCGGCCAGAACCTGCAGCAGATCACGCCGGCGCATGCTGGGGCTCACCCGCGCAGGCCGCCGTCGCGCCGCCGCCAGAAGAGCAGCTGCAGCGAGCAGAGCATCGGCGCCAGCAGGGCGGTGAGCAGGGTCTGGGCCAGCAGCGTCTGCAGCCGGGGCCAGCCGCCCCCCCCCAGCCAGGCGACCTGGGCGATCAGGCTGCCGCCCAGCAGCAGCGAGCCGAGCAGGGCCAGCAGGCCGAGGTTGAGGCTGCGCTCGATCGGCGGCCCGCGGCGCCCGATCCGGCCCCACCACCAGCCGAGCACCAGCAGGGCCGGCGCCTCGCTCACCGGCCCGGGATGGAGCCCATCGAGGGCGAAACCGAGGGCCAGCCCCGCCACGGCGCCGGAGAGCGGGCCATCCACCAGGGCCCAGGGCAGCAGCCAGAGCACGCCCCAGGCCGGTGCCACGCCGTCGAGCCGCAGGAACGGCGGCGTCGCCAGGGTGAGCAGGGGCACCAGCAGAGCGGTGGCACCGCACCAGCGCTGGCGATGCAGGGCCGCCATCAGCGGCCGCCGGTGCGCACCTGCACCCAGTCGACGGCCTGCACCGGGGCGCTCAGCTGCACCACGGCCTCCGTGGCGGGAACGGCCCGGTCGTCCACCTGCTGGATCACGCCCACCGGCAGGTTGGGGGGCACCAGGGTGCTGGCGGGGGAGGTCACCACCACATCGCCGGGGCGGGCGCCGGGATCCTTCTCCAGAAAGCGCAGCAGCGGCCGGGCCGTGCCGAGGCCGGTGAGCAGGCCGTGACGACGGATGCGCGGCAGCCACACCCCCACCCGGCTGCCGCTGTCGGTGAGCAGCTGCACCTGGGCGGTGGAGGGCGTCACGCTGGTGACCCGGCCCAGCAGCCCGCCCGGCGCCAGCACCGGATCACCGGCGCGCAGGCCATGGAGCCCACCCTTGCCGAGCAGCAGCATCTGCCACCAGCCGGCCGGCTCGCGGCTGAGCACCGCCGCCCCCACCAGCGCCGCATCGCCCCGCTGCAGCTGCAGCAGCTCCCGCAGCCGGTCGTTGTCGGCCTCGAGCTGGGTGAGGCGGATCTGATCGCCCAGCTGCTGGGCGGAGCGCACCCACTCCCCCTGGGCACTGCCCGGCCAGAAGGGGCGGCTGAGCAGGGCGAAGGCATCACTGAAGCCCGCCCCCTTGCTCAGGCGCACCAGCGCCAGCACCAGCAGCAGGAGCAGCCATGGCCCAAGACCCGCCAGCGAGCGCAGCTGGGTGACGCCGAAGCCGCGGCCGGTCTGCATCGGGATCAGGTGGACTGGCGCACGAAGTCGGGGGTGTCGAGCACGCGCTCCAGGCGCTTGTAGTCCTCCAGCACCATGCCGCAGCCGTTCACCACGCACAGCAGCGGATCCTCGGCCACGTGGGTGAGGATGCCGGTTTCGTGGCTGACCAGGTCGGAGATGCCGCGCACCTGGGCGCCGCCGCCGGCGAGCATGATGCCGCGGTCGACGATGTCGGCCGCCAGCTCGGGCGGGGTGCGCTCCAGGGTGCGCTTCACCGCCTCCACGATCACATTGAGGGGTTCGGCCATCGCCTCGCGGATGTCGCCGGCGCGCACGTTGATGGTGCGGGGCAGGCCGCTGAGCAGGTGCAGGCCGCGCACGTCCATCGAGATGCTGTCGTGGGCGTCATCGGGGAAGGCGGAGCCGATCCGGATCTTGATGTCCTCGGCGGTGCGCTCCCCCACCACGAGGTTGTGCACCTTCTTGAGGTACACGCCGATGGCATCAGTGAGCTCGTCGCCGGCCACCCGCACCGACTCACTCAGCACGGTGCCGCAGAGGCTGAGCACGGCCACCTCGGTGGTGCCGCCGCCGATGTCCACGATCATCGTGCCCACCGGCTCGGTGACGGGCAGCCCGGCACCGATGGCGGCGGCCACAGGCTCATCGATCAGATGCACCTCATGGCCCCCGGAGAGGCCGGCCTCGCGCACGGCGCGGCGCTCCACGCCGGTGACTCCGCTGGGAATGCCCACCACCAGGCGGCGGGCCTTGCCGATGCGCCCTTCGTTGCCCTTGAGGATGAAGCTCTGGATCATCTGCTCGGCGGCGTCGAAATCGGCGATCACGCCGTCGCGCAGGGGCCGCACGGCCCGGATGTTGCCCGGGGTGCGGCCGAGCATCAGCTTGGCGTCGTCGCCCACGGCCAGGGGCACGCCCTTCTCGAGATCGAGGGCCACCACCGAGGGCTCCTGGAGCACGATGCCCCTGCCGGACACGTACATGAGGGTGTTGGCCGTGCCGAGGTCGATGCCGATGTCACGCGAGAACTTGAATCGACGGAAGAACACGGAGCCCCGGCCTGCAGCCCGGAATCATAGGTGGGGTTACAGACGGCCCCCGGGGTGGAACTGCATCATTGACCCACACCCCAGGAGCGTCGCCATGGGCGTCAATTCCATCACCCTCGTCGGCCGGGCAGGCCGCGACCCCGAAGTGCGCTACTTCGAATCCGGCAGCGTCGTGGCCAACCTCACGATGGCCGTGAACCGCCGCAGCTCAGGCGACGAGCCGGACTGGTTCAACCTCGAGATCTGGGGCAAGCAGGCCCAGGTGGCGGCCGACTACGTGCGTAAGGGCACCCTGCTGGGCATCATCGGCAGCTTCAAGCTCGACCGCTGGACCGACCGTGCCACCGGCGAGGAGCGCACCAAACCCGTGATCCGGGTCGACCGGCTGGAGCTGCTGGGCTCCAAGCGCGACGCCGAGACCGCCATGGCCGGGGGCGGCGCGGAGGGCGGCTACGGGGGCGGCGAACCCAGCGAGGAGGAAGTGCCGTTCTGATCGAGCGCCGGCGCGGCGGTGCGTGGATGGGGTCGCTGAGCTCGCTGGCGCGAGGCTCCGCTCTCTCCACCTACGCACCGCCGCGAGTCACCAAGGGGCCTGGCGTCTGGAGCCGGGCATCAGGAGCCGTGGGGCTCCCGAGGCAAGGGCGACTGCAGATTGAAACGACGGCTTCTGCCAATCCGGCAAGGCTCTGAGCCGAGGGTTTCAGCAGGTCCACTGATTCAGTGACTGACGCGGAGTCAATGACTGACGCGGATCTCAGTGATTGATGCCGACTCCTCGTGTGGTCTGAGCGCCAACAGGACGGCCCCGCTCGGCAACGCCGGTGGGGCCTCTTCAATGGCGATCGGCTGGTGGAGCAGGATTGGCCCGCAGGAACGCCTGATCCAGGACGAAGCCCGCCAGCGTGGCGGGCGTGGCCATCCCCAGCGGCACCGGCGCTCAGTAGCGGTAGTGCTCGAGCTTGTAGGGCCCTTCCACCGGCACGTTGATGTAGGCGGCCTGCTCGGGGCTGAGCTCGGTGAGCCGGGCACCGATCTTGTCGAGGTGGAGCCGGGCCACCAGCTCATCGAGGTGCTTGGGCAGCACGTACACCTGCTTGGCGTACTGCTCACCCTTGGTGAACAGCTCGATCTGGGCGAGCACCTGGTTGGTGAAGGAGTTGCTCATCACGAAGCTGGGGTGGCCGGTGGCACAGCCGAGATTCACCAGCCGGCCCTCGGCCAGCAGGATGATGCGGTTGCCGGAGGGCAGCACGATGTGATCCACCTGGGGCTTGATGTTCTCCCAGGGGTACTGCTTCAGCGACGCCACATCGATCTCGTTGTCGAAGTGGCCGATGTTGCACACGATCGCCTGGTCCTTCATCTGGATCAGGTGCTCGTGGCGGATCACCTGGAAGTTGCCGGTGGCGGTGACGAAGATGTCCACGTCGCGCACCACGTCGTCGAGGCGCACCACCCGGTAGCCCTCCATCGCCGCCTGCAGGGCGCAGATCGGATCGATCTCGGCAATCATCACGGTGGCCCCCAGGCCGCGCAGCGACTGGGCCGAACCCTTGCCCACATCGCCGTAGCCCAGCACCAGCGCCTGCTTGCCGGCCACCATCACATCGGTGGCGCGCTTGATGCTGTCCACCAGCGATTCGCGGCAGCCGTAGAGATTGTCGAACTTGCTCTTGGTCACCGAGTCGTTCACGTTGATCGCCGGGAAGGGCAGCTCACCGCTCTTCTGCAGCTGATACAGGCGGGCCACACCGGTGGTGGTTTCCTCGGTGACGCCCTGGATGGCGGCCTTGATGCGCGAGTAGAAGCCGGGCTGGGCGGCGAGCTTCTGGCGGATGCTGTTGAACAGGGCTGTCTCCTCCTCGTTGGAGGGGTTGTCAAGCACCGAGGGATCGCTCTCGGCCCGGGTTCCCAGGATCACCAGACCGGTGGCGTCGCCGCCGTCGTCGAGGATCATGTTGGGGGTGCCGCCATCGCCCCACTCGAGGATGCGATGGGTGAAGGCCCAGTATTCATCCAGCGTTTCGCCCTTGTAGGCGAACACGGGGATGCCGGCGGCGGCGATCGCCGCGGCGGCGTGGTCCTGGGTGGAGAAGATGTTGCAGCTGGCCCAGCGCACCTCGGCGCCGAGGGCCACCAGGGTTTCGATCAGAACTGCCGTCTGGATCGTCATGTGCAGCGACCCTGCGATCCGCGCCCCCTGCAGGGGCCGCTCGGCGCCGTACCTGGCGCGCAGGGCCATCAGGCCCGGCATCTCGGTTTCGGCGATGGCGATCTCCTTGCGGCCGAAGTCGGCAAGACCCAGATCGGCGATCACGTAGGTGCTGGTGCTCTGCAGGGCAGGGGCGGAGGCTGTCGAAGCGGGGGTGGCCACCATGGGGGAAGAAAGTGGGTTGGGTTGACGGGTTGGCTGGAGGGACCGGGTCGACCAGCGGCCCTGTCGGTTCGAGCCGTGATGACTCCCTGAGGGGCGGCCACGGCCGCATGGGAGCTTCAGCACGCTCCCGGCTGGGAGGCTGGGGCTGGGAATATCTGCGGAGACGCCGAGGCTTCGGGCTCGCGAGAAATGGAATCTACAGGCAGTAACCGGCTGGATGCGCCGAGCGGCTCCAGCCGCCTTCTCCCCGATGCCGGGGCCACCCGGGCCCTGGGGGCCGAACTGGCGCGGTTGCTGGGCGCCACGCGCAGCCCCACCCTGCTGTTGAGCGGCGAGCTGGGCGCCGGCAAGACCTGCCTGGTGCAGGGGCTGGCCGCCGCGCTCGGCATCGACGAACCGATCACCAGTCCCACCTTCGCCCTGGCCCAGCACTACCGCGGCAGGGCCGGCGTCCTGGTGCACCTCGATCTCTACCGGCTGGAGGAGAGCGCCGCGGCTGATGAACTGCTGGCCCAGGAGGAGGAAAACGCCTGGGAGCTGGGAGCCCTGCTGGCGGTGGAATGGCCGGAGCGCCTCAGCCAGCTGCCGCTCGAAGGCTGGCGCGTGGAGCTTCTGCTGCGGGATCCCGCCGATCCGGAGCGGGGCCGCCGGGCCGTGATCACGCCCCCCGCGCAGGTGGGGGGAGTCAGGCCGCGTCCGCCGCTCCCAGGCGCGCCAGCAGCGCCGCGATGATGCGCGCGTTGGCGGCCGGGAAGGGAAAGTGCGCCAGCTCGGCGGGCTCCACCCAGCGCACCTGCTGGCAGGTCAGGGGCTGGGGCTCGCCGGAGATCCAGCGGCAGAGGTGCACCACGAAGCGCAGCCGCTTGTGGCTGTAGGCGTGATCGAGGCGGATCAGCTCCTCGCCCACCTCCACCTGGATCGCCAGCTCCTCGACGAGCTCCCGTTCGATCGTGGCCTCGATCGCCTCCCCGGGCTCCTGCTTGCCGCCGGGGAACTCCCAGAGGCCGCCGAGCAGGCCTTCGTTGAGGCGCTGGTCGATCAGCACCCGGCCGGCCCCATCGAGCACCACGCCCACCCCGATCACCTGGAAGGGCAGGGGGCGCGGAGCGTCCTTCACGGGGTAGGCGGCGGGAACACCGGCAGCGTAGGCAGCGCAGTGGCTCTGCCAGGGGCAGGCGCCGCAGCGGGGGCTGCGGGGGGTGCACACCAGGGCGCCCAGATCCATCAGGGCCTGGTTGAAATCGCGCGGCCGGGCGCGATCGAGCAGCTTCCCGCTGAGCTCCCAGAACCGCGCCAGGGAGCGCGCCGGCGGCGTGGGGCAGGCCAGCAGCCGGGCCAGCACGCGCTTGACGTTGCCATCGAGGATCGGGTACGGCAGATCGAAAGCCGAGGAGAGGATGCCGCCGGCGGTGCTGCGGCCGATGCCCGGCAGAGCCAGCCAGCCCTCCAGCTCGCGGGGCCAGGCGATGGGCTCGTGCGGCGCTGCGTGAGTCGCGCCCGGCGCCTGCACCAGCAGCCGCGCCCCTTGCTGCAGGCGCCGGGCGCGGGCGTAGTAACCCAGTCCCTGCCAGCACAGCAGTACCTGCTGGGTGTCGGCACGGGCCAGGGCCAGGGCGGTGGGGAAGGTTTCCATCCAGCGCTGCCAGTAGGGCAGCACCACCTCGAGCCGGGTCTGCTGGAGCATCACCTCGGCCACCCAGGTCTGGAAGGCGCACAGCGGCTCCCCGGGAGCCGGGCGGCTGCCGTTGGGTCTCAGTTTCCAGGGAACCCGGAGGCGCCCGTTGGCCTCCCACCAGTGCAGCAGAGCCGCCCGCAGGGCCGGAGCCTGGTGAACCAGCCCCTCCAGCGCATCGTTGGTTTGCTCTGATTCCGCTCCCAACGCCGAAGCCACCGCCACGCCACACGTCGGCCAGGGCCAGACCGTAGGGATGCGGGCCCGGATCCACCAGGCGCCTGGGCGTGACGGGTTCACCCTGCGGTGCGGCCGATCCGGGAGCTGCCGCGCTGACCGGATTCCGCCCGGCCTTCAACGGCAGGGCTCGGATGGCGCCGCCGGAACGGCCAGCGGCCACCAGGACGTGCAGCCATGCAGCACTTTGATGCAGCTTCTACAGCCAGGATGGAGAGCGAGAGTTCAAGCCTCATCCCCAGCTTGAGCAAGCATGTTCATGCTCAGCAGTTCTCCGATCAACAGAAGGCTAGGAGCCTGTCGCACATAACCCCACCTTCTACTGTTCCACAGACGCACTCAAGTCTGCCCAGATCCCAGTGACAGCAATGGATCTGGGCGTGAGAATGAGTCATGAGCAAGCCGAAAATCTTCCATCCCTGGAACCCGGAGCAGACCCTGCTGCTGCCGCTCTCGCCGGTGGAGTGGCTACCGGCGAACCATCTGGTGTTGTTCCTGCTCGATCTGGCGGCGGAGTTGGACCTCTACGCGATCTATGCGGTCTACGAGGCGAGGGATCCCCCTGGGGTCAAGGCCCAGGAGCCGCGAATGTAGACGCAGTCTTCCGCGCAGCGGTTGGTGGTCCTGCTGTTGTACGCCTACTGCGTCGGTATCCGCTTCTGGAATCCCGGCAGGAGGGGTGCTCATCACAGGTGGTCTCTGCCTGAGATGCAACCAGGAATCAAGCTGCCGTCAAGGGTTCAGCAGCGACGAAGTTCGTTATGCGCCGTCCCGACCCCTGAACGGTTACGAACCGAGCAGCTGAACAGTCCGCCTCGCCGCCACCTCCGAAAACAACCTCAGCGGCACTTCATCGTACTTCTAAAAGGACCTATCCGCCGGCAACGAGGTGCAGATGCGGGTGGGCCAGTAGAGGCAGACCAGGCGGTGGAGGTGCCAGCAGGAGGGGCGTGCAGATCACACCATATCTGTCTAAGTTCCATCTGTAGATCAATCAAGCGGCCCACAAGGTCTCACCACCGCCGATGGGTTCTCCGAATCACCCCTTGCTTGGAATGGGTATTCTGCATTTTCTTCTTGGAGATTTCGGATGTTCGAGTACTGGCGTTCCAAACGTGCTGATTCGCGACAACCACAGCAGGACAACCCACCCGAGCCCCAGCTGGACTCAGCTGCTGAAGCGCTCATGCGTGCAATCGAACAACAGCGGGAGACCGATCCCCTAATCGGCGCAAAGGTAGGCGGCAAGGAATTATTTCAACGCCTCGTGCAATCAATGAAAGATGAGCGTGGTGTTCATCTTGAGTCATTGCTGTGCGCACTCGGGGCGCTTGCTGGTTATTCGTGCCAGGCCAGTCTCCGCGCTCTAGCCCTTGCAAAGGGCTTGCCCGAGACAACTGGGCTGACAATTCTGAGCGGTGCCAATGGGGAAAGCTACTTCTTTGGTGATCTGTTGAATCAACCATTGGCCGAAGCACAATATTCAGTCTGGGGGGCTTGCGGCAGGGGCGGCACAGCACAATGGATGCAGCACATTGCCAGACATCAACAGCATCTTCTCCCATGTAGCCGAGACGGTAGGAACTGACTCCTTCGGCATTCCCCGCCTTCCAGAAGGACGCGTTACAAGCGGCAAACCGATCAACTATCTCAAGATACTGTGGCCAGCTCTTTTTCCAGTAGTTGAGATGTTTTGCAAGCAACCAACGGAGTGGCCCATCTTGTTTGGAATCGCTATTCAGCAGGCGCTTGAGGCTGGAAGAAACGCACTCCCTCAGGAGGTTGCGCTAGTTATCATCATGAAAAGTGCCATACCGATGTCAAAAGTTGATCTGGCAGCGCTCTGAGTAAGGAGCCTGCCTCAATCGCTACCAAGAACTGGCGCTGGCGCGCCTCCATGAGGGGCTTCGGCCGAGGAGGCTTCGCACCCACGAAGAAGAGACGGAGGCCATGGTGATCAACCGGGCCCAGCACACCATGGCCACCGTGGCCACACCCAGTGGCCTGCGGGCTCCTTGGCGGCTGCCACAGGCGACTGCAATACCTTGATCGGCTGGCGGCGGCCCTTCACGGTGCGTCCGGGGTTGCTTGAGGATCGCTCCGAGCGCATGATCCTGAACAGCTACCGCACCATGCAGCGGATCCTCAGCCGGCGGCAGGAGCCACTCACGCCTGAGCTGGTGTTGGAGTTGCATCGCCTGGTGACCCAAAAGGCGCTGGACGATCCCTTGGCAGCCGGTTGCCTGAGGCCACCCGGAGTTGAGGTGGTGGTGGACGATCTCTACGGCACGGTGTTTCACGTGCCACCAGCCGCCGAAGAGCTTCCCCAGCGCATGCAGGCGATGTGCGCCTTTGCCAACGGGGCCACCCCAGAGGAGTTTGTGCATCCGGTGCTGCGGGCCATCGCGCTGCATTTCTGGTTGGCCTACGACCACCCCTTCCTGGATGGCAATGGCCGCACCGCCCGTGCCCTCTTCTACTGGTCGATGCTGCATCAGAACTACTGGCTCTTTGAGTTCATCTCGATCTCCTCGATCATCAAGAAGGCGCGTGGCAAGTATGAGCTCTCCTTTCTCCACGTCGAAACCGACGACAACGACCTCACCTACTTCCTGCTGGCCCAGATCAAGGTGATCCAGCAGGCCATCACCAGCCTGCACGGCTATCTGGAGCGCAAGGCAGAGGAGATCTCCACCCTTCAACGCCGGCTCCAGGGTCTGGAGGGTCTGAACCATCGCCAGATGGCCCTGCTACGCCATGCCCTGCGCCATCCTGGATTTCGATACAGTGTCAGCTCCCATCAGGCCAGTCATGGGATCAGCAATCAAACGGCGCGCACCGATCTCCAGAAATTGGCTGCTCAACACCTCCTCCTGGCCTCCCGTCAGGGCCGCAGGGAGATGTTCGCCGTTCCCGCCGATCTGGCCCAGCGGCTGCCGCTCCTCTGATCTTCTTCCGCCCCCGAATCCATGAGCAGCGGCCCGGAGTTCGAGCTCGTCGAACAATCCTTCGTCGATCAGCTCGTTGCCATGGGCTGGTCGCACACCCGCACACCACGGCCAACCGCGACTTTACCTCCGCCTCCGGCCGCGACAGTTTCAGTGAGGTGCTGCTCAGCGGCGACCTGCGCGCCGCCCTCCACCGCATCAACCTCGAACCCGCCGGCCAGCCCTGGCTCGATCAGGGCCGCCTCACCCAGGCCGTCAATGCCCTGCAGCGGCTCGCCGGCTTCAGGCTCACCGAAGCCAACCAGGCCGCCACCGAGCTGATCCTCAAAGGCACGGTGGTGGATGGCGTTGAGGGGTGGGACCAGGGCCGCGGCCAGACGGTGGCCTGCATCGACTGGGACCATCGAGCCAACAACACCTGCCGAGCCGTCAGCCAGTTCCCCCTGGAGTGCCCAGCCGGCAGGGCCGATCGGCTTCCAGCAGGCCCTGGAACCCCCGGCGCACGATCTCCGGAATCAGGGCGCCAGCGGTGTTGCCCTCCATGAGCTGAGACAACTCGGAGACGTCACTATTGGGGGAAGGTCATGGTCTGTTTGCGGTTTGGTGGTAGTGCTCCGAACAAGGTCACAAACCGTCCGACCCATTGCCACAGCACAGAAATGAGGGAGGCGAGCCGTCAGCCCCGGCTACGCCACTCCATGGGACGCCGCTTGCGTCGAATTGTTACAGCGTGAGGCGAAGCCTACCAGCAACAACTTCGGTTGAGCTATTAATGGTTTAATCCAAATAAAAAACAATATTCAGCAAGCCCAAATTAACGTTTTTGGGGAAAGCCATGCGCTCTATGCAATTACAAAACTTTGTACAGTTGCTCTCCTTGCGCCAATTTTTGAATGCCAATTCAAGGGAAGACAGCAAATGATTGAACAAAGTTTCTTGCAGAATGACTTAAGAATTGGTCAAGTTGTTCGCTTAAGCAGCATCACTAAAGCAGCGAGTGGAACAATGTGCGCACTTTACCCTTGTCAGCCATACGTCGCCGAAGAGGTTCCGGAGAGTGTTCGCATCAATGCGCATCTAAAAGCAACCGGTTACAGTCCAGACGAATCGCACTGGGCGATTGTGGTTGTCGAGCCCGAAGCTATGCGCATATCAAAGTTCAGGCGGTCTGAGAAGCTGGATATCTTGGCTGCGCATGAGATTCAGTCCGAACACAAATCAAAGTTCGTTGAAGGCTTCGAATCAGCCAATTGTTCATCTTTGCAGAGGGCGAAGATCACGAAGATTGAATCGAAGGGCAGAATCTTCTTGACGATGGGAGAAGTTAAATGAATAACAGTATTCGGCCTAGTAAGCTTCATTTTCAAGCGCGAAGGATCTTCTTGCGACTAATGCTCCTGTCAATCATGCTGATATTCGCAGTTAGTGGCTGCGATTCTGATACGAGAAGATTGAAATCTGAAATCATCAATGCCTCGGCGAAATCAAAAGAGAGGAAGGTTTCTTTGGATCTAGCCAACTTCGTGGATGGAAAAATAAGGAAGATCTGCATCCAGCATCCATACATGGTTGAGAAATGGTTTGTTGAGCTTACGCAAATGGAATCGCCTGGCTTTAACAGTGTTCTTGAAGGTGAATTTGTAATGTGGATATACATGGAATCAGGGCCACCGATTCAACTTGACTTTAAGAACAAAGATGTTATACCATCGAGTAATGGAAGAGGATGCACTGAGTCATCTGTGCTTCATATCACGCGAGAGACCATTGCCTTTAATTAATTTACCCCTTTAATTAATTTACCCCTTTAATTAATTTACCCCTTTAATTAATTTACCCCTTTAATTAATTTACCCCTTTAATTAATTTACCCCTTTAATTTATTTACCGAGGAACTTGAAATGGGATTTATGAACAGGCTCAACCCGATTAAAATAGCCGGTGACGAGGTGATAAAAACTGCAGACCGACTTGGTGGGCTAAAGAGCAATCCTGATCCTAAAAAGCATGGTAGCAATGATCAGTATGACGCATTTCGTCATGCTTACACGAGTGCATTGGTTGCTCAATTCTTTGATAACCGCGCCGTCCAGGCAGTAATATTTGGTGAGCATTACACCGCGCTATCATCAATATATGGTGACAGACTTGGCACGCTTATTGCCAAGGACCTTGGGGATCTAAATGAGCGTCCTTATGACCCGAAAGGGGAGCACCAGGGAATGACTCTGGAACAATACAAAGCCGTGAAAAACATGGATCTTTATAACAATGGTTATGGACGAGAAGACTACCTCAACTGGAAAAAAGCTAGGGAAGCTGGTACTACAACTGATCCCCTTGATAAATGGATATATGACCGAGTCAAACGAGGAATGACGATCAACGACCCGTACGACCCGAATGAAAAGCGATTGTGGAAAGAGCCCAAGCCTGGCGGTGGCACAGGCGTTGGCGCTGGTGGCTTAGGTGGCGGCGCTGGCGGCGCAGGTGGCGGCTACGGTGCTGCAAATGCCATGGGCAGCGCCGGTGGTGATGCAGGGGCAGGCGGAGCCACACCCCCTCGCCGTGACCCGTTGGTTCTCGACCTTGACGGCGACGGCATCGAAACCACCAGCACTCGCGATGGCACGGTCATCCTGTTCGACCACGATGCCGATGGAGTAAAAACGGGCACTGGTTGGGTCAAGCCCGATGACGGCTGGCTGGTGCTGGATCGCAATGGCAACGGCACCATCGACTCGGGCCGCGAACTCTTTGGCGTGGACACACGCAAGAGCAACGGCCAATTCGCTGCCGATGGCTTTGACGCCCTGAAAGACCTGGATGCCAACCGAGACGGCAAGATCGATGCGGCAGATAGCGTCTTTGCCAACTTGCGCATCTGGCGCGACCTGAACCAAGACGGCATCAGTCAGGCTAATGAACTGTCCACACTCAGCGCCAACAACATCACCGGGATTGGCATCAACTCAACAGCTGTGCGCACCGACTTAGGCAACGGCAATGTGCAAACGGCAGTGGGCACATTTACACGATTCAATGGCACCACCGGCACCACCGGTGAAACCAATAGTGAGGTAGCAAACCTTGACCTGTTGGTCAATACCTTCTATCGTGCCTTCAGCACAGAGATCATCCTGACCGACCAGGCCAAGGCTTTGCCTGACATGCGCGGGGCAGGCAGGGTGCGCGATCTCAGCGAAGCCATCAGTCTCTCGATCGATTTGGGAAACTGGGTGCAGGCCTACACCCAGCAAACCACCCGCCAAGGGCAGATCGACAAGCTCGACGGTTTCATTGAGATGTGGGCTAACACCTCCGATTTGAAATCGCTCAAGGTGCAGGCCGATGCACTGGCTGGCAGTGGTGTGAAGTTGACGTACAACCTCGCTGGACTAACAGTAGGCACGCCAGCTTACGATGACTTCGTCCGCAAGCTGGGTGTGGTCGAGCGCTTCATGGGCTTCACCTATGGAGGGGCAAATGGACAAGCCCGGTTTACACCATTAGATGGCGCTTCCGGTAATCTCTCCGTTTCACTGGCGGCTGAGCAAATCGCCAGCATTTCGTTGGCTTATGATAGATTCAAGACCGATGTATATGAGTCACTACTACTGCAGACACGCCTTAGCGTCTATTTCGAGAAGCTAGGCATTACAATAGTAGATGGACAAGCTGCTATTGATTTCCAGTCGCTTGAAAATGCATTCGATCAAGCTATCGCAACCAATCCACGAGATGGAATCATCGATCTGGTTGAGTTTATAAGTGCGGCTGGCGAAACTCGGCTGAAGATTCTAAGTTGGAATGCTATCGATTTTCTCGTAGCCCAACTCAACGCCGCCCCCGAGCTGGGTGCATTCAGCCAAGAACTGAGCAGCTGGACAGTCCGCCTTGCCGCCACCTCCGAAAACAACCTCAGCGGCACCTCACGGCCAGATTTGCTTGTGGGCACGGCCCGTGATGACGTCCTGAGAGGAGCAGACGGAAATGATGTGCTGGTTGGCAAAAACGGCAACGACTCCCTCTGGGGAGATGCCGGCAACGACTCCCTCGCCGGCGGCTCCGGCAACGATGCTCTCGCCGGTGGTTCAGGCAACGACAACCTCGTCGGCGGCTCCGGCAACGACTCCCTCGGGGGAGAAGACGGGAACGACATCCTCGAGGGCGGTGATGGTGATGACGTCCTCGATGGTGGCTTCGGCAGCGATCTGTTCCTCTTCCGCCGCGGC
>Ga0315900_10002064_pt1 | contig 31455 bp, 26 predicted proteins | sample LakEriMetagenome_FD_203521 | JGI IMG/M metagenome (GOLD analysis project Ga0315900, IMG submission 203521) | Freshwater fungal communities from buoy surface, Lake Erie, Ohio, United States - Buoy 12 MA114 | ecosystem: Environmental > Aquatic > Freshwater > Lake > Lake biofilm | place: USA: Lake...
TCGACCGGTTCACGCAGTTCGCGATCGCCTCTTCGAAGGACGCGGTCGCCGACTCGGGCCTCGACTTCTCCAAGGAGGATCCCTATCGCTGCGGCGTGGTGATCGGCTCCGGCATCGGCGGACTCTGGGAGTTCGAGGTGCAGGAGGAGCGGCTGCTCCACAAGGGCATCGACAAGGTCTCGCCGTTCACGATCCCCAAGCTGATGGTCAACTCGGCCAGCGGCCACGTGTCGAGCATCTACGGCATCAAGGGCCCGAACTTCGCCGTCGCCACCGCCTGCGCGAGCGCCGCCAACTCGATCGGCTCGGCGCTGCGGGCGATCCAATACGGCGACGCCGACGTGATGGTCACCGGCGGCAGCGAGGCGGCCCTGACGCCGATCGGCCTCGCGGGCTTTCAGAACATGCGGGCGTTGTCGTTCCGGAGCGACGCCCCCCAGCGGGCCAGTCGCCCGTTCGACGTCGATCGCGACGGCTTCGTGCTCGCCGAGGGAGCCGGGGTGGTGGTGATCGAGGAGTTCGAGCACGCCCGCCGCCGCGGCGCCCGCATCTACGCCGAGCTCAAGGGGTATGGAGCCAGTGGTGACGCCGGCCACATCACGCAGCCCGACGAGGAAGGCCGCGGGGCTGGCCGCGCGATGCAAATGGCGCTCGAGGACGCAGGGCTCGCCCCGGAAACCGTGCACTACATCAATGCCCACGGCACGAGCACGCCGCTGGGCGACAAGGCCGAGACGGCGGCGGTGAAGCGCGTGTTCGGCGCGCACGCCCGACGACTGGCGATCTCGAGCACGAAGAGCCAGCTCGGCCATACGCTCGGCGCCAGCGGCGGCATCGAACTCGTGGTCTGTGCGCTCTCGATGCACCACGGCGTGATCGCCCCGACGATCAACCTGGAGACGCCCGATCCGGACTGCGACCTCGACTACACGCCCCGGGTCGCCCGGGAGGCGAAGATCGACGTGGCCATGAGCAACAGTTTCGGGTTCGGCGGTCACAACGCCTCCCTGGTCCTGGCCCGGCTGCCGTAACGCCGCCCCATCCGCGGACGGATCCGCACCCCTCGAGCCCGAGACAGGAATCATGAGCGTCGACACCGGGCGTCGGGTCGTGGTCACGGGCATGGGCGTCGTCTCGCCGCTCGGGCTCGCCCTCGAGGACCTGTGGACGGGGCTCCTGGAGGGGCGCAGCGGCGTGGTGCCGATCGAGTCGTTCTCCACCGCCGGCCTCCCCCTGCATCATGGAGCCGAGGCCCGCGGCTTCACCGGCGATATCGCCGACTTCGGCCCTCTCGACCCCGAGCGCAAGAAGGCCATCCGCAAGGGCTGCAAGGTGATGTGCCGGGAGAGCCAGATGGCCGTGGCCGCGGCCCAGCGCGCCCTGCACGACTGCGGCGGGGCTGCCGCCCACCATCCCCCGGAGCGGTTCGGCTGCGTGTTCGGCTCCGACTACATGCTCACGCTGCCGGAGGACTTCACCGCCGGCGTGGCCGCCTGCCGGGCGGCGGACGGAACCTTCGACTTCGATCGCTGGGCGACCAGCGGCATGCCGCTGCTCAATCCGCTGTGGCTCCTCAAGTATCTGCCGAACATGCCGGCGAGCCACATCGCCATCTACAACGACCTGCGCGGCCCGAGCAACTCGCTCACGCTCCGCGAAGCCAGCGGCCACCTGGCGGTCGGCGAGGCCGTGGTCACGATCCAGCGGGGGGCGGCCGACGTGATGGTGGCCGGCGCCACCGGCACCCGCGTGCACCCCATGAAGACGGTGCATGCCCTGCAGAGCGAGCAGGTGGCGCTCGACGACGTCGATGGCGGCCTGGAACCGACCCGCTGGAGCCGGCCGTTCGACCACGGGCGGCGCGGGATGGTGCTCGGCGAGGGCGCGGCCGTGCTGATCCTCGAGGAGCTCGGGCACGCCGAGGCCCGCGGAGCCCGGATCTACGGCGAGATCATCGGCCACGCATCGCGGTGTGTCACCGACACGAGCGGCGTCGGCGACCGGCGTCGGGTTCTGGCTCACGCGCTCGGCAGCGCTCTGCGAAACGCAGGCATGGCCCCGGATCGCGTGACGCACGTGCACGCCGTCGGATCCAGCACCGTCGTGGGCGACCGGGAGGAGGCCGCGGCCTTACACGACGTGCTCGGCGGCGCAGCCGGTCGCGTGCCGACCGTGGCCGCCAAGGCCAACTTCGGCAACCTGGGCGCCGCCAGCGGCCTCGTGGAATGCGTGGCGAGCCTGCTGGCCATGCGGCACGGCACGCTGTTCCCGCTGCTCAATTACGAGACCGCCGACCCGGACTGCGGGATCCTGCCGGCCCACCGCGGCAGCCCGGCCGGCGACATCTGCCTCTCCTCCGCCGTCACGCCGCAGGGTCAGGCCGGAGCCCTCGTGCTTCGCGGCTGGCCCGCGACCGCGTGAGCCGCTCGCCGCGGCCGCTCCTTGACAGTCGCCCGTGGCCCACTTAGTCTTTACCGGTTCCGTCGATGGAATTGGCTTGCTGGTCCGCGGATATGCTTCCAAACACCTTCTGGGGTGTTTCGGCGCCCATGTCGTGAGATGGCGTCGGCTGTGCCGGCAGTGCCATTTCGCGGCGACACCGAGCACACCATGAAGCCAGAAGAAATCCTGCGGATCGTCGATGCGATCCATCGTGACAAGAACATCGACAAGGAAGTCGTGTTCCAAGCGATCGAGGCAGCCCTCGTCACCGCCCTCACCCGCCAAGACGGGGAGGGCACCGAGATCACGATCGCGATCGATCGCGGCAACGGTCAGCTTTCGGGCAGCCGCGATGGCCAGACGATCGACACCGCCGAGCTCTCCGGGCGAATCGGCGCCCAGACGGCCAAGCAGGTGATCATCCAGAAGATCCGCGAGGCCGAGCGGGACGCGATCCACGACGAGTTCGAGGAGCAGATCGGGCAGATGGTGTCGGGCGTGGTGACCCGATTCGAGGGCGCCGCGGCGACCGTCCAGCTCGGTGCCAGCGAGGCGATCCTGCCGCGCAGCGAGCAGATCCCCGGCGAGGCGTATCATCCGAGCGAGCGGATTCGGGCCACGATTTTCGAGGTTCGCAAGGTCGGCAGCCGGGTCAAGATCATTCTCTCCCGCATCCGGCCCCAGCTGGTGCAGCGGCTCTTCGAGCAGGAGATTCCCGAAATCGCCGACGGCGTGATCGAGATCCGGGCCATCGCCCGTGAGCCGGGCTACCGCAGCAAGGTGGCGGTGATCAGCTCCGACAACCGCATCGACTGCGTCGGGGCCTGTGTCGGTGTCCGCGGCAATCGCATCAAGAACATCGTCGAAGAACTCGGTGGCGAGCGGATCGACATCGTGCGGTGGAACGACGACCTGCAGGTCTTGGTACCCAACGCACTGCAGCCGGCCGAGGTCGACGAGGTGATCCTCTGCCAGATGCTGGGCCGCGGCATCGTGCTCGTCCGTGAGGACCAGCTCTCGCTGGCGATCGGCCGCCGAGGGCAGAACGTCCGCCTCGCCAGCAAGCTCTGCGGCTGGGACATCGAAATCATGACCCGCGAGGAGCTCGACCAGCAGATCGAGCGGGCGATCGCCGGCTACGCGTCGATCGAGGGCCTCGACGAATCGGTCGCCGAGCGGCTCGTCGGCGAGGGGTTCCTCTCCTACGACGACCTGTCGGTCATCGAGCCGACGGACCTGATGGAGATCGGCGACCTGTCCGCCGAGGCGGTGGACGCGATCGTCGCCGAGGCGGAACGCCGCGCGGCGCTGGCGGAAGTGGCGGCGGCCGACGAGCGCCGCAAGCAGCGGGAGCAGGAACGGATCGCGAAGGCCACGGCCGACGCCGACGCGGCGGAAGCCTTGGCGGCCGAGCAGGCCACCACCGAACCGGTGGCGGCCGACGGCGACGCCGCTCCGGCCGGCGAATCGTGATGGCCGGCAGCGCGATGGACGGGATAGGATCACTGGTTACGGGTTGATTGGACGTTCGACGGACGACAGGCCGGCGCGAGCCGGCGGAAAGAGGGCTGAGTGGCTGTTCGGATCTACACGCTGGCGAAGGAACTCAAGATCGACAGCAAGGAGCTGGTCGACCTGTGCACGCGCGCCGGCATCCAGGACAAGGGCTCCGCGCTTGCGAGCATGACCGACGAGGAAGTCGCGAAGCTCAAGGAGTTCATCGCCGGCCGCTCGAAGCCCGCTGACAAGGGCCCTGCGGCGAAGCCGGTCGCCGGGCCGGTGCGGCCGTCCCCCGGCACTCCGCTGAAGCGCGAGGATTACATCGCCCCGGCGGGCGTGGCGAAGGGCAAGCCGCCGGAGATCGCCCCGCCGAAGCCGGCTGCGACCGAGCCGAAGCCGCGTCCCACGGTTCGGCCAGGTGGCGACGGCTCCAAGCCCGTCCCTCGCCCGGCCTTCAAATTGGCACCGGTGCCTGCGGCAGGGCGGGCACCGATCACGCCCCGGCCAGGCACGCAGGAGCCGGCCGCGCAGAAGCCGGATGTGAAGTTGCCGCTCGACGCGATCCGCAGCGCGAAGGCCGGGGGCGCGAAGCCCTTGGCCGACCACATGCGAAAGCACGAGCAGCAGCGGCAGGCCGACAGCCAGCGGCCGCGGCTCGGCGGGCTGCTGCGCGGCGGGGCTCCGGGCATGGCCCCGATGCCGCCGCCGCTCGAACCCGGTGTCCGGCCGCGCCGACAGCCCGGCAAGACGGGTGGCGGCCAGTCCGACGACCTGCTCGGCGGCCGCGAACAGCGGCAGCTCAATCGCAAGAAGATCGGCGACGGCCGGGGCGGCGACGACGACGAGGGCGGGCTGCGTCGCCGCCGTTCATCCAGGCCTCGCAAGGGGTCGTCGGTTTCCACGGCAGCACCGCGGAAGACCAACGCCTCGATCCAGGTGCCCTGCAACGTCCGGGCCTTCTCGGAGGCGATCGGCCTGTCGGCGAGCGAAGTGCTGAAGAAGTTGCTTACGTTCGGCATGGATTCCATCCCCAGCATGGCCTCGATGCTCGACCGCGACACGGTCGAACTGCTGGCCGCGGAGTTCGGCGTCCAGCTCGACATCAAGACCGCCGAGGATCTCGAGAAGGATCTGCTGGCTGGCTTCGACGCGGCGGACGAGGATCCCGCGCTCCGTGTGCCGCGGCCGCCGGTCGTGACCTTCCTTGGGCACGTAGACCATGGCAAGACGTCGCTCCTCGACAAGATCCTGGGGATCGACGTCGCCTCCCGGGAAAGCGGCGGCATCACGCAGCACATCCGCGCCTATTCCGTGAAGCGGAAGGCGGACTCCGGAGCCGACACGAAGGCCGTGACGTTCGTCGACACGCCGGGCCACGAAGCCTTCACGCAGATGCGGGCCCGTGGCGCCAACGTCACCGACTGCGCGGTGATCGTCGTGGCGGCCGACGACGGCATCATGCCGCAGACGGAGGAGGCGATCAGCCATGCCCGGGCCGCGGGCGTGCCGATCGTGGTGGCGATCAACAAGATCGACCTGCCCGGCGCCGACGTGCAGCGGGTCTACCAGCAGCTGGCCGCCAACGAGCTGCTGCCCACCGAGTGGGGCGGCGAGACGGAAGTGGTGAAGACCAGTGCCGTGACCGGCGAAGGCGTGGACAACCTCCTCGACACGCTCCTCACGATCGCCGAACTGCACGACCTCCGGGCCAACCCCGACCGCGACGCGGCCGGCGTCTGCCTCGATGCTTCGATCCACGAGGGCCGTGGCGTCGTGGCCTGCCTGCTCGTGCAGAAGGGCACGTTGAAGGTGGGCGACGCGATCGTCTGCGGCGAGGCGAGCGGTCACGTGAAGTCGATGTTCGACACGCTCACTCGGCGCAAGATGACCGAGGCGATCCCGGCCGTTCCGGTGTTCGTCACCGGCCTTGACGTCGCCCCCGGCGCGGGCGACCGGTTCCAGGTCGTCGAATCGATCGCCATGGCCCGCGAGGTCGCCCTGAAACGCAGCGGCATCCGGCGGCAGAGCCATCTCGCCAGCGCTCCGGTGCACGTCACGCTGGAAAACCTCGCCGACCGGCTCGGGACGGAAAAGGCTCCTACCCTCAACCTCATCCTCCGGGCCGATCAGCGCGGGTCCATCGAGGCGATCGTCAAGGAGCTGCAAAAACTCGATCACCCCGAAGTCAAGATCCGCGTGCTGCAGTCGATGGTCGGCGGCATCACCGAGGCCGACGTGCAATTGGCCGACGCCTCCGACGCCGTGATCATCGGCTTCAACGTGGTGCCCGACGAGCGGGCCCGGTCGCTGGCCGAAGACAAGGGCGTGCAGGTCCGGCGCTACGACATCATCTATCAGGTCACCGACGACCTGAAGAAGGCGCTCGAGGGCATGCTGGCGCCCGAGAAGAAGGAGATGGACCTCGGCCGCGCGGTCGTGCAGCGGACCTTCAGCATCAGCCGCCTCGGCGTGATCGCCGGTTGCCGGGTGATCGCCGGCGTCATCGCCCGCAACGGCCGGCTGCGGGTGATCCGCGACAGCCGCGTGATCGGGGAGTATGGCATCGAGTCGCTCAAGCGTGAAAAGGACGACGCCCGTGAGGTTCGTGACGGCCTCGAGTGCGGCATCAAGCTGGCCGGTTTCAACGACGTCAAGGAGGGCGACATCCTCGAGTGCTACCGGATCGAGGAAGTCGCACGTACGCTCTCGTGAGCTCACGCCGTCTTCTCAAGGCAGCCGCGGCGGTTCGCGAGGTGGTCAGCATGGCCATCCTCACGCAGGTGCGCGATCCGCGTGTGAAGGACGTCACGGTGACCCACGTGGAGATGGCGCCCGACATGCGGAATGCGACGGTGCATGTCTCCGTGATGGGCAGCCCGGCCCAGCAGCAGCTCGCGTTGCGGGGCCTGGCCCGCTCCGCGGGGTTCCTGCAGTCCCAGATCGCCGAGCGGATCGAGACACGGTACACGCCCCGCCTGCGATTCGAACTCGACCAGGGCGTGAAGCATTCGATCGAGATCGCCCGCGTGCTCGACTCCGTGCTGCCCCCCGCCGAGGAACCGGCCGAGACCGCCCCCGAAGAGTGACAGGAGACCCATGACCGCATCGAAGCGCAACGATCGAGCCTCCCGCAAGCCCGCCGCCGCCAAGCCGGGCAAGCCCGTGAAGTCGGTGAAGGCAGCCCCGTCTCCGAAAGCCAAACCTGCCCCCGCGCCGAAGCCCGTGATCGAGGCCAAGCCGCCAGCCGTCAAGCCGCCCCCTCGCGCGCAGTTGCTCCCCCGACTCTTCAAGGCCCTCAAGGCGTCGTACAAACCGGTACCCACCAACGTCGGCCGCCCGCTCCTCGAGCAGGTGCTCTTCGCGTGCTGCCTGGAGAACGCCCGGCCCGAGATGGCCGAAAAGGCGCTTGCCCGACTGCTCGCGCATTCGTTCGATCTCAACGAAGTACGGGTGACGACCGTCGCGGAGCTCGCCGAGGTGCTGACCGACCTGCCGGATCCGGCCCGGGCCGCGCTCTCGCTGCGGCGGGCCCTGCAGAGCGTTTTTGAATCGACCTACAACTTCTCGCTCGAGCACGCCAAGAAGCACTCGCTCGCCCACGGCCTCAAGACGCTGGAGAGTCTCCACGGCGTGCCGCCGTTCGTGGTGCAGCACGTCGCCTCGACCGCCCTCGGGGGCCACATGATCCCGCTCGATCAGGGTGCCCTGGCGGGCCTGTATCTGACGGGCCTCGTCACGCAGCAGGAATACGATGCGGGCAAGGTTCCCGGGCTGGAGCGGCTGATCCCGAAGAAGTCGGGCGTCGAGTTCTCCTCGTTGCTGCATCAGTTCGGCGTCGACTGCCTGGCGAACCTCCATGGCGCGACGGTCAAGAAGATCGTGCAGGCGGTGAACCCGGCCGCGGCCAAGGACCGCTTCCCGAAACGCGGCGAGCCCTTGCCCGCCCCGAATCCGCCCCCGCCGGCGCCGGGCCGCGAGGCGCAACGGGCCGCCGAGGCCGCCCGCACCGCCGCCGAAGAGCACCGTCCGGCCGGCCCGCAGGCAGCAGCCCGCCCCGCCGGCAAGACGCCGCTGCCGCCCCCGGGATCCGGACCAAAGCGTGCTGGCGACAAGTCGGGCACCGGCAAACCCGGCCCCAAGCCCTTTGTGGTGAAGCCGAACGTCGGCAAGCCGATCACCATCAAGCCGCAGACGGCGCCCCCCGCGCCGGAGAAGCCGCCGGCAAAGCCACCGTCGCCGGCCGCCAAGAAACCGGAACCGCCGAAGAAGCCGGCGGTCAAGCCAGCCGCGAAGCATTCCGCACAGCTCGCCAAGCGCAAGCCGAGGTGATCCATGGCCGGCCATTCCCACTGGGCGAACATCGCCCGCAAGAAATCGCTGATCGACGCCAAACGCGGCAAACTGTGGAGCAAACTCGCCAAGGCCATCATCGTCGCCGCCAAGCACGGCGGTGCCGACCCCGACGCGAACCTCCGGTTGCGGTACGCGATCGACGCCGCCAAGGCGGTGAGCATGCCGAAGGACAACATCCAGCGGGCGATCAAGACCGGCACCGGTGAGCTCAAGGGTGGCGATCTCGAGGAGTCGCTTTACGAGGGCTACGGCGCCGGGGGTGTGGCCGTGCTTTGCGAGATCCTCACCGACAACAAGAACCGCACCGCGCCGGAAATCCGTAAGATCTTCGAGATGTGCGGCGGCAAGCTCGGCGGCACGGGCTGCGTGGCCTATCTCTTCGAGCGCAAGGGCGTAGTCCGCGTGCCGCAGGCCTCCTGCAGCGAAGATCGGCTCATGGAGATCGCGCTCGAGGCCGGGGCCGACGACGTCAAGCTCGCCGGCGACCGCTGGGAGGTGACGTGCGAGCCGGCCGCGATGGCGGCGGTGGTGGACGCGGTGCGGCAGGCGGGGCTGGAGGTCGATGCCAACGAGATCGTGCGGATCCCGACGAACACCGTGGCGGTGGACGACGTGGACACGGCCCGCAAGGTGCTCGACCTGATGGAGCGGCTCGACGATCACGACGACGTCCAGAGCGTGGCCGCCAACTTCAGCATCCCCGACGAGGCGATGGCCCAGCTCGGGTAGCGTCGGGCTGCTGACTTCGACCTCTTGCGGCGACGCTCGCTCGGGGTTGCCGATGCCACGTCGCCGGACGTTCACGTGCGCCCTCCGGGCTCCCGCTCACTGCGTGTCCGCTGCGCTCCGCCATCCATGGCTCCGCTTGCTCCCACAGCCCGGCTCCTGTGGCACGGGCAACCCCTCGCCGCCCCCGATGAATGAGAGAAGCCGCCGGCCTCCGAGTTCGGGAGGTGAGGGGTCGCCCGATGCCCTGAGAGCCGGCGTTGCTGACCAGCGCAGGCATGGATGCCGGAGCGCAGGCAGCATCGAGTGAGCGAAGGGCAGGATGCCCGTAGCGAACGTCCGGCGACGGGGCATGGGCGGACCCTCACCGGCCCTCACCGGCCCTCACCGGTCAATGCTCGACCTGCGGCCAGTATTCGTCGAAGTCGAACTGCGGGCTGTTGTCGAGGTCGTGGCACTCCAGGCAGTTGTTCACGGCCTTCTGCTTGCCTTCCGGAGTGTCGAGCGAGAGCACGAGTTCCTGCCGCAGGCGGTCCCGCTCGACCTCGCTGGCGCGGACGTCGCCGCGCTCGACGGCCGTGTGGGCCGCGGCCGGGCCGTGACAGTTCTCGCAGCCCTGGTGGGCCAGGTGCGGCGTCGTGGCCATGCCGGCGAAGCCCCCCTCGAAGGGTTCGAACCGCTGCGGCGCCCAGCCGACGACGTGGCACGACAGACACTCCGGGTCACCGTCGCGCCGCGGCTTCTGCTCCTCGAGCGTGGTGAGCGCCGTGGCGTGCGCCGAATCCTTCCACACCTCGTAGGCTTCCTTGTGGCAGTCCGCACACGCCTCGCTGCCCGCGAACCGGCGGCCCGTGGGATGGCGGATCGGCACGATGCCGAGGCCCGTCAAGCCGAGCGTCTCCAGCTTGTTCTGGTAGGCGCCCAGGAGTTTGATCATGTCTTCGGCCTCGCCCCAGCGGGCGTCGAGCGGCACCCTTTGCGAACGAATGGTCGGCTTGGCATTCGGAAAGAAACCGATCGCCACCGCGAACATGCCCTTGTGGCCGAGTTCCACGAGGCGGCCACCGCCGGGCAACGCCGGCAACTCCAGCGGCGGCTCGTCGGCGCCGCCCGCGGTGACCACGATGTCGAACTGCGGATGCTTCGCCGCCAGGGCCTTCGTCTCCTCGGGCGTGGCCGAGGAGAGAAGAATCTGGTGGGTGCACCGCTCCTGGGCGAGCTTTGCGGCCACGTCGGCCAGGGCCTGGGCCGCAGGGAGCACCTCGACGTTGTCGTTGCGGATCTGGGCGGCAGCCTTGTCGCCGAGCACGCTGGTGATGCCGATTCGCATGCCGCCCGCCTCCACGACCCGGAACCGGGGCGTGATGCCGGCGTCGATGCCGAACAGGCCGACGTTCGCCGTCACGAACGGCGTCGGCGTGTCGCCCACGGCGGCGACGGCGGCCACGAGTTCCTCGGCCGGCAACCGCAGGTCGCCGGCGCCGAAGCCGACGGCGGCGTATTCCATGGTCCGCAGCCCGTCGGCGATCGACTGAAACTTCGCCTCCGACTGCCGGCCGAACCGCCGCACCTGGCCGCCGAGGTCCACCGCCACCAGCGGCCAGCCGGCCGCCTCGATGGCCTGCAAGAAGTTCCGCCTCCGGCTCAAGCCGCCCTTCTGGTTTTCCTTGCCGGTGCAGCCGCAGGGCTCGATGTAGCCGTCGAGTTCGCCCGTCACAACGACCACGGCCGCAGGCTTGTCCCAGTCCGTGAAGATGGCCCCATTGCGGCCGCGAAACGTGTCGACCACTGCGGAGTCGACGCCGGCGCCGCGATCGGGAGCGGCGGCCACGCCGCCGACCGCAGTGATCAGCGTGCCGACGAAAGCGAGCAGGATGGCGATCGAGAATCGGTTGTGCATGGTGCGGTCAGGGGCCGATGGCGATGCAGACGCGGATCGTGAGGGTGGGAGTTTCGGGGTGCCCGGTATCGAGCACGATGCGGCCCGGCGGGGCCTGCTCCGAGCAGAGGTTGTTCGCGGGCGGACTGCCGGGCGGGACGACGATCGTGAGCGGTGTCCGCACGACGCCGCCCGTGCCGACGGGTTTGCTCTCTCCAATGTCCACCTGCAGGCTGTCGGGAACGACCTCGCGCACGACGGGCCGGACCGCGTCGCGATGCGGTCCCTTGGCGGTCAGGAACAGTTGCGTGCGCAGTCCCGTCTTGCCGGAGACCGTCCCCAGCGACAGGACTTGATGGGAGGAATCCCAGGCCGCTCCGGCCAATGCAAGGTCACCGGCCACGATGCCCTCGAAGGGCAGTTCCGCCGCTACCGCATCAGGCATGCGGAAGGAGAGGGCGATCGTGTGCCGCAACGGCCCCAGCGGCAGACCGGGCTTGATCTCGACGGTGAGATTCAGGCCCCCGGTCGCCCCTGGCTCGTCGGCGAACTCCGCCGCCGTCATGGGCGCCGTGGCAAGCGAGAAAAACTGGGCGGCCTGCGGATGATCGATCGTGGCCTCGACCGCGGACGGCGGTTCGCTGCCGAAGGTGTAGATCCGCACGACCGCCCGGTCGCCCGTGGTGGCGGACAGCCGGGAGAACACGACCGCCTCCGGGATCGCCTTCCAGGTCGGCACAACCCGGCCCTCGACGACGAACACGATCTCGGGCCGCCGCGGGTCGTTGGTGAAGATCGTGGCCTGCTGCCGGAACGGTCCGCCGCCCCCCTTCCCCTTCCACTGCACCTTGACCTTCGTGACGCCACCGGGCGCCACGCTTTTCGCACCGTCGGGGTCGCCCCCTTCCGACCGATCGAAATCGCTGATCGTGCACGTGCAGCTCGTCGCGCCCTTGGTGAGGGTCAGCGGCTCGCTGCCGGCGTTGCGGATCGTGAACTCGTGGCTGCCGGTCTCGCCGGTGCCGATCGTGCCGAAGGCGTGTTCCGTCTCCGGCGTTTCGGCACGCGGACCCGCGTCGTCGTCCGCGACGGCGCCCGGTCGGAAGTCGCCCACCTGCCAGGGCGTGGCGGCCGAGCGGATCAGGGCCGTGCCTGCGCCGAGGCCCGAGCCCACGGCCAACGCGAACGCCGCGACGGACCACGGGTTGGGAGTTCTCAGGTGCATCGGCGTGATTTCCCGGCCGCCCGGCGAGTCGCCCGGTCGTTGCCATCAGTGTAGCGGGCCGGTTCGACCGACAACTCGGGCGGAGGGTATTCTGCAGCCTGTTCGTCCTCTCGCCGCCAGGAGATTTTCATGCCGAGGGTCGCGTTCGTGTCCCTGGTATCGGCCGTCCTTTGCTGGACGAGTATCGGCCCCGCTGCGGAGCCCGCAGCCCGCGACCCGCGGCCCAATGTGCTATTCATCGTCTCCGACGACCTCAACAACCTGGTCGGCTGCTACGGGGACCCGCTCGCCAAGACGCCGAACCTGGACACACTCGCGGCCCGGGGCGCACGGTTCGATCGCGCCTACTGCACCTTCCCGCTCTGCGGCCCGAGCCGCAACTCGTTCCTCACCGGCCTCTACCCCAACGCCACGGGCATCCACAGGAACTCGGAAATCTTTCGGCAGTCGATCCCGAGGCAGGTGAGCATGCCCCAGGCGTTCCGCCGGGCGGGCTACTTCGTGAGCCGGATCGGCAAGCTCTACCACTACCAAGTGCCGCGGGCCGTGGGCACCAACGGCCACGACGACCCCGCCTCGTGGGAACTGGCGATCAACCCGGCCGGCGTCGACCGGCTCGAAGAGCAGCCCGACATCTTCTCGCTCGAGCCGGGCCATTTCGGTGGCACGCTCAGCTGGTACGCCTCGCCGCGACCCGACGAGAAACATACCGACGGACTGATCGCGGCCGACGCCGAATGGGTTCTCGAACGATGCGCCAAGGACCGCAGCCGCCCCTTCTTCCTGGCCGTCGGCTTCTTTCGGCCGCATACGCCCTACGTCGCCCCGCGCGATCCTTATTTCGGCTGGCATCCGCGCGAGAACATGCCCGTGGTGACGGGTATCGAAGAGGATCGGGCCGACCTGCCCAAGGCCGCGCTGGGCAGCCGCCTGCCCCAGCAGGACTCCATGTCTGACGACCTGCGACGCGAGTGCCGCCAGGCCTACAACGCCAGCATCAGTTTCATGGATGCGCAGCTCGGCCGCGTGCTCGACGCCCTCGACAGGCTCGGCCTCGCCGAAAACACGATCATCGTGTTCACCAGCGACCACGGCTATCACGTCGGCGAGCACGGCCTGTGGCAGAAGATGAGTCTGTTCGAGGAAAGCACGCGTGTGCCGCTCGTGATCGTCGCGCCGGGCACGACCAGGCCGGGCACGGCCGTGCCCGCTCCCATGTCGCAGATCGACCTGTTTCCGACGCTGGCGGCCCTGTGCCGAGTGCCGACCCCGGACAACCTCCAGGGCCAGAGCCTGGTGCCGATGCTCACCGAACCCGCGCACGCGGGCCGTGGCTGGGCCCTCACCCAGGTGGCTCGCAGCCGCGGCAAGGAAGCGCCACCGTTCTTCGGCTACTCGCTCCGCACCCCGCGGTGGAGGTACACGGAGTGGGACGAGGGCCGCGAGGGACGGGAACTCTACGACCACGATGCCGACCCGCGGGAACTCACGAACCTGGCCGGCGTCGCGGCCCATGCCGCCACCGTCGCCGATCTCGCGCAGCGACTCCGCGCGGCCGTGGCCACGACGCTGCCCGCCGACGGGCAGGTTCCCGCCGTGCGGTCCGGCGGCTGGGAAATCGACTTCACGGAGTGACCGACCCTGGCCAATCGTCCCCTGCGGCGGCGAAAGCCGTGCCCGCATCGACCAGGTCGTTCCACCGCGGCAGGCCGACAGCCTCCGCAGCCAGGGCTGCCGTGCCCGCCAGGAACTGCGCCCCCAGTTCTTCGGGCAGCGGAAGTTTGTCGATCGGCGGTGGCTCCACGGCAGCCGTCGCCAAGGCCGCCGACGGCTGGCCCCCCGGCGTCGGCCCCGGCCGCCCGACCAGCCACCAACCACCACCGACGCCGAGCAGGGCCCAGCCGACCGCTGCAACGGCGACGGCCCAAGGCGCCGCGGGCCCCCGATGGCCGTGGCCTTCGCCAGCGACCGCCTCCATGACTCGCATCTGGAGGGCCGGCGAGAACGCTGGCCGGCCCCGGGCCGCCTCGCGCCGCAGCCGTCGGCCGAGCTGGCTCTCCACCTCACCGGCGTCGCGGTGCCGATTACGCGTCATGCATCGACTCCCCACTCCAGGACAGAACGAACGAGTCCGGTGCGAACTCTGCCACGAACGGCTCGAGCCGCCGCCGGCCGCGGAGCAGCAGGAGTTTGACCGCGGCCGGCGTCCGCTCCAGCACCGTGGCGATGGCGGCCACCGGCAACGCCTCCACGTAGTGCAGCCACAGCGCCGTGAACTGCCGCTCGGGCAGGGCACGGCGGGCGATATCCCAGAGCCGTCGCCGGCCATCGGCAGCCGCTGCCAGCGCCGCTGGCCCGGGCGCCGGATCGACGTCGCCGGGCCGGAGGACTGACTGCCGCGCGACGCGGCGCCGCTCGCCCCGCAGATGATTGAGGCACGTCCGCCGGGCGATCGCGAACAGCCAGGCCGCGAAGGGGCCGTCGCCCCGGTAGGTGTCGAGGTCGGAGTAGGCGCGGAGGAACGTCTGCTGAGCCAGGTCTTCGGCATCACACCGCGACCGGCCGCCGCGGCCCAGCATCCCGGCGACGTAGTGCACGATCGCCACCTGGTGCCGGGCCGCGAGCGCCGCGAAGCTCTCCACGCAGCCCGCCCGGGCCCGCAGCGCCAGTTCCGCGTCGTCGGTCACCGCGTCGCCCATCGTTCCACTTTCCCAGTGGTTCGCAGACTATGGACCAAGTCTGCCCGAGCGGCATGCTCGGGCCATCGACCCGGGAAACCCTTGGCGTTACCCGCGGTCGATCAAGTGGACAAAGACCATGGATGGCTTTGTCCACGGAGATTCAGAACTCTTCATCCCGCAGGGGCTTCTCCGCCTCGGCCTTGCCCCCCTTCATCATCGGGCACTCGCCCTTGCCACAGCCGCCGCAGCCGTCCTTGCCGCAGGCCGGGCAGCCACCGTCGCCACGCCGTCCGCGATGCCGCTTCTCCCAGGAGTCCGCGGCCCGTTCCACGACCTTCCACACGTCCTCCGCGTCGGCGTCCCACGAGATCGTGCACGTGTCGCCTTCGACGACGGTCTTGGCGGCGTCCACGAGCTTCATGGCGTCGGCCTCGCCACCCCAGCGGAGGCTGGCCAGAGCCGTGAATCCCTTGACGACATCCACGACGTCGTCGGCCGCGGCGGGCGACGCCATCTCCAGCCGCGCCCGGTAGAACGACTTGCCCTCGTGCTCGCCCAGCGCCACGCGGAAGCCCTTGCCCTGCTTGAGAACCGGGCACTTGGTGTCGGGATCGACCGCCGTCGCCCGGGCGACCATGATCGAGCCGGGCCGCACGCGGCCGGCGAGCGGCGCGTCGCCCGTCACGGCGGCCTGGCGGCCGTCGAGCACGTCGAGCGCGGCCGTCACCGCGGCCTCCGTCCGCGCGAAGACCATCACGTCGTCCTTGTGGAAGGCGCCCACCACCGGCCCCGAGTGGCGGCCACGCTTGTGGGTCCAGGCGTGGAGCGTGTAGTCGCCGTGCTTCATCGTCTTGTGGTCGGCCGCCTTCTCGACCATCCGGGTGAGAAACTCGCGGTTCGCCTTGGCCCGCACGATCATCACGCCGTTGCGCTTGTCGGTGTCGCGGCCGTAGGCCGTGGCGTCGCGGAGATCCTTCCGCGGATCCATGCCGGCCATCCGCGTCACCATGTCCATCATGCCGCCGGCGTGCGGGTGCATCTTCAGCACCCGCTCCCAGGCTCGCTGCACGACGACCGAGTCGCGGGCGGCGTCCATGTCGACGTGCATGAGCCACTTCGCGTCGGCCGGCACGGCCGTCAGGTCGAGCGGCGCCGCGGCCAGCGGGACCGCGGCCGAGGCGAGCATGGCTACCGCCAGCACGGCGACGCGGGCGGGCAAGGGGGCGAAGCGAGGCATGGCGGGATCTCCGAGGGATTGCGGCTCATGACCCCGCATTCCGGGATCTGAAAAGCATGACACCGCCACCCGCCGACAGGTTACACGCCGGGGCCGCTGACCGCTCAATACGACCGGGCGATCACGCTCGGCCGGGGCACCGCCCGGCCCGTCACGATGCAGGTTCCCGGCTGGTCTGGGCCATCCATGGGGATGCAGCGGACCGTGACCTTGAGCGGGTCGAAGGCCGCCGCCACGGCGGGATCATCGGCGACGTGGACGTGGGCGAAGCCCCCCTTGCCGGCCGCCCCCTCCCCTGCCCCGAAGAACTCCTGCACCTCGGCGACCGAACCGAGACGGACTGTCCGCGCCGCCCGAAACGCCTTGGCCCGCTCGAAGAGTCCCTGCTGGATCTCGGCGAGCAACGCCGCCGCCCGCGCGGGAAACTCGGCCAGCGGCACCGCCTCGCGCTCCTTCGGGCCGCGGTCGCGGCGGGTCACGCTCACCGCTCCCGCGGCCAGGTCGCGCGGACCGATCTCGACGCGGATCGGCACGCCCTGCTTGACGTGCTGCCAGACCTTGTCGCCGCCGCGGATGTCGCGGGCGTCGACCTTCACGCGGATCGGCTCGTCGCCGTACCGCTCGGCGGCGAGCGCCGCCTGCAGCGCGTGACAGGCCGCCACGACCTGCGTCTTTTCCTCGTCCGTGCGGTGGATCGGCAGAAGCACGACGTGATGCGGCGCGATCCGCGGCGGCAGCACGAGGCCGTCGTCGTCGGAGTGGGTCATGATCACGGCCCCGACGAGCCGCGTGGATACACCCCACGACGTCGTCCAGCAGAACTCCTCGGCGCCGCTCGTGCCGGCGAACTTGATGTTCTGGGCCTTGGCGAAGTTCTGGCCGAGAAAGTGCGACGTGCCAGCCTGCAGCGCCTTGCCGTCCTGCATCATGGCCTCGATCGAGTAGGTGTCCACGGCGCCGGGGAACCGCTCGGCGGCCGGCTTCGGACCCTTGATCACCGGCATGGCCAGATCGCGCTCCGCGAAGGTCGCGTAGACGTCGAGCATGCGGAGCGTCTCCTCAACCGCCTCCTCGCGGGTGGCGTGGGCCGTGTGCCCCTCCTGCCAGAGAAACTCGGCCGTCCGCAGGAAGAGCCGCGGCCGCATCTCCCAGCGGACGACGTTGGCCCACTGGTTGATGAGCACGGGCAGGTCGCGCCACGACTGGATCCACTTGGCGTAGGTGGCACCGATGATCGTCTCACTCGTGGGCCGGACGACGAGCGGCTCCTCGAGCTTCCCCGTGGGGATCAGCTTTCCGTCGGGCCCGAGTTCGAGGCGGTGGTGGGTGACCACGGCGCACTCCTTCGCGAAGCCCTCGACATGCTTCGCCTCCTGCTCGAGGTACGAGAGCGGAATGAAGAGCGGGAAGTAGGCGTTCTGGTGGCCCGTCTCCTTGAACATGCGGTCGAGGATCGCCTGCATCCGCTCCCAGACGGCGTAGCCGTGGGGCTTGATCACCATGCAGCCGCGGACGGGCGACTGCTCGGCCAGGTCGGCGGCCCGCACGACCTGCTGGTACCACTCGGGATAGTCCTGGGCCCGGGTCGGGCTGATCGCGGTCTGAGCCATGGATGGCCGGCGCTCCGTCGGTGCATCGGGGTGACGTGCGGATCGCCGCACGGGGCCGGGATTGTAGTCGCTGCTCGTGGCGACCGTGAAACCGGGTACACTCGCGACAATGCCACGCCGCCTGATCACCGAACTCCCACCCCAGGCCCAGATCGACCAGACCTTCCTCGCGACGCACAAGCAGCTGCGGCCCAACCGCAACGGCCAGCTCTACCTGCAGGTCGAACTCGCCGACAAGAGCGGCACGATCACCGGCCGGCTGTGGAACGCCTCCGACGACGACTTCAACGCCTTCGAGGACGGCGACTACGTCCGCGTCGAGGGCAACACGCAGCTCTACTCGGGTTCGCTGCAGATCATTCTCTCGGCGATCGAACGGGCCGACCCGCGAACGATCGACGAGCGCGAGTTCCAGGTGCTCTCGAAAAACGACCTCGTCCGGCTCGAGGCCGAACTGGCGACGCTGCTGGGAACGATCCGGTCCGCCCCGCTCGCGTCCCTCGTCGCCGAGATCCTCGCCGACAAGGACCTGATGCAGGCCGTCGCCCGCACGCCGGCCGGCGTCAAACACCACCACGCCTACGCCGGCGGGCTCCTCGACCACGTCGTCAACCTGCTGCGGCTGGCCGACCGCGTCGCCCCGCTCTACCCCGCGCTCGATCGCGACCTGCTCCTCGTGGGCGTGCTCGTCCACGACATCGGCAAGGTGCGGGAGCTCGAGAGCCTGCAGGGATTCTCGTACACAGACGAGGGGCAACTTCTCGGCCACGTGCTCCTCGGCCTGGAGATCATCGACGCCAAGATCCGCGCCATCGAGAACCGCACGGGTCAGCGGTTCGACGCGGAGGCGGCGGTCCGCGTCAAGCACATGATCGCCAGCCACCACGGGCAATACGAGTTCGGCTCGCCGAAGCTGCCGATGACGCTCGAGGCCATCGCCCTGCACCATCTCGACCACCTCGACGCCAAGATGGCCGGCACGATCCAGCTGCTGCAGAACGAGGCCACGGCCCAGGACGGCTGGACGCAGTACCAGCAAAACCAAGGCCGCAAGTTCTTCCGCGGCCGCGGCTAGCGGGCATCTGGTTTTACTGTTGCGATGAGCTGGCAGTTTCGATGAGGTAGGCGAGGGGGTCGGCGAACGCTCGAGGAGCGTGGGGCGTGTCCTCGCCCCAGCGACGAGACTTTTGCCGCCCCCGAGCCGGTCCTACACCAAAGTCGAATGCGTTCGAACGGTCCGCGAAATCCGTCACTGCTTCCGCGCCGGGAACTCGACCACGACCAGCGTCTTCCGCGCCGGGTCGAAGGCGTAGTCCTGATAGTGAGGTAACGCCGGCAGCCGGATCTCGTCGGGCGTGCCGGGGGCGATGATCTTCGCCATGAACTCGGCGTGCGTGGCGGGCACCTCGTCGTGCTCGGCTCGGTAGAGCCGCAGTTTCTGCTCGACGGCGAGGCCCCCGATCGTGGCCACGCTGTGACGGTAGGCCTGGCCGTACGCCGCCAGCCCGCCCTCCTCCGGCTCGGAGGCGTTGTCCACGAGCACGCCCCCGGCATCGAGGGCGGCGGCGAGGTCGAGGACCTTCTGGGTCGTCCGGCCGACGAGTTTCTTGCCCGGCCGCGGCTGCGGTGCCGCGGCCGGCGCCGGGGGCTTCGGCTGCTCGGGCCCCTGCAGCGCCAGCAAGGCGACCACCACGGCAATCCCGGCCAGGATCACTTTCCATGCGTGTCGAGCCATCGGCATTGCCTCTTCAAACTCGCGTCATCATACCGGCGAGAGACCTGTCGGTGGTGGCCACAACTTGGGTACCGGCGAGCAGCGGCGATAGACTTGACCGCCGGGTTGACGACCGTCCGCCGCCCGCAGGAGCCTCCTCATGCCGCGAAAGCGCGACGCTCACGACGGCCCACGGCCCCGCCCCGCCTCGGGCCGCGGCCGCGACGACGGCGTGGTCGGCATCTTCAAGCGGGCCGCCGGCGGCTACGGGTTCGTGCGGCCGCTCGACGCTCCGGCGGGCGACCGGTCGAAGGACGTCCACGTCGCGGCCACCGCCTCCCTCGACGCCGCCACCGGCGACACGGTCCGTGTGAAGCTGCTGCGGACCCGCGACGTCCGCCGCCCCGGGCCGGCTGGTGAAATCGTGGAGATCGTCAAGCGGCGGACCACGCGGTTCGTCGGCTCCTACTTCGAGGCCACGGGCCAGGGCTGGGTGCAGATCGATGGCACCGGCTTCGCCCGGCCGGTGGCGGTCGGCGATCCCGGCGCCAAACGATTGCGGAAGGACGACAAGGTCGTCGTGGAGATGGTGCGGTTCCCGACAGCGCTGCGGGACGGCGAGGGAGTCGTCGTCGAGGTGCTGGGCAAGGCCGGCGACGTGGGCGTGGACACGGCCACCGTGATCGCCGAGTTCGGCCTGCCGGGCCCGTTCCCCGAGGCGGCGCTCGACGACGCCCGGCGGCAGGCGGCCGCCTTCGACGAGTCGGTGCCCGCCGGCCGCCGCGACCTCACCGCGCGCACGGTCGTCACGATCGACCCGGTCGACGCACGCGACTTCGACGACGCGATCTCGCTGGAGCGGGTGGAACGGGAGCACTGGCTGCTCGGCGTCCACATCGCCGACGTCTCGCACTTCGTCCGTGCCGGCGCCCCGCTCGACCAGGAGGCGAAGAACCGCGGCACGAGCGTCTACCTGCCCGATCGCGTGATCCCGATGCTCCCGGAGATCGTCTCCAACAACCTCGCCAGCCTGCAGCCCGGCAAGGTCCGCTACGCCCGCACCTGCTGGATCGAGTTCACGCCGGAGGGGATCCCGGTGCACGCGGCCGTCGAGCGGTCGGCGATCAGAAGCGCGCGGCGGTTCACCTACGAGGAGGTGGACGTGTTCCTCGCCGATCCCGAGACGCCCGCGATCGAGATGACGCCGGAGGTGCGGGCCCTGCTCGGGCGGATGCGCGACCTGGCCCGGCTCCTGCGCGGCCGGCGCACCGCCCGTGGCTCGCTCGAACTGCACATGCCAGAGGTAAAAATCGACCTCGACCGCGACGGCCGCGTGGCGGGAGCCCACGTCGTGGAAAACACCGAGAGCCACCGGATCATCGAGGAGTTCATGCTCGCCGCCAACGAGGCGGTGGCCGGCGCGCTCGCCGCCGCCGGAAACGGGTTCCTGCGCCGCATCCATCCGCAGCCCGACCCGCGAAAGCTCCGCCAATTGACGGAGTTCGTCTCGGAGCTCGGCTTCGAGGTGGACACGCTGGAGAGCCGGTTCGAGCTGCAGCGGCTTCTTGACATGGCCCGCGGCCGGCCGGAGGAGCACGCCGTCCACTATGCGGTGCTCCGCAGCCTGACCCGCGCCGCCTACGGCCCGCAGGACGACGGCCACTACGCCCTGGCGAGCGACTGCTACTGCCACTTCACCTCGCCGATCCGCCGCTATCCCGACCTGCAGGTGCACCGCGCCCTCGACGATCTTGCCCGCGGCCGCCGCACGCCCGTCGAGGGGCTCGTGCAGCTCGGCGGCGAGTGCTCCGACCTCGAGCGGCGGGCCGAGGCCGCCGAACGGGAACTGGTGAAACTGAAACTCCTGCTGTTCCTCAAGGGGCGGATCGGCGAGGAGATGGACGCCGTGGTCACGGGCGTCGAGCCCTTCGGCTTGTTCGTGCAGGGGCTGGCGATCCCTGCCGAGGGCCTGGTGCCGCTCGACAGCCTGCCCGACGACGTCTACCGCTACGACAAGGCGTCGCACACGCTCGCCGGCCGGCGGCCCGGCCGCTCGTTTCGCCTCGGCGACCGCGTCCGCGTGGCCGTGGCCCGGGTCGATCTCGACCGCCGCGCGCTCGACTTCCGGCTCGTCACCGAGGGGGGCCGTGAACGACGCCGCGCGACCCCGCCGCCGCGGCGCGATCGCGGCCGCAAAAAAGCAGATCGCAGCAAGTCCACGCGTCACGAGCCCCGGGGCACGAAGGGGCGCCGCCGCGGACGACGGTGAAGCCGGCCCGCTCGCGGGGCTGCCGCGTGCGCGTGCCTGTCAGGCGGGATGGTTTTCACACCCGGTGTCCCCGGGCTTCCGCCCGGGGCTTCTTGCCGCCCATCCACAAAAAGCCCCCGGCGGGAGCCGGGGGACTTCGCGCCGTCGCGGATACCGGCTTCCGAGAAGACGCGAGCGGGGTCTGGAACGGCACGGCCAGTTTCACTGCTGGCTCAAGCCGCCCGGCGACGTCCCCACCATGCCCGCCAGGAGGAGGCCGGGGCCGGCGGCCGCCAGCCCCTCCAGGCCGTCCGGTTCACGACCGCGCGAAACTCGCCGGCCAGGGGATGGGCGCACCCGTGGTGCCAGGGCTTCGCGGGCGAACAGTAATGAATGATCCAGGGATCCCGGCGGAGGTGGTCGAACGTTTCCCGATCGTAGGGGCTCTCGCTCCAGTCGGGATACGCGTAGACGTGCGCTCCTTGGTTCCAGCGGGGATCCAGTTCGCCCCAGTGGCCGGCGAGGACCACGTTGAGCGCGTATTGGTCCCACCAGACGACGTGCTGCTTGTGCCGCCGCAGCACGTCGAGGCACCGCGGCCCGATCTGGCTCCTGCGCCAGCGGTCGACGTCGATCACCATGAGCCCGCTGTTGAAGTAGGCGCCGGCGGGATCCAGGCCCAGTTCCCGGTAGTTGGGCACCGGCCGCGTCGTCACGAGGAACGCGGCACAGCGGTGGTACGAAGGCAGGCCGATCTCGGCATCCAATCGCGGCGCCCCCGCATCGGGCACGGCCAGCGCGATCCAATCGCCGAACGGCACGTCGAGCAGCCGTCCGAGGTCCTGCCGCACGACGACGTCGACATCGAGATAGATCACGCGGCCGGCATCCTCCGGCAGGAGTCGGTCCATCAGCAGCCGCAGGTAGCAGGACGACGTGACGTGGTGCGACCCCCGGAGATCGGCGATGGCGGACCGCTCGGGCGAGATCCATTCGACCCGAAACCGCGGGTGCCTCCATGATTCGATGCACCGTTTCCGACTCCGGGCCGACAGGCCTCCGTCGAGCACCAGCAGACGCAGCGTGCGTTGGGGATCGAGCCTATCGAGAGCCGATCGGATCGACACGGCCAGCGGGAGGGCATAGAGATCGTCCGCCGCGCAGACGACCGTCACCTCGCGGCCGCCGGGGTTTGCAGAGTCGTTCATGGCATGGGCTCCGCGGTGAAACGATCCGCGTCAGGCCGCCTTCAAGGGGCCGACCTGGCGGTTTTCCGGACACGATTCGGCGGTGCCGGCGAGTGCCGCGGACCGCCTCGAGAACAGTGCAGCGACGGCGAACCTGCCCGCGAGGAAGAGCAGGAAGATGCGCCCGCGGTGGAGCTTCCATCCGCGCCACGCGAGCCGGGCGGCCTGCCCGCGGTCGGCCGACGGGTCGATCCGCCGATCGATCGTCGCATGCGCCGTGGCCGCCAGACGGTAGACCTCCGCGACCATCCGCCGGGACCACTTGGCCCGCGTGCCCGGCAGGGCGTACTGCAGGTACCGCTCCGCCACTTCAGCAAAGACCGTGACGGTGCGGCTCATGTTTCGCGTCAGTGCCGCGCCGTGGTTTTTTCGGTAGAGGCAGTGAACGCCGCCGAGATGCGCGAACGTCTTGCCGGCCCGGACGCAATTCATCCAGAAGCTGAAGTCTTCGGCGTAGCGCAGGCTCGTGTCCCAAGGCCCGACGTCGGCGAGGATCTGGCGCCTGAAGACCGTCGCCGACGGAGTGATGGTGCTGCGGGAAAAGAGCGCCTGTGGAAAGATCCGCAGCTCACGGTTGCTGGGTCCCCAGACGCCGATCGGGTTGTCCGTTTTATCGTCCACCATGATGGCAGTGGAGTAGACGACGTCCGCCCCGGTGTGCCGCAGCTGGTCGACCGACCGCGAGAGGTGTGACGGAAGCCAGCGATCGTCGGAGTCGAGCAACGCCACGAACTCCCCCGTCGCCCGCGTGAGGGCGGTGTTGCGGGCGGCGGAGGGGCCGAGGCTCCGCGGATGGTGGGAGTAATCGACCCGGTGGCCGGGAAAGCGGGCGGCGAAGGCCGCCACGATGTCCCGGCTGGGCCCGGCCGGGCCGTCCTCGACGACGATGACCTCCCAGTCGCGATACGACTGCGCGCCGATGGAGTCCAGCGTCGCGCCGATGTACTGCTCGGCATCGCGTGTGGGAATGACCACCGATACCAGGCCGGGGATTCCGCAGGTTCCAGATGCGTCTGCGTTCATGTCGAGAATGTGCTCCGGGAGGGACGAACGACCGTGGGTCACAGCATCCATACCGACCCCAGCAATTCCCGGGGGCCGCCGAACTCGTCGACGACCTCCATGACGCCAGGAAACTTCTCGCAGTAATCGTGGCCCGAGATGATTTCCGCGCCGACCAGACGGGCCCAGACGATGTCTTTCTTGGTCTCCTCGTAATCGTGGATCGCGTCCAGAAACACCATGGACGGGCTCGGGCCGTCATACGTCTCGAAGAACCTGTTCTTGTCCATCGTCATCTGCCGTACATGGCCCGTTTCGACCAGGTAGCGCAGCACCTGCCCGGCCATGGCCTGATGGGCATGGGAAGAGATGCCCCACGGGTTCCACCCGAAGTTGTCCACCGTGATCACCTTCTGGCAGGGATCCTTGGCCAGCGCGATCGTGGTGGTCGTGATGCCCAGGAGCGTGCCGATCTCGATGATCGGCCCGCCATGCCGACTCGATGCTCGGACGAGCCTCCTCAGGAGGGGGATCGCCTCCTCCTCCACCGTGGCCTGACACGGGGAGAATCCCCGCAGGTCGATACCCTTCGGGGCCGGCGGCTGTTCGGGGGGGGCTCCGCCACCATGGCGTGCCGGTCTGCGAGACAGCCGGCTGAAGGGGCGGGCCACCTCCCTCCAGAGTTTCTGGCCCAGCGGCATCGGCGTGCCGCGGTCTTGGCTTGTCGGTCTCGCAATCATCGGCTTCCTCCTGTTGGCTGGATCCCATCACAGTACCACCCCTTTGGGTGGTACGCGGGCTTCTAGAGGGGGTTCGCAGTCCGCGTCAAGCCGAGCGACTCGCCCGGGATCGCGAAAATCCCGCAGCCGCCAGGGCCGCGGGCAGCCCGATTCACTCGACCCCATTCACAAAAAGCCCCCGGCGGGAGCCTGGGGACTCCGCGTCGTGGCGGATACCGTCTTCCACTGCCGCACGACTCTGGTGCGAAAACGCACGGGCATGGCGAGCGGGATCGTATGCGCACCCGGTGTCCCCGGGCTTCCGCCCGGGGCTTCTCGAGGCATGTGATGGGCGACCGCCGGCATGAAACTCTAGACTGCCGTCTTTCCGTCCCGCCCCCGAGGAATCCCACCGTGCCCGACCAGCCGCTCCGCACACCGCTCTGCCCTTGGCACGAGGCCCACGGCGGCCGGATGGTGGACTTCGCCGGCTGGTGGATGCCGGTCCAATACGCCTCGATCGTCGACGAACACGTCGCCACGCGCTCGGCCGCCGGGATGTTCGACGTCTCGCACATGGGCCGGCTCACGGTCACCGGCCCCGGCTCGCGCGACTGGCTCGAATCGCTGCTCACGCGGCGGGTCGCCGACATGGACGTGGGCCGCGTCCGCTACACGCTCGTCACGAGCGACTCCGGCGGCACGGTCTCCATCCTCGACGACGCCCTCGTCGCCCGCGAGGCCGACGCCGCCGACGGCACGCCCCGCTTCGCGCTCGTCGTCAACGCCAGCAACCGCGACCGCGTGGTCGCCTGGCTCGAGTCGCGACTCCCTGCCGCGGGCGTCACGCTTGCCGACCGAACGCACGAGACGGCGATGATCGCCGTGCAGGGCCCGCTGGCGATCGAGATCGTCACCGGCCTCTGCCCGCCCGCCGACGCCGCGCGGATCGCGGCCCTCAAGAACTACACCGCCACCACGGCCACCGTGGCCGGCACGCCCGCCGCCGTGAGCCGCACCGGCTACACCGGCGAGGACGGCGTCGAGATCGTGGTGCCCGCCGCGGCCGCCGAGGCGGTCTGGTCGGCGATCCACGCAGCCGGCACGCCCCGCGGCCTGCGGACCTGCGGCCTGGGCGCCCGCGACACGTTGCGGCTCGAGGCCGGCATGCCCCTCTACGGCCACGAACTCGTCGCCACGAGCGACCCCTTCGCGATCGGTCTCGGCTTGGCGTTCCATTTCGAGACAGCTGACGGGCGTGCGCGCACCTTTCCCGGCGCCGACACCTTCCGCCGGATGCGGGACGCCGCCGCCCCGCAGGTCCGCGTCGGCATCGTGTTCGATTCCAAGCGTTCGGCCCGCGAGGGTGCCGAGGTGCGACTCGGCGGCCGGCGGGTGGGCACCGTGACCAGCGGGAGTTTCGTCCCTTCGGTCGGCACCGCGGTGGCGATGGCGCTCGTTGATCGGGTGGCCGCCGCACCGGACACGGCGGTGGACGTGATGATCCGCGACACGGCCCAGGCCGGCCGCATCGCCCCCCTGCCCTTTTACCAGCGACCGCGTGCGTGAGGGGCGTCCCCGAACCGGCCGTCATCCGCTATCCTGCCGTCCACGGCGCGAGCCGCTGCAACACAACATCCACCGCTCCCCGGAGAGACCGATGGCCGCCGAGTTGAAGTTCGCGAAGACCCACGAATGGATCCGCCCCGAGGACGGAGGCCTGGCGACCGTCGGCATCTCGGCGTACGCCGTCGAGGCGCTGACCGACCTCGTCTTCATGCAGCTGCCCCAGGTGGGCCGCAAGGTGAAGGCGGGCGAGTCGATCGGCGAGATCGAGAGCGTGAAGGCCGTGAGCGACTTCTACGCGCCGGTGTCGGGCGAGATCGTGGAGGTCAACGCCGCGGTTCCGAACGCGCTGGAAACCCTCGGCCAGGATCCCTACGGCGCCGGCTGGCTCGTGAAGATCCGGCCCGACAACCCCGGCGACATGTCGGCCCTGCTCGACCAGGCCGCCTACGACGCCCTCGTGAAGGCCGGCCACTGATTCAGGACAACGCCGCCAGTTCCACTCCAAGCCACCTCCTGGTCACAGTCAACGGGAGGCGAGGGGATCGGCGTGAGGATGCGGAGCGTGGCGTGCGGCCGCCAGCGACGCAACTCATGCCGTCCCCGAGCCGGGTTGGGCGAGTGCAGCCCGCTGACTCGCAATCAGACACCATCTGATGATGACTTCCGAGCTGCCGATCTGGTGGGACGAGCCCGCCGACGCGTTCACCAACATGGCCGCCGACGAGCTGCTCGCGGCCGAGGCCGACCGTCGCGGCTGTCTCGTGGTGCGGCTGTACGGCTGGGAGCCGGCGAGCGTTTCTCTCGGAGCGTTCCAGGAGATCGCCGCCGCGCAGGCGTGCGACGCCCTCGCCAATGTGCCGCTGGTGCGCCGGCCGAGCGGTGGCGGCGCGCTCGTGCACGGCAGCGACCTGACGTACGCGGCGGCGGTGCCCCGCCGGCACCCGTGGGGAGAAACCGCCCAGACTTTCTACGACGCGTTCCACGCGGCGCTGGTCGAGGAACTGCGCACACGGGGCGTCGCGGCGCGGCAGCACCGCTCGGCCGACGGGTCCGATGCCCGCGCGGAACGGCTGCTCTGCTTCGATCGGCGGGCCGAGGGCGACGTCGTCGTGGCCCGACCGGGCGCCCCCGCCACGGCCGACGACCCGAAGATCATGGGCAGCGCCCAGCGGCGGCTGGCGGGCGTGATCCTGCAGCACGGCAGCCTGCTGCTGCGGACCAGTTCCGCCGTCGGCCCGGCCGCTCGGCACGTCGGGCTGCTCGACCTTGATCCGACGACCCACCTCGACGGCCGTGGGCTGGCCACGGCGTGGATGGCACGGGTTGCCCGCGCGTGCGGAGCCAAGGCCGTGCACCAGGACACGGGATTCCGCGTCGGCAGGGAGCCGGAGATCGCCGTCGCCGCCGCCCGCTTCCGCGACACTCGCTGGATCACCCGTCGGTGACACCCTATCCCGGGCCGCTGGCCTGGAGGGGGTGGCCGTTGTTACGATAAGGGTCTTCCGCCGCATCCCGCCCGCGTCCCTCCCCCTGCAGCGTCATGGTCACGAAACTGATCGTCGCCTCCGGCAAGAGTGCCGGCCGCTCCATCGCGATCAAGCGGAACAAGTTGCTCATCGGCCGGTCGGAGGAGTGCGACGTCAGGCCTTTGAGCGAGGAAGTGAGCCGACGCCACTGCGCCGTCCACGTCGGGCCGGCCGAGGTGTGGGTCGAGGATCTCGGCAGCCGCAACGGCACGTTCGTCAACGGCACGAAGATCACCGAGAAGACGCAGGTCAAGGATGGCGACATCATCCGTGTCGGGGCGCTGGAGCTGAAGGTCTCGTGCAGCGATCCCGCCGCGAAGGCGGGCACGGAGGACGACGTGTCGCGTTGGCTGATGGCCGACGAGAAGCCGGCGGGCATGTTCGACACCACGCAGGCGGTCGGATCCGCCGCCGCGAAGCCGGCGAACGACGATTCGTCGCCGGGTTCGTTCGTGTCTGGTATCGGCAATCCGGTGCCGACCGGCGGCACCGGCGACACCACGCAGACCTCCGTCGGCGCGTCGGCGATCGACGCGCTCAAGGCGGCCAACAAGGCCGCGCCCGGTGGACTGCCGACGCCGGCCAAGAAGGGGGCCGACTCGTCACGCGACGCGGCGGCCGAGGCCCTGAAGAAGTTCTTCGAGAAACGCTGACGGCCGCGGCGGGCCGGTCGTGCGGCGCATGACGGTCGTGCGGGCCGCAGGGTTTCGCCGGTCCCGACACCCGGGAAATCCGCGCATTTTTTCCCAGTCGGCAGCCTCTTCGCGACCGGCAGGGCGCATGCTTCTCGTGCCGGCCCCTCACCGCCAGGAGCATGTCATGCCCACCGCCAGCCTTTCCGCCCCGCGTACCGGCCGTCGCCCGTCGTCCGCGAAGGTCCCCGCCCCACGTCGCGCCGACCGCCGCCGGATGATCGATCCGACGACCTGCGATCGGGATTACGGCGCCGACGAGATCGAGTTCATGCAGGCCCTCGACGGCTACAAGCGGACGAGCGGCAGGATGTTCCCGACCTGCAGCGAGATTCTGGAGGTCGTGCGTTCGCTGGGCTACGCAAAATAGGGAAGCCCGGGCAGTCTTGCCCCGCCGCCGGGGCGTTCGGTACCGTCCGCCGCCCCATGTCCGGGGCTGGAGACCGTCCGTGCCGTCGCCTCGCGTGTTGCCCGCGACCCTTCGTCCCTGCGCCATCGCCGTCGCCTGCGTTGCGGTCGCCTGCGCCGGCTGCGGCGGCATCGGCAGGAACGACAACGCCCGGGGCGTAGCGCTCTACCAACAGGGCAACTACCTCGGCGCCGCCAACCACTTCCAGCAGGCGCTCGCCCGTCAGCCGGGCAATCCCGATTGCTTCTACAACCTCGGGGCGACATACCACCAGCAGGCCAAGGTCTTCGGGCGGCCGGCCGACCTGCAGACCGCCGAGCAGTACTACCACCTCTGCCTGGCCCGCAATCCGGATCATCAAGCCTGCCAGCGGGCCCTCGCCGTGCTGCTGGTCGAGGAAAAGCGTCGCGACGACGCGGTCGCGCAGCTCCGGGCCTGGTCGCAGCGGCAGCCGTACGATCCCGATCCGCACGTCGAACTCGCCCGCTTGAGCCAGGAGCAGGGCGACCTGCGGCAGGCCGAGGCCGAGCTCAACGCCGCGTTGGCGGTGGCGCCCAACGACGCCCGGGCGCTCGTGGCGCTTGGTGCGCTGCGCGAAGCGGGGGGGGATCAGGCGCAGGCGCTGGCCACCTACTCGCGGGCACTCGCCGCGAACCCGAGCCAGCCCGTCGTGGCCGCGAAGGTGGCGTCGATGCAGCAGGCCCAGGCTCCCTATCGGACCGCGGCCGCGCCGCCCGCCATCGGGCTGGCTCAGCCCTTTGGGACTGTCCCGCCGCCACCGCCGGCCGGTCCCGTTCAGCCCTTCGGCATGGCCCCGCCGCCACCCGGCGCACCGCCCGGGCCGTTCGGCACCGTGGCCCGTTGACCGCGCCGCGAGAGCCTTCTATTCTGCCGGCGAAACGCGGAAGATCCGCGTGTCAGCCCGGGAGTGAGCCGTGATGGATCGCAGTTCGGCGGCGGTGGATCGCGTTTTCAATTTTTCTCCGGGCCCCGCCGTGCTGCCGCTCGAGGTGCTCGAGCGGGCCCAGGCCGAACTCGTATCCCTGCCCGGCGTGGGAATGTCGGTGCTGGAAATCAGCCACCGGAGCCCACCCTTCGACCGGATACTCGAGGACACCCTGCAGGGGCTCCGCGACCTCCTCGGTGTGGGCGACGACCACGAGATCGTGCTCCTCCAGGGGGGCGCGAGCCTCCAGTTCTCGATGGTGCCGATGAACCTCCTGCGGGGCCAGACCGGCGCTGCCGACTACATCCTCACCGGCACCTGGGGGACCACCGGGGCGAAAGAGGCCCGCCGCGAGGGCAAGGTGCACGTGGCCTGGGACGGCGCCGCCACCAAGCACGACCGGCTGCCGGCCGCCGGCGAGGTCGCCCTCTCCTCCGCCCCGGCCTACGTCCACATCACGAGCAACGAGACGATCCAGGGCGTGCAGTGGAAGCGCGACCCGGACGTCGGATCGGCGGCGCTGGTATGCGACTGCTCCAGCGACTTCCTCTCCCGGCCGATCGACGTCGCGAAGTACGGGCTGATCTACGCATGTGCCCAGAAGAACGCCGGTATCGCGGGCGTCACGGTGGTGATCGTCCGCAAGGATCTCCTGGCGCGGTCGCGGGACGACCTGCCGACAATGCTCGACTACCGGACGTACGTGACCAACGGCTCGCGGCCCAACACGCCTCCGGTGTTCGCGATCTACATCCTCGGCCTCGTCTGCAACTGGATCCGCGACACGATGGGCGGCCTCGCGGGGATGCACCGGCACAACGCCGCCAAGGCGAAGCTGCTGTATGACGTCCTCGACGGCTCGGGCGGCTTCTATGCCGGCCACGCCCGGCCCGACTGCCGCTCCGACATGAACGTCACGTTCCGGCTGCCCGACGAGGCGCTCGAGAAGGAGTTCGCGAAGGCAGCCGCCGGCCACGGCCTCGTGGATCTCAAAGGACACCGCTCCGTGGGCGGCATCCGGGCCAGCATCTACAACGCCATGCCCGTCGAAGGCGTGACCGCGCTCCGCGACTTCATGCTCGACTTCCAGCAGGCCAGGCGGGCCTGACCGTTCGTTTTCGTTCCTCCTCCGGGATCCCCCGCCGCATGCCATCGATCATCGTCCTCGATACGCTCAGCCCCGACGGCCTGGCCCTGCTCGACGCCGCCGCTGCGTCCGGCATCACCTACGAGGTCGTGACCGGCCTGTCCGGCGACGCCCTCCGCGACGCCCTGGCGCGGCACGACGGCGCGATCTGCCGCAGCGGCGTGAAAATCACCGCCGCCGCGCTTGCCGGCAACCATCGGCTCCGGGCGATCGTGCGGGCCGGCGTGGGCACCGACAACATCGACAAGGAAGCGGCCACACGGCAGGGCATCGTGGTCATGAACACGCCCGCCGGCAACACCGTGAGCACGGCCGAGCACGCGTTCGCGCTCCTGCTCGGGCTGTCGCGCAACATCGCGGCCGCCGACGCCAGCCTCCGCGGCCACAAGTGGGACCGCAACAAGTTCATGGGGGTGCAGCTCGCCGGCAAGACGCTCGGGATCGTCGGCCTCGGTCGGATCGGACAGGCCGTCGCGTCCCGGGCCCGGGCCTTCGACATGCGGGTCATGGGCTTCGATCCCTTTCTCTCGCCCGACCGGGCCGCCGAGCTGGGCATCGAGCTGGTGGAGAGCGTCCGCGGCAT
>Ga0315900_10002065_pt1 | contig 31443 bp, 24 predicted proteins | sample LakEriMetagenome_FD_203521 | JGI IMG/M metagenome (GOLD analysis project Ga0315900, IMG submission 203521) | Freshwater fungal communities from buoy surface, Lake Erie, Ohio, United States - Buoy 12 MA114 | ecosystem: Environmental > Aquatic > Freshwater > Lake > Lake biofilm | place: USA: Lake...
TGGCGGATCGACGAGGCGTCGATCCGCCACGCCCTGGGAACTTCGGGCCTGCGGCCGCTGCGTGCGTCCACGGTGGCACTCCCTCTTGCGGTGGCCGCCGGCGTCGCTGCGGCTTTACTCCCGAGTCCACTTGGGTGCAGGCGGCGCGGGTTGGCCTTACAATCCGTTCTCCGCCCGACGGGCGGCGTGGTGATCGAAGGACTTTGACGAAGGAAATACTCGGATGCGTTGGGAAGGCAGGCGGCAAAGCCAGAACGTCGAGGATCGGCGGAGCACGGGGCAGCAGGTGCTCGTGGGCGGTGGACTGCTCACGTTGCTGTTCATGATCGTGATGATGTTCCTCGGCGCCGATCCGATGCAGATGATGCAGATGGCCCCCGAGATGATGGCGCCCCAGCCGCAGCAGCAGCAGGGGGGCAAGCCCGTCGACGACGAGATGGGCAAGTTCATCAAGACCGTGATGGCCGACAACGAGGACGTCTGGTCGGCGCTGTTTCCGAAGGTCTTCGGCCGCCGATTCGCGCCGCCGAAGCTCGTGATGTTCACGCGGCAGGTCCGCAGCGGCTGCGGCATCGCCGACGCCGGGGCGGGGCCCTTCTACTGCCCGCTCGACAAGACGGTGTACATCGACCCGGTGTTCTACGAGGAACTGAAACGCCGCTTCGGCGCCCCGGGCGACTTCGCGCAGGCCTACGTGATCGCCCACGAGATCGGCCACCACGTGCAGAACCAGCTCGGCATCAGCAACAAGGTGCAGTCGATGCGGGCCCGGCTGTCTGAGCGGGAATACAACAAGCTTTCCGTCCGCATGGAGCTGCAGGCCGACTTCCTGGCCGGCGTGTGGGCCCATCACATGGCCCGCTACGCTGGCATCCTCGACGAGGAGGACATCCGCGAGGCGGTCAACGCCGCCCAGGCGATTGGCGACGACCGGATCCAGAAGCAGGCCCAGGGCTACGTGGTGCCGGAGGCGTTCACGCACGGCTCCAGCGAGCAGCGGGTGCGGTGGTTCCTCTATGGCCTGAAGACGGGCAACCCCGACCTCATGGACCGCGCCTTCCAGGTCGACAACCCGTAGTCGCACCGCGGCGAGGGGTCGCCCGGCACCGCCGGCAGCAATCCGGCGCTCTGGTATCCATGTCCACGGCGGGCGCCGCGGCGAGGGGTCGCCCCGTACCCTCTCGCCGGACGTTCGCTACGGCCCTCCGGGCCTTCACTCACTCGGATCTGCCTGCGCTCCGCCATCCATGGCTCCGCTGGTCAGATACGCCGGCTCACGGGCACGGGGCGACCCCTCGCCTCCCCCTTTGAAGGCGCAGCGCGCAGCGGCCGCAGGCCGCCCCGCGTGCTTGAGTGCCCGGGGCGTGCTGCGGATCGACGCCTCGTCGAGCCGCCACGCCGCCGCAGCCCCGCTGCGGCCACGGTCGCCCGGAGGTGCGACCGCTTGCCCGGCTGGTCGCACCTTGGCTGCGACCACGCCGGGCCAAGCCTGCGGGGGCCATGGATGGCGATTGTTTTCGCGCCGGCGCATCCCTTCGGGCCTGCTTCGGCTTACGCGAGGCTCGCCTGGAGGGCGAGCCATCGCAGGTCGAGGCACACCTTGGCTGTGCCTCCGACCTGCCAAGCCTGCGGGGGCCATGGATGGCCCCGCAGGCGTGAAGTCAGAAGGCAATCTGGAACTGCGTTTGGATCGCGGTGCCCGTGTAGCCGGCCCGATACGGATAGAGGATGTTCTGGGCCGGGTTGCGGTTCATGTAGAGCGCCTCGAGCGTGAACCGCCCCTGCCGCGACTTGTGCACGTACCAGTTGAAGCCGCCACCGTATTCCTGGCCGGTGCCGTAGGGACCGGTGAGGGCGCTCGAGCGGGCGTAGACCTCGTAGGTGCGTGGGACGAGGCACCAGGAGAGATAGCCCAGGCCGCCGTGGTCGTAGATGCTCGACCGCTCGAAGGTGCCGATGCCCACGAAGTCGTTGAGGAGCCGGAAGTAATACTCGAAGTTCACCGCCCAGCCGGCATACTTCCAGCCGGCGTCCACGGTGGCGAGCTGGAAGAGATATTGCTGCAGCCGGGAGCCGGGCCCGAGGGCGTCGCGGACGGCGATCGGCGTGCCGTCGGAGAGCCGGACGATCGTGTCTTCGGGATTGAGCCCCGCGAAGATGATCGCCTGCGTGCGGGCGTAGGTGCCGCTGGCGCCGAGGCGGATGACCGGATCCTCACGGCATTCCATGTCGGAGTAGCCGAGGCCGAAGGGGCCGAGCGGTTCCCACCAGGTGTTGCCGGCCCATGCCATCGACGTGCCCTCGCGGAGCACGCCCGCCTGGCCGCCGTCGATGGCGTTCCAGACGCCGGCCTGATACTGGATCTCGTCGTCGAGGAGCGAGCCGACCGCGAACACTCCGGGGCTGTAACCCGGGCGGAAGAAGGTGTTGGCCATGCTCCGATCGACGCCGAGCGTCCACGGCTGGGCATCGACCCACTCCCGCGAGCCGGGCACGATCGTGACGCCGCTGGCGAGCGTGGCGGCCTCGCTGAACTTCCAACCGAGCGTGCCGAGCGGCACGAAGGCCGACCGCACGCCCATGTCGGACGTGCCGAACAGCGACGCCCGGTAGACGAGCCGCTCGTCGAGGAAGTGGCCGGAGAAGGAAAGGAGCACGCGGTTGAGGTTGAAGGTGCTGATGTTCTTCACGGGCCTGACGATGCCGCGCGAATCGGTCCAGTTCCTCGTCTCGCGGGCGAACTCCAGCCACCGGAGTTGCACGAAGCCGTTCATGGCCAGGGCGAAAGGCAGACGGTCAGACTGGTCCGTCGAGTGATAGAGCAGCAGGCCCTTGGGCGGGGCGATGTCGGTCGCCGGGATGTAGCGCGGCCGGGGAATGTTGGCCAGCCGGGCGGCGACGGCCTGGTCCACGAGTTCGCGAATGCGGGCCTCTTGGTCGGGATCCGCGTGCGTGAGCGACTCTTCCAGGTACTGTGCCGGCTCGACCTCGTTCGTGTCGTCCGCCGCGGAATCGTCGGCGCGTGCCACGGCAGCCGCCGCGACAAGGCAGAGGAGAGCGGCGAGCGGTGACACGAGCGATGCGCGCATGGGGGGCCCGAAGAAGAAAATCGGGTCCGGTCGCACCGGTCGTGCAGGCTTTTCCGAAGAGGAAAGCTGGGAAAGATGGGGATAGGCCGGAAAAACCCTGCCGAAGGGCCGCTTGACGATCGGCAAACCCGCGCTATGCTCTATTCGTATTCCGAATGATGCAAGGCGGCGTCATTCGTTTTTGTAATCACGGATGAGGCCAGATCGCGGTCTTGCGGCCGCGGGGCACGGATTTCCGTGAATCTGAAGTCCCTGAAAATCTTCTGCGACATCGTCTCCCGGCGGAGTTTTTCCCGCGCGGCCGAGGACAACGGCGTGTCGCAGTCGGCGGCCAGCCAGGTCGTCGGCCAACTCGAAACGCACCTCGGCGTGCGGCTCATCGAGCGGTCGAAGCGGCCGCTGTCGCCGACCCGCGAGGGCCAGGCCTTTTTCGACGGTGCCCGCAAGATCATCGCCGCCTACGACGCACTCGAGGACGCGGTTCGCACGCTGCACGACGAGGTGGCCGGCCGCGTTCGCGTGGCGGCGATCTATTCCGTCGGCCTGCACCACATGAGCCGCTACGTGCAGGAGTTCATGAGCCGGCACCCGAAGGCCAACGTGCGGCTCGAGTATCTCCATCCCGACCGTGTGATCGAGTCGGTCGAGCAAGGCCAGGCCGACGTCGGCATCGTCAGTTACCCGCGCAGCACGCGAACGCTCGAGGCCGAGCCATGGCGCGAGGAGCCGATCGTGCTCGTGTGCGCCCCCGGCAACGTCTTCGCGGGCCGTGTGGAGGTCGCGCTCGGCGAGCTGCACGGCCAGCGGCTGGTGGGATTCGACAGCGATCTCGTCATCCGACACGAGCTCGACCGGGCGCTTGCCGCCCATGGCGCCGAGCCGGAGGTCGTCATGGAGTTCGACAACATCGAGACGATCAAGCGGGCCGTGGAGATCGACGCCGGCGTCGCCCTCCTTCCCGAGCCGACGGTCGGCCGCGAACTCGCGGCCGGCACGCTGTGCGCGGTGCGGGTGGCCGGCGACGACCTGATGCGGCCGCTCGGCATCGTTCACGCTCGCGGCAAGCCGCTTGCTCCCACCGTGCAGCGGTTCGTGGAACTGCTCCGCGGCCACGCCCACGACCTCGACGCGGTGTCCCCCGCGGCCGCCGCCCACTGACCACCCTCCACGCGCGGCATGGAGCCGCGTTCACCGACCAGCCGTTTCCCGCATTACGCACGAGCCTCGCCATGACCCGCCCCGCCCGCCCGCTCCCCGGCCTTCCCGCCCCGCAGGGCCTCTACGATCCCGCCACCGAGCACGACGCCTGCGGCGTGGGGTTCGTCGTCAACATGCACGGCGTGAAGAGCCACGACATCGTTCGCAAGGGCCTGGAACTCCTGGAGAACCTCACGCATCGCGGGGCCTGCGGCTGCGACCCGCTCACCGGCGACGGCGCCGGCATCCTCATGCAGACGCCGCAGGAGTTCTTCGCGGCCGTCGCCCCGCAGGCCGGCATCACGCTCCCGCCGGCGGGCGACTGGGCCGTGGGCAACGTCTTCCTGCCGCCGTCGGAGGGCGACCGCGAGGCCGCCGAGCAGTTCTTCGAGCAGGTGGTCCGCGAGGAAGGCCTCGACTTCCTCGGCTGGCGGACCGTGCCCACCGACAACCGCTCGATCGGCGGCACCGCCCGCGAGGTCGAGCCGATCGTGAGGCAGGTGTTCATCGGCCGCGGCAAGAAGGTGGCCCGCGACCACTTCGAGTGGAAGCTGTTCGTCACCCGGAAGCGGTTCGGAATCGAGATCGGCCGGCTCGGCCTCATGGAGCAGGCCTTCTGCTACGTCTGCTCGCTTTCCGCGAAGACGCTCATCTACAAGGGGCTCCTCCTCGCCGACCAGGTCAGCAAGTACTTCCCCGATCTCTCCGATCCGCGGGTGAAGTCGGCGTTGGCGCTGGTGCATCAGCGATACAGCACGAACACCTTCCCCACCTGGGACCTCGCCCACCCCTTCCGTTACATCGCCCACAACGGCGAGATCAACACCGTCCGGGGCAACACCAACTGGATGCACGCCCGCGAGAGCATGCTCGCCCATCCGGTGTTCGGCCCTGACCTCGACAAGATCAAGCCCGTGATCCGCGAAGGGGGCAGTGACTCCGCCACCTTCGACAACGTGCTCGAACTCCTCGTGCTCGCCGGCCGGCCGATCGAGGAGGCGGTGAGCATGCTGATTCCGGAGCCGTGGAGCGGCCACGAGAGCATGGCCGACGACCTCAAGGCCTATTACGAGTTCCAGGCCTGCCTGATGGAGCCCTGGGACGGCCCGGCGGCGCTGGCCTTCACCGACGGCGTGCGGATCGGGGCCACACTCGACCGCAACGGCCTGCGGCCGGGCCGCTGGTGGCAGATGAAGGACGGCCTCGTGGTCATGGCCAGCGAGGCGGGCGTGCTTCAGCTGCCGGCGGGCGAGGTGGTTCGCAAGGGCCGGCTGCGCCCCGGCCGGATGTTCCTCGTGGACACCAAGGAAGGGCGGATCGTCGAGGACGATGAGATCAAGCGGCGGCTCGCAACCGCCAAGCCATGGCGCGAGTGGGTGGCGGCCAACCAGGTGCGGCTCGACGCGCTCCCTGATCCAGCCGACGTGGAGACCGTCACCAAGAGCCGCGCGGTGGAGCCCTCGGAACTCCTCGTGCGAGGCACGATCGACGCCCATGCCCACGCCCTCGACCCGTGGCGGGCTGCCGGTGTGGCGGGCGAGCACGCGAGCCTGGTGGAGCTGCAGCGGAACTTCGGCTACACGCTCGAGGACCTGAAGGTGATCCTCGCGCCGATGGCCACCGACGGCGCCGAGCCGATCGGCTCGATGGGCAACGACACGCCGCTGGCGGTGCTCTCCGACCGGCCGCAGTTGCTCTCGAATTACTTCAAGCAGCTCTTCGCCCAGGTGACCAATCCCCCGCTCGACGCGATCCGCGAGGAGATCATCACCTCGATGATCACCACGATCGGCTGCGAGGGGAATCTGCTCGACTCCACGCCCGAGCAGGCCCGGCTCCTGCGGCTGGAGACGCCGGTGATCACCAACGCCGAGTGCGCGCGGATCAAGTCGCTCGCCCGGCCCGGCCTGAAGGCAGCGACGATCTCGCTGCTCTTCCCGGCGGCGGACGGCTCCGCGGGCATGCGGCGGCGGCTCGATGAGATTCGGGCCGAGGCGTCGGCGGCCCTGAAGGCCGGCGCCACGATCCTCGTCCTCTCCGACCGCGGCGTGTGCCGCGAGCAGGCGGCGGTGCCGGCGCTGCTGGCGACCGGCGGCGTGCACCATCACCTCGTCCGCGAGGGCAGCCGCACCCGCTGCGGGATCGTGGTCGAGACGGGTGAGGCCCGCGAGGTGCAGCACTTCGCCCTGCTCACCGGCTATGGGGCCGGTGCCGTGAACCCCTACCTCGCCTTCGCCACCATCGACCAGATGCAGGCGGAGAAGATCATCGCCGGCGACTATCCGCGCGAGAAGCTCCACAAGAACTACGTCAAGGCCGCGACGAAGGGCCTGCTCAAGGTGATGAGCAAGATGGGCATCTCGACGCAGCAAAGCTACCGCGGCGCGCAGATCTTCGAGGCCGTGGGCTTGGAAAACGGACTTATCGACGAGTTCTTCACGCGGACGCCGAGCCGGATCGGGGGCATCGGCCTGGAGGGCGTGGCCGGTGAGGCGCTCCGCCGCCACGAGCACGGCTGGCCGCAGACCGCCGTCCCGCAGACGCTCGAACTCGACGTCGGCGGCCGCTACGCCTGGCGGCGGAAGGGGGAGGCCCACGTGCTCGCCCCCGAGGTCGTGGCCTCGCTCCAGCGGGCCACGCAGATCAACAGCCGGGAGGAGTTCCGCCGCTATCAGAAGCTGATCGACGAGCAGCAGACGAAGCTGCTCACGCTCCGCGGCCTGCTCGACTTCCAGTGGGCCGAGCAGCCCGTCCCGCTCGACGAGGTCGAGCCCGCCAAGGAGATCGTGAAGCGGTTCGCCACCGGGGCGATGTCGTACGGCTCGATCTCGAAGGAGGCCCACGAGACGCTCGCCGTCGCCATGAATCGCCTCGGCGGCTGGAGCAACACGGGCGAAGGGGGCGAGGACCCGGTCCGCTACCAGCTCGAGCCCAACGGCGACAGCAAGAACTCGAAGATCAAGCAGGTGGCCAGCGGCCGCTTCGGCGTCACGAGCCTGTATCTCGTCAACGCCCAGGAACTGCAGATCAAGATGGCCCAGGGGGCGAAGCCCGGCGAGGGGGGGCAGCTCCCCGGGCACAAGGTGGACCGCGAGATCGCACGGATTCGGCACAGCACGCCGGGCGTGGGACTGATCTCCCCGCCGCCCCACCACGACATCTACTCCATCGAGGATCTCGCCCAGCTGATCCACGACCTCAAGAACGCCAACCACCACGCCCGGATCAGCGTCAAGCTGGTGGCCGAGGTGGGCGTGGGGACCGTCGCGGCGGGCGTCTCCAAGGGCAAGGCCGACGTGGTGCTGATCTCGGGCCACGACGGCGGCACGGGGGCGAGCCCGCAGACCTCGATCATGCACGCGGGGCTCCCCTGGGAACTCGGCCTCGCCGAGGCCCACCAGGTGCTGGTGATGAACGACCTCCGCGGCCGGATCATCGTCCAGACCGACGGCATGATCCGCACCGCCAAGGACGTGGCCGTGGCCACGCTCCTCGGGGCCGAGGAATACGGCATCGCCACCGCGTCGCTGGTGGTGATGGGCTGCATCATGATGCGGAAGTGCCACCTCAACACCTGCCCGGTCGGCATCGCCACGCAGGATCCGGAGCTGCGGAAGAAGTTCACCGGCCAGCCCGAGCACGTCGTCAACTTCTTCTTCATGCTCGCGGAAGAGCTGCGCGAGCTGATGGCGAAGCTCGGCTTCCGCACGATCGCCGAGATGGTGGGGCGGGTGGACCGGCTCGACACGCGGGCCGCCGTCGCCCACTGGAAGGCGAAAGGGCTCGACTTCTCCACGATCCTCCACAAGCCCGAGGTGCCCGACCGCGTGAAGACCTCCTGCCAGGAGCGGCAGGATCACGGGATCGCCGAGTCGCTCGACATGACGACGCTCGTCGGGCTCTGCCAGCCGGCGCTCGAGCGCAAGGAGCCGGTGCGGCTCGAACTGCCGATCCGCAACATCAACCGCACGGTAGGCACGATCCTCTCCAGCGAGGTCACCCGCCGGCACGGGGCGGCGGGCCTGCCCGACGGCACGATCCGCATCCACTTCCGCGGGTCGGCCGGCCAGAGCCTGATGGCCTTCGGCGTGCCGGGCGTGGAGGTGACGGTGGAGGGCGACGTCAACGACTACTGCGGCAAGGGGCTCTCGGGCGGCCGCGTGATCGTCCGGCCCGACCGCTCCGCCCCCTTCAAGGCCGAGGACAACGTGATCGCCGGCAACGTCGTCGCCTACGGTGCGACCAGCGGCGAGATCTTCATCCGCGGCATCTGCGGCGAGCGGTTCTGCGTGCGGAACAGCGGCGTCGAGGCGGTCGTCGAGGGCACGGGCGACCACGGCTGCGAGTACATGACCGGCGGCCGGGCGGTGATCCTCGGCGAGACGGGGCGGAACTTCGCCGCCGGCATGAGCGGCGGCATCGCCTACGTGTGGGACGCCACCGGCGGCTTCAAGCCGAAGGTCAACATGGAGATGGTCGAGTTCGAGGAGCTCGACGCGGGCGATCTGGAGTATCTGAAGAGCCGGATCGAGAGGCACGTCGAGTACACGGAGAGCGCCCGCGGCAAGGCGATTCTCGCCGCGTGGCCGAGCGAGCAGAAGCGGTTCGTGAAGGTCATGCCGACCGACTACAAGCGGGCCCTCGCCGAACTGCGGAAGCTCGCGGAGCAGGAACGGCAGGAGGCGAAAAAAGGTGACAGTCACCTGTTCGCCGCGAAAAGGTGACTGTCACCTTTTTTCAAAGGAGCAGAGGTCAATGGGTGAGCCACGCGGTTTCATGAAGTACGAGCGGAAGGTGTCCGGCTACGCGCCGGTGGCCGACCGCCTCAAGCACTACAACGAGTTTCTCACGATCCTCTCCCCGGAGGAGGTGAAGACGCAGGGCGCCCGCTGCATGGACTGCGGCGTGCCCTTCTGCCACACCGGCTGCCCGCTGGGGAACATCATTCCCGACTTCAACGACCTCGTGTATCGCCAGCAGTGGCACGAGGCGAGCCAGCGGCTCCACGCCACCAACAACTTCCCGGAGTTCACCGGCCGCGTCTGTCCGGCGCCCTGCGAGGCCGCCTGCGTGCTCGGCATCAACGAGGACCCGGTCGCGATCAAGCAGATCGAGATGACGATCGCCGACAAGGCATGGGACGAAGGCTGGCTGGTGCCCGAGCCGCCGCTGGTCCGCACCGGCAAGCGGATCGCCGTCGTGGGCAGCGGGCCGGCTGGGCTGGCCTGCGCGCAGCAGCTCAACCGGGCCGGCCACCTCGTCACGCTCTTTGAGCGGGCCGACCGGCCGGGCGGACTCCTGATGTACGGCATCCCGGACTTCAAACTCGAGAAGTGGCGGGTGTGGCGGCGGATCGAGCAGATGCGGGAGGAAGGGGTCGAGTTTCGCTGCGGCGTGAACGTGGGGGCTGACATCGGCACGCAGCAACTCACCGAAGAGTATGACGCCGTGGTGCTGACCGGCGGCGCCACGCTCGGCCGCGACCTGCCGATCCCGGGCCGCGAACTCGCGGGCGTTCACTACGCGATGGAGTTCCTGCCGCAGCAGAACAAGAAAAACGCCGGCGACGAGGTGCCCGGGCAGATCCATGCCGCGGGCAAGGACGTGATCGTGATCGGCGGCGGAGACACCGGCAGCGACTGCACCGGCACGAGCAACCGCCACGGCTGCAAGAGCCTGACCCAGTTCGAACTGCTGCCGCAGCCGCCGGACCTCGGCAAGTATCCACGGCGGGCGGACCGGCCGGCGAGCAGCCCGTGGCCGCTGTGGACGCAGATGCTGCGGACGAGCTCGTCGCACGAGGAGGGCTGCCGCCGCGAGTTCGGCATCCTCACGAAGGAGTTCCTCGGCGATGAGCAGGGGCGGCTCCGCGGCCTGAAGACCGTCCGCATCGAGTGGTACCAGGATCCGGCCACCGGCCAGCAGAAGTTCAAGGAGCTCTCCGGCACGGAGCAGGAGTGGCCGTGCCAGCTGGCGCTGCTCGCCATGGGCTTCGTGGGACCGGAGAAGCAGGGTCCGATCGCCGACCTCGGCCTGGAACTCGATCCACGGGGCAACGTGAAGACCGGGGCCGACTACATGACGACCCGGGCGGGCGTGTTCGCTGCGGGCGACATCCGCCGCGGGCAGTCGCTGGTCGTGTGGGCGATCCACGAGGGCCGCGAGTGCGCCCGGTCGGTGGACCTCTGGCTCATGGGGCAGACGAACCTCCCGAGCGTCGCCGCGGGCGAGTTCGCGGTCCACGCCTCCTGACGGCCCTTGTAGCGGCGGTCTCCGACCGTCGGTCCAGTTGGCAAGTCACGGCGGGGCGAGGTCCACCGTGTAGGAGCCGGCTGTGTCGGCGAAATCCCCGGGCGACTCGTTGATCTTCAGATACAGCGGGCCGGTCGCGGCGGCCGTGATCTCGGCGGTCGCGCCCGCGCCGAGAATCACGAACCCCGGCGGCTTGCCGTCGGCCTCGACCCACTGGGCCACGAGCAGCCGACCGACGGGCTGGCCGCGGTACCAGCGGAGCGAGATGCCATCGGCCGCGCTCTCGATTGGCGTCACGGTCTTCGCAGCCGGATCGCGGATCTCACCGAGACGCACGCGGCCCCGGGTGCCGATCCGGCAGCGGCCGCCTGCTTCGAGCGACAGGCCCGTGTTCTGCCAGCCGCGGCCGGCATCGACCGTGACGCGGCTCGGCACGACGAGCGGGCGGCCCGGCGACCAGTTCACCGCCATGCGAGTGACGTCGTAGCCATAGTCGACGTCCGCGACGAAGGCGTCGTATTCGCGGGCGGCGCGGGCCATGTCCCAGCCGGGCAGGGTGGCGAGGCGGTCGTTGAACTCGGCGTCGAGCGGTCCGCGTTCCGCGGCGGCGAACGGGCGGGCGAACGCCGGATGCCGGGTGAAGAGGACGACAGCCGCCCAGCTCGACGCGTACGCGGCGATGGCGTGGTGATTGCCGGGCGGAGCCGTGAGCACCGCGGCGAGACGAGGCGGGCGGCCCGCGGCCCGGCTCTTGCGGAGTTCCTCGATGCGGCCCAATTGCTCGACGTCGCCGGCGCGGGCGGGGAGCGGGGCGTGGATGAAGCGATCGACGCCGGCCGCGTCGCGCTCCAGGCGGTGCGTGGCCAGGAACTCGGCGATGCCCTCGGTGTACCACTCAGGCGTCTCCAGCGAACGGATCGTCAGTGTGAAGGCGTGCGCGCCTTCGTGAAGGAGGAGATGGCGCCGGTAATCGGGGTTCGACTGGTCGGCCATCCAGAAGCGGTTGCGGTCGCAGAACCCGTGGGCGAACTCGGGGATCGTCGCCGGCAGCAGGCCGGCCGCGCGGAACCGCTCGCGATCGACGACGAGGCAGCCGAAGGCCTGCCAGTCGCGGACCGTGGCCTGGTCGATGCCGTAATGCGCGCACCAGCAGGCGAACGCCTCGTCGAAAATCCGTGGCAGGTCGTCGACGCCGTCGCCGGCCCGCACGGGACGGTCGGTGGCGAGCACGAGGTGGTCGCTTTCCAAGAGCCGTAGGCCCGCGCGGCGGGCCGTCGCCGCCAGCGGGGCGACGGCCACACCGTCGGCCGCTTCGGCCCCTGTCCAGGCAGTCAACGCCGCCGTGAGGCATGCCGCCACGATCGACATCCGGGAGGGTCGCAAGTTCGTCATCCTCCCCAGTTCACCCAGGTAGCACCTTCCCGGCAAGGCGTGCCGGGGCATAGCTACCGACTCCATCGGCTACGGCCGGGATTCCGATGGCAGAAACGGCTGGCGGGATGCTACAAGCCCGCCCGCTGGAGGGCGAACGCCGTGCGGCATGGCGGCCGACATTTCGCGATCGTGGTGGCGGCCTGCGCGACGTGCCTGCCCATGGCCGGAGGCCAGACGCCGGCCAATGCCGACGCCGCGAAGGTCAGCGCCTGGTCCACGGGTGGTGGTTCGGGCACCGCCAAGCCCACCGACCCCGATGGCAAGCCGGCGGCCGCGGCGTCATCGCCCGCCGTCGCCTACTGGCAGGCCCCGCCGCTGCCGGCCGCAGTGATCCAGGGCGGCACGATTCCGCCGGGGTGGCAGCCGCAGGCCATTCCCTACCAGGGCATCGGCCCCGACGGCCGGGTGATCACGCAATATTTCGCGCCGACGTACACCTTCACCTATCAGGTCGGGCCTCCCGTGCTCGCCGTGCCGCAGCCGGCGGCGGTCAACCGGCGTCAGATGCCGGTGTATCGCAGCCCGCAGCCGTATGGCGTGGCGCCGTCACCCTACGCGAGCGGTTTGAATTATCAGGCGCCGGTCGTGCCGCCGGTGACGGCACAAGTGCCGCCGCAGACCGTGGCCCGTTACGCGCCGCCTCCGGTCCCGCCGCCCGTCGTGCAGCCGGCCGCACCGCCCGCAGGCTGGATGCCATCGACCGCGCCTCCGCCCGCGATCGTCGCCCCGGCCCCGCCGGCAGCCGGCTGGGCCGCTGCCGCGTTGCCCGCTGCCGGTGTCGCGGCTGCCGCGACCATGCCCCCTCCCACAGCCTCGATCGCGCCGGCCGACGCCACGCCCGCCATGCAGCCCGTCGCGGCGCCGCCCCCCACGGTTGCCGTGCCACGCTCGCGGCTGTGGCGGGTCGTCGGTGTGCAGGACGGCGATACGGTGACGTGCCTCGACGATCTCAACCAGCAGCGGAAGATCGGGCTCGCCGACATCGACGCGCCGGAGATCGCGCAAGACTTCGGCAAGGCCTCGCGCGAGGCGCTCGCCGGCATGGTGTTCGGCCGCACGGTCGAGGCATTCGATGGCCCCGCCGCCGCCACGGGCGGCCCGACGGCGCGGCTCTTCGTCGACGGCCTCGACGTCAGCCGACAGATGGTCGCCACCGGCAACGCGTGGCCGGACCCGGCGTCACAGGACCGCTCGCTCGGCACCGATCAGGCGCAGGCCAAGGCGGCGAAACTCGGCCTCTGGGCCGATGCCGCTCCGACGCCGCCGTGGCAGTATCGTGGCCAGGGTGGGCAGTGAGTCGCTGCGCCCGGGCGTCGCACGCGGCCTGACCGGCCGTCAGCGGGGTGGGCGAATCGATGGCGACGCTGTTTCCCATCGGTCGGCCTCTCGCAACCGCGCGAGCACGGCCGTGGCATCGCGGGCGTGCTCGGACGCCTCGTAGACCATGCCCTTGATCTCGGCGTCGGAAAGCTCGCTGCAGATCTCCCGGCGGATCACCCGCAGCATGGCCGGTTCGTCGCCCGCCTGATAGTGGCCTTCGAGCCACGTCGCGATCGCCTCGATCGCCGTGGCGCCGTGAACGGGCGCGGCGCGGTCCTGACCTGTGCTCTGCATGGCGTGTGCCTCCTTGCGTATCGCCTGCCCCCGTTCCACTTGAAGGCATCGTACGCCGTACGGCAAGACCGGCCAAGCCGATCATCCGCCATCTCTGCCTGGAACGGGTGTTCCACACCCGCCCATGGGGGCTCCTGGTCCACGCAGGCCACCCATCCTGCCTGCTACTTGCGCTTGATGACCAGGCGGTTGCCGAGGCCCTTCTTGCCGACGAGGAACTGCTCCACGGTCACCAAACCGTCCTTGTCTGCGGTCCCGTCGCCCTCAGCGATCTTCTCCGGCTTGCTCGTGTCGCTGAAGTCCCAGTTCTCCCAGCGCACCGTCTCGCCGGGAGACGGACGAAATGCCTGGCAGCGGCGCGGGGTGATATCGACCGTGGCCGTGTCCTGCGGCCACTCGCCCACGATCTCGTTCTTTTCGAGCCGGAAGTTCATGCCCCATTCCTTCTCCCCATCGACCGCATCGTCGGCCGTACTGCCCTTTTCGTAGTTCTGAAGTCGGCTGGACCAGGTAATGTGCCCGTTGCGGGTGCCGCGCGGATCGCCGTCGATGACCAGATACCGCTTCTTGTTCGCGTCCGCGGCCGCCGCCAGTTCGGCCTCGTTGGGTTCACGCTGCAGCTTGGTTTGCATCTGTTGCCGCTGGTACTTGGTCACCGTAGGCTTGAAGGCAACGAGATCCCCCGACTCCACCGTGATCACATCCCCTTCGCAAGTCTTCACCCGAAACCACTCACGGGTATCGACCGCCGGAGCCAGCACCAAGGTCATGCCGGTGATGTCATGTCGGATGGGGACCTCGACCACGAGGCGGTCCTTCTCGATCTTCTTGACCTTGCCTTGGATGCGGGCCCCGAACTTCAGCGGGGAATCGCAACTGGCGTTCCTCATGGCCGGGAGGGTCTCGTCGCGGTTCAGTTGAAACCAACGCATCTTCGACCCGGAACCCAGGTCGCCCGCATGGTCGGCCATGTCCCAGCCCACCGCATAGGGGTGCTTGCCGGCGGCCAAGGCGTCCCAGTACTCGGCGATCCCCCAGAAGGGGATGACGGCATCGATGGTGCCGTGACCCGAATCGAGGTAGGGGGTCTCGATCGAGGGATCGCTCACCCAGGTCTTCAGGTCCAAGAGGTCGTACACCCTCTTTCCGCCGCGGAGGGAGGTCGGCAGATTGGCCTCGAAGGAGCCGTACTTTTTCTCGAAGTCAGGCCAGAACGTGTTCTCCCGAAACGCCTGCGTGAAGGGGTTGACCGTTTTCGGGATGGCCCAGTTGGTGTAGCCCTTGGACGCATGGCCCGATGCGACCAAGTCGCCGTTCTTCAGCGTGACGTGGTTCGTTCCGCTGCCCCCCATGGAGCCGCCGAAGACGTGCACCCGCAGGGGGTCGATCTTCGCCGGGAAGTTGGGTGGGTTCGAGATCACCCAGCGGATGGCCTGCAGCAGCCTCTGCTCGGTGTAGTTGACCACCCGCTCCCCCTTGGCCTCCTTCTTGTCGTCGACCTCTTTCAACCCCTCGACCGAGCCGAACCACCACGTGAGGTTGTAGTCGAACATGGCGATGGTCACGCCGTCGCCGATGGGAAAGCTGTAGGGCATGAAGACATCCTTCCACGCCGTATAGGCGTGCAGCTTCACCGACAGGGGAGCCGGATCGCTGACCTTGGCGGGGATGGAAGCGTTGAAGACATGGGCGTACCCCTCCATGTGGTCGTCGACCCGAGTGGGGTTCCACACTTCGAAATCCGAGAAGAACACGAACCAGTGCTGGTTCTTGTCCTTGAACGCCAGGGTGGCGCCCGGCGTCCCGATCTTTTCCGGGACACCCTCGGCGAGGCCATTGTCGCCCTGCTTCACGTCCGCGCCCTCGGCCGAAGTCACCGCGTAGTAGGTCGTGCCCTCGTTCTTGATCGTGCGGACGAACAGGCCGGTGCCGTCGGGGAGTCCCTTTGAGGCGTCCGGGGCGTCCTCGATCTGGATGCGTTCGGCCCACTTCTGGCCATTCAAGAGGTTGGCCAGCTTCGTGTCTTTGGTGTTCCTGTTCTCGTTGTTCGGATCCGCGTTCAAGAAGCGGAAGTGGTTGGAACCCTTGGGGATCTTCGCAATCCAGTTCAGGCCTGCGGTCTTCTCTATGGGGGTGTCGGACGCATAGACGTAGTACCAGTCCGCGCCGTCTTCCTGCCAGGTAAGGAAGGTCTGCCCAGAACGGCAGAAGGCCTTGAGCCCCACCGGGGCAGCCTGGGCGGCTAAGGGAAACCACAGGAGAATGAAAAGGACGCTGCTCAGCCTGTTCATGGCGTCGCCTCACAATACGTGAACCGGGTTTGTCGAGACATGTTGACCAACGAGCGGATCGATCGGCGTCGCAGGCTGAGGAACAGGTCTGTCGCCGCAGGATACGGGGGCCATCGACCCGGGGAGACGTCATCCGGCAGGGCATCGAGATGCCCTGCCGGCACCGCCCGCGCGCAGAAGGCCGCAATCTCCCGTGATTCCCACGTGATCACGGCGCAAGAAGAAAAGCGGGCGAAGGGACTCGAACCCTCGACATCCAGCTTGGGAAGCTAGCGCTCTACCAACTGAGCTACGCCCGCGAATGAACCGCATCCTACCACATCGGCCTGCCCTTCAAGCGGCGGGCCCGGCCGCTCCCGCGTAGAATCGGGCGGTCCGGTGCCGCGGCGTGCGACCACCGCCTGGTGGCCGGGCTCATGGCGAGATGGTTTTCAGAGTGTTCGAGGAGCGATGGCACGTATGGCACAGCCCCAGTCCCCGGCGGCGCCCCGGCCGCGCGGGTTTCTGTCCTCGCAGGTCCGCATGCTGCTGGCCACCGTCGCCATCGCAGCCGTGCTCGGTGCGGCCGCCCTGCCATGGCTCCTCTCGAGCCCGGACCGCATCTCGCGGCTGATCGCGGGCGCGGTGCCCGAACTCCAGGGTGACGTGCGGATCGGCACGGTTCGCCTCGGCTGGACGGGGCCGCTCGTGCTTGAAAGCATCGCGGTCGTGCCGCGCGTGGGCGGTGCGCCCCCGATCCGGATTCGCCGGATCGAAGCGAGCCACGGCCTGGCCCAGATCCTGCTCTCGGCGGGCGACGTGGGACGGCTGCGGATCGAGGGGCTGGAGGCGGACGTCGTCTACGATGCGAATCGAAAGTCGAACTTCGAGGGCTTGTTCGTCCCGGCACCGGCCGCGGCCACCGGTTCGGCTGCGCCGCGGGCGCGGCGCAGCCCGGTGCGGCTGCGGCTCGAAGTGGCCGACGCGATCGTCCGCATCGACGGTCCCTGGACGCAGGAGCCCTGGGTCAGCGACCCGATCAACGTGCGGGCCGCGCTCGTGCCGTCCGCCGACGGCGCGTGGAGCGAATGGGTGATCGAGCCGGTGCAACTGCTCGCCGACGCCCGCATGGAACCGGGCGTGGCCCAGGGGGTGCTGGCCTACATCGCCCCCGTGCTCGCCGACGCCACGCGGACGAGCGGCCGCTTTTCGCTGCGGCTCGACGGCGCCCGCCTGCCCGTCGGTCAGCCCGCTGGCGGCACTGTCGCCGGCGTGCTGGCGATGCACGAGGTGGTGCTCGGCCCGGGGCCGCTCGTGACGCGGCTCATCGAATCGCTTCCCATTCAGCTGCCTCCGCCCCCGGCGATTCGCATCGCCGATGAGTCGCACGTGTCCTTTCGCGTGGCGGACGGGCGCGTGTGGCACGAAGGGCTGGAGTTCGGCGTGCCGCTCGCGAAGCCCGGCCAGCGGCTCGACGTCCACTCAAGCGGCTCGGTGGGCATCGAAGACAAGTCGCTCGACGTGAGGCTCGCGCTGCCGATTCCGGCCGATCTGCCGCAGGACCGGCCGCTCCTTGCGGCCCTCGCCGGCAAGAGCGTGTCGGTCGGCATCGGCGGTTTTCTCGGCCAGCCGAAGGTGAACTTCGACGGCTCGATCAAGGCCACGGCAGGTGACGTGGTCGCCGATCTGCTGGGCCGGATTCGCAACGGCGCTCCGCCGCCGCCGGCCCCGGCTGCGGTGCCGCCCGCGGCCGCGGGCGGCACCGCGCCGCCCGCGCCGGGGTGGAAACCGGGCGAGCCCGCGCCGGCGGCGCAGGCATCAGGCACCACCGCCACCGCCGGCGATCCGACCACCGAAGCCATCGTCGATCTCGTCGGTGGCGTGCTCGAGGAAGTGGCCAAGCGTCGGGCCGAGCGTCGGGCGGCGGAGGCCGCCAATCCGGATCAGGTGCCGCCGCGCCGCGGCCGGCTGCTCCGGCGCCTCGTGCCACCGCCTGAAGCGACACCCGCACCGCCAGCGCCTTCCCCCGGGCCATAAAAGAAGCCGGGCCTTCCCGAAGGAAGGCCCGGCCGTATCGTTCAGGCGATCACCCGTCCCACCGGCGCTCCAGCGCCGATGAAGACGAGGAACGGTCCGAAATCAGGTCTTGGCCGGAGCAGCCGGGGCGACGGGAGCAGCCGGAGCGGCCTCGGTCGGCACGCCCTCGGAGATCACGCCCTCACCGCCGCAGGCACCGCCCACGCAGCCACCCTCGACAGCGGCGCCTTCGCCGCAGCCCACGCAGCCGCCCTCGACGGCGGCAGCTTCGCCGCAGCTCGAGCAGCCGCCTTCAACGGCAGCAGCCTCGCCGCACGAGCCGCAGTCAGCGGCAGCCTCGCCGCACGAGCCGCAGTCAGCGGCGGCGGCCGCCTCGGCACCGTGGCACTTCCGGGCCTTGTGGCGGGCCAGCAGGCCGCCGTGGCACTTCTTGGCGTGGTGCTTGGCGAGAAGACCGCCGTGGCACCGACGGCCACCGTGGCAGCCGTGACCGGCCACCGCGCCCGAGTCACCACCGACGAGGGCGATGGCGACGAGCGCGAAGAACATCGCAACTGCAAAACCGAGGAACCGCTTCATCACAGACCTCCACTTGGGGAAACTGAACGCGTCGTGCGTCCTTCGAAGCCGTCACGAATACAAACCCGATCCGGGACGGCCACCGGACCGCAGCAAGCCTTTTGATTTGGATCTACCGGGGTTTTCCCAGGCGTCCATGCAACCAAGGCTTCGCCTGCATCTCGAATGAAAGATGCAGAGAATGCCTAGGTTTTTCCGCCTAGGGAATCTAGGCGGTTAGGCTAGCAGTCACCCCAAGGGTGTCAAGAAGATGGGGGCTTTGGGCTGATAGTGGTGATTTTGCGGCCTTCGCAGGGCCTTTTACTGCACCTTGGCGGCTGGCGTGCCACCGCGGGCCGTACGGGTGGCCGCATCTTTCTCGGCCTGTTGCGACCGTTTTTGGATCTCCTGGGCCACCATCTCCTGCTTCGCGAGCATGTCTTCCGGGTCTTCGAAGTTCAGCAGCAGCGGGGCCATGTCCTCGAAGACGCGCATCGCCATACCGACAACCCGCCAGCCCTCGGGATCGAGTCGAACCACCCAGACGACGTTTTCCGTGGTCTTGAAGCCGTCGCCGTCGACGTCGGTCCAGGTCGTGCCGACATGGACGAGGTCATCGGATTCCCCGACGATTTCAGCCTCGCGCACCGAGTAGGTGGCCGTGTCGGCTACCGGCGGTGCCACCGAAATCCCGAGTTCCTCGGTCTTGAGGCGGGCCACCTTGGTGAGCAGGCCGCGGGCGGCACCGTCGTCACCGCGCTTGATCGCCTCCAGGAAGGCGACGACCGTGGCCTTGGCCGGCTCGGCCTTGGCCGTCGATCCGCCGGCGCCCGAGCAGCCCGGCTGGAGCACCAGGGCCGTGACACCCAGCCCCGCAAGGAGGCTTGCGGCCCACAGGGACGACGTGGCAACCGAGGGAAACCGGGGGGTGCGAGTGTGCGCGGCCATGATGAGGGAACTCCTGAACGGGGCGCGGACGAGCGCGGGTTCGGCTCGACGGGGGCGGGAAGGTGACGGTCGTCGATCCCCCGGTCAAGAGGAGTCTGGAGGCTGATTTCGGGTACGATGCCCGCATGCACCCCGCACCCTGTTCCGTCCGGTCAGTCCCCCGCCGCGCGTGTGGCGTGGCGGTCGCGATCCTGGCCCTGACGGCCGCGTCCGCAGTCGGCCAGTCAGCGCGGCCGAAGCCCGTGCGGCGTGCGGCACCCCCGCCAGCCTGGGATGCGGCATCGGTCTCCGGCACGTTTCTCGAAGATGCCTTCACGGGGCTCCAGGGCCAACGGCCCGACTTCGCGACCGGCCCGCGGCCTGCCGCAGGGACGCCGACCGGTTCCGGGGCGGGGGGAGCCGCGCCGACCGCGGATGGAGCCGCGGGCTTCAAGTGGTCGACGCTGGTGTCGGAAGAGACGCTCACCGACGAGATCAAGGACATGAAGGCCGTGGTCGCCGCCGCAGCGGTTCGGCCCACGGACTTCAAAGGGGGTGGCTACGACAAGGCCCGCGAGGCCTTCAGTTCCGTGTCCTTGGCCTTCGGCGTGATCGCCGCCTACGACCAAGACGTCCGTTGGAAGAAGGATGCCGCTACGGCCCGCGATCTCTTCGCCCGGGCGGGATTCAACTGCAAGGTGGGCACCGATCAGTCGTTCGCCGAGTCGAAGGCCCGCCTGGCCGATCTCGAGGCGATGCTCGACGGTGGATCCCCGGAAGGCAAACCCGACCGTGACGAAGACTTCCAGTGGAGCCAGGTGGCGGCCCGTCCGGCTCTGATGTCGCGGCTGGAGTCGGCCGACGAAAAGCTGGCCGCGGCAGTGGCCGCCAAGGGCGACTTCGACAAGCAACTCGAACGCGTCGTCCACGAGGCGGAGATGGTGGCCGCGATCGGCGAGGCGATCCAGCAGAAAGATTTCGAGTTTCACGACGACGACACCTACCGGGGCTACGCCGCAGCCATGCGCGACGCCGGCGTCGCCGTCCGCGACGCGGCCCGGAAGAAGGATTACGACGCCGCCCGCACCGCCGTGGGCGCGCTGAAGAAGTCGTGCGACGCCTGCCACGGCGAGTATCGCGGGTAGCGGTTGCGGGCGTGCGGTTACCGTGCCGGCACGAGGCCCCGAAGCGGCTGCAGCGGGATCATTTCGGCCAGGCCAGCCTCCGCCATTTCCTTGCCGGTCACGTAGCGGTGCGTGGCGATCCACCGCTCGATGAGCTCGGCCGAGCGGCCAAAGAGTTGTGTGAGCAGCACGTCCATGTCGCGTTCGAGATCGGCGAAGTGCCGCGACCACTCGGCCGCCTCCTTGATGCCGATGTGCTCCTCGCTCTGCCACTTCATCGGATGGAAGAGGAACACGCTGTAGGGCGTGACCAGGCGCCGCTGGCAGGCCGCGAACGGCCACAGGGCGGCCGACGAGCATTCGCCGGTCACGATGGCCGTGGCCCGGACGTCGCGGATCCGCAGCAGGGATACCAGCGACATCGCGCAGTACGGGCTGCCGCCGGGCGAGTCGAAGTAGATCGTGCACTCGCCGCCGGGCGCGACCCCGAGCAGCCGGTCGGTGAGGTCGCTCTCGCTCTCGGTGAGGTCGCCCACGAGGGCGATTTCCAGCGGCCCGCGATCCTCTTCCGGGGCTTCCTGCTCCGGATCCGGGCGGTCGTCGCGTCGCGCCATGGCCTGCATGCTCCCCGAGGGTCGTCGCGAGCGGGGCAGTCCCTGCTCGTCGGCTGTCGAGATTACGGGGCCATGTCCTGATCCACAAGGTTCGGCCCGCCACTTGCGGAGTGGCGGCGATCGCCGGGATGATCAGGGTTGGAAGCCCGGTCGGCCGCCGGCCGGGGCCGCGTCGCCTCCAGGGATGAAATCATGGGCATCGTCTCGTTTTGTCCCCAAGGCCACCGCATCAAGGTGAAGGACAACCTGGCGGGCAAGAAAGGCGTGTGCCCCACCTGCGGCGCCCGGTTTCGCATCCCGCTGGCCTCCATCGCGACGCCGATACCCGCTTCCGCTCCAACGGCCCTGCCGGAGGCGACGATCGTGTCGCTCGACGCCACGATCGCTTCCCGTCTGCCGCGCGTGCTGCTCCTGAACCGCGTGCCCGAGCCGACGCGCGGCGGGCTTCAAGCTTCGATGAACTCCGCGCGGGTCGAACCGGTCGAGGAGGAAGTCGAACTCGTCGTCGAGGAGTCGCACCGCCATCCGGCGATCGCCGAGCGGCCCGACCTGGCGTGGTGCATCGCGGTTCCGGGAGGCACGGCCTCGGAGCCAATGCAGGCCGATGCCTTGCAGGCCTGGCTCGACTCCGGGTTGCCGACCGGCGACGAACTGGTCTGGCGGGCCGACTGGCCCGATTGGCGGCCCATCGCGGGCGTGTTTCCGGACGCGCTCCGGTCGCTGCGGGGCTGACTTTCACGGCCCGCCCCCCCCGGGCCGGCCGCTGTGTTACAGTCTGGTTTCGTTTCGTTCGCCGTCCTGCCCCCGGAGTTCGTGCCATGATCCTGCATCGTTCATGTCTCCTGGTCGCCTTCTCGATGCTGTGTGTCCTTGCTGTGGCGGCGCCTCCCCGGAGCGCGGCGGCCCAGGCTCCCGCCACCGAGGCCGGGCCAGAGACCCGCGTGTTCACGATCGCCGACGGCGGCTTCTCTCTGCAGGCGCCCGCGGGGTGGCAACGAGTGCAGCCGAAGTCGGGGATCGTGGAGACGGAGTTCGCCATTCCGTCGGAGGGCGCTGCGGCCGACGGCACGCCCGCCCAGCCGGGTCGGATGACCGTGATGGGGGCTGGCGGCACCGTGCAGGCCAACATCGACCGCTGGTACGGCCAGTTCGCGCAGCCCGACGGCAGCGAGACGAAGACCAAGGCCACGACCAAGAAGCTGGACCTCGCCGGCTGCAAGGTGACGCTCGTGGACATCCCCGGCACCTACAAGGACTCGCCGGGTGGCCCCTTCGCGGGCGGCCGCACCGTCGAGCGGCCCGACTATCGGATGCTGGCGGCGATCGTGGAAACGGCCGACCGCGGCAACTACTTCCTCAAGTTCTACGGACCCGCGAAGACGGTCACCGCCCACGCCGACGGCTTCCGCACGATGGTGGAGGGCATGGTGGCCGCGGGGAAGTGAGCCGCTCCCGGGGGCACCGCACGCGATGAAAGTCCACGAGTTCCTCGAGCACCACGGCATCGCGGGCAATCCGTTCGCCGAGGAAGACGCCCAGAACGACACCGTCTTCAAGCGGACCTGCCTGGAGACGACGTTCCATCCCGCGTGGGACAAGATCTACGGCGACCCGGCCGACCCGAGCACGGCGATCGTGTTCGGCGAGAAGGGCTCCGGCAAGACGGCCCTCAAGCTGCAGATGGTGCGGCAGTTCGAGCGGCACGCGGCCGCGCATCCGGAGGCACGGACGTTCGTCGTGCTGTACGACGACTTCAATCCGTTCCTCGACCGCTTCGTGAGCCGCGTGGGGCCGAACCGCCCGGTGGAGAAGGTGCTCGCCCAGTGGAAGCTTTGGGATCACATGGACGCGATCCTCACGCTGGCCGTCACGCAGCTGGTGACGACGCTCGTCGAGCCGGGCGCGCGGCCGGCGAAACTCTCGGCGCCGCAGGCCCGTGACCTCGCGCTCCTCGCGGCCTGCTACGACCAGTCGCTGGCCGAGACCTTCCCGGCCCGCTGGCGGCGGCTGCGGGGTCGGATCGGCTACCGCGCCTGGCGCGGGCTGTGGCCCCGCGTGCTGGCGCTCGCAGCGACGGCCGCCATGGTCGCCGCCCTGGGATTTTCGATCTTCAAAGGCACCGTCGACAAAGGCACCCTCGACTGGACGCGGCAGTGGTGGCCGTGGGCGGCCTTGGCCGCCGCCTGGCTGCCGTTCGTGTGGCGACAGGCCCGCGGGGGCTGGAAGGCCTGGCGGATCGTCCATTCGATGCGGACCGGCAATCGCACGATCGGCCAGCTCGCCCGGGCGTTGGCCCGCATGCCCGAAGTGGATCTCGCCGGCCAGCCGTTGCCCGCCCATGCCCGCAGTGACGACCGCTATGAACTGTTCGGCAAGCTGCAGGGCGTGCTCAAGGCGCTCGGCTACACCGGCATGGTGGTGATCGTCGACCGGCTCGACGAGCCGCACCTCATCAACGGCTCGGCCGAGCGGATGCGGCAGGTGATCTGGCCGCTGTTCGACAACAAGTTTCTCAAGTCGCCCGGGCTCGGCTTCAAGCTCCTCCTCCCCGGCGAGCTCTATCGCTTCATCGAACGCGAGACGGAGGAGTTCAACCAGCGGGCCCGGCTCGACAAGCAGAACCTCGTGCCCTCGCTCGAGTGGTCGGGCGAGACGCTCTACGACATCGCCTCGGCCCGCGTGAAGGCGGCCAGCGTGGGGACGCCGCCGGCGACGCTCGCGCAATTGTTCGAGCCCGCGGTGGACCAGCGGCGGCTGATCGACGGCCTGCGGAGCCTGCGGGTACCGCGGCAGCTGTTCAAGTTTCTCTACCGGATGCTCGTGGCCCACTGCCACTCGCACACCGACGAGCGGCCCGTCTACACGATCTCGCTCCCGGAGTTCGAGCGGGAGCTGGCCGTCTTCCGTCGCGATCAGGATGCCTTCGATCGGGGGCTGGCGCCACGCTAGAGCGCATCCGAGTTTGGAACGCCACCGGCTCGGGGGCGGCAAAAGTCTCCTCGCTGTGGCCGCGGCGGCCACACGCTCGTCGAGCGTTCGCCGACCCCCTCGCCTGCCGCAACGGAGTTGCCGGGGCAAGGCTCCGCCTTGTCGAGAACAGTACGACCTCCATGGCCAGTGAAACCGACATTCACACGCTCGTGGTCAGCCGGGAGGCGATGGCCTGCCGGTTCGAGATCGTGTTCAACGCCGGCGAGGTGGCCGACGCCACGGCGCTGGCGTGCGAGGCGCTCGATCTCGTCGACGAGATCGAGAACGCCTTCAGCGTCTACCGCGACACGAGTGACCTATCGATCCTCAACGCCACGGCCGCGACGGGCTGGCAGCCGGTCTCGCACGAGGTCTTCGCGCTGCTCGCGCGGGCCCGTGAACTCCACGACCGCACAGGCGGCGGGTTCGACGTCGCCGCGGGCACGCTCGTGCGGGCCTGGGGATTCCTTCAGCGGCAGGGCCGGACCCCGTCCGACGACGCGCTCGCCGCGGCACTGGCGAGTGCCGGCATGCGGCACGTCGAACTCGACGCCGAAACCCGACGAGTGCGGTTCACGCGGCCCGGCGTGGAGCTCAATCCCGGGGCGATCGGTAAGGGATGGGCGGTCGACCGGGCCGTGGAGCGGCTCGCCGATCGCGGTGTGGGCAGCGTGCTGGTGCATGGCGGCCTGAGCAGCGTGCGGGCCCGCGGCGTGCGGGGGGACGCTCTGCCAGGGCGCCGCGGTTGGCCGGTGGGCTTGCGGCATCCGCTCCGGCCGGGGGTGCGGATGGCCACGATCGCACTGGCAGACCGGGCCCTGGGCACCAGCGGGTCGGGCACCCAGTTTTTCGTGGACCGGGGCCGGAAACTCGGCCACATTCTCGATCCGCGCACGGGGCGGCCCGCCGAGGGCGTGCTTTCTGCGACGGTGCTCGCCCCGGACGCTGCCACGGCCGACGCCCTGGCGACGGCGCTCTACGTGCTCGGTCCCGCCAGCCTCGACGTGGTCGCACCCGCCGGCGGCGACGTCGCGGCGATCCTCGTGCTGCCGTCCACGGCGGCGGGGTGCGTGGCCGTCGCGACCGCGAATCTCGCCGCCACGGACGTGGCGTGGGAGCCCGCGGTCGCCGTGGAAATGCTGGAGCGTGGCTGAACGGCGGGCGCCGTGTAGACTTTGGTGCGTTTTCCGCCCCACCCCGCCGCCCGTCATCCCCATGCTGGACTGGATCGAGCAGACCTCCTACCTGGGGATCGTCCTCTTTCTCACGCTCACGGGAATCGGCCTGCCGGTGCCCGAAGAGGTGCCGATCGTGGCGGCCGGCGTGGCCAGCAAGGCCGGCGCCCTGAAGTGGTATTACGCCTTGCCGGCCTGCATGGTGGGAGCCCTGCTCGGCGACAGCCTGATGTACGCCATCGGCCGCTTCTTCGGGGCCCGGATCCTCAAGGAACATCCCTGGTGGTCCGGCTTCCTCACGCCCGAGCGGGAGAAGACGATCGAGGACCTGCTCAAGAAGCACGGCATCAAGGCGTTCTTCGTGGCCCGCTTCCTGGTCGGGCTCCGCAGCCCCTTCTACCTCACGGCCGGCATCCTCCGGGTGAAGTATCGCTGGTTCCTGCTCGCCGACTTCATCTGCGCCACGGTCGTGATCGGCGGGTTCTTCGGCCTCGCCTACCTGTTCGGCGACCGGATCACCGGGCTAATCCAGTCGGCCGAGAAGGGCCTGACCGTCGTCGTGATTCTCGCGGCCCTCGCCGCCCTGGCCGTGGTCGCGTTCTTCTCGTTCCGCAAGCGCCGCATCCGCATGCTCGATCAGGACCCCGAGGCGCTGTTCGAGAACCGGGAGATCCTGCTCGGTCCGGCGGCCGATCGGATCGCCGACGCCGTCCATCTCGGCGACGTCAACCACGACGACGAGGGCCGGCCGCAGCCCCGGCCGTGACGGCGGCGCCGGTCGTGCGGGTCGTGCCGCCGCGAGGCTGACGTTTTCGTCGACTTGTCGCCCTGGGGCGACTTTGCCGTCGCCGTTTCGCGACCTAAAGAATCGTGGAGGCGGTGCCCGCGCCTCCGTCGCGGAGCCCCTCATGACCGACAGCCAGTCCCTCGCTTCGACCCCCTGCCGCCTGCTCGTGGTGGACGACGACCGCCGCCAGGCGTCGCACCTCGCCCAGTGGCTCTGCGGCCTCGGCCACCATGCCTCGGCCGCCGGCACCGCCGCGGAGGCTGTGCAGGCCCTGGCCCGCGCCGCCTGCGACGTGATCATCCTCGACGGCGCGATGGCCGACGCTCGGCACGTGGCCGCGGCGGCCGGCGTGAACGCCGGGCTCGTCGTGCTCCTGCCCGCGTCCCACAGGGCAACGCTCGTCGGCGACGCCACCGTGGCCGCCCCCGTGCGCGATGCCGACCTGCTCGCCGCGATCGATCGGGCCCGTGCCGCTGCTGCAGCTCGGGCCGCAGGGGGCTCGGTCGCCCCCGCCGTGCTCGGATCCCATCCCGCGATCCGCCGCGTGCTCGACATCGCGGGCCGGATCGCCGCCACGCCCGCCACCGTGCTCGTCACCGGCGAGAGCGGCACGGGCAAGTCGCTCCTCGCCCGCGAGATTCATCGTGCCAGCGGCCGTGCCGGACGGTTCGTCGAGGTGGCCTGCGGTGCCTTGAGCGAGACGCTGCTCGAAAGCGAACTCTTCGGCCACGTCGCCGGCGCGTTCACCGGCGCGACGACCGATCGGGAGGGCCGCTTCCTCCAGGCCGACGGCGGCACGATCTTCCTCGACGAGATCGCCACCGCCACCCCCGCGATGCAGGTGAAACTGCTCCGCGTGCTGCAGGACATGGAGTTCGAGCCGGTGGGCGGATCCCGCACGCACGCGGTGGACGCCCGCGTGATCCTCGCCACGCATGAAAGCCTCGAGCGACTGGTGGCCGACGGCCGCTTCCGCGCCGACCTTTACTGGCGGATCAACGTCGTGACCGTGGAGATGCCACCGCTGCGGAGCCGCCCCAGCGACGTGCCGCAGCTGGCGACGCACTTCCTGCGGGCGGCCGCCGCGAAGGCCGGCCGCGTGGTCGAGGGCTTCACGCCCGCGGCCCTCGACGCCATCGTGAGCCACGACTGGCCGGGCAACGTCCGCGAACTGGAGCACGCCGTGGAGCGGGCCGCGTTCCTCGGCCGCGGTGCGCTCGTGGACGCGACGGACCTGCCTCCCACGGTGCTCGGTCGCGGGCCGCGGGTCGGCGACGCCGCAGTGGGCTGCGAGGCGCCGCTCAAGGCCGCGATGGCGGTGCCGGAGCGGCAGATGATCCTCGAGGCGCTCGAGCGGTCGGGCTGGCGGCGTGACGCCGCCGCCCGGGCCCTCGGCATCAACCGCACGACGCTCTACAAGAAGGCCAAGCGGCTGGGCATGAACCTCGCCGACCTGGCACCGGGGCGTTAGCAGACCGCGGAACAAGTCTGCCCGCGCAGGATGCGGAGGCCATCGACCCAGGAAGACCTCGGCGTTTCCTGCGGTCGATCGCGCGGGCAATGGCCATGGCGGGCGCGGCTCAAGGACAGCCAGCCGCGCGGCCGGCTTCAGCCGTCCGGGTCGTCGAGCAGCTGCCGGAGGCGGACGGCGTGTTCGGGCACGCACCGTGACAGCCACGAGTCATCGACGAGGCCGAGGGAGATCAGATCCTGCAGGTGCACCTGGTCCTTGCGGCGGAACGAGTTGAGCTTCATCCGCACGAGGGCTTCGAGCGCCACCACGTGGTAGTCGTCGGCCCGCTCCCGCTCGGTGACGTCGGCCGTGGGCAGCGGATAGGACTCGCGGACCTTCTCTCCGGCGAACAGCAGATGGATGGCGTCCCGCGGGCTGCCCTGCGGCCCATCGATGAAGCAGGCCACGTCCATCACGGTCGCATGGACGAACCCGACCGCTTCGAGGGCCACCTTGATGGCCGCGAAGTCGGCCCGGCGGACGAGGATGTCGACGTCCTGGGTGTTCCGCACCGCGGCCCGGTCGACCCGCGCCACCCAGGCCGCCACCGCGTTGCCTCCGGCCACGGCATACGGAATGCCCGCCCGCTCCAGGGCCGCGGTCGCTCGCAGGGCACGTTCACGGACGGCTTGCACGGCCTCGATCATCCTCTCCCAGGAGAACTCGCGGAGTTCGACCGCCACGTTACACCTCGATCACGGGAGCTCGGCCAATAGGCATCATACCCTGCCGGTCGTCCATCGTGGGCCTCTCGCAGACGGCATCGAGGGCAGCGAATCGCCCCCAGAACCGCGGGCTATCGGTCGGACGTGGCCGCCATGTGCAGGCCGACGTCGTCGTTTTCGGGTGCCGGCTCGTCGCCCGGCGCCGGCGGGCCGCCGGCGTCCTCGCCGTCGGGGCCGACGGAGTAGACGATCCAGCCGTTCTCCACAAGCTTCGCACGAAGCGGCGTGTCGGCCGTGAAGGGATCGATCGGCAACGCCGGCAACTGGTCGGGCACGAAGGCGGCGACCGACTCGGGGAGCGACCCGGTGGCGAGCCGGGCGCGAGTGATCGCCACGAGCACCTCGGCGCAGCGGTGCAGGGCCTGGTTGCGGCACTGTGCCTTGAAGTAGCCACCGAGGGCGGGCACGAGCAGCGGGCCGAGCATTCCCTCACGGCTGCCCGCCAGCAGTTGCCGCTCGATCGCAGCGATCTGTTTCTGCGTCGCCGGGAAAGGCTGGTCGGCCGGATCGGCGAGAATCCGCTGATAGGCACGCAGGCAACGCTTGTAGCCGGCGACGTCCGCGGGCCAGAGAAAGCAGCGATAGACGCTGGCGAGCGGCCCGGCGACCGTCGCCATGGCGGCGAAGCCGTCCGCTTCATCACCCGGGTAGGCCAGCACCCCCCATCCTCCGTCCGCCAGGTCGGCGGCCGTGGCCAGGCCCAACGCCTCCTCGCCGAACAGATGTCGCTTGTACGACACGGTCGTGCCGAGGAAGTCGCTGAAGGCCGGGTCGTTGAGCCGCGCGAGGTCTCCTGCGCCGGTCGCCGGCAGGACAGCCGCGAGCGTGTCGAGCGCCATCACGTCGATCGCGCTGGAAACGATGCCAGCGATCAGGAGCGGATCGGCGCCGGCGTGGGTCGCGAGTCGCCCCAGCAGCACGACGTCGCGCAGGGCGGCGTCCGCAGCGCCGGAGGCTGACTCCCGCCGGGCGGCGAGGGCCAGGAGCCTGGCCGCCTGCCGCAGCGAACTGAACTCCGGCAGGAGCATGCCCATCGAGGGCCGCGCCCAGTCACGGAAGAAATGGCAGCCGGGCTTGGCGGCGGCCCGCCGCACGAGATCGAGCGTCGCCGCGTGGCGGGAGAGGAGGGAGACGACGTCGGCCGCGGCGACATCGGCCGTCCCCCAGTTCGCCAGCAGCTTCGCCTGCGGCGAGTCGGCGAAGGTGAGCGACTTGTCGGCTGCGAGTTCGGCGAACGCCCGCTCGTAGAGCGGGGCCGCGTCGTCGTCCGGGCTCGGCGTGGGCGGCAGGCTCGCCGTCATCAACTGGGCCGCTTCGACCCGCAGTGCCCGGCCTGCGGCGACGACGCCCCGGTCGATCCCGAGGAGCGTGCCGAACGACGCCGCCTCCGCCGCGAGGAACAGCGCCGCCAGCCCGAAGGCCGGCCATGCCTCGGCGACGCAGCCGTCGCCATCTGCGGATCGCGCCAGGCCGGCGCGCCGAATCCACCAGCCGCCGATGACGGCCGAAAGGAAGGCGGTGAGCGTCGGCGCGAACCAGTTCGATCGCAGCCCCATCCCGAACGCTAGCCAGGCCGTGAGCACGACCCACGGCAGCAGGATGAGCGGCGGGACGATCACGCCGGCCGCGACGAGGAGTTGCCTGGGGCGGGGCCGCGCGGTGCGGGCCGCCGCCGCAATGCACGCGGCCGTCCAGAACAGGCTGGCCGCGATCGCGGCCACGAAGAACAGCAGATGGGACATCAGAGCATCTCCTCGAGGAGGCGGCGGAGTTCGACCGCACGGGATTCGGGGCGGGACGGCAACGCAATGGCGGGCGGCGCGGCGCGGCCGTCGTCGTCGTGACGCGGCGGCGCGGCGAGGGCGGCCAGCAGCGACTCGTCTTCAACGCCGGCGGTCCGCAGTCGCGAAACGAGCGTGAGAGTCTCGGCGGGCCGCAGGGCTTCGAGTCCCGCCACGACGGGGGCCGTCATGGCGATGCCCAGCACCGCCGCGGCGGCCCAGGCCCAGCCGGGGATCCGCACGTCGTCCACGTCGCGGGCCGGCGGCCGCGGCGCGGCGAGAGCGTCGTCCACCGCCATCAAGACGCGGTGTCGCAGGGTCGGCGAGCCGGCCACGGGTTCGCGGCGCTCGAGCCGCCGCTCGATGGCGGTGAGGGCCGGATCGGGCCGCAGCGGGTCGGCATGCGGGGCGTTTGGGCGGTCGGTCATCGGTGGGCCTCCCGGACGGCGAGATGGGTGCGGAGTTTTTCCAGGGCGTAGCGGTAGCGGCTGGCCGCGGTGTTCGGGCTCGTGTCCGTCACGGCCGCGATCTCCGCGAACGTCAGGCCGCCGTCGATCTTGAGCGCGATCACCTCGCGCTGTTCACCCGGCAGGGACGCCACGGCCGCCGCGAGATCGTCGTCGCTCCCGGGGTCGGGGGGCACGACGTCGCGGCCCGCTGCGTGACGCTCCGCCGCGATCCGGTCCACGGCCCGGCGGTCGATCGCGGACCGCCGCCGCCGCTTGCCGACCGCGTGCCTGAGCATCGTGAACACGTAGGCATCGAGGTCGGCGACCGTGGCGAGCCGGTTGCGGCCGCGGGCCAGCGCGACGAACGGGTCGTGGACCGTGTCTTCGGCGTCGGCGATCGATCCGGTCATGGTGCGGGCCGTGTTCACGAGGCGGGGGGCGAGACGGTCGTAGAGCGCCGCGAACGCCTCTGGATCGCCCGCTGCCAGCGATTGTGCGAGCGACGTGGCCACGTGGTTCTCCGCCGTCTGTCCGCAGCAAGGGGCTACTGGGTGGCAGGCTTTGTCTACCGGCCCGCCGGGAGGCGGATTTCGGCCTCCACGGGAAAATGGTCGGAGCCGACGTCGGGGCCGACGGCGCGGCGGAGGATCTCGGTGCCCGGCGGGGCGAGGACGTGGTCGATGGGGATGCGCGGGGTCCAGACACGGGCGTTCCACGTCGCCTGCACGCCGCGGCCGAGCGCCGTGTCGCGGAGACCGCTCGTGGCGACGAGGTCGCGGAAGGCTGCCGACCACGGCGTGGCGTTGAGGTCGCCCGCCACGATGCAGGGCAGCGGCGACTCGGCCACGAACTTCCCGATCGCGCGAAGCTGGGCATCGCGGTCGCGGGCGTAGGCGGAGCCCTTGGGCGGCAACGGGTGCGTGGCGA
>Ga0315900_10002067_pt1 | contig 31429 bp, 22 predicted proteins | sample LakEriMetagenome_FD_203521 | JGI IMG/M metagenome (GOLD analysis project Ga0315900, IMG submission 203521) | Freshwater fungal communities from buoy surface, Lake Erie, Ohio, United States - Buoy 12 MA114 | ecosystem: Environmental > Aquatic > Freshwater > Lake > Lake biofilm | place: USA: Lake...
CGTTCAGGTCATTGATGTGCACCGGATCCTTCACGATGTTGTAGCTGAAGTCGTCGGTCTCGCCGTAAACCGTGCCGCCGCGCACACCGGCCCCGGCCATCCACATGCAGAAGTTCCTCGGGTGATGATCGCGCCCGTAGTTGTCCTGGGTGAGGGTTCCCTGGGAATAGACGGTGCGGCCGAATTCGCCGCCCCAGACAACCAGCGTGTCGTTGAGCAGCCCACGCTGCTTCAGGTCCATGATCAGCGCCGCGGTCGCCTGGTCTGTGTCCTCGATCTGGCCGCGCAGCAGGCGTGGCAGGTTGTTATGCTGGTCCCAGCCGCGATGCAGGATCTGCACGACGCGGGTGCCGCGTTCGATGAGACGCCGGGCGAGCAGGGCGCTGTGGGTGAAGCTTCCCGCGCGATGCACGTCCGGTCCGTACATCTCCAGGGTGGCCTTGCTCTCCCTGCTGATGTCCGTCAGCTCCGGCACGCTGGTCTGCATGCGGAACGCCATCTCGTAGTTGGAGATGCGGGTCTGGATCTCCGGGTCGCCGATGCGGGCGTGGTTGATCTCGTTGAGACGGTTCAGCGCGTTCAGCATCGTGCGGCGGTCGCCCGCGTCCACGCCCGGCGGATTCTTCACATACAGCACCGGATCCCCCTGGCCGCGCAGGGCGACACCGGTGAAGCGGCTCGGCAGGAAGCCGCTGCTCCACATGCGGGTGAACAGGGCCTGGGCCTGGCTGGCCGCCGGGAAGGTCGGGGTGAAGACCACGAAGGCGGGCAGATCGTTGCTTTCACTGCCCAGGCCGTAGGCCAGCCAGGAGCCGATGCTCGCCTTGCCGGGGACCTCGCTGCCAGTCATCACAAAGGTGCAGGCCGGGTCGTGGTTGATGGCGCTGGTATGCACCGACCGGATGAGGGCGATGTCATCGACGATCTTCGAGGTGTGCTTGAGCAGCTCGCTGGCCCACATGCCGCTTCGTCCGTGCTGCTGGAACTTGAACATGGATGGCGCCACCGGCAGGCGGGACTGGCCGCTCGTCATCGTCGTGATGCGCTGGCCGTTGCGCACGCTCTCGGGCAGGTCCTTGTCGAAGTAGGCCTGCAGCTGCGGCTTGTGATCCCACAGGTCGATCTGCGATGGCGCGCCGTTCATGTGCAGGTAGATCAGGCGCTTGGCCCGCGGGGCGAAGTGCGGCATGCCGGGAAGCGGCGGATGCACCATGCCCGGGGCGGGAGCCGCCACGGCCGTCTCGCGGCCCATCATGGTGGCAAGGGCGATGCTGCTGGCCCTCAGACCGGCCTGGCCGAAGAACTGACGGCGGGTCTGCAGAAGATGATGTTCGAAGACTGGGCTCATGGGAAAGGCACGTTCATAACGCGGCATCCCGGGCCAGGCTATCGGCGGCGGCGAAGGAGACCGGCCAGCGAGAGGGCCAGCAGCGCCAGGCCGCCGGGCTCAGGAACGGCTGCAAACTGGCTGCCCAGCACCAGGGAGGCGAGCTGATCACCGGTGGCGGCGCTGTCGATCACGGATTTTTCAAAGTAGGAGCCGCCCCACAGGCCGCTGAGCATCGCCATGTCACGCGCGGCGGCCAGCGAGCTGAAGTTCAGCGTGATGTCATTGATGCCGTCCCCGTCGGTGTCGCTGTCGAGCGTGAAGGCATAATTGGTTCCCGCATACGACTCGAGGATGCCCGAGGCCGCGCCGCCAAAAATGGCCTGCTCGGCAAAGTAAGACGGCGAATTGGGCGAGGTCAGCAGCGGCTGCCAGGCGGGATTGCCGACCGTGTCGCCATTGCCGTCCGAAGCCCCGTTCTGGATCGCCGTCTCCGGGCTCCAGAGGTCCACTTCAAACTTGGTGTCCCAGGCAACGATGGCGGCGTCGGCCAGCGCCACGTTCAACGCGGCATAAAGCCGGGCGCTGTCCGCGAGTCCGAGCAACTGGCCGCTGACGATGCCGGCGGCGACCTTGTTCCAGAGGCCGATGTTGGTGATGGTGCCCGGGGAGCCTTCCCAGAAGAGCGCGGCGTCGGTCTGCTCCGTGGTCCGGGTGCTGCCGGTGGCCGCGCCGATGTCCTTGACCGCGTTGTAATCCGCCGTGTAACCGGGTGAGGTCAGGTAGGTCGCGTTGCTCATGCCCAGGCTGCCCGTGTAGGTGTTGACGTCCACGGCGGCGAAGGTGCTGACGCTTCCCCAGCCGGGCAGCGCGGCATCAGCATAGGCGGGGCCGGTCGGCGCCCAGTGCCCGGCCGACCCCAAAGGCGTGTAAAGAAGCGGGTTGGAAGCATCCGAGGCACCGTCGCTCACCCGCCAGTTGAGGATGTCATTGGCCACGAGCGAGCCAAAGTTGATGCCGTCCACCTTGGCCTGGTCATCGGCAAGGGCGCTCAACTGGCTTGAATACAGACTGGCAAAATCCCCCAGCATGCCCGGATAGAGGTCTGCCATGATGGTGTAGGCGGCGGCGGCCGCCGCCGCCTGCATGGAGGCTCCGGAGACAGCACTGCCCGAAGGCCCGGTGTAGCTGCCGTGAGTGTAGAGGTTGTAGTTTCCGGCGATGCCCTCCACGGCGTTGTAAATGGAGGTGTGCAGCATCGCCATGTTCCGTGACATCTGCGGGGTCAACAGACCGCCATCACGGGCTGCTGTCAGGGCATAATCATTCCATTCGCCGATGATGTCGGCCTTGGAGCGCGCCTGTCCCGCCACGAGCAGAAGCAGGAGGGCGATCATCAGGCGCAGCCGAATGGGATGGAACAGCAGCATGAGCGTCATTATTTTGCCTCCCAAAAGGTAAATTATCAAGTTTTATTATAAATTTCATAATAATATAGATCTTATAGAATACCGCCTGCCCACATCACCACCCAACTCTTGGCAAGGTTGCACCTTCATGGGGCAGCGTGACGAGGCTGCTTGACCGCCCCTTTGCCACCCCTACTATCGCCCGCCCTTTGGGTTCCCCCCTGATGCCTGCACAAGAATCTCTCTCCCAGCTTGAAATCCGTGTCCTCGACCTCGTCCGAAACGAGGTGCTGCAAACGCCTCCGGGATTCACCGTGACCTCGGATCTGTTCGAAGCCGGCCTGGATTCGATGGCCATCATGCAGCTGCTGCTGCTTCTGGAGGAGCATTTTGGCCGCTCCATCCCCGTCGGCAGCGTCTCCCGGGCGAATTTCAAGAACGCCCGTGCCATTGGAGCCCTTTTGGTTGCCCAGGGTCATGAGGTGCTGCCGGAGGTGATCGGCGAAGCACCGGCAGCGGATGGAACCGCAACTCTTTCCTCCGAGGAGCCCGCCCCGCCGGCGGAAACTCCCACCGCTCCCACCGCCGAGTTGAAGCCCGTCGAACGCATCTCCACCCTGCCATTGCGTGACTGTGACTTTTTCACGCATGCCTTTGACGAGATGCTGCGCAAGGCCGGCCAGGGGGGCCACATCGCGCATTCCTTCATCGAGCTCGACAAGGTCCCGGACGTGGTCGCGCTAAAAAAGCTGCTGCTTGAGCTGCCGCACCGCTTCCCCTTCCCCATCTTCACGGCCCGGCTGCGCCAGCCGTCCCTGTTCTCCCTGCCGCGCTGGGAACCCGCCAGCCGACCGCATTCTCTGGAACTGCACCTCTGGTCCCAAAACGGCTCCCCCGGCCGGCTCGCCGATCACGGCGCCCGGGAATTTGCCGACCTTCAGACCCAGCTCGACGACATCATCAACACCTCCCTGCCCCAGCAGGAGGAAGGCTGGATGAACGTCCGCTTTGATCTTGTGGAAAAGACCGACGGCACCTGCGTCTTCGTCTTCTCCTGGAGCCACCTCATCATGGACGGCATCGGCGCCGAGTTCTTCCTGGTGGAGTTGAATCGTTTGTTAGGTGGTGGCGGCGAGCCCGTGCCCGCCTTTGACCTCACCGACCTGGCCGACCCGCGCGGCTGGGGTGAGCGTTGGAAGACCGCCAAGGTCATGCCCGCCTTCTTTGACCAGGTGATGGCGAAGCCCTTCGAGGCGCTGGGCTCCAAAAAGCTCTCCGAAGGCCGGGCGCACTTCCAGGTCCTCACCCTGACGGAAGCCCAGACCCAGGAGGCCGCCCGCCGAAGCGCCGAAATCTGCGGCCCGCTGATCAACATGCCCTTCCATCTCGCCTGCGCGATGCGAGCCCACGAGGCCGTCTTTGAGCACCGGGGGATCAGACCCGAGTCGCTCATGTGCTGCGTGCCGGTCCAGGTTCGCAAAAAGGGCACGCGCGGACCGCTGTTCCAGAACCACCTCACCATGTTCTTCTGCAACCTCCTCGCCGCAGAGCTTGGCACCCTGGAGGCCGCCGCCGGGTCGCTGCACCAGCAGCACACCCGCTTCATCAAGGAGAAGATCGGTGACGCCTTCCGCGACCTGATGTGGATGATGCGCCCCATGCCGCCCTGGCTGCACATGTTCTTCATCAACTTTCACATGAAGGGCAAGTTCAGCTCCTTCTACCACAGCAACACCGGCGTCTTCGCCCCCGAGCTCACGCGCTTTGCCGGTGCCGCCGTGACCAACGCCTATCACGTGCCCAGTTTCTCCGACCCCCCGGGCACGGGTGTCTTCGCCAATGAAAAAAACGGCCGCCTGGTGCTGACCCTCTGCTGGCGCGAAGGCACTCTCACCGAAGGCGAGCGCGGCATCTTCATCGACCGCCTGATGAAGGACCTCGGCGCCACCTGACTGGGATCTGCCCGGCACCGGCGTGAAGATTTTCCTTTTTCGTGTTCCCACCGCCCGCTCCCGACGGCTTAAATGACGTCCTCCGCAATGCCCGCCGCCTCTCTCGAACTGCCCTCCCACGCCAAGGTCAACCTCTGGCTGCGCATCCTGGGCAGGCGTGGAGACGGCTTCCATGAGGTCGAGACCCGGCTGGTGAAGGTGGGCGTTGCCGACACGGTCAGCCTGGCGCTCGCCGATGCATCGGACGGCATCCGCCTGACCTGCAACGTGCCCGGTATTCCGACCGACGATTCGAACCTCGCCATCAAGGCGCTCAAGGCCTTTGAGGCACGTGCGGGCGTCAGCCGCGGGTGGATCGTCCATCTGGAGAAACGCATCCCGCACGGAGCCGGGCTCGGCGGAGGCAGCAGCAACGCCGCGACCGTGCTCAAGGCCGCGAACCAACTGCTCGACAACCCGCTTCACAGGGAGGCCCTGCTGGAAATCGCCGCCTCCATCGGCTCCGACGTGCCCTGCTTCCTGCTCGACACCCCCGCCGCCGACGGCACAGGCCGGGGAGAAAAAGTCGTGCCGGTCGATTTCCCCTGGCGGCTGCCGATGGTGCTGATCAAGCCGCCCTTCCCCATTCCCACGCCCTGGGCCTACAAGAACTGGTCCACCTCAAAAGAGTTGTCCGGCGTGAGCTACGCCCCGCAGCTCTGCCCCTGGGGAGACATGGTCAACCATCTGGAGCGCCCCGTCTTCCAGAAGCATCTCCTGCTTCCCACCCTGAAAAACTGGCTGCTCGACCATGGCAGCGTGCGTGCCGCGCTCATGTCCGGCTCGGGCTCCACCCTCTTTGCGATCACCGGCACCGACATCGAGGCAGCCGCCCTCGCGGAGGAGGCCAGGCATTTCTGCGGTGACACCTCCTGGGTTCAAGCCACTCACACTCTCTCCTCCCAGCCGTCATGACCACATTCACCAGGATCCTCCCGCTCCTCCTCTCCAGCCTCAGCCTTGCCAGCGCCGAGGACGCCCTCAAGTTCTCCGACCCCAGCCCCCGGCGCTACCTGCTCAAGGCCCGTGCCAGCGTCATCGACCCACGTGCCAGGGAGCACCCCGAGATCGAGTTCGTGTTTGAGAAGAAAGGCAAGCCCGCCGACGAGGAGAATGCGGCGGTGGACACCCGCGTCGCCCCGCGTGGCAGGCTGGTCATCTGGCTCATGGGCCACAACGGCGGGCTCTTCGAGCGCCTCAACAGCTACGGCCTGCACGCCATCCAGGTGCACTATGCGAACGGTTGGTTCGGCAAGTTTGGCAAGGAGCCCACGCCGGATGCCGTGAATCACCTCGGTGACATCCGTCTTGAGGCCGCCACCGGCGAGGACTTCAGCCCGACGGTCAGCATTCCAAAACCGGACGGCATGATGGAGCGCGCCTATCAGTTTGTGAAATGGCTCGACAGGGAAAACCCCCAGGGCCGCTGGGATCATTTCATCACCGAGGACGGCAAGGGCATCCGCTGGGACCGGGTCATCATCTCCGGCTCCTCCCATGGCAGCACCACCTCCGCCCGCTTTGCCAAGCACCAGCGCGTGGACCGAGTGGTCATGCTCTGCGGCCCCCGCGACCAGCATCAGACCTGGCAGTCCCTGCCGTCCGCAACTCCTGCCAACCGCTTCTTCGGCTTCAGCCATGTCCTCGACAGCGGCTGGACCGGCGACCACTACTGCCGCTCCTGGCAGATGCTCGGCCTGGCGGAGTTCGGTCCCATCGTCAACGTGGACAAGACAAAGCCCCCCTATGGCAACAGCCGACGCCTGATCACCGACGGCGATGTGAAGGGGGACGACAAACGCGCCCACTCCAGCGTCACCCCCGGCGGCGCCTCCGTGAAGAACGCCGATGGCAGCTTCGCCCACGAAGCGGTCTGGGAATACCTTTACACGCATCCTGCCGAGGAGGTCGGCCAGCCCGTGCCTCCCGACGCCGACTGTGAAATGGACCTGCGCCCGGAGAAATAAGCCGCAGCCCCCGGCATCACAGGTTGCAAACTTCGTTTGGCTGCGGTTGCGTACCGTTTCATCTTAGCCAGCCCCAGTTCCCATGAACATCCTCGTCACCGGCGGCGCCGGTTTCATCGGTTCCCACACAGTCGAACGCCTGCTTGCCTCAGGCGGCCATCAGGTGACGATCCTCGACAGCTTCAACGACTACTACAACCCCGCCATCAAGCGCGCCAACGTGGCGGCGATGGCGGGCCGGGCCACGGTGGTTGAAGGCGAGCTGACCGACGCCCCTCTGATTCAAAAGACCTTTGAGCAGGGCCGCTTCGACGCGGTCATCCACCTCGCGGCCCGGGCTGGCGTGCGCCCCTCCATCGCCCAGCCCGAGCTGTACATCGACACCAACATCAAGGGCACCTTCAACCTTCTGGAAGCCGCGCGCCGCACCGGGTGCGGGCACTTTGTCTTCGCCAGCAGCTCCTCCGTCTATGGCGTGAACAAAAAGGTTCCCTTCAGCGAGGAGGACCCCATCCTGCAGACCATCAGCCCCTACGCCATGACCAAGATGGCCGGCGAGCAGATGTGCTCCAACTACAGCCACCTCTACGGCATCAGGACGGTGAGCCTGCGTTTCTTCACCGTCTATGGCCCGCGCCAGCGCCCCGACCTGGCCATCTCCAAGTTCACCCGCCTGATCGAGGACGGCCTGCCCATCGACAAGTATGGCGACGGCACCACGGCCCGCGACTACACCTTCATCAGCGACATCGTGGACGGCATCATCGGCGCCCTGAACCATCGCGACGGCCCCATTTGCGACATCTTCAACCTCGGCGGCTCGCAGACGGTGACCCTCAATGATCTCATCGCCACCATTGAATCCGCCGTCGGACGCAAGGCGCAGATCCATCAGCTCCCCGACCAGCCCGGCGATGTGCCGCTCACCTCGGCCGATGTCAGCAAGGCCAACCGCCTGCTCAACTTCAAGCCCACCACCACCATCGCCCAGGGCGTGCCGAGGTATGTGGAATGGTTCCGCGACATGCGTTCGCGCGGTCTCACTGTCTGCTGAGCGAAAAAAAGGGCGGGCTGGGGCCGTTAAGCGTCCCATGATCCGCTTCCTTTCCCTGGCCCTGGCCCTCGTCTTCCTTTCCTCCTGCTCCCTGTCCTTCAACCGCGAATGGCGCGCGGCCCGGAAGGACGGAACCAAGGCCGGCGTCGAAGGCGCCTGGCAGGGGACCTGGAAGAGCGACGTCAACGGCCACCATGGCAGCCTGCGCTGCGTCGTCGGCCCGGTGAAGAACAAGGAGGGCGACCACTCCTTCCACTACCATGCCACCTGGGCCCGCATCTTCAGCGGCGCCTACCGCGCTGATCATCGGGTCACCGCACGGAAGGATTCAGCCACCTTCACCGGCCAGCACGACATGCCGGACTGGGCGGGCGGCCGTTACACCTACTGCGGCACCGTGAAGGGTGATTCCTTCAGCGCCTGCTACCAGTGCGCGAAGGACAAGGGCACCTTCGAAATGAAGCGCGTGAAGTGATCAGCCTGCCGCAGGCAGGGCCTGGCTGACCGAGGATTCCGGCGGCCGCGCCTTCAGCGCCTTTTTCTCCGCGCGGCCAAAGGTCAGCGCCACCAGGCTCAGCGTCACCACCGAGCTCAGCGGCATGAGGATGGCGGCGGCCAGCGGGCTCAGATGCCCCATCAGGCCGGCGATCACCGTCGCCAGGTTGTAGGTCACCGAAAAGGCGAAGACACGGCGCGTTGCGCGGCGGTGGATGCAGGCCACCTGGATCAATCCGCTGACAAAGCGCAGGCTGTGGCCCAGGAAGAAGAAGTCCGCCTTCTGCTCCAGGAAACTCCTTCCCGTGACCGGACTGCCGGCGCAGAGCGCCGCGTCAAAGGCCAGGCTGTCGTTCGCCCCGTCTCCGATGTAAAGCGTGTCGTCATGGTCGTGCTCACGCACCCATCCCGCCTTTTGCTCGGGCGTCATCGCCCCTTTCCAGTGCTGGCAGTCGAGCCCGAGCTGCGCGGCGATGCCGGCCACCTTGATCTCGCGGTCACCGCTCAGCACATGCACAGCCACGCCCTGCTCCCGCAGAGCGTTGACTTCATCCACGGACTCGGCGCGGAGCTGGTCATGGAAACGGAAGCCGGCCAGTGTCACACCATCGCGGCAGAGCAGTGCATCCGCACCTTCACCGCGCCCGAGCGACCATTTCACGCCGGCTTCATCCTCAAGCTCCAGGCCCTGCCCGATGATCTCATGCACCTCCCGGCCGGTCATCACAGCACCGGGCCCCACGGCGTCAAACAGGCTGCGGCTCACCGGATGCAGGTTGCCGGTGACCAGCGTGCGCAGGGCTTTCAAGGCCGTCGGATCCAGGCTTTTCAGAACCTCCACGTTGTCCAGCACCGGGTTCTCCAGCGTCAGCGTGCCGGTCTTGTCAAAGACCGCGCGGCGCACACGTAACAAACGTTTCCACAAGGCCAGCGTGCGAACGAAGACACCGAGCTTCTCGGCCCGTGAGGCCGCCAGCTCCTCCGCCAGCGGCACCGCCACCCCGAGGGCGCAGGGGCAGGAGACGACGAAGATGGAGATCATCACCTGCAGGGCCTCGGCAAGGCTTGATCCATGCGCCAGCCACCACACGGCTCCGCCGAAGCCGACCACCACCACGATCGCCAGGTACCAGCGCAGCAGCCGCTCCAGGCCCCGGTCACGGAACTCACCGGGCCTGCGGGCCTCCAGCAGCTTGCGCAGAGTGCTGTCCTGCCAGCTTTCCAGCGCCTCGGCCTCCAGGGACTTCAGGCCGATGTTGAGGGCTCCCGAGGGGAGCATCTGTCCTTCTTCACGACGCTGGGATTCACTTTCCCCATTGATCCATTCCAGGCTCACCGAGGCGCCGGGGCTGAGCAGCCTGCAGGCGACCGGGATCGACTGGGCCGGCTTGATGATGAAGCGGGTGCCCGGTTTCAAAACGCTCAAGGCCTGAGGCCTTTCCGCATCCACCACGGTCACGGTTTCAGGGATGGACGTGTCGCGCATCAGCTTGCGCCGGTTGCGCTCGACCGCCGCCTGCTGGGCCCAGCGGCCGACCAGCATCAGGAAAATGAAGATGGCGACGAAGTCGAAGTACTTCAGCCCCTGCACCCCGGCCACCCAGCCGCCGATGGAACCGGCATAGGCGGCGATGATGCCCAGCGCGATGGGCGTGTCGATGTGCAGCGCACCCGCGCTCAGGCTGCGCCAGGACTTCTCGATGAAATAACTGCCACCGACCAGCATCGCCAGCGTGGCGGACACGGCGGCGATCATGTCAAACCAGCCCGCGAAGGCGAATTCCGGCGGCATGCCGAAGTAGGCGGGCAGGCTGAAGGCCATGGCGTTCATCGCAAATGCCCCGCAGACCCCCATGCGCCGCTCCAGGCCCGAGGCCTGCTTCTTTTCACCGCCTTCATGCGGCGGACCGACGAGATAACCAAAAGCCTGCAGATCACGGGCAAAGGCGACCAGGTCAAAGGAGGCCGGATCGTAGTTCACCACCATCTCGCCATGAACCACGTCCACGTTCACCCGCAGGCCGCCGGGATGCCGGGAGAAAACCTTTTCAATCAGCCACACGCAGCCCACGCAGGAGATGCCCTGAAGCGCCAGCCGAAGCTCTCCCGGAGGCTGGCTGAACTGGCCGAGCTGGGAAAGCCACTCATAATCGCGCTCACGCAGGCTCTGCGGCGAAACCGGCGGCAGGGACAGCCCGCCCTTGAGGTCATAGAAGTGATCCAGCCCCTGCTGGTGCAGCAGGTCGTACACATAAACGCAACCCGCACAGCAGAAGCCGTCTTGACGATTGGCAGGGATGGGCGAGCCGCAGTGCTTGCAGGAGGAGTTGGACATCGGTGGGGATCATCCGGGCAGGCAGGGTGACCTGCTTGCCCGTGCTTGTGCGAAATACGCCGGTATTTGCACAGTTTACCCCCGGGGATGGGGTGATGTCACGCCGCCTGTTCCATCGCCTCCATCTCGGCTTCCAGACGCTTGCGCTCACGCAGGCGGACGTTGGAGTCGAGGATGCGCTTGCGCAGGCGGATGCTCTTCGGAGTGGCCTCCACCAGTTCATCGGGGGCGATGTACTCAATGGCGCGCTCCAGGCCGAACTTGATCGGCGGGGTGAGCTGGATCCCCTTGTCGCTGCCGGCCGCACGGAAGTTGGTGAGCTGCTTGCTGCGGCAGGGGTTGACCGGCAGGTCGTCCGTACGCGGGTTCTCACCGACGATCATGCCTTCATAAACCTGGTCGCCGGCGGTGATGAAGAGCTTGCCGCGCTCCTGGATGGTGTCGAGGGCGTAGCCGGTGGCCTCGCCGGACTCGGAGGAGACCAGGGTGCCGGTGTTGCGGGTCTGCATGTGACCGGCATGAGGGGCGTACTCGCGGAAGAGATGGCTGTGAATGCCGTGACCGCTCGTCAGGTTCATCAGCTCGAACTCAAAGCCGATCAGGCCGCGGGTCGGGATGTAGGCCTGCAGGCTGGTGCGGCCGCCATGGGCGTTCATGTCCTCGATGCGGCCCTTGCGCTCGCTGATCGTTTTCATGACGCCGCCAAGATAGTCGTCCGGAACGTCGACATAGAGGGTTTCAAAGGGCTCCATCAGCACATCCCCCTCCTTGCGGGTGATCACCATCGGGCGGGAGACCAGCACCTCGAAGCCCTCACGACGCATCTGCTCAACGAGGATGGCGATCTGCATGGCGCCACGGGCGCTCACGTCAAAGACACCGGCCAGGTCCGTGTCGGACACGGAGATGGTGACGTTCATTTTCTGCTCACGGTCCAGACGGTCGCGGATCTTGCGGGAGGTGACGTGGTCGCCCTCGCGGCCGGCCAGAGGTCCGTCATTGACGGCGAACTGCATCACGATGGTCGGCGGGTCGATGGCCACAAACGGCAGGGCCGGGGCGTCCGCGCTGCCGGCGACAGTCTGGCCGATGTCCACGTCTTCAAAGCCGGAGATGCCGACGATGTCACCGGCGCCGCCTTCCACGGAGTCGCTGGTCGTCAGCGTGGTGTACTGGAACACCTTGGTCACCTTGATCGCCTTCGGTTTCTCATCCGGATTCTTGCCGAGCAGGAAGACGCGGTCACCCAGCTTCACGGTTCCGCGGGTGACCTTGCCGATGGCCACGCGACCGACGAAATTGTCCCAGTCGATGTTGGAGACGAGCATCTCGAAGCTGCCTTCAAGCTCCGCCTTCGGGGCCGGGATGTGCCTGACGATCTGCTCAAGGAGGAAGGTCATGTCCTTCTGCTCGCCCTCGGGGCTGTCGCTGACCCAGCCGGCGCGGGCGCTGCCATAGACGAAGGGGGCGTTGAACTGGTCCTCGGTGGCGTCGAGCTCCATGAGAAGCTCGAGCACCTTGTCATGAACCTCCGCCGGCTTGATGTGCGGACGGTCCATCTTGTTGATGAGCACGATGGGCTTGATGCCCTGCTGCATGGCCTTCTTGAGCACGAAACGGGTCTGCGCCTGGGGGCCTTCATAGGCGTCCACGACCAGCATCACGCCGTCCACCATCTTCATCACGCGCTCCACCTCGCCGCCGAAATCGGCGTGACCGGGGGTGTCCACGATGTTGATGATGTGGTCGTTCCAGTGGACCGAGGTGTTCTTGGCCTTGATGGTGATGCCCTTCTCACGCTCCAGGTCCATGCTGTCCATGGCGCGCTCGGCGATGGCCTGGTTTTCGCGGAAATTGCCGCTGGCGCGCAGCAGGCTGTCCACGAGGGTGGTCTTGCCATGGTCAACGTGCGCGATGATGGCGATGTTCCGGATCTTGGAGGGAGGCGTCATGAGGGTCTGTCTGGGGGAGGGGGGGCGGAGGCTAGCAGGTTTGGCCTTTTTGGCAAACGAGGGTTTTGACACCTCCAGGCTCCCTGCGGGTGGGGCGGACCGGCCGCGCCGGCAAAAACCGGGGAAGCTGGCATTGCCAAAGCCCCGGGCAGGCCGCATCCGTGCCACCATGACCATCGAAGCCCTCACCCAGCGCATCGGCGCCTTCCGCGATGCGCGGGACTGGCGGCAGTTTCACAATCCCAAGGACATGGCCGTCGCCATCGCGGCGGAGGCTGGAGAACTCCTGCAGCACTTCGTCTGGAAGCAGCCCGACCAGATCCCGCAGGTCGTGCGGGACAAACGTGCTGAGATCACGGATGAGATCGCCGATGTCGCCATCCTGCTCTTTGAGCTTGCGGACAACCTCGGCATCTCCCTCGCCCAGGCCATGCTGGCCAAGCTCGATCGCAACGAAATCCGCTACCCCGCCGACAAGGCGCGCGGCAACAACCTGAAGTACCATGAACTCGGAGACTGAACCCACGCCTCCCGGGTCCGCCGCTCCCGTCGTCCACAAGCGCCGCCCACGCTACAGCGGCAAAAATCCGCGCCGCTTTCAGGACAAATACAAGGAGCTGAACGCCGACCGCTACCCGGATGAAGTCGCCAAGGTGCTCGCCTCCGGCAAAACGCCCGCAGGGCAGCATGTGCCCATCATGGTGGCCGAGGTGCTCGCCTGCCTGAAGCCGCTGCCCGGCCAGCGTGCGGTCGATTGCACCCTTGGTTATGGCGGCCACAGCCGCGCCCTCTGGCAGGCTGTGCAGCCTGGCGGCCACCTTCTCAGCCTGGATGCCGACCCCCTCGAGATCTTGCGCACCGAGGCTCGCCTGCGCGCCGCAGGCATGACGGAGCAGAGCTTCACCACGCGCCGCACCAACTTTGCCGGCCTCACCCGCGCCCTTGCCGACCAGGGCTGGCATGACGGGGCTGACATGATCTTTGCCGACCTCGGCCTCTCTTCCATGCAGATCGACAACCCGGCGCGCGGCTTCACGTTCAAGCAGGACGGTCCGCTGGACATGCGCATGAACCCCCAGCGCGGCCAGTCCGCCGCCCAGTTCCTCGCCGGCATCGCCAAAGACCAGCTGGCCGATCTTCTTTATGAAAATGGGGATGAACTGCACGCCGCCCAGATCGCCCAGCGCATCTGGCAGCAGCAGCGCCAGAATCCGCTGCGCACCACCCGCGCGCTCGCCCGGTGTGTGAGGGAAGCCCTGCCTGACCGCATGAAGCCTGAGGAGGCCGAAACCTGCGTCCGCCGCGTCTTCCAGGCCATCCGCATCGCCGTCAACGAAGAGTTCGGCGCCCTCGAAACCCTCCTCCGCGCGCTCCCCGGCGCCCTCAAGCCCGGCGGACGGGCCGCTTTCCTCACCTTCCATTCCGGCGAGGACCGACGGGTGAAGAAGGCCTTCCAGGAAGGCGAGCGCTCCGGTCTTTACAGCCAAATCTCCGCCGACGTCCTGCGCCCCGGCCACGAAGAGCAGCGCGCCAACCCCCGCTCAAGCCCCGCGAAGCTCAGGTGGGCGGTGAAGGCGGGTTAGGCACCCCTTGCGTTGCGTAAAAAACGACGCAAGCAGGACACCTCAATGACTATCAACTGCACCTGTCGGCAGGCATGCAGAGCAACGCCTCCCCCTCCTCGGCGTCATGTCCATGTGTCTCGACCTGCTTTCGATTGGCCGCAAAGCGATACATCTCAGATGCCTCCGAGCCGTAGGCTCGGGAGAAATAAGCCTGGGGTAAAACGAGCAAAGCGAGTGAGAACCCCAGGACCAGGCCCCACACCCACGCCCCCCTTCACCGCGTCCTGGAAGGACGCGAGAAGCCATCGCCAACCCTGTGCAATCAGAATGCCCCAACAGAACCTTCTCACGTCCTCCCGGGCACACCCCAGGTCCGGTGATGGTTAGGCCGTCTCGATGAATGCAGCCTCAGCGCCCAAAATGCCGCGCTGCAAACTTCAGGTACTGCTCCCAGTCGTAGTCGGTGACGTCGTGCTTGCCGGTGCGGACGTGGTAGCCCACGACATCCCCGACGGGATGGTCGATCCCGGGCTGCTCCTTCACGCCCAGGCCTTTTTTGCCGAACAAATCATACACCGGCTGGGCGTTCAGGCCGGAGAGGAACTCGCCCTTCGGGTCCGCCCATTCGTCCTCGACGGCGCTGGCGATGTAGATCGGCCGCGGCGCCGCCAGGGCGATCAGCATGTGCTTGTCGATCGGGCAGGCGGCCTCGTTGTTGGCATAGCCGGAGTAGGTCCGGGTGAACCAGTGCGGGAAAGCCTTGGTGATCACGGCCGTGGTTTCGCCGAAGTTCCGCCGCATGATCGCCGCCCCGCCTTCCCCGGAATTGTTGGAGATGACGACACCAAACCGGGCGTCCTGGGCGCCGGCCCAGAGGGAGGTCTTGCCCAGCCTGGAATGCCCGATCACCGCCAGGTGCTTCGCATCGATGTCGGCGTCAGTCTCCAGATAGTCCGCAATCCGGCTCAAGCCCCAGGCCCAGGCGCCAATCGCCCCCCACTGCCCCTCCTTCCAATCCGTCGCCGCCCCCAGGGGGCTGAGGGCCGCCCGCAGACCCTCCTTCCAGCCGTCCGCATGATCCGGCTCGATGTCGCCATAATAACAGGTCGCCACCGCAAAACCCTGGCCGAGGATCATCTCCAGCGGCCAGCGGCTGCTCTCATTGCCACGGCTGGCCTCGGTCGCCCGGTTGTCCACGATGTGCTTGTCCTTGCTTGGCCGCATCCAGCGGGTGGAAAGCGGCACGTCCGCCTCCGTGCTCACCGCATGATTGCCGCCGAAGCTGGGACCGACAAAGCATGGCGCAGGAGCGCTGCGGCCGTTGGGCGTGTAGAGCATCACCTCCATGCCCTGCCAGGAAGGATGCTCCGGGAGGGAGACATGAATGAACTTGCGCGTGGCCCGTCCGCCCAGGGCGTCCTTCTTCACCTGCGTCACCTTGAACTCAACCCGGCCCCAGGAGCTCGGAGCCGGAGTGCGTCCGTACACATGCTGCTCAAACAGCGCCAGCACCTCGGGACGGCGCGTCTTCACCCACTCGTCCGCCGAGGTGACGACCCTGCCGTCGGCGCCCTTCAGAAGGGCCGGCAGCGTGTAGGGCACGATCTTTGACTCGTCATAATTCGCGGTCTTCTGCTGGGCTTCGGCGAAGTCTTCGCCAACAAGAAGTGTGGTAAGCATGAGGGTGGCTGGAAGGTGGCGGACCATGGGCCGAGAGCTACGCGGGCGGCGGGCGGCTTCAATCGCCTTCGCGTCAAACTTCCTCAACTCCCGGGTTGCCGCGCCAGCACCGCCGCCGCTAGACTGGCCCTTCGCAGCCATGAAAAAAATCCCCCTTTCCTCACGCCGTCAGTTTCTTGCCTCCGGGGCCGCGGCCTTCGGCTTCCCGATGATCGTGCCACGCTCGGTTTTCGGCGCCCCGGGCCGCCCGGCCCCCTCCGAACGCATCACCGTCGGCTGCATCGGCTGGGGCACCATCGCCGGTGACTGGACGCCCTCGTTCCTCAACAACGACAAGTGCCAGGTCATCTCCGTGGCCGACCCGATGAAGGAATACGGCCACTACGGCTACGATGGCAGGGAGACCGGAGGCCGTGAAGCAGGCCGCAAGATCATCGACGCGCATTATTCCAAGGCCGCCAGCAAGCCCTCGCGCGGCTGCACGTCCTACGCCGACTTCCGCGAGATGATCGACAAGGAGGATCTCGACGCCGTGCAGGTCTCCACCCCCGACCACTGGCATGCCTACCTGGCCATCTACGCCGCACGCAAGGGCAAGCACATCTACGGCCAGAAGCCCCTCGCCCTGAACATCGGTGAAGGCCGCCGCATGACCGACGAGGTCACGAAGGCCGGCGTCACCTGGCAGACCGGCAGCCAGCAGCGCAGCGACATCTACTTCCGCATGGCCTGCGAGCTGGTCCGCAACGAACGCCTCGGCAAGCTCAAGCGCGTACGCGTCGGGCTTCCCGGCGGCCATTCCAACTGGAACGGCATGGCCGACCAGACGGCGGTTGCCCCCGTGCCCGCCGATTTCGACTATGAAATGTGGCTCGGGCCCGCTGAGCAGATCGACTATCGCCCCGCCCTGCTGCCGCTGAACTGGCGTCACAACTTCGCCTTCTCCGGCGGCATGATCACGGACTTCGGCGCGCACCACATCGACATCGCCCAGTGGGGCATGGGCACCGAAAACACCGGCCCGGTGGAGCTGAAGAATATCTCCGGCACCCTCAACAAGGACGCCCTCTACAACACCGCCACCGCCTTCAACTTCGAGTGCATCTACGAAAACGGCGTCCTCATGCACGTCGCCAGTCCCGAGCACAAGCTCATGCCCGAGGTCGAGGCCGCCGTCCAGGCCGCCAACGCCAAGAAGCCCTTCGATCATGTCGGCATCCTGTTTGAAGGCGACGCCGGCAAGTGGATCTACGTCAACCGCGGCAAGATCATGGCCAGCGACCCCGCCATCCTGCGCGAGAAGATCGGGCCCAACGAACTGCACCTTTACGAAAGCAAGGATCACACCGACAACTTCCTGAGCTGCATCTACGACGGCAGGGCCACCGCCACGCCCATCGAGGTCAGCCACCGCAGCATCTCCATCGCCCACCTCGCCAACATCGCCCTGCGCACAGGCAGCAACTCCCTCAAATGGAGCCCGCAGACCGAAACGATCGAAGGCAACGAGGCCGCCTCGAAACTGTTGTCGAAGGAATGGCGCAAACCCTGGGTGCTGTGACTGGAACCTTCCTCATTCACCGACTGAAGGTGCCTGCCTGGCTGCTGGCATCCTTCAGCGCCTGCCTTCTGGTGCTGTCTGCAGCCGCGCAGACCATCCAGCTGGATTCACGTGACCTGCTGAAAAAAGCCTCAGGCCTGAACACGCAGCCGGCCGTGCCGTCAGCCCAGCCCGCAGCAGGTTCACCGCCCCCGCCGTCTCCTGCGGAGGCTCCACCCCAGACCACGCCCCCCCACGCCGTCTCCCAGCCTCCTGCCGCCCCCCTGGGCAAGGTGGCGCAGGGCTACCTCTATGTGGAGGCCTTTCAAACCCGCTTTGAGTTCCTCATCGACGCCCCGCGCCTTCTGCACTGGCTGAACCCATCCAACCAGTCGCCGGTCCTGCTCGATGAAACCGCCCAGCAGACCGCCATCAAGTCCGTGCGCAAGCAGGTTGAAGGATGGTGCCGTCTTGGCGTCGGCGGCATGAAGCTCGACGGCACCCTGACAGGCATCTCCGTCATCAAGGGCAGGCCGGGCGCCACCCTGCCGACGCAGCCCGGGGAGAAGCTGAGGGCGGACGAGGCCATGTTCGGCTTCATGTGGGAGTTCGCCACTCCGCCTGTGCCGGAGGAGATCATTGTCGAATGGCGCGGTTTCATCAGTGACATTCAGAAACTGCCCATCCAGGCCTTCTTCGGCTCAAGGTCCGAGGATATGGAGATGAACGCCTACCTCCCGAAGGTGTCCTGGAAAAGCCAGGGCCGCCTGCCCATGCCCGCTCCCCTGGCCGCCATCCCTGAAATCACCGTCGAACCGCCCACCGTCCTGCCCCTGGCCACGGTCATCTGGGTGATCATCGGCATCAGCTTCTTCACCTTCGTCAAAATGCGCGGTCGTGGTCTGCCTGGTGGCGCCCTGCCCTTCTTCCTCACCTGGCTGCTCGGAGCCGTGCTGACCTGGCCCATGGTGAACATTCAGATCGCCGGCGGCCCGCTGGTGCCGGTGATCCAGGACAAAAAGAAGGCCGAGGACATCCTGACCCCCTTGCTCCGCAATGTTTACCGCGCCTTCGACCGTCGCGGCGAGTCCGACATCTATGACGTGCTTGCCCGCAGCGTGGACGGCGAACTGCTGCGCAGGCTTTACCTGGAGACCATCGAAGCCCTCACGCTCGACGGCCGCGAAGGCGCCCGCGTCTCCATCAGCGAGTTCAGCGCCGATGTTCTCAGCGTCACCCCTGTCGAGAACGGAACGGGCTTCATCACCGAATGCCAGTGGACAGCCCTCGGCAACGTCGGCCACTGGGGGCACACGCACACCCGGGTCAACCGCTACAACGCCCGCGTCACCGTCTCACCCGTGGAAAACACCTGGAAAATCACGGCTATCGACGTCACCGAGGCCCGCAGAATTTGATCGTATCGTTCGTTAGCCTCATGGATGCCCCCACCCTCGGCGTATTGCGCGACACAGCCCTCCTTGCCTGGCTGGCCTTGCTGATTGGCGTCATCTCCTACCAGGTCATGCGCCTGCTCCAGCCCCGGTCCGTGACCTCGATCGGGCGCGTGCATGCGGGAGTCTACATCCCGGCGGATGCGGTCCTTGTCGCCGCCATCGCCATCCTCCTCCTCGGCGGCCTGCAGGGCGTCGCCGCGACAACGGCGGATTCCCCCAAGGCGCCGACCGAACTCACGCTGGCCGGCACGCTGGCCGGAATCGTGGTCCAGCTCGGCATCTGCGTCGGACTGCTGGTCTATCTCCGGTTCTTTCGCAGCCTCAGCCCTGCGGATCTTTTCGGCCTGCGCCGCATCGGCCCGCTCAAGGCCCTGGGCCTTGGCATGCTGATGTTCATTCCCATGATGGTGCTGGTCAACGGCAGCGCCTACGGCATGCAGGAGTGGATGAAGGGATTCTGGCCTGACCTCGGCGGCCAGGATGTGGCGGAGGCCTTCCGCTCCTCCAAGGACAACCTGGCCAAGATGATGCTCGCCATTTCGGCGGCGGTCATCGCCCCGCTGGTGGAGGAGATCATCTTCCGGGGATTCATCTACGGCGTGCTCAAACGCTACACCGACGGCATCTACGCCGCGCTCTGCTCGTCCCTGCTCTTCGCCCTGGTACACCTCCATGTCGGCACCCTCTTCCCCCTGGCGCTGCTGGCCCTGATGTTCTGCGCCATGTACGAACTCACCGGCAGCCTGATCCTCCCCATGGTCATGCACGGCCTGTTCAACGCCTCCAGCCTCATCGTGATGGCGCTCTTCCCGGAACTCCAGCCATGAAGACCCTGGCCGACATCGGCGAGGACGCCCTGGTGCGCCGGATCACCAACCGGCTTCATTCAGACGAATCCGTCCTGCTCGGCCCCGGCGATGACTGCGCCGTGGTCCGGGGACCGGCCCGTGGAGAGGACCTGGTGCTCAAGACCGACACCATCGTCGAAGGCGTGCATTTCACATCCGACACACCGGCCAGGCTGGTCGGACGCAAGGCGGTCGCCCGAGTCATCAGCGACTTCGCCGCCATGGCCGCCCTCCCCCGCCATGCCCTGGTCACTCTCATCGCCCCAGCCTCCACCCCGGTGAAACGCGTCCTGGACCTCTACCAGGGTCTGGAGAAAACCGCACGCGAACACGGCATCAGCATCGTCGGGGGTGAAACCTCGCGCGGCAGCCAGCTGATCATCACGGTCAGCCTGTCCGGCAGCCTCCCGCGCCAATGCCGGCTGATCCGTGCAGGAGCCTCCGCCGGTGACTTGATCGCCGTCACCGGCCGACTTGGCGGCTCCATCCGGGGCAGGCACCTCAAGTTTCAGCCCCGGCTCAAGGAGGCTCACTGGCTGGCCCAAAAGGCCCGCATCACCGCCATGATGGACATCAGCGACGGCCTTGCCAAAGACCTGCCCCGTCTCGCCGATGCCAGCGGCCTCGGCTTCGAACTCCAGCCCGCCACCCTGCCCTGCGGCCCAGGATGCACCCTCACCCAGGCCCTGAATGACGGTGAGGATTACGAACTGCTCCTCACCCTGCCCGCCCGAGGCGCCGAAAAAACCGTCTCCACCTTCAACCGCACTTTTCCCAAAGTGCGCATGACCCTCATCGGCCGCATGCTGGCCGATGCAGATCAACGAAACATCGACCTGCATGGCGGCTGGGATCACTTTCTGAAATGAGCACCCGCCTTGCCACTGCCGATGACACGAGGCTATGGGGCATCACCCTGGCCGAAAGCCTTCAGGCGGGCGACGTCGTCGCTCTCTGCGGCCAGCTCGGCGCCGGAAAAACCCAGGCCACCAAGGGCATCGTCGTTGGCCTCGGCTCCCAGGCCGATGTCACCAGCCCCACCTTCACGCTGGTCCATGAATACACCGACGGTCGCCTGCCGGTGTTTCACTTCGACTTCTACCGCATGGAGCAGTCCGGCGAAGTACTGACTCTGGGCTGGGACGAAATCCTCGATGAACCCGGCGTTGTCATCGTCGAATGGGCGGATCTTTTTCCGGAGCTGCTGCCGCCGCACACGCGCTGGTTTCAGTTCACCCTGCAACCGGACGGATCCCGTGAAGTCATCGAACGGGAAGGTCGCTGAAGCCTGCAACCTTCCAGGGCTCCCTCACGTTGATGAAGAGCCGCCTGCCTGGCATCGTTTGTGTTCTCACACGGCCCATGAAAAACGCCCTTCTGCTCCCCGCACTTGCCGCATTGGCGGTCGCAACTTGGGCGTCCACAGGACCGTCGGACATGCAGGGTTCACCCACGAACTTCGGCATCCAGGACGGCAGCGTGCCCGTGGACCCGCGTGAGGCCGGCAGGGGCCAGTTCACGGACTTCCCCACCTGGCCGGTCTCCAAGGAGCTGCCCAACGACCTGTTCGTGTTTGCCCGTCTGCGCTTCAACTCGGAGGGCGGCCGCTGGGGGCGCCACCGAGGCCCCGGCAAATGGGCGACGGACTACCCGGACGCCGACCTGAACTTCTCCTACCGCCTTCAGCAGCTCACCTCCCTCCAGGTGAGCCCAAAGGGCGCCATTGTGGACATCGTGCCCGAGCAGCTGCGCCACCACCCGTTCATCTACATGATCGAGCCCGGCAACATCACACTCACCGACGAAGAGGCGAAGGTGCTTCGTGACTACATGCTCAACGGCGGGTTCATCATGGTGGACGACTTCTGGGGCGAGGAGGAGTGGGAGGTCTTCCACAGCGCCCTGAAGCAGATCTTTCCTGACCGCGAACCCGTGGAGCTGCCGGTCGAGCATGAAATCTTCCACATGGTCTTCCCTCTCAAGGTCAAGCCGCAGATCCCCAGCGTCGGTCACGCCATGGCCGGACGTGAGCAGGGCATCACCTTCGAACGCTGGGACGCCCAGACCCCCCACTACCGCGCGGTTTATGACGACAAAAAGCGCATCGTCATGATCATCTGCCACAACACCGACCTCGGGGACGGCTGGGAGGAGGAGGGCACAGACCCATGGTACTTCCGCGAGTTCTCGGAAAAGTACGCCTACCCTCTCGGCATCAACATCCTCTTCTACGCCCTGACCCACTGAGGGCCGGACGATCATCCAAGCGCCGCAGTCGCCTCGCGCCCGTCCAGGACCCGCTTCGTCGGCTCCTTGATCTCATGGACGATGCCGACCAGCTTCAGCAGCTTGAGCACATAATAGGTTGGATCAACCTCCCACCAGAAGAAGCCCTGGCGGGCGCAGTGCGGATAGTAGTGGTGGTTGTTGTGCCAGCCCTCGCCCAGCGTCAGAATGGCCAGGATGAAGGAATTCTTGCTCGACTCTCCCGTCTCATAGCGACGGCGGCCGAGCAGGTGGCAGAAGGAGTTGATGGCAAAGGTCGTGTGATAGAGGATCACCGTGCTCACGCAGAAGCCCCAGAGCAGGCCGGGCACGCCGGCGATCAGATAGCAGGTCAGGGCGAGCAGCGCCGGCGGAATATAGTGATACTTGTCGATGAAGACCAGTTCCGGATATTTCGTCAGGTCCTTCACACGCTTCGCGTCGTAGTCGCTGTAGTCCGGAGCCAGGATCCAGCCCAGATGAGCCCAGTAAAAACCGTGCTGCTTGACTGAATGAATGTCATCCGGCTGGTCGGAATGCTGATGGTGATGGCGGTGATGCGCCGCCCACCAAAGCGCCCCCTTCTGCGCCGCCATGCCACCCAGCCAGGCGAGCACAAACTGGAACCAGCGGGAGGTCTTGAAGGAACGGTGTGAAAAGTAACGGTGATATCCCCCGGTGATGCCAAACTTGCGGATCAAAAACAGCAATCCGCAGAGGATGAGGCTGGTGGCGTCAGGTTTGACCATGAACACCGCAAGGATCGCGGCGACGTGAATGGTAAAAAAGAGCAGGGCTCCGGGACTGGTGTAGGAGGCGGCGACGGTCTTGGGCACGAGAAGCTACGGCAAAAGGTTGGGGCAGGCGCTTATAGCGGGTCGCGAGCAGGAATCAACCTCTTGATGCATTCATACCCTGCCAGAATTGTCACAGTTAGCGCCTTCGTGGCGGTCATGGGGCCAAAGCTTGATTTGGAACGCTGTTGCTATTCTTAAGAAATAGAACATACTACCTAAAGCCAATGAAATCCCTTTTTTACACGCTGCTGATCCTTGGAGGAATCTTCCTCGCTTATGACTACTACCTTGCCCGCCCCTGGGAACGAATGGTCTTCGAAAAAGGTCCTCGACCTGCGACAACACCTAAACTCGGACTTCCCACTCACCGCATCGAGGACGATGGCCCCCAGGCACCTCCTGTGAGCTCTTCCAGCAACCAGACAAAGGACACCGCCAAAAAAGACGAGTGGCAGCCGACCATTCCCAAAATTCCAACCAATGAGTTCACCCCCCCGACCCTGCCAAGCGCGGAGCAGGTGACCAAAAATTGGACCTACATCCCACCCCAGGCGTTTCCAAGGTCTGTGATCCTCAAAAAAGATGTCGAAGTGAAGATGAGCGTCGGTGGCTCGACGCTTCGCGCCGGGGCCACCGCCCAGGCCCTCTCCGCCGACAATGGCAGGCTCACCATCGCTCCCACAGCCACCTCACCCGCCCGGGGTGTCATCGCCGTCACCGACACGGACTTCCCCGACCAGATCCAGGTCAGTTATGCCAAATGGAAGGAAACACGCATCGCCCAGGCTCGGCAGGCCTGGATCAATGCCAAGACTCGCATCACGACGCCAGGCAAGGATAACAGCACACTTTCCAACGGCCAGGGAGTGAGCTTTGGCGCCGATGGCAAGCCGGTCCAAAACGCGGACGGCAGTTACAACCTCCTGCTCGCTGTCATTTCCAGCGGCCGTGTCACGGACGTGGATCCTCAGAAAATCAGGCACTGGAGCACCCCCCGCAGCGAGACGCAGGATGGCAGGCCGACCTGGGTCATTGACGTCACTTATGCCACCAACACCTTGTTCGGTCCCATGGACGTCAGCAGCCATGCCTACATCCGGGATAACCAGCTTTTGAAGTGGACCTACGATTCCGGTGAACCGGTCCCCTGAGTTCAGGTAAGACGTGGCTTCACAGACCCAGAAGACGCAGCATGCGCGCCCTGGGAATCGCCCCGACCTCACGGGCGGTCTCCCGCCCGTTCCTGAACGCGATGAAGGTCGGAATGTTCCTGACACCATGATCACGCGCTGCCGCGGTGTCATTATCCACGTTCACCCGCAGCACCATCGCCCTTCCCCTCAGCTCCTCAGCCAGCGACTCCACCAAAGGTTCCACCACACGACAGGGGCCGCACCATTGGGCGTAAAACTCCACCAGCACCGGCAGCGTCGTGCTCCTGAGCCCGGCAAGAGCTCCCGAAGCCACGCCGCGCGATGCTTTGGCGGGGCGGGTCATGTCAAAAACGATCCAACCCAACCAGACCATGAAAAGGCAGATCATCCAAAGGCCAAGCTTGCCCAGGTTCATGCCAACACTTCTTCCTAAACCCAGCCCAAACCAACCATTATTTCAATAAATTTCATATAAAATCCCTAAAGTCTCACTCCTCTTGACCTTCCGGCTCATTCATGAGTGATCGCCTCATCTAGGTTCAGGATCATCGTCGCCACCAGGCAGGCGGCGGCGAGACGGGGCTGCTCCGCCAAATCATCTGAGACTCCGCCGAGATAGGCCGCCGCATCCTTGGGATGATCCAGATAGTAACTGGAGGCTTTATGCATCTCCCGAAGGAGCACACGAAGCTCGGCCTCAGCTGGCCTCCTTCCAAGGACCTGCTGATGCAGCCATGACAGTGCCTCGTTGTCCGGCATGGCCTTCACCTGCCCCGCCAATGCAAGGGCTGCAGAGAAAATGGTGCGATCATTCAGCAGGGTCAGCGCCTGCAGAGGCGTGTTCGTGCGTGTCATGCCAACCTCGCAAACACGGCGCTGAGCACTGTCGAAAAGGAAGGTCGGCGCGATGCTGCGCCGCCAGAAGGCATACAGCGTTCTCCGATACTGGGCCGCCCCTTCGCTGGGCTCATAGGTGAACCTCCCCATGAAGATCTCCTCCCAGACGCCCTCAGGTTGGAAAGGCCTCACCGGCGGCCCTCCCAACGCGGGGTTGAGCAATCCGGAGACAGTCAGAGCTGCGTCGCGCAGCATCCAGCTGGGCAGGCGGAAACGCGCACCGCGTGCCAGAAGGCGGTTGTCAGGATCACGGGCCAGCAGCACGGCGGGCACGCTGCTGGCCTGTCGATAGGTCTCGCTGCTGACAATCCTTCTGATCAGATGCTTGATGTCCCAGCCGTGCTCCATGAAATCCACGGCCAGCCAGTCCAGCAGCTCGGGATGCGTGGGCCGCTGCCCCTGCAGGCCGAAATCATCCGGCGTGCGCACCAGCCCCGCCCCGAACAACATCTGCCAGACATGGTTCACAAACACCCGGGCGGTCAAAGGGTTGTCCCTGGAGGTGATCCATTTCGCCAGGCCGATGCGGTCACGGGCCGCTCCGGCGGGCCAGGGAGCGACGGCCTCCGGCACGCCTTGCATCACCTTGTCCCCCTTCTTGTCCCAGACTCCACGCACCAGCACATGAGTCTCCCTCGGCACTTTTCGTTCAGCCAGCACCATGACGTTGAGCTTGCCTGCGGCGGACCTGGCCTCCGCCAGCTGCGCTTCGGCACGCTGCAGCGACGCCCTAACCTTCTGATAAGGCTCATGATCCTCGATGAATTGTTCAAACAACCGCACGCGCAGCGCGGCATCCAGCTTTCCTGCACGCGCCAGCACCTCCAGCGGCGCAGTGTCCAGGCTGCGCACGGCCGGACCACGCTGATCCGTGGCCGACAGCCTGAAGCGGGCGATGTTGGCATCTCCGTTGGTGGAGCGATGACGCATTTCGAAAATGAGCTCCTCATCCTTCTCCATCACCAACGGCTCCTTCAGTTCATACACCGCCGCATGCGGCTTGTTCTTCGGCGCTCCCCGTGTCGTCCAGCCATTGCGTGGATCATCATCCAAGGTGCCCTTCACCGAACCGTATTCACGCACTGCCTGCTTCCCCCCCTCAAAATCCGCCACCGCCCCCGCCATGGCAATCTCACGGATCTGCGAGCTGCCCATGCGCCGGATCTGCACCTTGATGTCCGTCAGGATGAACTCCCCCGTCTTGCCTCGCGAGAGCACACCGCCCTGAGGCAGCACCTCCAGTTTCAGCCCGGTCAGGCGCGGCAGACGCACCGAAGTGATGAGCCGGTAGTCATCCTGTCTCGGGTTCGGCCCCTCTGCTGCAACACTGCCATCCTCCTTCTGAACAAGCCGGGTGCCCTCCTGCGACTCGACTTCACCAAGCAGCACATGCCAGGCCTTGAAAGCCGGCACCGCCTCCGCCTGCCTCGCCTTCAACCAATCCTCAAACGGCTTTTCAGCCACCTTCCTCGCCTCCGCCTCCAGCGGTTTGCGCAGATCCACCAGCGCCCGGGCCTCCTTCACCGCCCGTTCAGCCCGGGGCGACTGATAGCTCAGGTAAGGCCTGGCCGCGGTGCCCGCCGCGCCATCCTCGTCAATGCTGTTGAAGAAGGCGTTCATCGCATAGTAGTCCGCCTGGGAAATGGGATCGAACTTGTGCGAATGACATTGGGTGCAGCCGAGCGTCAGCCCCAGCCAGGCCGACCCAATCGTGTTGACGCGGTCGATCACGTAATCGATGCGCGACTCCTCCTTGTCACGCCCGCCTTCGCCGTTGGTCATGTGGTTGCGGTGGAAGCAGGTCGCCAGCCTCTGCTCCGCCGTGGCCCCCGGCATCAGGTCGCCGGCGAACTGCTCCAGCGTGAACTGATCGAACGGCTTGTTGGCATTGAACGCGTCCACCACCCAGTCACGCCAGGGCCAGTTCGTCCGCGTGGCGTCGGATTGAAAACCGTCGGTGTCGGAATAACGCGCCACGTCCAGCCACCACATCGCCATCCTCTCTCCGAAATGCGGGGATGCCAGCAGCGCGTCGATCCGGCTGTTCCAGTCGCCCTGCATCATTCCTGCGGGAGGCAGGCCGGTGAGGTCGAAGCTCAGCCGCCTTTGCAATGTGTGTTCTGGCGCGGCAGGGGACATTTTCAGCCCCTCCTGCGCCAGACGCCGCTTGACGAAATGATCCACCGGATGCCCCTGGACGGCCGCCTTCACCGGCTTCTCCAGCGACCAATGCCTGCCCCAGGCCGCGCCTTCGCTCACCCAGCGCTTCAGCAGCGCCACCTGCTCATCCTTCAAGGGCGGCTTGTGCGACTTCGGCGGCGGCATGATCTCCTCTTCATCCCGGGTGACCAGCCGGGCGATGAAGTCGCTCGCGTCCGGATGGCCCGGCTTGATCACGGCCAGCGCTCCCTCACGGGTGTCCAGACGCAGATCCGCCTTCCGATGCCCTTCATCCTGGCCATGACAGCTCAGGCAGTTGTCCGACAGGATGGGCAGGACTTCACGGCTGAAGCTCACAGGCTCGGCCTGGGCGGCTGAGATGAGAAGACCGGCAAGGAAGACTTTGGAGAACATGAGGGCCAATGTCCTGAAAAAACGCTCCACGCCACAACGCATGGCTGCTGCGGTTTTGCACTATCCTGAGGGCCTTCCGTCACCAAAGCACCTAAACTCGCCCTCCCCGCATGGGGCATGATGCTGGCCTCCCCCGTAATGCTGCCCTCCGTCCAACCGTACTCTGATTGCCCCTTCCCATCATGCGCCCGCCCAACATTCTATCCCTTCTCGCCCTGTGCTCGCTCGGCACCCTGGCCGCCGTCGAACCAGTGACGAAAAAGATCGACCTGCTCGAGGTCATCAAATCCGGCAACGTCGAATACCACGTCAACCCCAAGGCCGACTTTCACGACGCCCCCAAGGACATCTGGACCTTCGCCAAGGACGGCACCTTCAACATCTCCGGCCGCGGCTACGGCTACGTCGCCACCAGGGAGGACTACCGCGACTACCATCTCGTCATCGAGTTCAAATGGGGCACGAAAACCTGGGGCAAGCGTGAAAAGGCCGCCAAGGACAATGGCATCCTGCTCCACGCCTATGGCCCTCATGGCGCCTACTCCGACACCTGGATGGCCAGCATCGAGGCCCAGATCATCGAAGGCGGCGTCGGTGACATTCTCGTGCTCTCCCCCAAGCTCCCAGACGGCACTGAGCTGACCACCAGCCTCTCCGCCGAGATCGCGCTCGACCGTGACAAGGAGAAGATCTGGAGGAAGGGCGAGCCGCGCCAGACCTTGACCAAGGGCCGCATCAACTGGAAGGGCCGTGACGAGGACTGGGCTGACAAGATCGGCTTCCGCGGCAAGGATGATGTCGAAAGCCCCAGCGGCGAATGGAACCGGCTCGAGGTCATCGCCAAGGGCGACACGCTGCAGTACTTCGTCAACGGCGCGATGGTGAACGAGGCCTTCGACTGCAAGCCGAGCGTCGGCAAGATCCTCCTCCAGACCGAGGGTGCCGAGATGATCGTGCGTCGTTACGAGCTCTACCCGCTCGGTGAGTTCAAGGAAAAGTGGTCCGCCATCCAGGCCAGCGGCGGCAGTGACATCGGCGCCGTTCGCGACGGCCAGGACAAGCCGCTCTCGCCCGAGGAATCGCTGAAACACATCCAGCTCGACGGCCCTTATGAGGCCCAGATCGTCGCCACCGAACCTCTCGTGCTCGACCCCGTCGAAGTCACCTGGGACGACAAGGGCCGCCTGTTTGTCGCCGACATGCGCGACTACCCGCTCGGCCCGCCGAACCCCGGCGATCCCTGGCTCTCCCGCATTCAGCTCCTCAGCGACGAGGACGGCGACGGTCGCATGGACAAGGCGGTGACCTTTGCCGACCACATGGACAATGTGCAGGGGCTCCTGCCTCATGACGGCGGCCTGATCGCCACCACGCGCAGCCAGATCCTCTTCCTCAAGGACACCGATGGCGACAACAAGGCCGACCTCGTCAAGCCGCTCATCCGCGGCTTCAACCCGAAGCACAGCCAGCTCCAGGTCAGCGCCCCGCGCTGGGGTCCCGACGGCTGCGTGCATTTCAACAACGGCCTGGACGCGAGGGAGATCTATCCCGCCGACGCCCCGGCGAAGGTGGTCGGAGTTCCAGGCTCAAACTTCAAGTGGAACCCCAGGACCGGCGAGATCACGCCCACCGGCGGCAAGGGCCAGTACGGCGGCGCCTTCGACGACTGGGGCCATCACTTCTACTGCTCCAACCGCAACCCGCTCATGTTCACCGTCATGCCCTACGAGGCCATGCTGCGCAACCCCAACGCCGGCATCACCCAGGTCCACGAGGACATCGCCCCCTTCGGCGCCGAGACGCGCGTCTTTCCGCTGCAGATCACGCACACCACAGCAGACGCCCACGCCGGCACAAACACCGCTTGTTCCGGCCTGGGCGTCTACCGTGGCTCCCTCATGGCCGAACTGCGTAACAACGTGTTTGTTCCCGATCCCACCGGCCAGCTCGTCACCCGTTACAGGATCGAGCCCAACGGCGCCTCCCTGAAGGCCGTGCGTGTCGGTGAACGCACCGAGTTCTTCCGCAGCAGCGACGAATGGAGCCGCCCCGTAAACTTCACCACCGGCCCCGACGGCGCCATCTACATCTGCGACATCTACCGTCGCTGGATCGATCACGCCCGCTTCTTCCCCGAGGAGTTCGTCAAGACCCACGACATGCGCCAGGGCGAAAACCACGGCCGCATCTGGCGCATCGTGCCAAAGGGCGGGCGAAAGCTTCAGGCCGTGACGGCAGGAGCCTCGCCTGCCGGCCTGAATCACCTCAAGCCTTTTGCACGCCTTCCCGACGAACACGCAGACCGCGCTCTCTTCCTTAAAATCCCGACCCTCACTGACGCCGGAGAGCTCGCCTCGATTCTCACCCAACACGCCGATGACCCTTGGATGGCAAAAATGACCGCCTCCGTGTCCGCTGGCAAAATGGGCCATATCCTCAGCCGGCTTGGCGACAGCTTCTTTGCCAGCTATTCCGACACGCGAAGCCAGTCCCTTCGCACTTTTGCCGCCGGTTCTCTGGCCGATGGTGACGCGGACGACATCAAGGCTCTGCTGACCCTTCTCAAAAAGCAGCCCGGCCAGCTTCTCTGGTGGAAGCCCGCCCTGCTTCAGGGCCTTGCCAGACTGCCCAAGGGCCATGAGGACGCCGCCAGGGAGATTGCAGCCCTCCAGTCCAAGATCGACGCCATCATCGCCGACTCCGCCGCACCCATCGACCAGCGCCTCGCCGTGCTGCCGCTGCTGGCCTCCCGCAAGTGGACCGCCGTCGAGCCCGTGGTGAAAAGCCTGCTCTCCTCCCCCCAGCCCGCCGAACTCACCACCGCCACCGTGGCCCTGCTGAAAAAATTCAGCGCCACCAGCACCGCCCCGCTCATCTACGACCTGCTGCCCAAGGCCGGCCCGGCCCTGAAGCGCGACCTCGTCCCCATCCTCACCGCCAACGCCACCACCGCGCTCGACCTCTTCAAGCGCATGGAGAAGGGCGAGTTCCCCACCGCCTGGGTCGATGTCGAAACCCGCTGGCGCTACCAGCGCGGCACCGGCGAGATGACCGACCTCGCCAAGAAGCTCTTCGGTGAGGCGAACAGCAATCGCGCCGGCGTCGTCACAGCCTACCTCGAGGCCGCCAAAAGGCCGGGTGACGCCAAAAAGGGCCAGCAGGTCTTCGCCACCATCTGCATCACCTGCCACAAGCACGGCCAGCTCGGCGTCGATGTCGGTCCGCCGCTCTCCGACGTGAAAGTCAAGCCCCCGGAGGCCCTGGTCGCCGACATCCTCGACCCCAACCGCATGTTTGAAGCCCGCTGGAGCGCCTACCAGGTGGACACCACGGACGGCCGCAGCCTGAGCGGCCTCATTCAAAATGAAACCTCCGACGCCATCGTGCTCGCCATGATGGGCGGCCTGAAGGAGACCCTGCCGCGCAGCTCCATCCGCCAGATGAAGTCCCTCGACCGCACCCTCATGCCCGACGGCCTCGAGGCCGCCATCACCCAGGAGCAGATGAGCGACCTCATCGCCTTCCTGCTCGGGAAGTGATGCAAACCATCCTCAGGAACGCCGCAGCTGTTCCAACTCTTGCTTCAGAGGTTCCCTGTAGGCCATGTCGGCAAGACGTTGGCTCGTTCAATCACAGCCCAATCCGCCAGGATTGCGAAGCGCTTGTCACGGCCAAATTGCCTTCCGCCATGCAGTGATCAATCCGGCGTCATGCCCATTGGCACTCGATCCGTTTTCGCTTTGTCACAAGGCTGCACGTCTCCGTTTTTTCGAGCCGGAGGCTCGCAGGAAATCAGCCGGTGGTGAAGCGAGGCTTGGCGAGCGAGAACCACCGGATCGATTTGGCCTAACCATCACCGAACTCGGGCTGCGCCCCAGGATGGGCGCGAGAAGGGAGCGGCTGGGGCATGGCGATTGCACAGGCTTGGCGATGGCCTCTCGCGTCCTTCCAGGACGCGGTAACGGTGGAACGTGGGTATGGGGTCCTGGTCCTGGAGTTTCACTCCAGGCTAATGTCTCTCGAGCCTCCGGCTCCGAGGAAACTGAGGCGTGCAGCCTTGTGGCCCAGTGATTCGGTGTTCGGTCATGATGTTGGATTCATCGAGCCGGAGGCTCGCGGGAA
>Ga0315900_10002070_pt1 | contig 31352 bp, 8 predicted proteins | sample LakEriMetagenome_FD_203521 | JGI IMG/M metagenome (GOLD analysis project Ga0315900, IMG submission 203521) | Freshwater fungal communities from buoy surface, Lake Erie, Ohio, United States - Buoy 12 MA114 | ecosystem: Environmental > Aquatic > Freshwater > Lake > Lake biofilm | place: USA: Lake...
TTCCCTTATTATGAGGTGGCTCAGGATATAACAGCTGTACGTGATATATTAGTTTGGGATCAGCTTACATCTATAGATAGAATTAACTACCAGCAGATTGCCACTGGTATCACCTTACAGTGGGAAACACATCGTATCCCTAGTACAGAAACTTATGCTAATGAGTTCAATGCTACCAACTTACGTGGATATTTGCGTGATGAGGTGTATGCATTTGAGATAGTATTTTTGCTTAAGAATGGTAAACAGACAGATGGTTTCCACATTCCTGGAAGATTAACTAATGCTAATGATCTGTTCCCTGTCTCTACAACTAATGATGACTTTATAGGTGAGCCAGAAGATCCTATTGCAGGAACTAGCCCCTATTGGAAGATATACAACACAGCCACTGTTACAGGATTCTCTCCTGGCTATTCTCCAGCCCCAGATTACAAAGGTGCATACCAGTATGGTGAGTTTAGCTATTGGGAGTCCACAGAAGAATATCCTTGTAATGAAGACTTATGGGGATCTCTAGCTGGTCAGAAGATTAGACATCACAAGTTCCCAGATGTACTGGTGAGCCCAATATTTGAGTCTGCTTTATTTACAGGACAGGATAACATGGTGATGCAGAAAGATGCTGTATTCCCACTGGGCGTAAGAATAGATGTACAACAGGTGCAGTCTCTTATTAACTCTTCCAATCTTACAGCTGAACAGAAAAGCGAGATAGCTGGATTTAAGATTATACGTGGTGACAGAAGCACCAATAGGTCCATCGTGGCTAAGGGTATTCTTAGAAATGTGGGTAAGTATGACCGTGAGGGTACAGAGTATTATTTCCCAAACTATCCTTACAACGATTTAAGGAAAGATCCTTTCCTACTTGATAAAAGTAATGCTTACACCATTCCTCTTGCTGAAACTAGTACAGGGTCTGTGTGCAGACAATTTACTGTTTATGCTACACAGGCTGGTAAAATAGAATATCTTGACTGTTATACAGGAGAAGTTACATCACGTACAATTGGACCCAATCCAACAGATGACTTTCCTCTTAACACATCTTTTAATGTTTGTGCGTTAGACTTCCCTTCTCCAAAGCTTATCAATGGAGCAGTGGGATCTATTATTTCTAACACTTACAACTGGTATAAACTTGAGGTGAAAGACACCTCTGATATTACAACATTCAATCTGTATCCTCCTGTTCCTACAGGTGGATCTTGTGGATTTGATGGTCTTAACCAAGCTATACTTCTTCCTCCATCAGGAGCTAACTGGGCAGAATACTGTGCTCTCAATCCAACTAACGGATGTTGTGATCCAGCGTTCCCTAACTCAGCTCTTAAAGAAAGAACATGGACAGTGGATGGTAGTGCACTTGGTGGAAGAATTAGATATGTAGCATCTCTAAGTTTCCCAACATTTAGTAGTGGGGATGTTAATTATACGATTGAGATAGTAAACAAGGTGGGATATGGTGCTTGTAATCCTTCTCAGTTAGATGGATTTGATGAAGATGGTTCTAAATATAGACATGTATTTAACTCTCCTGAAACATCCTTTGGACAGCCATTCCTAGGGGGTGTATTAAAGCTGGAGAATGTAATATATGGAGCTGGTAAAGCTCACTTTGTACAGGTGCAGAAAAATGCAATGTACAGACTGTTAAGCCTTGAGGCTCAGCAAGATGCGCTGTCTAGTGCAAATAATATTGCAGAAATCACTGGCACATATAATGCTAGTGCATTGTTTGCTGCCTATCAAGCCTACCTTACTATTTATGTAAATGGTATCACTAGACGTAACTATGCCTATTCCTACAACTCTATAGCCAGCTATGACTATAGTAATGTGATTAACAATGGCTTAGGAATCAAGCAGCGTGAGCTTGATCTAAAGCAATATCTGATTCCTGGTGTACAAGGAGTGGGTGATGATAAAAATGTAAACAACTGGAACAGAGAAAGTTCTGTCTATTTGAAGACTAAATCATCCAGACCAGCTCTTCCATTCCCCAATCAAACTCCCACTGTAGGAGGTTTGGTGAATGATAGATCAAGAATGACACTGAGTAACTCTGGTGTTAATGGAAATGAGAACAAGTGTGATGTTTCTGCTCAAGAGCAATACATAAGTGTTATCTCCTATTACGGATCTCTTAAGAATATATTTGTTAATCAGTATGGTCAAATGTACTCTTATGACACTGTTGACACAGGATTCCAAAGAGACATTACACCTCTTACAGGCCCTGTTGTAGCTACATTCTTTGGTGGTGACACATTCATCAGCAAGTTTGCTTTCAAGACCAAACTGCCATTCTTTATTGACAATCGTGTGAATGCTCCTGATGACAGTGATATATTCTATGATGAGATTGGTAATGTGGCCTACCCAGAATACTGGCACTCAGGACGTTCTATTCTAACAAACGCTTCTGTAAACTCCACTGTTCTAAAGAACTTCTTCTCTATAAAGGCTAACAACTTAGACTGTCCAAATAGTCAAACTCCTCAAACAAGTGCTGGTAGAACATTCTATGATGGTAAGATGTACTTGTTTGCTTATGGTATTCCCTATTTCTATTGTGAAAGTTCTTACAACGTTGACTTACGTCAAGCTTTCAATAATAGAGAGGGTGACTTCTGGCCACATGTAAGTACAGGTATTCCTGATGATTGGGTACAAGAAGACTATGTTCCTATTGCTCAGGACAACACCTACTATTATAACACTACATTCTCAAAGCAAAACAGAGAGAACACATTCACTCACCTACCTTATGATTGGGATAGTGTATGTTACACCAACTTCCCATTCAGAACAATATATTCAGATAGCCAAGAGCTTACAACATCACCACAGGCTAACAACTGGTTGATTTACAGAGCTAATTCCTTCTTTGACTTCCCACAGAACTATGGTCCTTTAGTGAGCCTAGATGGTATACAGAACAAGGCTATTCTTGCTCGTTTTGAGAACAAGAGCTTGCTTTACAACACGCTCCTCACCATCAACACCAGCAACCCACAAGCTGCATACATAGGAAACCCAACACTGTTTACAAGTGCTCCTCCTATTGACTTTGCAGAAACTGACCTAGGATATGTAGGTAGTCAGAACAAAATGCTCCTGAAGATTCCTCAAGGACAAATCACTGTAGATGCTAAACGTGGACAAGTGTTCCTTGTTTCTGGCAACCAAGTGCAGGATTTGTCTGCTTTTGGCTCAGGAATGAACAGGTTCTTTACAGACCATTTGGCCTTTGAAATCTTACGTTACTATCCCAAGGTGGATGTAGACAACCACTTCAATGGTGTAGGACTACATGGGGTGTATGATAGTAAATTTGACCGTATCATCCTCACCAAGCTTGACTACATACCAAAGCTGGATAATATTGTTTATGATGATGTAAACCAGAAGTTTTATTTGGAACAACCTGTAGAATGCTGTGATGGTGAGGAGTTTATAAGAAAAGAGGTGTTCCTGACAGATACAGAATATTTCTGTAACAAGAGCTGGACACTATCTTTCAACTTCAACACTGGTAGCTGGATAAGCTTCCACAGCTATATTCCCAACTGGTATATTGCTGAGAACAACTTCTTCTATTCTGGCCTGAACGATTGCTGTGCAGATTTTGATGCTGTTGTGGGTAATCCTGTTCCAAACACTACAACCACCACCACAACACAGTTTGTGTGTGAGTGTAATACATATGATGTAACAAATGCATCAGAAGACACTCTCTACTATGATTATGTAGATTGCAACAATCAGCCACAAAACAGCACACCAATAGAGGGTGGTACAACACAGACAGTTTGTGTTTGTGGAGACCAAATCTATGCTGCTGCTAAAGGGCTAGATGTAACACTAGTGGGAAGCGGATGTCTTACAACCACTACCACCACTACAGCTTTCCAAGGCTGTGGAATAGAGGGCGTGGCTTGTGAAATAACAACCACTACCACCACTAGTACCAGCACAACCACTACAAGTTCAACTACAACCACCACCACTACAATTGCTCCAGCATGTGATGATTGTTATCAATACACTGTAACTGCTGGTGAGTTTAATGGAGGAGGAAACTTCCAATGGATTGGTTGTGATGGATTTACATACACAGACTCTGTTGGATATGAAGGAACCTATAACATCACATGTGCTGTAGAAGGAAGTGTAACACTCTTCTTCTTCCCTGCACCTGGTGCTGGTGTAACACAAGGAGCTCTTTGTGGAAACACATGTGGAACCACTACAACAACAACCCTACCACCTTTATAAAATGCCTCAAACTGTATTCATAAAGCTAGTGAAAGCCTCTCCCAGGAGTGGCCCTTTTAACATTTCTGACAACCTTGGAAATGTTATAGCTACGGGTGTGCCTAAGAGTGAGCTGATTGATGGTGTCACTTATAGCGTGGATAGCAACGCCACTGTTATCATCATCACTTCCACTGGTAGTTGTAATAAGTCCATCAACTTCCCTATATCCGAGGTGACACCTAATGAACAGGTGACACTATCTTTTAGTCAGGCATTAAGCTCCTGTCTGTGGAGACATCTTACAGACGTGGAGAATTACAACAAGTTTTATGGAAACATCGAACCCTATATTATCGAGTATCCGTTCAGCTATACATATTATGACGAAATCCTTCAAAGCGTTAAAGACTACACTAAGGCTTATAGGTACTTTGTATCTACTACTGGTGTATTTAATGATAACGATAGGATTGAGGTTGATAACCAATGGTTTAACAAAGCTGTATTATACAATGGTCAGCAGAGCACAGGCGTTCTTGAGCTTGTTCCAAAGCCCATCAACAACCTCAAAGAATACTTGAAATACCCAATATACAACACTGAAAGTAAGACAATTACGTACACTAAATCAGACAACTTCTATCAATACAATACATTCTGGTCTTTAGTGAAGAACAAATCCCTACCTTTATTCCTAACCACTTGTGAATCACTGTCTTTGGATAAGGTGGTGAATCAGGCTAATATGGATTATGGCAAGCGTTCTTTCAAGAAAGAACCTCTACGTGCTAAAGACTTGAAGGTGAGACACATTCTTGATAACGATAGCAAGGTGCATTTGGTAAGTCAATTCATCATCACCCCTGCTCAAATCTCTTACAAATAATGGCAAAGAAACTAACATCAGCTAAAGCAAAGAAGATCCTCCATGATAAGGAGGTGCATGGAAAGCCTCTTACGGAGAAACAGCGTAAGTTCTTTGGAGCTATTGCTGGCGGTGCTGAGCCTTATAAAGCACAGAACGGTATAGAAGGCACAATGGGTGGTTTGACAGACATTGGATTCAACTACAACGGAGCATGGAATGGACCCTCTATGCAAATGGGTGGAAGTCTTCCTGGTGCTGTAGGATTTATGTATGCACGTACACAGAGCCCTGCTCCTTCTAATGGCCCATATGCTAAGAAGACAAAGGCCAGTGCACAAAATGGTATGGAGATGTCCTACTATCAACATGGACTAGACTTCAAACCAAAAACTATTAGTCAGGATGGTATTGCTATTGATCCTATGGGATATTGGAACCCTGAGAACGTGGGTGGTCCTGTTATCATCCCATCCACAGACATCACTATGCAGGGTGTAGATCAACCTCTTATAGGCATCTCTAATACAGGAGATACACAATACATGGAGCCAGGAAACAACTACATGTTTGATGGTGATTATGTAACAGAATATCCAATGGCTAGAAAAGGCATTAGTGTAAACGAGGCTGATGCTCAACCTCTTAAGAAGCTAGACCAATTGCTCAACTTTACAAACTATAATGACATGGCTAAAGCTAAACATGGCAAAACCCATAAGAAAGCCCAAGTGGGAAAAGAACTTCCTAGAATCCAACTTCCAAAAATACCTGGAACATGGGAAGGACTCACTCCTCCTATATCATCCACTCCTACAGCAACAGCTAATAAATTCAATCCTGCAAAGGCAATTCCTGTTTTAGGAAAGGTGATTGAGGGTATTCAGAATATAAAAGCTCAGAAAGAGAAGTATAGAGAAGCAAAACAGCAAACTGCTTTGACAGATGTTATGAGTCAAGCTGCTGCTAGCAGACCTGTACAGCAGCCTAGAAGACAATATGTTAGACCAGAAGATATGATTTTTCAGCCTGAACAGATGTCTCCTTCTTATGGTGTAGGTACAAACATCCTTGCCCAAGATGGTGCAATGATTGGTGGCACACCTACAGAGATTCAGAACATGTATAACCCTGGCACCATATATACAGATCTTGGATATGAGCCTTTGAATGATAGTTCTAAGATGAAACAGTTTGCAGGTGGAGGATTTTTAGAATCTGTAAAATCTCTTAACAATAGTCCACTAGGACAAACATTAGGAAGTGCAGAAGCTTCTCAACTAGCTAATGTTATAGGTGGTGGTCAAACTGGTGGATGGAGTAATATCCTTGGTAGCGTTGGTGGATTAGCTGGTGGTCCTATTGGATTCATGGCTAATTTTATAGGTTCTGCTCTTGATAAACAACTGGAAAATAAGATTGAAAATCAACAAGAGTTGACTAGACAGAATGTTGGAAGTATTATAGGACAAAGCACTGGAATGAGCTTGCAAAATAGATTTGGTGCAATATTCCAAGATGGTGGTGAAACATCTCCATACAAATGGGTGAGTCATACATGGCAGCCTAGAACAATCACACAGTTTGGAGAATACAAAATGAAAGACCTTCTCAAGCCCCCAGCAGATGCTGATATGCTTAGGGCTGGTGGTCATCTAAAAGAATACACTCCTCCTAGTGAAAGAGCTATGTCTACAGAAAGACCAGACATGCAAATGGGTGGAGAACTACAAACACACTGGGGTGGATATGCAGAAACAATGTCTGAGAATCCCTATCTACCTGATGGTGGTGAGATGATTATGTTTAGAGGTCAGTCTCATGATGAAAGTGATGGAAAAGGAAACACAGGTATTGGTATCACCTATGGTGACAATCCTGTAGAGGTGGAGCGTGGTGAGCCTGCTGTAAAGCTACGTGATGGTGGAACAGGAGATACCAATCTCACTGTATTTGGTAATATCAATCTCACCAAAGGATTTGCAAACCTTCTTGGCAAACCTGAAGTGGCTGGTCAGAAGATTAAAAACTACGCAAAAGACCTAGGAATGAAACAAAACAAAGAGAACAAAAAGATTGAAAAAGCTGTTGATGAGCTTGAAAATCTAGATGTACAAAACCAGTTTGACTTGTTGAAAATGAACAGTTTATCAGCTACAATAAACGGTGGTAACCAAAAGCTGAAAATGTACGGAGAAGATGTACAAGATTTAGCAGCTCTTCAGAATGCTATACACAGCACAAGAGATGAAGAAGAGCTTATAAAGGTGACAGACAAGGGTGATGTTAAATCAGCTAAGAAAGGTGCTAATATTCCTAAAGCTCAAGTTGGTTTAGGTATAGAACCTTTGCGACCAGGACTTCTTCCATATCAAATGGTTCAACAACCATCTGGTCGTCAGTTTTCTCAAGGAAGAGCAAACGCTGCTGCTAGAGCTGCTGCTGCTGCCACCACTGCTGCTGCACCCACTCTTTCTGATGATTTACCTATAGTGACATCACGCCCTGGAACAGTTAACACTTCTGATTACAACTACCTTACCAGACTTTACAACGAGGCTAAAGCTCAAGGCACTGGAGAGAAGGTGGAACTTTTCCAAAAGGAGTTTAGCAGAATTGCTCCAGATCTAGCTTTACAAGTGCTATCTGAATATGATGTAACATCTTATGGAAGGACTAAGGGTTTTCCTAAGACAGATGTAAGAAGTAATATTGACAGAATCTTTGGACCTAGAACAGAACGCTACAAGGCTCTTTTAGACAGAAGTCAATTTGGTGAACTTCCAAGAACAAAACTTGGTGATCTATCCAAAGCAGCTATTGCTCCAAAGATATCAGCCACTCCTACAGCTGCTAAAACCACAACACCTGTTACAGCAAAGAAGGATAACACAGCACTTCTCACCTCAGCTATTGGTCAAATTGCTAACGCATTGAGACCCAGTGATGTAGAACCTTTAGACCCTAACCAGTTAATTGGTGAGTTGTATGCTTTATCTACCAACCAAGTGGAGCCTGTATGGGCACAGAAGATACAGCCACTACTTTCTACACCTGTTGACATATCCCTACAGGACATTCTAAATGCTAACCAGGCTGACTATAACGCTACACAAAGGCTCACAGGATACAATCCTGAGGCACTCTCTATACTAAATGCCCAGAAATATCAGGCTAATCAAAGGGTGCTGGGTGAGCAGTTCAGACTGAACCAGGCTGAAAAACAGCGTGTATATGAGAAGAACAGAGATATTCTAAATCAAACTCAGCTTCAGAATCTGGGTATTCTAGACCAACAGTATGTTCGTCAGCAACAAGCCCTATCTAAAACTAAGGCTACAACACAGTCTGCTCTCAATTCTATTGCTGCTAAATATGCTCAGAACAAGCTGGAGAACAGAACATTAGCTACATATGAGAATCTTTACAACTACCGCTTTGATCCTCGCTTTAGAGCTCAAAATTTCCAGGTGGCTCAGTTCAATATACCCACTGTGGGTACGCCTGAAACACTACCTGCAAAAAGTGGAAAAGCTGTCAAGAAAAACTATTTGAACAGCTCAATTGTAAAAGCTCTCAAAAAGCTCTAACTGAGTTAGTTAGAGTGATTTACTAAAACTCGTTATTCCTCTTGGAAGATATATTATTTCATATTACATTTGTAACTTAACGCTCTATGGCTTCATTTACCGACATACTACCCCAGTTTAACCCGTACATCCAGCAGCTTCCTGTGGATGCTATGGTGCAGGTGGGTATGGAAAAGCAGAGGCGCTATGATGAGGGTGTCCAGAAAATCCAGACCCAGATAGACAATATTGCTGGGATGGACGTGATTAGAGATGTGGATAAAGCCTATCTACAGTCTAAGCTCAATGAACTTGGGAACAACCTTAAAACCGTAGCTGCTGGGGATTTCTCTAATTTCCAGCTTGTTAACTCAGTTTCTGGTATGGCTAACCAGATTGGGAAAGACCCTATTATACAAGGAGCTGTTGGCTCTACAGCTTGGTATAGGAAGCAAAAAGCAGACATGGAAAAGGCTATTGCTGATGGTAAATCCTCTCAGCAAAACCAATGGGACTTTAGCCAGAAGGTGAATAGTTGGCTTTCTTCTACAGATGTAAACCAAAGATTTACAGATAGATATACACCATACATTGATGTTGACAAGAAGTTCTTGGATGTCTTAAAGTCAATTGCTCCCAACTTAAGAGAACAAGACCTTCCTTATACAGAAGTAATAGATCCTGTTACAGGTAGACTTCAAACTGATAAGATTGCTGCAGCTATGCAGCGTGTTTCTACAGAAGATATATCAGCTGCAAGAATTGAGAATGCTCTAAGAGCTAGTCTCACTCCTGATGATATTAACCAATTGAATATCAATGGCAGATATACATTCAGAGGATATGCCACTCCTGAGCAACTATCTGTTTATTCTAAAACTAGATATGAAGGTCAGCTAGCTGAAGCAGATAAACAAATCAGTGCTTTAGAAGGACTAGCAAACATGAGCTCCTCAAGCCCAGCAGAAAAGACTGCTGCCTTAAACAGCATTCAGTCTCTCAAGGCTCAGAAGGTTCAGCTCAAACAACAACTAGATAATGAAATAGCAATGATACGCCAAAACCCTGAAGAGGCTAAGGGTATCATTTATAGAAATGGAGCTATTGCACAGTTTGCAAATGCCTTCTCTTGGGAGAAGTCAAAAACCAATGTTCTCACCAACCCTGTTCTAGAAGCTCAACATTGGGAAAGAAGGTTTGCTCTTGATGAAAGTCAGTTTAATCTTTCTGTACGTGCTCAAAACTGGAGAGAGACTAAGGACAAGTTTGACATGAACATGGCAACAGAAGAATTCAAGCTTAAGTTCCAAAAACAACAGATTGAGCTCTTTGGTGTAGGATCAGACTTCACTACATACGGAGGACAATCTACACAGGTTAAAGATCCTGTTGTAGCCATGAGAACTGATGTGAATGCAAAGGAAACAGCTGCCATGAATGGAATAGATGCTATGGCAAAAGCTATTCCTGGTGCTACAAGAGGTATGATAGAAGCACGTCTTGCAGAATATCAGAATGGTAAAAAGGATGCTATTCCCGTAGAATGGAGAGATGAAGCTGATGTCATCCTGGCTAATAGAAGAGATGCAAACCGTTTAAACATTGCAATTAAAACAGCTGAAAAGAATGCTCTTAGTTCTCCAGAAGTGAGAGCAGCTCAGGATGCTGTCACTAAAGATATTAAGGGACTGCCTACATTAACCATTGGTGGTCAGACATTTACACAAAGAGAAATCCTTGACTACCTTAGTAAAGAAAAATTCACTAAAAGTTACACTGGTGGAACAGGAGGAGCAGGCACTGGTGGAATATCTATAGATCCATCCAACCTTACAGATAAAGAGAGAGTTTTATATAATTACAGAAAGGGAACACTAAAAACAGATGCTAGGACTAATCAGTTACTAGATGCCACTTTTGGAAGATATAGTAGTGCTGTTAATAAAAATAGAAGTGTTGTAAGCGCTATTAATGAAGCTGTCTCTAAAGAACTTCTTGACAAGACAGGTGCATACATCCCAATGCTGTCCAACTACACAGTTTCTAATAAAGATGGAGCTATGTCTAGAGATAGATTTGAGGGAATTGCCATGAGTGCTTTATTGAAGTTTGATAAGGACATAGCTGGTATACCTGGAGGAGCTGCTACACTTTCTAGAGATGAAGCTGCTGATGCTAGAAGTTGGTTGGCTGGAAAAGACAAAGATGATGTTCAATATAAAAAGCTCGTGCAGGGTGATCAAACATTCCTTGTTCTAGCTAAGGGTAGTGAAGAAAAACTAATTCCTTTAACAGCTGAAGAAGCTGGTCAACTTCCAAGAGTGGGGAATGAACCTTCCTATTTTCAAAGGCAAATTGTTATGGCTCAACAGCTTAACAACGGAAACACCAATCCTACAAATGATCCTACACAAGCTCAGTTCCAACAATATAATTTTGGCAATGTAAGAAGCTTAGCTGTTTCAGCAGACTTAAAGTGGAATCAGAACAATCACAGTAAGAACTACTTAAATCTTAATGTAAAGCTACCTTCTGGTTGGAAGAACTTGCAGCTTGATAACAATCCTATGGATGTAAATCAGGCTACCAACTTTGTAGCCACTCTCACAGATGCTGAGGTTAAGCAACTGTTTTTAAGCGATCCTCGTGTTCCTGAAGCCTGGAAGCAGGAAATTAGAAATCTTAAATAAGCTCGGTAATGCCTGATTTTGATAAAAATCTTCAACCTATCATTAAGGAGGACCCTCGTCCATCTATTGATGTAAAGATAAAAGCACCCACCCCTGTTGCTCCCATGACATTCACTAATGGGAGTGGGGGAGGCTTTGATAATTTATCAAGCAGCCAGAATGTATTTGACAGACTGAATGCTGCTACAAAGAACTCTGACTTCACTGAAAAGGGCATCTTTATTACAAATAAAGAACTGTCTGAGAACAAGCGTTATACAGCTTTCAATCCCACTATTCCTAATTACGAAGATTTTGCAGCCTATGGACAGTCTAACTGGGATAAGGCTGCCAATGGTGTTTTAAAAGGACTCAACCTTGCAGCCACTACAATTGCTGGTGGTTTTGGTATGCTCTACGGAATACCCAAGTCTATGTTTACAGGAAGACTTGCTGATGTATGGGATAATGAGGTGATGCGAAAGTTAGATGAGTGGAACACAAAGGTGGATAATGAATATCTACCCAACTACTATACACAGGCTGAGAAGGATGCTGCATGGTATTCTCCTAGTAACTTATTCACTACCAACTTCTTATTTGACAAGCTTATTAAGAACTCTGGCTATGCTGTAGGTGCCATGCTTAGTGGTAACATTGCAAATGCTGGACTTGTAAGAGCTGGTGCTGCACTTGGTAGAGCTGCTAGTGCAGGAGCTAGTGCTGCTGAAGCATCTCAGGCATTTAAGTTATTCTCACCCCTACTTAGAAATACATCTAGAGCATTCAGTGCTGCTAAGAATATTGAGGCAGCTGCTATTCTTGAGAACAGAATTTCTTCTATTGCAGATTTGACAGCTAGAAGTTCTGAGCTAGCTAAGATAGCAAAGACAACAACAGACTTTGCTAGGTTTAGTGATGCTGCTAGAAGAACAGCTATTGCTGTATATTCTTCTGCAGGTGAAGCTTCTTTTGAGGCTTTACAGACAGCTAAAGAATTTAGAGAAAACCTGATTGCTGAATATATCAAAGAAACAGGACAGGAACCTACAGAACAGGCGTTAGCAGATATTGATGCTAAAGCTGATCAAGTGGGTAAAACCTCTTTCTTTGCTAATGTGGGAATTCTTGGTTTGACAGAGTTCAAACAACTTCCCTATCTCCTAGGCTCTTCTTACAGAAACACTAGACAAGCTGCCAATGCTATTGGTGGTAAGGTGGATGATGTGCTGTTTAAAGAAGGAAAGTATGTGGCAAACACAGCCACTACAAAGTTTGGTAGACTCTATGATAAGTTTACAGGCGTAGGTAGATACATCTTTGATCCTAAGGAAGCCACTCAAGAGGTGGCTCAGTATGCCCTACAAGTGGGTACACAAAACTATTTTAACAAGGCTAACAGAACTAATGATGCTGATGTGTGGGTGGATGGGTTCTTATATGGACTTGTTGGAGAGGATGAGAACAAAGAGGGTGTAGGTGCTCTTGTATCCAAAGAGGGTATGGAGAGTCTTGTACTTGGTGGTATCACTGGAGGACTCTTGCAAGCCAAGGGTAAGATACAAGAAACAAAAGAAGTTACCAATAACACCAATCGTTTCATCAATCAGCTCAACAGTGCTCCTACATTCAAAGAGGCAGTAAAAGATAAACTCAGCTATGCTAATAGAGCTGTTGTGCTTCAGGAGCAACAAGAGAATGCTGTAATTCAGGGTAATGAGTTAGAGGCTAGAGACCTACACATGGATCTCATGCACAACTACTTAGCACCAAGAATCAAGTATGGTAGGTTTGATATGGTGATGAGTGATCTTAATGACCTTCGCAATGCTGCCACCACTGAAGAAGGACTTGCTGAACTCAAGGCTCAAGGAGTTGCTAATGTAAATGACACAGTTCCAACATATAGAAAGAGACTTGAAAACATTGAACGTGTAGCTAAAACAACCAATGATTTCTATGAGTCTCTCAATCTTAGATATGCAGGGGTGAGACAAGAGGATGGTTCTCGTAAGTATTCTCCTTATGTAATTGACAAGATGGTGTATGCAGCTAGTAAAATAGCTGACTATGATGTTCGTATTCCACAGCTTAACAATATTCTTTCTGAGTATGGTGTTTTGACAGGTGATGTTCTTAAGACCATCATGAAAGAAAACAAGCCTAATAGAGAAGCAACTAAACAGGCTTTAGACACCATCAATGATTTAGATACCACCTCTGAGGTGAAGGATGGTTTAAAGACTGCTCTTCAGGATGTGATAGAACTTTCTATGCGTAGAAAGATGTTCATGGGTGAGTATGATGATATCAAGGCTAACCCTCTGAATTATGAAACAGATCCTGATGTAAAGTTTGGAGATACAGTGGAAGTTCCTGTATCTGTAGAAGATGCTGGTATTGAGGAAGCTACAAGAAAACTAGAGATTGGTAAGGAATACTCTTTAGCTCAACCTCTAAGAAAAGAAGGTAGTGAACTCATTCTGGCTCCTAAACTCACTGTTCTATCACAAACCTTAGGAGGAGAACTAGAAGTGAAACTGCCTAATGGTAAAACTACATTCTTAGGCCCTGAAGAGTTTGATCAGTTTGTAATATCTGAAGAGGATAACACCTCAAAGGAAATGGAAGATACCCTGAACAGTGCTATCAAAACTGTTCTGAAAGAAGATAAGTATAAGGGTATTAAAAAGCCTGAAGAGAATCTTGTACAGTTTGTAAACTCTCTTGACAATCAAGAACTTATAAATGATATTGAGGCTGAGTTTGATAGACAAACAAAGGAAATCACTGAGCGTAGAGAGGAAGAAAAAAGACAGCAACAGGAGCTTATAAAGAACAGAGCTGCTTTAGAAAAGCAACAGGCTGAGATTGAAAACAAGTCTGCCACTATTGCTACACCTCCTCCTCCTACAGCAGAAGAGCTAGAAGCTATGGCTGCTAGTCAGGGTAAGCTCAAGGCTGCTTCAAAGCTATTCATCTCTGGCATCACTCCTACAGAGCGTGCTGATGAGCCTGTACACATTAGAAACTCTAGAGAGTTCTTAAATAACGCTAAGAACTTTGCTAATAGAAACAGTCTTGCAACCATCCTTGTTACACCAAACCAAGAAACTGCACTAGGACTTAATGGACTTACACAACTTTCTTATGGGTCAGAAGATTCTAGTGATTCTAAAAACATAGAAACTGGATTTGTAGCACAGGTGTTTGTAGAACAAGATGGTGGTAAAACATTCTTTGTAGATAAGAACGGTGAACGTATTGCTGAGGTGAATGGTCAACCCGTTGATATTCAACGAGTTATATTCCAAACAATGCCCACCACTTCTCTCTATGATAGATCTGGTAAACCTAGATTCAGAGCTGACCAACTAGCTGAAGCTGAAGCAGCCTCTAAAGCATGGGGTGCAAAAAGAGCTGAGCTATTTGAGAACCCTGCATTTCCTATAAAGGCATATCGATTTGCTATATCCAGAGGTGTTGCCATCATGAATATTGTAGATGGTAAGTATGAGAGAAACCAAGTGGGTGATATTCTAATCCCTGAAGATAGGATTGCTACACAGGAAGGATTGTTACAAGTGGTAACAGATGGTAGCATTGTGCATAATGGTGAGAACATTAAGTTCAACAACGGTCTTACAGTGTTACAATATGGAGACACCCTCCAGATTGTAAACAATAATAAGCTGGGAGCTAGCAAAGCTAAAGCTGTCTACATGGCTATTAAAACCATGATGGATAAGTTCCAGCAAACCAAGAAGCTGGATGTCAATCTAGCTAACTATATTCAGAACGTACTGTATTGGAGAAAGACTGGTACCACCACTGGTAACCAGATATTCATCAACACAGCTACAGGTGAGGTGTCTTTGGGTGGTAAGAATTACACCCCTGCAGACCTTGTAAATAAAGAATCTGAGATAGTAGATCAGCTCAAAGAAGCTTTCCACACTATCAATAACACCACCCTCAGAGACAGGTTCTATGAGCCTTTCTATGAATATAAGGTGGAGGATGATAAGCTAGTGGAAGTGGAATGGGATAACTACCAGTCCTATCTGTTAAGTAAGAAAGGTAGAAGCGCTGATCAAACACCTCTTGTAACCACTGTTGCTAAACCTACAGAAGCTGTTCCATATTCCTTCAAGCAGAAATATGCAACATTAATTGACTTTGAGCTTCCTGTTATACAGGCTCCTAAGGCTGCCCCTGTAGCTGAGGGTAAAGATGTTATAGGTGAGTTTGTCATGGATGGTGAGACAGTGAACACCTTCAATGGTTTCACTGCTGGACCTGTACAGTTTAAGGGTAAGATTACAGATGGCAAGATAGATATTGCCTTTAATGATATTGTTGAGAATGATACAGTGGTTAATGTTGCTAAGAATGGTAAGTTAATCAACGACTCTATTGTTCCAGCATTAAAGGCTGCTAACGTATTTGATCCTTCAGCTGATGACATTGAGCTGGTTAAAACATTCATAGCTGGTAGACTTGTAAAAGAATTACAAGACATTCAAAAGGTTGCTCCAGCAGCCCCTGTAGCTCCTGCTCCTGCAGCAGCTCCTGTTTCTGATATAGAAGCTAAGAAAGCTGATATAGAAAGAAGAAGAAACGAGGAGTTAGATGAGAATCTTAAAATGAGAGAAACTCTTGCAAAAGATCCAGATATAAGTGATGAAGATTATCAAAAAATTGTAGCAAGACAACAAGCTAATGCTAGTAAAATTGATGCTAAGTATGATGCAGAACTAGCTGCTTTAGAAGGAGCTAAACCTACAACAGAAACATACAATCCTGGAGAGACTGGTGCCCCTCAAGATGAATACATGAGAGTGGGGGTGAAAGAGGCTGGTGTAGAAAGACTTACAGATGCACAGATAGAGCTATTCAAAAACTGGGCTGCTGAGAAGGTTCCTGGTATTCCTTTTGAGGTGCTTGATAATCTGGTAGATACATATGATAATGAGAAGGCTTGGGGTGTGTTTGAAAATGGTGTAGCTAAGTTCTACAAGGGTGCTCCTGGCACCACTCCTTACCACGAGGCTTTTGAAGGTATATGGAAAGGATTCCTTACCCCTGAACAAAGACAACTGATTCTTGATGAGTTCAGAGCTAAGGCTGGTCAGTTTACAGATAGAGCTTCTGGTAAGAAGATTAACTATGCTGAAGCTACAGATAGGCAGGCTAAGGAAAGAATTGCTGATGACTTTGGTGCATTCAGAATGGGCAAGCTTCCTGCACGTAACTTGGGAGAAAGAATCCTGAAGTTCTTCAGAAGCATTATAGAGTTCTTCAAATCCTTTGTACAGAAACCTTCTCTGAAAGAAGGACTATTCAAGGCTATTGATGAGGGTAAGTTCAAAGACCTAACCCTCCCAGCTTCTGTAGCTGCTGCCACTCCTGAATACATGCGTATTCCTGGGCTGACAGAAACACAGGCCTATGAGTTCACAGAGGACATGACTATTCGTGCTGCTCAGTTTATATTTGGAGACAGCAAGAAGTCCCTATATGATATAAAGAAAATCACAAGTAAGGAGATATTTGATAGAATCAAAGAGGCTTATGCTAGCCCTACAGAAAGAAAATACCAACAACTTGGTGAAGAGCGTTTCAATCAACTGGTTGTAAGAACCAAAGAGAAGCTTCGTACATTAGGTATCAACTTTAATGAAGAGGACACTATTGATATCAACGATGAGAACATTACTAGTAGAGACTATGCTCCTGAGCCATTCTCTACAGACTGGAAAAAGACTTCTCCTTTTGCTATCAAGTTTTTGTTAGCAACTCTTCCACAAGTGGAACCTACCAACCAGAAGAACGCATCCTCTCTATCTCTTCCTAAACGTGTACTATCTAGTATTATAGGATATAAGCTAACAAGCTTTGGTAGAGTGTTCAACACTTTGATTGACAAATTGTCCAACACTACAGATGTTAACATATTAGATAAAAAACTATCTGACCTAGCCAAGGCTGATGCTACTTATGTTCGCTTCTTCCAGCGTGTGGGTGGTGATCTTTCTACAGGAACTATTCCTTTTGACAACTTTAAGACTAAAGAAGACTGGAGACTGTTTATCAACTTCTTCCAGACATTCACTAAGCAAAAGCCTAATGCTGTAATACAATATATTGATGGGTCTAGTGTATACACAGCCCCTGCTAACCAGTTTACCACTAGTAAACTTTTACAGAGTGAGTGGTTTGAGAATATGAAAGCCCTGGCTGATGACCCTAAATCTATCATCAGAAAGAACAAACTGGATAAAACCTACCAGGTGGATAGATCAAAACTACCCACTGCTGTCCCTAAGGAGCCTAAACCAATGGTTGACTTTCTAACCAACATGGGTGTAGGATTTCCTCTTAGTGTCTATACATCTTTGAAAGAACCTCAACAGAGAAAGTTTGCTGAGGCCGTAGCTGGTATTTACACTTACATACAGAAAACCCCAGACATTGGAAGCCTTACAGGCAAGACTCTTGGTATCAATCCTCAACTCTCTGACTTATCTAATCTATATATTGCTGCAACCAACCCTAGCCAGGATAGCACATATTTTGGTGTTGAGAATCAACGTCTTCAGTCTTATGCTGATAACAATGTTCCTTCTGTTATGGAGAACGAGTTTAACAGTGTAGACACTGCAGAGAAACTGAAAGAACTCAGACCTGAACTTAATGATGTATTCTCTACAAATAGTGTAGTGCTTAAAAATGGTGGCTTGTTCTTTAACAAAGAAGGCAAGAGAATCAAGTCTTTAAAGATTGGCACCATCCAGGGAACAAAGGTGCTGGATACAGACAAAGGCACTACAACAAATAGACTAACACTTGGTAGTAGATTTACACAAGAGATTAATGAGAACATTAATGGTAACTACTACATCCTTGTACCTGCAGATGGTTCTACAGAGTGGACTATCAATCTTGGTAATAACATCAGCTTTGAGGATATTGTAGGTGGTAGAGCTACCACTAAGATTCAAAATATATTCAAGGGCTACCTACAAGATGAGGTGGCTCTAGCTCTAGATGCTGAGAACAGAAAGAAGATTAAAAATGTTGGAGACAAGGCTAGTGAGCTGCGTTTCTTCAAAGAGATGCTCAGTGACAAAGATCTTAAGAACATCAATAATCTGATTGCTGAGGGTGCTACACAAGGAGAAATCAATAAATATATTGATGACAACATAGAAACAATCACCACATCTGTTATTGATTTTATTAATAAGACAGCCACTGAGACAAAAGAACTCCTGTTAAATAACAATCAAATCTCACAAGTGGGTGAGAATCAATATAGTTATCCATTCCTACAGGATGCATTTGCTACTAAGAATAATGTAAACAAGTTCAAGATGTCTGAGGATGATGTAAACAACCTCTTGGCATTTGTAAACACCAACTACATTATAAACAATATAGAGCTCCATAAGCTAATCTTTGGTGATCCATACGAGTTCAAGATTAAGGATGGTAAGCTTGATGAAACAAAACGTATCAAGAGCTTCCTATCCCCACGTAGAACTACATTTGACAGCCCTGCTTACAACAGCTTCCTTAATAAGGAGTACAACAAGGCTGGTGAAATTGAGCTATCTCCTAACGATCCTGGTTACCATTTACACAAGTCTTTTACAAACACCATCACCTTGAGTGATGTGGAAGTATCTAGCAATCTCTATCCAAAGATCAATGAGGCAGATGCTGCTTCTGTAATCATGGACAACACCTATAGAGAGGTGAAGCTTAAGAATGGTCAATGGACTACAGAGGCTGAAAACTGGCATCAGTGGCAAATGGCCTATACAAGAAATAGACTGGCTGCTTTAGGTGAATACACTTACACCGATGCTAAGTTACAAGCTGCTGATAGCAAGTTGATTAGTAAGCCTGAGCCTGTGTTTGTAACAGAGGTGTTAAAGCCTATTGTATCTGGTGTGAAGGCTGGTGAGACAATGATTGATAATGTGCTTGACAAGTTCTCTCAAATGCCACTCTATCTTAAGGCTGTAGAAGGTACAAACCTTGAGAAGCTTTACATAAAAATGTTGAAGGAGAAGATTGGCTATGCAGTGTTTGAGAGTGGTAGAAAGGTGGGAGCTACAAATCTTAACAATCTATATAACAAGGATGGTGGTATTAATGAGAAAGCATTCACTGGTCTAGTGAAAGTGCCTTGGAAGGCTTATGGTATCCAGGTGGAAAATGCTTACGAAAATCCTAAAGATCAAACACGTGGTTCTCAGCTGACAAAGCTTTCTAGCCTTGATTTATTCAGTGATGGAAAAGGTAGTCCTGAAGCTAAAAAAGCTTACGAGCGTAATCTAAAGGCTCTTAATGCTTTACATGAGAATGGCTACAAGGCTCTTCTGAACAGACTTGGACTAGAAGATTTAGGAGATGGATTCCGTCTTGTAAACCCAGCAGCTGTACAGGAAAACCTTGAGTATGAAATGCTTAGAAGGGAGATGGCTGAGAATGCTAAAGATACTATCAAGCTGGATGAGAATGGTCAGTTCCCAATTCCTTTTGAGGCATCTCCTGCATACAAACAGATAAAGGACATCCTATTCTCAATGGTGAACAAGGCTCTTGTTAGTCCTAAGATGAATGGTATGTCTGCTGTACAGGTGCCTGTAACAGGATGGGAAAAAGGAAATAGAACACCAGGTAGTCCTAACCCTGCTCTTAAGTTCTACACTAAGAAAGACCCATACATGGAGGTGTTACTACCTCACTGGTTCAGAGGCAAGTTTAGCAAGAAGAAATTCCCTAATGATGAAGCTATTCTTAAATACCTGAACACTACACCAGAGGGTAATACAATCCTGAAGGGTATAGGTTTCCGTATTCCTACACAGTCTATGTCCTCTATTGAGGTGTTCCGTGTTAAAGGATTCTTGCCCCAGTCTATGGGTGCTACAATTGTTGTGCCTTCTGAGGTGACTGCAAAAGCAGGATCTGACTTTGACATAGATAAGATGAACACCTATCTCAGATCTACCTATATAGATAAGAATGGTGATATCAAGCTGGTTAAATTCCAAGGCTCAGAAGAAGCTACAAAAGAGTTCTTTGCTGGCGTATTTGATGAAACCCTTGAGAAGAAGAAGATAAACAAAGCTGAGCTTCTAGAGGCTACACAAATACTAGCTAATGGGCTGGAAGATCCAAATAACCTGGTTGACAGATATGCCAATCTTCTAGATGTACTCCTGGCAGATGAGACAAACTCTGATGCATTTGAGGAAAGAGTGACACAAGAGCTTGAAAAGCTAGGAGATGTAAACTTACAGGCTAAGCTAAAGAATAGGTTTGTAGAGGATATGTACAGACGTTCTTTAGAGAATGAATACTACGATGCTCTAGAGGAAATGATTACACTGCCTGAGAACTTTGATCGTTTAGTTTCTCCTGTAGATGATGCTGGACTTTCTAAGGCTGCCACAGAGCTAGACACACTAAGAGGTGAGGATGAGACCACTATTCCTAATAGGCTTCTCAACCGCACATTCATGACCACTCTTAGAAATGCATTTGTAACAGCTAAGAAGTGGGTGGGCATTGCTGCTGTAAACATTACAGGTCAATCACTTACACAGAAGTCTGAGGTGTACATTGATCCAACTAGATTTGAAGCATTGTCTAATTTTGATAAGAAGATATTAGGAGATGGTAAGATAGCACTTCCACATAACAAGGTGATTGTTGATGGAAAAGAATATATCTCTATCTCTGGAAAGATGACAGCGGATGGTACACAGTACATCTCTGACAGGCTCTCTGGATATGCCACATCATTTGTGGATGTAGCCAAAGATCCTTACATTATGAAGATTATTGGTTCTAACTCTGTTGTAAGTACATTCATGTTCTTAGAAAGAATTGGTGCTGGAGAGAACACCATTTGGTTCCTTAACCAGCCCATCATTAGAAAATACCTGAGCTATCTGGACAGCATTGATGCAAAAGGATTGTTTAGTGAGAAGAATAGAGACTATGTTAAAAGTCTATTCCCAACATCTATCAAGGTTAATACATTTGATCCTGGTATGCTCAAGGATAATATCAGGAAGTATTATGCCAAGGAATTTAACAATGAGGACAATGGTGTACAGCAGGCAATCTTTAATGAGTTCTTGAAGTATGCTAAGATGGCTGAATACAACTTCAGGCTTACACAGGCATCTAACTATGACACTACTAAATTTAGGAGTAGTGATGAGTTTAGCAGAAAACAAACTAGAACAGTAACTGCTAGAAACAAAAACATATTCTCCTCTGTGGACAAGATACTAGACTCTTCTTTCATAGGAAACCAGGCTAAGTATATTGATGGTGCTATGTCTTCCTTGGGAGAGATTATTAAGACAGAGAAGGATGACTTTACCATCATAATAGAAGATACAATTAGGCCATTCTTAGAAGAAGAGTTTCTAAGTGGAGAAGACTTTAACAGGATTGCTGGTAAGGCGAAAGCATCCTTCCTTGACTTTGTAATACAGACTCAAAGCACCCTGAATACAGAGATCAAAGCGCTGGCTGTAGATAATACATCTGTGGCTGACCAACTAGCTCAGGCTAAGAAAAGACATCCTGAGATGAAGATTCTCAATGAGTTACAAGTGGTGAGCTCTGACAGAATTGAGGGTGGTGCAAAGAGTATTAGACTTAGAGCTAATCTAAAAGATGCCTTTGATACAGACATGTATACAGACATGATGAGAGAGCTAAAGGTGGTAGAACCAGAGTTATACAACGGACTACTCAAGATTGCTCTACTTCAAGGCACCTATCAAACCTCTATATCTATTAGAAACATCATGCCTGTTGAGGACTTGTCACCAATAATTAAGCCTATCATTGATCCTCTGACATCCACAGAAGAAATCAAGAGCTTCTCTAAAGGAGCTTTCTATAGGAACAACTGGAAGGATAACACAATTGTACCTACACTACAGTTTACAATAGATAATGAAGAGCGTGAGAAACCTGTGTATTCTCCTGGTAGACCTAAGTTCTACTTGTCATCTCAGCTTCCTGTTGGAGAGATTGGTGATTTTGAGGTGTATCAATACTACTCACCTTTGTTCCCAACACTAGAACTTGCCAATCTTAAGATAGATTCTTCAGACCGTAGAGTGCTTCTGTTGAATGAAAACTACAACTCAGACACTGTAAAGTATGACTTCTTGAAGATTCCTCGTGTTGTAACAAACAAGAAGACAGGAGAAATGATTGACCTGGAAACAGGTCAGTCTGTAAGTCGTACAATGTTTGCTAGACAAAAAGCTCAAGGCGACCTATCTCTGAAGAATGTATTTGGTTATCAGAAGGTGAAATATGCAAACGGTGAACCTCTTGTAACAGCTAAAGGAGAACACGTATATAAGTTAGTTAACCTGTATGGTGATGGTCAGTTGGTATCTGAATACTACTTAGACAGCAGACCTTCTGTTCTAAATAATGGAACCATAAAGGTGGATAACGAAATTCCTGATGCTAATTTGATAAAGTTCTTTGGTCCCACCACTGTAGCTGAAGAAACTGTTGTACCTTCACCAGCCACTAAGGTTTCTACACCTTCTGGAAAGCTGAAACTCAGGGATGGTAATGAATACGCAATATCAGATATAAACGCACAATTGTTAGAGAAGATAGGGTATACACCTAAAGAAATTGGTAAACTTTTAAAAGCAATCTGTTAATGGCCACTTGTCCAAATATTAATCTCGACTCTTGGAAAAACCTTGTAGCTGCTAAAGGGGAAGATGTTGCCTACTATCTATGGGATAAGTATAATGGTGAGGTTCCTGAGGATGCAACTGTAAGTGCTCCTGACTCTCCTGTAGCATCTCCTAGAACAATTGCGCTTATTAAGGATTTCACTAAGCGCATTGGTGTGGATATCAAGGTGTTACAGAAGATTGAGGTGAATGGTATAAAGCAGGATGCTAATGGTGCAGCTCTGTTAATGCAGAAATTGATACAGGTGGTAGAGGGTAAAGAGGCTGAAGCACTCCCTGAAGAGGCAATGCACTTTGCTGTTTCTATTATTAAGCAAACCAACCCTACGCTCTATAGAAAGCTCCTTAGTCAAATCAATGACTATCGCATCCTCAAGGATGTATTTGCTACCTATAGCCAAGATCCCAACTACCAAATAGATGGTAAGCCTGATGTGGTGAAGCTGAAGGAAGAAGCTATTGGCAAGTTGTTAACACAGGTGCTTATTAATAAGAACGAGGGTAGTATAGAAACCCCTGAGAAGATAGCTAATGTAGAGGGATGGTGGAATCAAATCATACAGTGGTTTAAGAATCTGTTTGCCAAGAGTGCCTTTGATCAGGTGGCTCTTGATATAATGTCTGGTAAGGTGATTGGTACAGCTGAAGACATTAGAGAAGAACAAGATGCTGTCCTCTTCCAAAAGAATCCTCAACAGGCCTTGTTTGACAAGATAAAAGAGGTGTCTAATAAGATTGAGAAGAAGGATGATGGCTATTACATTGATGGTAAGAAGATTAATCGTAGGGTGACAGACATTGTAAAAGACTGGTACACAAGAAGATTTAACGACAAAGACCTTACCAAGAGTGAGTATGCCAAAGCTGTAGATGATCTGAAGCGTGAGAAGGGTACAGCAGGACATGCTGATATAGAGAACATCTTCAAGGTGTTTATAGATGAGAATGGCTATGTGAGAGAAACACCTTTGGATGATGCCACATATGTTTCTCAGCTTAATCCTTCTAGTAGAGACATGTACAACATGCTGAAGGAGAACATGGAGGCTAGATTTAACTCCTTCCCTAAGGGTACAAGATTCATGTCTGAGGTGACAGTGTATGATGCTAAACGTGGGTTGGCTGGTACAATAGACTTCCTTGCTATTACACCAACAGGTGAAACCAGTGTGCTTGACTGGAAGTTCATGGATCTAAATGTAAACAAGTATACAGACGTTCCTTGGTATAAGGTGAATGCTTGGAGACAGCAGATGGAGCAGTATAAACTAATGCTCCAGAATGTCTATGGTGTTAAGCCTCAGGACTTTAAGCAAACCAGAATGATTCCTATACAGGCTCTGTATTCTCAAGGGAACGCTAAGCTCAACATACTTCCTCAGCTCCTAAGCATCAAGATAGGAGATGTGAATGTTAAGAACATTACAGATGACTATTTGCTTCCTGTAGGACTAGAGGGTGAGAAAACTGGTAACAAGAAGATTGATACACTAATTGAAAAACTCAACGCTGTATATAGAAAGTTCTCTGAGAAGAAGGTGCTGCCTTCTGAAAAGCTCAGCAAGGCTGAACAGCTCAACGAGCTATTTACAGCTATTAGACAACTACAAATCAAGGGTAATCTGAAGCCTTTGCTTAGACAAGCTAAGATACTTAACAAGCAAATACAAAGAACCATTGAGACATATAACACTAAGTTTGCTGGTCAGGACCCATCACAGTTTACACAGAAAGAAATAAATGACTTTGCTGAGGAGCTACAAACAGCCCAGGATGCTATTAGCACCTATGTAAATCTAGATACAGATCTTAGAGGACTATTTACAGGTGAGCTTTCTGAAGAGGATAAGAAGCTCAAAGAAGACTTACGAAATGCTTCTGATGATGCAAGAGACATACAGTCTTCTTTAAGTGACATATTAAACAATTACACCTCTGATATTATTGCTAAGAGTGAGGGTGTAGAAGGACTACTATCTCCTGAAAAGATTGTAAAGGGCATCACTAAACTATTTGCTTCAACATCTACCATACAGCTTAAGGCTGTGGAGCTATTATATAAGAAAGCAAATAAAGCTTTTGCCTTAGCAGGATTTGATACACAGCAAGAGAATAGAAAGTTACAGGCTCTAAAGGATGCTTATGATAAATGGGCTGCTGGTAAGTCTTTGACAAATGAGACCTATTTTGACATCATCAAGAAGAAGAAAAAGAATGAGTTGATTGATGAGTTCAATCCTGAGTTCTATTCTACACTCAAGAGTAAGATACAAGATAAAGATAGTCAATGGGTTAGAGACAACATCAATGTTCCTGAATACAATGACTTCCTTAAAAAGAAGCTGGAAGAGGAATTTAAAAGGATTGATGATAAACACAGAGTGGGTACAGAGGCTGAGATAGCTAGTGAGATAAGACGTGAGAAGGAACAAGCTAGAACTCTCTACAGCACATCCACTACAGAAAGTGCTGGATGGTTGTTATATGATTTTGCAAAGCTGTTCCCTAAGCGTGATAGCTGGGAGTCTAAAGAATGGAAAGAACTATCTAAGCCTGAGAACAAAGCAGCTCTAGACTTCTACAACTATATTAAGGAAAGAAATGAAATGTATCGTGAGCTTGGCTATATTGGAAGAGCTGAAGCTCGTGTGTTCCTACCATTTGTAAGAAAAGGACTTGTTGAGAAACTGGTCAGTGGTGGAAATGTTAAACTGTTAGAACAATTCTTTACAGACATATCTGTTGATGAAGGAGATGTAGGACTTGGAAAAATTGATCCTCTAACAGGTAAACCTATTGATGCTATTCCTAAATATTTCACTACAGAAATAGAGGGAGAGGTGAGTACAGACCTGTTCAGAACTATGTCTTTATACAACGAAGCTGCTATTAGATATAAATATGTTAGTGAGATTGAGGATCAAGTGAGAGCTATTGTGGCTGTAGAGCGTAACAAGAAAGCTATTGCCACCTCTGTATTTGGTAGAACAGAATATAAAGATGGTGTGTTACAATATACTCCTGACAATAATGAGAACACTAAGCTGGTAGAGGACATGATGAAGGCCATCATCTATGGCCAGAAATTTATACAAAGCGAAACCTTTGATCAGCTCCTAGGCAAGATAGGTAATTGGGGTAGTAAACTAAATGAGAAATTAGGTGTAGACATATTTCCAGATAATCTTGACGGAAGACAAATAAGTGTAAACAAGATAGTTAATCAGCTCAACAACACATTCCAAATCACCACATTAGGACTAAACGTACTATCTGCAAGTTCCAACTTCTTTGGTGGTAATGCTCAGTCTGTAATCAATGCTGGTAAGTATTTTACTAAGACAGATTATGCAAGCGCTGAAGGAATGTTGTTTATCAACAAACTATCTGGAGTGGAAGATGTAAAAAAGATGATTGGTGCCTTGGATTATTTCCTTCCTCTTACAGAAAACTATAACAGAGATGTGGCTAACAGCTTGTCTCTCAGCACATTGAATCAACAGAACATACAAGACGTTCTTATGTATTTCATGAGAAAGTCTGATAAGGCTGTACAAACTGCCAACTTTTATGCCTTCCTTAAGAACACAATTGTACAGGATGGTGAGGTGATAAATGCTAGAGAGTTCTTAAGAGCACAGCCTAAATATGCTGACAGATATGCTGGTACAGTGGAGCAAAGAAAAGCTTTAGATGAGGAGTTTGAAGCTGATGTTAAGAAGCTTGTAGAAGAGAAAGGAGTGCTGAATGTAGCAGAGATTGTTGATAATGAGTTTGTTATACCTGGTGTAGATAGAAAGTCTGACAGTGTAATCAAACTTAGAAGAAACGTACAACAACTTACAAAGGATGCATTAGGTAACCTATCTGAGGATGACCTCAGAAAGATTAACATGACCATCTATGGTAAGTCATTTATGATATTTAAGAACTGGATACCACGTCTAGTGGATGTGCGTATGGGCAATCTGAAATACAATAATGCTTCTGATGCCTATGAGTGGGGAAGAATGAGAATGGTATTCCGTATCCTGTCTGAAGATTTATTAGGAAGTTTAAGTAACCTGTCTAACTCATTGATAGCCAATGAGAAAGGTGTTGTCTTTATGAGAGAGCTTTTTGAAAAGAAAAAGGCTGATTATGAAAAGGACACAGGGAAAACTCTTAATATGACAGAGACTGAGTTCATTGATCTTGTTAGATCCAACCTCAGAAGTCAGATGTATGATGTTATGTTCCTTACAACAATGTTCATCCTTGTAGCTGCTCTCAAGGCAAACATGCCTGATGATGATGAGGATGCAGCAACAAAAGCTCAATATAGATTCATGGTGAAAGCTGCTGACAAGTTTAAGGATGAGTTGATGTATTTCTATGATCCCACCAGCTTCCAGAACCTAGTGTCTACAGGTATATTCCCATCACTAGGACTTGTTAAAAACTTTACAAAGGGCACCGTCAACTTCTTTAGAGAGAACTGGGCTCTTGCTACAGGTGATCAGGAAAAAGCTGATGACATCATGGTGATTAAATACTGGTTAAAGACATTCCCCTTCACTAACCAGATGGCAGGCTACCTACCTATGTTCTTCCCAGAGCTTGCTAAAGAACTTGGCCTGAGAGTACAGTCCAACTATGGCATAAGGTAACGCTATATTATGTCGGATTTTTATCCCTAACTCATTGAATATTAATACATATTAACTAACTTTGCTCACTATGAGAACTGCTGCTATTTGCCCAACATGTGCTGTTTTTGAGAATGCTCTTTGCATTCTTTATAATGGCGACTATTTAACAAACACAGATATACAACCCCTTGATTCTGTGGAAGTTGCGTTACAGAAAATTAACGACAACCTAGTTCCCACATCTAGTGGAGCAGCTCCTGCTGTCAGTGCTGTCTATTTAGGACAGCTCCACGTTAACACTACAGGCTCCCAGAAGAAACTTTATTTTGGAAAGTCTGTAGGTACTGGGGCTGCTGACTGGAACCTTGTTCTATCAACAGCTCTTACAGGCGCTCCTGAATATGCAGATAATGCTGCAGCCTTGGCTGCTGGTCTAGTGATAGGCCAAATCTATCGCACAGGAGATGCTCTGAAAATAGTTCACTAATATACAATACATTAGAAGATGAATGTTCGCTGTTCTGCAACACCCTGTCCTGTTGTATTAGATGCCCTATGCGTACGCTATGAGGGGCCCAATCTAATATGCTCAGGAATTAATACTAATGACAACCTTGATATAGTTATTCAAAAACTAGATGCAAGGCTTTGTCAGGTGGGAACCAGTGGAACTGCTGGTACCTCTGGCACATCAGGCACCTCTGGGACCAGTGGTACCAGTGGCACTAGTGGAACCACAGGTACATCAGGAACTTCAGGCTCTAGTGGAACTTCTGCCACATCTGGTACAAGCGGTACAACAGGTACTAGTGGAACTTCGGGCACTAGTGGCACAGATGGATCAGGTGGAACATCTGGCACGAGTGGCACCTCTGGAACCACAGGAACTAGCGGAAGTTCTGGTACTAGTGGTACTACGGGAACTTCTGGCTCATCAGGCACTAGTGGTACAGACGGTAGTGGTGGTACAAGTGGAACATCAGGGACTAGTGGAACAAGTGGAAGTTCAGGAACTTCAGGGACTAGCGGTACTACAGGAACATCAGGAACCTCTGGTACTGACGGATCAGGAGGTACATCTGGTACTGATGGCACCTCAGGTACAAGTGGGTCTTCAGGTACACGAGGAACAAGTGGTACCAGTGGAACAACGGGCACCTCAGGAACTAGTGGGACAACAGGTACTAGCGGAACTAGTGGCACCACAGGTACTAGTGGTAGCAGTGGAACATCTGCAACTAGTGGTACATCTGGCACTACGGGTACTAGCGGTACAGCTGGTACATCAGGTACAAGTGCTACGAGTGGAACTTCTGGAACCAGTGCTACAGATGGAACAGGGGGTACAAGTGGAACCTCTGGTACATCAGCTACTAGTGGAACGAGTGGTACAACAGGAACCAGTGGGTCTAGTGGTACAAGTGGAAGTAGTGGAACTTCTGGAACTGATGGCTCAGGAGGAACTTCAGGTTCTTCAGGCACATCAGGAAGCAGTGGAACTAGTGCAACATCAGGATCTTCAGGTACTACGGGAACATCTGGTACTTCTGCAACTAGTGGAACGTCAGGCACTTCTGGCACATCTGGTACAGATGGATCTGAAGGAACTAGTGGTACATCAGGTACATCAGCCACATCAGGAACTAGCGGTAGCTCAGGAACAGATGGTAGTGGTGGTACGTCAGGTACTAGTGGAACCAGTGCAACAAGTGGGTCCAGTGGTACATCTGGCACTTCAGGCACTACAGGAACTTCTGGTTCATCGGGCAGCTCTGGTACAAGTGGTACCTCTGGAACCGATGGTTCAGGGGGTACAAGTGGCACCAGTGGGACAAGTGGTACTAGCGGTACGTCAGGCACTACAGGTACCAGTGGGACTTCTGGAACGTCAGGAACTAATGGTAGTGCAGGAACTAGTGGATCTTCTGGAACTAGCGCTACAAGTGGAACTAGTGGTACAAGTGCTACATCTGGCACATCTGGTACGTCAGGAACCACTGGTACATCAGGAAGTTCTGGACTTTCAGGGGATAGGTATGCCACTACATCAAGCACAAGCTATACATTACAAGCAGCTGGAAACACAGGAACTATCACTGTGGGTACAGCACTTGCTTACACCGTAGGACAATCCATCATCATAGCCTATGATGCAAATAACTATCAAGAGGCTGAGGTGACATCATACAATAGTGGTACAGGAAGCTTGAGCTTCCAAACTACGTTTGTTCAAGGTTCAGGTACATACAGCTCTTGGGCTGTTAACTTGGATGGTGCAACAGGGGGTGATGGATCTAACGGTACATCAGGAACTAGTGGTACATCAGCCACTTCTGGTACATCAGGTACCACTGGAACTTCTGGAACTAGTGGTAGTTCAGGAACCACAGGAACTTCTGGTACAACAGGAACTAGTGGAACAAGTGGTATAAACGGTACTAGTGGAACATCTGGTACAACAGGCACATCTGGATCTTCTGGTACAAGTGCTACATCAGGTTCTTCAGGCACCAGTGGTACTGATGGCTCTGGAGGAACAAGTGGAACCAGTGGCACTACAGGTACTTCTGGCTCAAGTGGTACATCAGCCACCTCTGGAAGTAGTGGTTCTAGCGGAACCTCTGCAACATCTGGCACATCAGGAACCTCAGGAACAAATGGATCTGCTGGTACAAGTGGTTCTAGTGGGTCCTCTGGCACTAGTGGATCTAGTGGCACTTCTGGTACAGCAGGTAGCCCTGGTACATCTGGTACTTCTGGAAGCAGTGGTACAACAGGTACATCAGGCACAAGCGGCACTACAGGAACAAGTGGTACGACAGGAACCTCAGGTACTAGTGGTACACCTGGTACAAGTGGTACTAGTGGGGTGAATGGTACATCAGGCACCTCAGGTACATCTGGTAGTAGCGGAACAGCTGGTAGTAGTGGTACATCTGGAAGCTCTGGTACCAGTGGCACAGCTGGAACTAGTGGAACAAATGGATCTCCAGGAACCTCTGGAACTAGCGGTACATCAGCTACGTCTGGTACTAGTGGCACTACAGGCACCTCTGGAACAACTGGTACATCTGGAAGCTCAGGATCTTCTGGCTCCTCAGGCACAGCGGGTACCAGTGGTACATCTGTGGCTGTAGCAGGTACACAGGAATACATTGTTAAGTTTACGTCCTCTACAACAATTGGTGATAGCTGCACATGTCAGAAGGCTAATGGTGACCTCTGTGTCAATTTAGCTGGTGGAAATGGTGTGGATGTTGGAAAGGGTGGAGGTTCTATAGCCACTAATACAGCTGTAGGTAGGTGTGCTCTTTGCAGCAACACTACTGGTGCAAACAACGTGGCAGTAGGTTGCGCAGCTTTAAGAGACAATACTATAGGTACAGAAAATACAGCTGTTGGAAATAACTCTCTTTTAAGTAATAGCACAGGAGTTGCCAATACTGCTATAGGTAGCAATGCCTTAATATGCAATACTATAGGTGATATTAACACCGCTGTTGGTAATGGTGCTTTAGCTCTTAATACAACAGGTAGAGCAAATATAGCTGTAGGAGGTGTTGCTTTATGCTCTAACACCACAG
>Ga0315900_10002072_pt1 | contig 31345 bp, 26 predicted proteins | sample LakEriMetagenome_FD_203521 | JGI IMG/M metagenome (GOLD analysis project Ga0315900, IMG submission 203521) | Freshwater fungal communities from buoy surface, Lake Erie, Ohio, United States - Buoy 12 MA114 | ecosystem: Environmental > Aquatic > Freshwater > Lake > Lake biofilm | place: USA: Lake...
TTAAATCTTTTATGGTTTTGGGCTTATTTTGAAGTAAATATTATAAACCATGTCAAAGTTCAATAAATTTAATACTCTGTTAGAAACAGCTTTTTCTCATTATTCAAATGGAGGCTTTCGTGAAGGTTCTCCTATAAAAGTAAAAAAAGAATTTTTAAAAAGTCCTTATTGTCAACAACATTATGGAAGAGACACTGATTTTATCAATTGGTTAACGGATTTAATTGAAAGAGATTACTTCTTTTTTATCAAAAGAGTTGCTGGTAGAAGTTCGGAACAAAATATAAAAGATGCTAATAGTAATGAGGGAACGGGAGATGTTTACTTGGTTCTTAAAATGGACCCAAGAACAGTTTCAACACCTACAGAGTTGGCAGAGTTTACCGTGCCTGGCAACTGGGATTATGTAGAAGTTCTGAACTTTGGTGTAAACCTTCCTCCAGTTCAGGGAGTTCCAAACAAATACGAAAAACCAATTGGTGATCAAAAACCACAAGTTGTTCAAGTAAATGTAAGTCTGGGTAATCAACCTACAGACAATTCTCTTCCTACTAAAAATACTAAAATTTAATTAGTATAATTCTTCAACAATTACGTGTGAGTAATGTTGATTTCCGTTTACACCTGTGGCAAGTGGTGCTGTTCCACTAATATTATTAATAGCATTATCTCCATTTACAACATAAGTTGAATTGTATGGTGCTATATAAAATCTTATTGTGACACTAAAATCTGTTTGTAATTGTGGGTCGATTAAAAGTGTGTTGTTGTAAGAACCAATATCAAACGAATTAGCATTACTGGCACCACCATAATTCATAACACCTCCATCGTGACCACAGGATCCTAAACTAACATAGCTTATTCCATCATTATATGAAATTTGAGGTTCAATATAGCCCCCACCCCAATTGCCACCATCGTTTCTTCCTGGTATATGATAAAAAATTCGAACTAAAGATCCCGCTTTAAATCCTGTTATGGTTGGAAATCTTGGACCAATCATCCAATTTGTAGACGCATATCTTGCTGTATCAGATTGTATAATTATTCTTCTGATTGTTCTTCCTGTAGCCAACTTTAAATCTCCAGTTAAAGTTCCTCCTGTAATATTTAATTTTGTGCTTGCCAACGATTGAACATTCAATGCTGTTTGGCTAATTGCTTGAATTTGTGTATATTTTATACAAGGTAATAAAGCAACATTTCTTGGTCTTGTTTCTTCTGCAACGCGAGGAAACCCATAATCATCCAAAGGTTCAATCGTGTATGTTGTGGGATAATTATAATTAAAGTTATAGTTTGAACCACCAGCAAGTCCTGGTGTTGCTAATAACTGCTGTAAGGCCACAACCGTATGTCGGTGTCCTTGAAATGCATCTGATTGGTTGCTGGCAAAAAGTCTTCCATTATCAATTTGTTTTCCTGCATCCCAACCTCTTATAAATTCTCCTCTTAAATCGGGAATTCTAAAATGACTAGCTGGCTCGTCACCTTTATTCCATTTTGTTCCAATTGCTGCAAATAAAGCGGAATATGTTGATTGGTTCAAGATTGATCCGTCTGCAACTAAATAACCAGCAGGTGGAACGTTATTGGCATACCATATAACAGTTCCTACTGGTGTAGTTTCTACCAACGATGCATCGGATATTTTATCTAAAGTTATAGCACCAGTTGCTATCTTTTCACTAGTTACTGCATTATCGGCAATATTACTAGTTTGAACTTCTTCAAGTCCTAAAGATTTAGTTGTAATTTTTGTTTGTGCCATATTTTATAATATTTATAAAGTTTGAAGAATGTTTGGCATAGCATTTTTAATGTCATCCAAATTATCAATCAGTTGGGTTTTTGTTATATCTCTCAGTTCTTGTTTTTGAGAACCTATTTCTTGAACTTTATTAGTATTACCAGTTTCCAAGGCTTTCATGAATTCTACATCCAACTTCTCCAAAATAGGTTTTCTTAATTGTCTCCATTTATTTTTTTGAATTTCTTTAGCCCATTCATAATTTATAACAGCTTGACCATCACGATATTCATATGCATCCAAAAAATCTGGATCTAATTGTAAATTTTCAACAACGGTATATGGAACATTTTCTGGAACAGATTTTCTTACAACTTCTTCAATAGATTGTTTATCGTCAATTATAGCCATAATTGCCAATCTATTGTTTTCTTGAGGATAAATTACTGTTTTCATATTTAATAATTAGGATTATATTGTTGATCTATTATAGCCACATAAAGATGACCACTATCTAATGGAGCGGTGCCGTTACTATTATAGTTTGAAACATCTACGTAGTTTACTGTAGACCTTCCAGTTTTAGTTCCAAATGTACCTGTGTTTGAACTAGTACCATAATCTAAAACACACCAAGCTCCTGAACCATCATGTCGATTAGCAGACCCAACTAAACCAATAAACCAATCATTGTACATTGGATTTTTAAAAGTTATTCTAAATCTTCCAGTAAATTGTCTTGATACTGAAGCTACATTAAATGAATTTCTAATACCAAAAGTTTGTCTAGTAAATCCAATTGTTCCTCCAGATCCTATTGTACCATTTCCAACAACGGACTGTGATGGTGTTGATGTTGCGGGACCACCAAGTGCTTTAAATGTTGCAAAAGTTCCGTTTATATTAATAATTTGAATGCCTTTGGTCCAATCTATACCACCATACTGAAAATTATTGCCGCCTATATTTAGATACCAAATAACACCTATATCCATATCTGACCAATTACTATTCCAAGTCCATCTTCCAGTATTTGAACCAGCTACTATTTGATCGATTGAAGTTGATGCTGGTGCAATTTGTGCAACAGAAAAATCTCTAAAGTGTGCTGTGCTCCAATTTAAATATGCTTTTACTGTTGTTGGGCAATTATTAATTGGATTATTAAATGTGTTAATGTCGCCATTTATATTAATTCTGAATTTTTCAAAAGAATTAAATGTTGCAGTTGAATCTGTTCTTTGTGTGTTTTCAGTTGAATTATTAGCATAAAACTTAAAACCTCCATTACCACCTCCTTCCGTATCTCCAACCAAAACACAAACGTTGTTAGAACCAAAAGAAGCATTCGGATTTGTTATCCAGTTTGTACCATCAAAATAGGTAGAACCCAAAGTAAAAAATCTATAACCATGTGTGGCTGACCAAATGTTTGAAAGATAACCTGGTTGATTTCCGCCACCTGATCTTAAACCAAACCCAATTGTGCCATGAACATCTAATTTATGCTGTGGGTCTATTGCACCAAGTGAAACATCACCAGAAGAATTCATACGCAATCTAAGTGGTCCTGAACCAGCAGGAGCAGCCCAAATATTAAAAGTGTTTGATGGTGTTTCTTTAGTAAAAAGAAAGCCTGTGGAATTATTAGCCCCCATTAAAATAGCAGCATAATTTGAATAGTTTAAATGGAGATTGGTTGCTGGACTTGAATGCCCTAGAGCAATACTACCAGAAGTATTCCAAACTGGTGCTCCAATGCTTAACTTTTCTGGTGTAACAGCATTTAATTGAATTGAAGCGTTTGTGACTGTGTTTGATGTTGGAACTATGCTGGTAGTTGTAAATGGAGCATTTCGATAAACAACAACAACTTTTGCTCCATCATCAGGTGGAGTAGAAAAGCTTATAGTATTGGTATTAACCGTGTAATCATCACCAGGCTCTTGTATAGCACCATCTAATGCCACAATAAGATTGTTAGGATTTAAAAGCCCCACCGATCCATTTATTGTAAAATTGGTAGTTGAACCGTTACCAAAAAATTTAGTAGTAACAGCATCAACAGGTATATTATCAGCTAATATTCTTGCTCTTGTAGAAGACATTTAGAATATTTATCCATTAAAGGTAATATTCTAATTAAAACTTTTATGTAAATTCATCAAACAACAGAAGAAATTAATTTCGTGGTCGATTACAAAATTGTCTCTATACATGTGTTCTCCAATATCTAATAACAGAGATTTTTTCTTATCCTCAGAAATTTTAGAATAAAATATCAAATCAAATAACTCTTTCATCAAATTTTGATAATCTGAAGCAAAGTTTTTTTCTTCTTCAATGACAAATTTTCTAATTTCTAAAACACCTTTCTTTTCCAATAACTTTTTAAACAATTCTTGAGATATATCTTTTATTTGATTTTTAGTTGATATATTAAGATGACCCTGAATAGAAAATTTTTGCAAATCATTAATGATTCTTCTCATGTCAGGAAAATTCAAATTAATATGATTAACTAATTTTTCTTTTTGAATATCTTCAACTTTTACATTTTCACTTTTTAAAATGAAAGAACACCTTTTTAAGATATCTTCAATTTTCGGTTGTATGTTAAAAATCAAACAACGTGAACGAATTGGTTCAGTAATTCTATTGATATAATTTGCTGTTAAAATAAAACGAGTTGTGCTGGCATACTCTTCCATCACATTTCTTAAAATTCTTTGAGCTTCTGGTGTTGTTCCGCAAAATTCATCAAGTATGATAACTTTCTTTTTACCATCTAAACTTCTCGTTTGTGAGAAAGATATAACTTTATTTCTAATTGTATCGACACCGTTTTCATCAGAAGCATTTATATAAAGATATTGACATTTTAAAATGTTTTTGACAATAATCTTAGCTAAAGTTGTCTTGCCTGTTCCTGCATTACCATAAAACAATAAATGTGGAGTGTCTTCATTTATAGAAGAAAAAAACTCCCTGTTCTCTTCTGATAGAACAATTTCATCTAAAGATTGGGGCGCATATTTTTGAACCCAAAGATCTTGGTATTTATTCATTATTATGAATTCTATCACAAAAACCACAAACATCAAGACAATACTAAAAAGTTGATTTTGTATTTTATCTTGTTAGTATGAAAGTAAGTATATATTCACAATGTCAAACCAAAACAGCGAAATTGATTCTATTATTGAAGAATTAAAAGCCGATGCAGTTCCTTCAGAACCAAAGGTTTATAAAAATGATAATGCAGAAACTGTTACCGATGAAAATGTTGGTGATTACGTTTATAAAAAATCTGCGGAATTAGTAGAATCAACATTAGGTGCTGTTCAGTCTTTAAAAGATAATGTTTTAACAGGTAGTGATCCAAAAGAAATTGCAGCATTGTCTCAATTGATAAACTCCGCAACAAAAGCATTAGATCAACTTAACAAAATTAATCTTCAAAACAAACAAGAAAAAAGTAATAAAGAAATTAAAAAAATGGAAATTGAAGCAAATAGTAAACTTCCAAAACTTCCACAACAAACAAATGTTTTAATTGCTACAAGAGATGAAATAATGTCTCAGCTATTTGATAAAGGTGCAAAAAAATCAATCAAAGATGATATCATAGAAGGTAATTACGAAAGATTGGAATAATTTTAAATAAGTATTGATGATGAAATTATTTGATCAAAAAATAAACGAAATTTTAAACGAAACACCTTGGATTAAGTTCAACACAAACACGGAATTAGCAGGTTTTGACTTTGAAGCAGAGGATTATGATGATTCAACTTATGATCAATTCATAATGAATGCAAAAGAATATTATAATAGTTCAGATGATAATAAAAAACAAGAATTTATCAAAGAGCTTAAACACCAAGTAGGAAATAAATTATTTTTAAACCCGTTAAAACACAAATTTCCAAATAATTTTGGTTCTTTAAACGACCAAGCCATTGTTGATAAACTTATAAAACAAATTATTCAATAATTTTTTTTTATTTTTTAAATAAAAAACCCAACCACCTTTCGATGGTTGGGTTTTTTTGTGAGCGATCTTATTCGATTACAGATAGAGACGGCCATTGTCTTGAGCGACATTGGCTGTTCCAAGACCTGATACGATGATAAGGTGGTAATACAGATTAGCACCAAAGATATGATCAACAACACCATAACGTGTCATAAGACCTACGCGAGGAGCGAAGTCATTAGGACCGACAGTGCGTTGGATCATAACTGGGATGTAAGGGCAGTATACGATACCTGTGTCATAGTATTCAGTTCCTTTGTAACCTAACAGAGCATATTCCAGTGCGGTTTGTCTTTGACCTGCGAGATACTGAGCATCTGTGCGAGTGTCACGGTAGACAGTGAATCTTCCACCAAGCGTACCAACTTTGGCAATGCCTGTTGGTTGCGTATTGATGTTGCCATTCACTGGCATCCATTGAAACTCTGGCAACATTTCAAGAATTGCACACACGCGAGGTGTGGCAATGATGAAGTTTGCACTTCCTCTACGGTTGCGGATTGCGATGCGGTTAGCCTCAACAATCACTTTACTGTAGAAGTCGCGGTTACGCTCTCCGAGCCAACGTGCATCGGCTGAAGCTGCGTACCAGAAGCTGTATCCGTTTCCTTGGTTAGCGTTGAGACAGACTTGAACCATTCTCATGACCATTTCGCGGTCGATTTCGGCCTGAATTTCATACGACATAGCGTTTGTTAATTCAGAATCGATATCGAGTCCGTTCATGTTCTTAAGGTCTTGTTCGAGTTCAACACTCCAGCGAGCGGCGAGGCGGCGTGTGCCAGCTTCGACGGCTGTTTTGCTGAATTCTACTGTGACTTGAGGAATGTTTCCTGTTAATTCGAAATCTTTCAAGATTGCTGCTACACCACGATCTGATTGGATAAGACTGAAATCAGTGTTTCCGCTTAAGAATGATGAGCTTGTTCCTGTGAAACGAGTGTCGAGGAATTGATATCCGAGTTCTGCATCGTCTGATACACCACGATCTACGCCACCAGGTCCAATTTTTTGATTGGAAGTGATGGATCCGTCTGAACCGTTTGATGTAAAGCCGAGTGCGTCTGCTTCATAGCGATAACGCAATGCGAAGGCCAATCCGACTGGACCACTCATTGGCTGAACACCGACGATCTCGTTTGTGATAAGCTCTGGGAAGGTACGGCGAACCATTGGGATAAGAATCTTAGGTAAGCGAGCATCTCCTGCGGCATATCTATCTCCTGATGTAATACCTGCTGGTGGTGCATAAAGTGAGGTTGTACCTGCACCTGTGTTAGCAAAAGCACCGAGTGAACCTGCTGTGTTACCACCAGATCCTTCTTCGATGCACCATCTTTCTTGGTTTTCCATCAAAATAGCTGTTGTTAAACGAGCATGTTCGTCTTCGATTGGCGCAACCTTATCGGATGTGTAATCAAGTACTGGTGCCCATTTCTCAACAAGCTGTTGAGCGCGAGAACGGTCAATGTAGCCTGTGGCTGGATTAACGTTTTTCATATTGTTCTCCTATGGATAGAATACGAATTAAAAAGAAATTACTTTCTTTTTAATTCATTCAGATATCCGCTAACGAGACTATATTCCTCGTTAGGAGTAGCTTCTTTTGATTCTGTTACAACTTCTTTAGAAGGAACTTTAGCATCACGGCTTACAGCCTTTTGCTTTGCTTCTTCTACAAGTTCAGTTGTAGCATCTTCTTCGCTACGTTCGAACATCTCAACAACATAGTTAAAGTTCTCTTGAACATAAGAACTGTTTTTGTCGTTCAATAATTTTAAAACAAAATCTTTTTTAGCTGAAGGCATTCCTTTGGTTTTTTCTTCCAAAAATACTGTTGTTTCAGCTTTTTTAATTTTTTGTAAAAGAGATTCATTCTCTTTATAAGATTCATTAAGTTTTTCTGTTAATTCATCAATTTTCTTTTTGCCAGAAGAAATAGTTTCTTTGACACTTTCGTTTATATATTCGGCATCCATGCCAACTAAATTACGAATTGCATCGAGTTTCTTACGAGCATAGGTATTATTGACAGCTTCGGTCAATTGGTCTTGAGGAAGCATTTTTTCCAAATAAAGATCCAAGTAATTGCTTAACTCATTGATAACTTTTTCTGAAAATTGATTAGCTTTTTCATTTAAGGCTTTGCGATAATATGAAGCAATTTGATTTAATTTTTCTGTATGGTTTTCTGTGATAGCATCAACCACTTTTTCTAATTTTGATGTGTGATCGGTATCGATGGCTTCTAAAAGTTTTTTTAATTTTGAAGCATGATCTTCATCGATTTTTGAAACTGCGCTTTCAACTTCGAGTTTTGTTCTTGCTTCAACTTTTTCGTTGACTGCGGTTTCGAAGGCTTCGGCAATGGCGGTTGCTGCTTCTTCCGAGAGCACTTCTTTATCAAATTTTTCTAATATTGCTTTGATGTTCATATTATCTATAATATAACTTATCCTTTTTTAGTTACGTTTTTTGAATTTTTTCCTGCTTTTCCTTTTTTTGTTTTTGTGGCAGGTTTGCCTTTTACTTTTTCGGCAGTTTTTGCAATTTTCTTTGTTGCTTTATGAGCAACAACTTTTTCTAAATCTTTATGTGCTTCAGAATAATTCTTTTCACAAAGACTTGTTAAAAATTTTGAAATTAATTTACGAGCTTCCATATTATATATTTATCTTTTTAAATTACATTTATGATAAACATTTCAATTCGTTAATGAATTGAATGATACACTCTTGCAAATATTGTTTTTTATTATTTCTAGGTAATTTTGAAATGTTTTGTTCAAATTTTTCATAAAATGGTTCAAACTCTCCATTATTAGAAAGTACCCATTTTTTTGATTCTAAAATTCCGTTTACAAATGCTGTTGGAACTGATGGATCTGCTACAACATCAATAGCAACTAAACGAAAATCGGAAACATGTCCGATTCCATTTTTATCATCTACTCTTCCAAGTGCTCTTGATGATACACCCAATTTAACACCATCCAACATCAAAGAACGAACAACTTGTCCCATTGGTGTTGATAAAACTTTTGATTTGCCAATAAAAATATCGCCATCTTGTTTTAATTCTGTTACCATGTGGCAAGCTCTTTCCAAATTAACTTCTGGTGTTGTTGGGTGATTGAGTTCACCTGTTGCTCGACTACTTCTAATCATTTCATCGGTATAACGATTTACTTCTTTTACCATTTCTTCTAATGGATAAACTCGATTGTTTCTATTTGGCTTGTTTGCCATTAACATTGGTCCATTAAGCCAAACGCTTGATGGTGAATTTCTATTTTTTTCTTCGACCAAATATTTTAATTCATAATTGGGAGTTTCAACCAACAGATTGTAAACGTTACTCATATATCTTTAATTATTACTTACACTTACTTTATTCATTTTAAATGTTTTTCGTTTAAAATTAAAAAGGTGTAACCTTTTGTTTTGCACCATGCTTGCGCTGCTTGCCATTTCGCAGTATTTACCGCATATTGATATTTTTCATATATTAATGTTTTTTGTTTTTTGTTTGGAGATTCTGTAGGTGGCATAGTTTGCCTTTCTGGTTTTACTTCAATAAGCAATTTTTTTATTGTTCCATCTTTTGATTTTAACTTTGCTACCAAATCAACAAAATAACGATGCATTCTACCATCTGCTGGTGATATATAAGGAATTACTACTGATTCTGAAGACCATGTAAGAACATTGGGGTTATTATCTAAATATCGAAAAGCTTTTAGTTCCATCATGGAACGATAAATGATTTGTCCTTTCCCATAATACTTTTGAGGATTTTTTGGGTTATAAATCCCTTGAACAAAATTTTTATTTTTTTTACCTAAATTTTTATTCATTTTAACCGATAAAGAATCGGGTTGGGGAACGATCTACAAGATCAGTCATAATTTCTTTTTCAAGTTCGTCTTTTTCTTTTTCGCCCTGTCTCATAAGATCAGATGCATTTACAGTTTGACCTCCAAACAAATTAGTACCTGTATATTTTCCTCTAACATGACCTATGGTTATTTTAGATAAAGCCAAGGCATATCTATAAACCCAAAGTTGAGAAACTAAATGCTTAAGTGGTTTTTGGAGCTTGCAACCTATTAAACCATAGTAAACTGTATTACTTGGTTCTGGAATAATTTTTAAAATCTGTGTATCAGGATCAAATCTTAAATAAGGCATAAGCCCCAATATTTTTTCTCTGACATCAATCCAATTTTTTAAAGTGTGCCAAGTAACTAAATCATAACCAACATTACCTAAAAGATGTCCAAAATATGCTTGTTGAGCTATTGTGTGTTCAATTGTAAAAAGTGTATTAACACCAGAGTTGTTTCCTTCTGCAAATGAAAAGACATCTATTACTCTTCTATACTCATCCAAATCTGAATCCCACCCACCGCTCAAAGAATCTGTCATTGTGTTGTACATTTCTGGAGAAACGTTGAAAAGTTTATCAACTTGAAGTCCAACTCCTCTTTGATACAAATCTGAGCGAAATATAAGATATTCTTCAGTTTCACCTGCGAACTTTGTAAAATATTCTACCGCAATATCAATTATCTCATACATCTGTTCGCTGCTTATTTCAATTTCAACTAATGGTTCCCCCAAAGTACGACGAATTCTTTGAGCTAAATGATTATAGCTTTTAATTTTGGAATTAAAGGTGGTACTTCCGTGAAATTTATTTGGTAAAACAGAACTCATTCAAATATACTTAGACTATACTTATTTATTTCTTTAAATAAAAACAAATAGATCTTTAATAAGTAATATTAACAATGGATCGCTTTTTTATTTACGGAAAACCAAAAATTACCGATGTTAAGCCTTATAAATTTGTAGTTAATAATCCGCTTTTGACATCTATTCAAAATTTTAACATTTTGGTTAAAGGTAATAGCTTTATAGACATACGTGGTGTTTATTTAATTTCTAATAGTCCAACTATGTTTGAAGGAACGACCATTTGGAATCCTTTTTCGGGGGTTAAAAATTTATCAGCAGACAATCCACCATTTCAAGGAATTAAAGTTCCTTTTTACATTTATAAAGAAAAATATCTAGCATTTACAATGCCGCAAAACCCAAACGGAGATGGTTTTTTTGATATTATTATAGAAAACGAAGCAGGATATGGTAAACTAAGTAGAGATAGTCGTGTTCCGTTTGTTAGTTCATTTGTTGGAGCAGTAGATATACAGCTTCCATGTGTTTCCGGTATACAAGTTATTGATCCGTTGGATTTTGTAGTTGAATTTGTTTTAGTTGCTTCTGATAATAAATTTATTTTAACTTCGGATACAAATCAACAAATAACAGTTTCTTATTTGGTTTAAGTTATAGAATTATAAATTGGGATAAATCCTATAGAATTGCCATTTATATCAAATATTTGCATTCTTCTAACCACTGTTCCAAGATTTCCGGTAACAACTTCTGTGTTTCCTACGCCAAATTGTGTAGCAAACAATTCCCCAATAACATCTCCACCGGACAGCGGTAAAAACCCACCATTGACATAGTTTCTAGTCGCAAAATTAGCACTTTGTGAATTATAATGAGTATAAACAGATTGTATATTTGAACTATTACCATTAACAAAAGTATTAACATCAATACTGTTTGAACTAAACGAATTTACGACATTTGAAATTCCTTGAATGTTTGCGCTATTGTTTTCTACGTATGTTGTTGCTTGGACGAAACGAGAACTTAACCCAATAAAAGTGTTTCTACTTTCGGTATCAAAGGAACTTATACTATTCCAGCTTGAATAAACACTATCCCAATTAGAAGATGTATTTCCAACCAATGATATAGTTGCATTGATGTTTGCACTATTATTTAAAACATATGTTGTTGTTTCGTTTTGATCTTCTTCAAGAGAACTTGTTGAATTTATATAAGAATAAACGGAATACCAACTTGCAGATCCAGTATTAACTACAGTATTAAGATTTTCAAATTTTGAACTGTTTATAAACCAGTTAGTGTAAACACTATTCCAATCGGAAGATAAAGAACATGTGGTATTGTAAACTGATGTAGGATTTATTAAAAAGTCATCAATTTCAGTTTTGGTATAATATAAACTTGGGATAAAATTTCCTGAAACGGTTGTTTCAAGAACCATAGCATCTACATAACGTTTTGTAACAAATTCATCGGTAACAAAAAGACTTGTTAATGTTTTAGTTGTAAAAATTGGTCCAAAAATAGAAGAACCAGTTTTTAACATTATGTTTGAACTATTTTGTGTAATAAATGTATTACTTTGATCATTAACAGAACTTATGTTTTTTACATAAGCGGAACACTCATTCCACTGTTCACTGTTTCCGATTCCATCATACATAAAGTTGTTGGATGAAATGATTCCATTTACAGTAAATGTAGCATTTGGATTTCTTGTGTTAACTCCGATGTGGGCTGGTGTTTGTTTTATATAAAAACGTTCATTTCCAAGAAAAGGACCTCCCATGTAAAAAATAATATCATTATCATTACCAACTGTTCCTATTCCTAGTTTTGAATTTGTTGTTTGTATATAAGATACATTTTTAGCACCACCAAGAGTAAAATTGGTATCTTCAAAATTTGATCCCAAAACCCCTATATTAAAATTGGTATTTTCATCATCATTTAAAAAACTTAATTGGGTTCTAGAAAAATTTTGATCATTTGCATTTTGAAATTTAATTTCAAAAATACTATTTTGATCACCAACAACATTTAAAGGTATTTGGTTTTCAGCTATTCCTGATAAATTAAGAAAAAGCGATTGAAATTTTCCATTTGCAGAATTTGCATTAACCCAAGTAGTAGCCGAAAGACTATTTAAATATGGTGTACTATTTAAAAATGTATTGTTTGTAAAATCAGCTAAAGATGCAAGAGTAACCTTTGCTGTTACATATTCTTCAAATTGATTTTCATAATCTAAAATAGTATATGCATTAGGATCAGTTGCTAAAACATCTGGTAATGTGTGAATATAAGTGTTTGCCATGCCAATTTTGAATACTTATTCTTTAATAAACAAAAAACATTGATTACTTATAAATCAGACTAAATATAATATACTCATGGCAGATTTTTTCCAAACAAGCAACCGTCAACCAGATACTGGTAGAAGTTTTGTTTCTTCAATTTTATCAAAACTTCCTTATGTTCAACAAACAATAGAAGCTGACGTTAATAATCCAAGATATGAATTATTTGACCGTCTTTCTAAAAGAAAAGAACTCAGGCTGATGCAACAATCTGTCATCACGGGTCCTTATATGAAGGATGTTGGTGACTCATATAGTCCAAATAGTTTTGTTTCAGATCAAGCTTATCACAAATACATTTATGCCCAAGTAGATACTGATAAGACAAGAAGATTGGCTGAATATAGAAGAATGGCAGCTTATGCTGAAGTTGGCGATTGTTTAGATGAAATTTGTGATGAATTTGTCAATAAAGATGAAAACGGAAAAGTTATAAAAATTCAATTTTCTAGTTTTTCTAAATTAGAAAATAAAGAAAGAAGCGAACTCGAAAAAGAATTTTACAAGTTCGTAAATGTTTTTGATTTTGAAAATAAAGGTTGGGGATATTGTCGTCAATTATTAGTAGAAGGAGAAGTATTTTTTGAAAATATTATTCATGAAGCTAAAAAAGAACTTGGTATTATTGGTGTTTTGAGTGTTCCTTCTGAATTAATAAATCCTGTGTATGATAATGTTCAAAACAACGTTGTACAAAATTTTGTTTTTCAAAAACCAATTAGTTTGCAACAAAATCCAGCGGCTCAATTAAGCCCATCTAATTTCCAACCACCAACTCCAGCAAATGCTTTACAACAACAAATTGTGACGTTTCAAGGAAACCAAGTAACATATGTAAATTCTGGTTTATGGAATGAGGATATGACGATGCGAGTTCCTTTTATTGAAAACGCCAGAAGAGCATATAAACAATTGTCTTTGATTGAAGATTCTATTGTCATTTATAGAATGGTTCGCGCCCCTGAAAGATTAAAATTCAAAATTGATGTCGGGAATATGCCACCAGCAAAGGCAGAAGCATATTTGCGCCAGTTAATGCAATCTTATTGGAATAAAAAATCTTACGATAGTAATAAAGGCCAATCAGGAGCAGCAAATATATATGATCCACAATCAATGTTAGACTCATATTGGTTTGCCAAGCGTTCTGGAGAACAAGGATCAGACGTAGAGTTGATGCAAGGTGGACAAAACCTCGGAGAGCTTAAAGACTTAATGTATTTTGTCAATAAACTTTATAAAAGTCTAAAAGTTCCTTTAACCAGATTAAATCCCGAAGAAGGTTACAAAGATGGTGCGGAAATTTTAAGAGAAGAACTCCGTTTTGCAAAATTTATTGTCCGTTTACAAAGTCAATTTGCAGAAGGAATTAAAAACGCATTTATTACACATTTAAAAATAAGAAACTGGTGGAAAGATTACAAACTTCATGAATCTTATTTTAATTTAGAATTTAATCCACCATCAAACTTTTTTGCTATTCGCAAAAATCAAGAATTTGAATTAAAATTCAAAATTTTCAATGATATGAGTCAAAACGAATCTATATCAAAAACTTTTGCTCAAAGACATTATCTGGAATATAACGATTCTCGTATAAGTGAAAATATGGAATGGTTAAGAAAGGATGCAGCATTGAAATGGGAATTGGAACAAATTGCAACAACAGGTCCAAATTGGAGAGAACATATTCAAGCAGCAGAAGATGCATCAACTGAAGGTGGAGGAGGAGAAATGGGTGGTGGTGGAACAAGTGCATCCGAAATACCAGAATTTGGTGAAACTGGCGGTGGAGAAGCAGCAGAAACCCCTGAAGCAGAAGCTGGAACAGAAGGTGGTGGAGAAACAACAGCAGCAGAAACAGCAGCACCAGAAACTCCCACAATTCCTACAGCAAGCTAATCAAATATACAGTTTAAAATCATAAGTATAGAATATGACTTATGATATTCCACCACACATAACTGGTGATACTTGGGAAGGTATTAACAGTATAACTTTTCAAAGAAACAACTCTGCATTAAATCTTACAAATGCATTTGTTGAAATGGAAGTTTTAAGATCAATTGACAGTCCTGTTGTTTTTTCATTAAACTCTTCAAATAGCGGTGTTTTAATAACAAACCCATTAAATGGAACAATATCAGTTCCAGCCACCACGGTAAACATTCCTGTTGATTTGTATAAATGGCGTATTCGATTAAAATTACAAAACAATGAAGTAAAAACATATCTCATGGGTCATTGGCCAATTGTTTCAAATCTTCCTCAAAATTATTGGGAGGTAATGACACAAATACCTGAACATTCGCCTATTCCACAATGAGTGATTCGATTATAGTAAATGTTAATCCATCATCTACAGATTTAGTTGTAATAAATGCAAACCCAAATACAACTAATCAATCTGTAAATGTAAATGATGGTATTTCTTCGTCTATAGTAAGTGTTAGTTCTACAAGTCCCGAAAATGTAATCATCAATCCAACAAGTTTGAATGTTCAAGAGGTCGTAAACTTCAATCAAAGTGCGGTATTTAGCGTCAATAATAAAACGGGTCATGTTATTATTACAAAAGATGATATTGGATTAGATCAAGTAAACAATACAAGTGATTTAAACAAACCTTTATCTTTAGCACAAATTGCTGCTTTGGCACTTAAAGCAAACCAAAGCGATTTAGCAACGGTAAGTGCAGCACAAGATGCTTTTTATGTTGATACTTCTAGAAAAGTTGAAAAATTTTTCCCAACGACTACTGTTGTAGTTTCATATTCTTCTGAATGGAATGAGGCGTTTGCAAACGTTTCACAAAATTCTTCTTTTTATGTTGGTCTTTCTACAGCTAGTGTTGCTATTTGGGATTCGGTATATTCGACTACACGAAGTAATTCGGGGTCTTGGCAACAAGCTTATACAAATCTTTTAGCAAATTCAGCATCTTATGCAGCAGGTGGTAATTTAGTCAATGTTGTTACTGGTTATTTGCCACTGAGTGGAGGTTATTTGATTGGTAATGTTTCTACTAGTGCAATATTAAGTTCAAATAATATTATATATGCTTTAGGTGGAAATTCCGATTTGTGGAATAGTGTTTATTCATATATTAATCAAACTAGCGCAAACGAAGAAGATCAAAATGAAATTGTAAGTTTTGTTTTATCAAACAGTTCAAACATATTACAAGTAAATTCACTTACTAACAATACTAGTGCCAACTGGAATAGTGTTTATAGTAGCTGGAATTCTAACAGTGCATTTGATTTAGCCGCAAGAAGTTTTATAAACAATAATAGCGCAAATTCTTTACAAGTTAATAGTAAAGTCAATCAAACAAGTGCAAACTGGGATAGTGTTTATTCATATATTAATCAAACTAGTTCTACTGAAGAAGACCAAAACGAGTCAGTAAGTTTTGTTTTATCAAATAGTGCGAACATATTACAAGTTAACTCTAAAGTTAATACTACAAGTGGAAACTGGGATAGTGTTTATACTACTTGGAATCAAAACAGTAGTTTGGATTTAGCAGCAAGAACTTTTGTTAATAATAATAGTTCAAATTCTTTACAAGTTAATAGTAAAGTCATTCAAACAAGTGGAAATTGGGACAGTGTTTATAGTAGCTGGAATTCTAACAGTGCATTTGATTTAGCCGCAAGAAGTTTTGTAAACAGTAATAGTTCAAATATTATTAATGTTAACACTAAAGTAAACTCAACAAGTGCGAACTGGGATAGTGCTTATACTACGTGGAATCAAAATAGTGGTTTGGATTTAGCAGCAAGAACTTTTGTTAATAATAATAGCGCAAATATTATTAACGTTAACACTAAAGTTAACACCACAAGTGGAAATTGGGATAGTGTTTATAGTAGTTGGAATTCTAATAGTGCATTTGATTTAGCAGCAAGAACTTTTGTAAACACAAACAGTTCAAATATATTACAAGTAAATTCTGTCACTAATAATACTAGTGCTAACTGGAATAGTTCTTTTACTACTTGGAATCAAAATAGTGGTTTGGATTTAGCAGCAAGGACTTTTGTAAACACAAACAGTTCAAATATTATTAATGTTAACACTAAAGTTAATACTACAAGTGGAAACTGGGACAGTGTTTATAGTAGCTGGAATAATCTTAGTTCAAATTTAAAAGCAGTTGAAAATTTTGTACAAACTACAAGTGCCAACAACAGTGTTTATAACACTGTTTGTTCATTATCAACAAATTGGAACAGTGTTTATACTACTTGGAATCAAAACAGTAGTTTGGATTTAGCAGCAAGGACTTTTGTAAACAATAATAGTTCAAATATTTTAGCCGTAAATTCTGTCACTAACAACACTAGTGCTAACTGGAATAGTTCTTTTACTACTTGGAATCAAAACAGCGGAAACTTATTAGAGGTTCAAAATTTTGTACAAACTACTAGTGCTGATAATAGTGTTTATAATACTGTTTTTAATTTATCTGCAAATTGGAATAGTTCTTATACAACTTTGAATCAAAACAGTGCATTTGATTTGGCAGCAAGGACTTTTGTAAACACAAACAGTTCAAATATTATTAATGTTAACACTAAAGTTAATACTACAAGTGGAAACTGGGATAGTGTTTATACTACTTGGAATCAAAACAGTAGTTTGGATTTAGCAGCAAGGACTTTTGTAAACAATAATAGTTCTAATATCATTAGCTTAAATACAACAGTTAATACAAACAGTGCCAGTTGGAGTTCAATATATTCATTGGCTACTGGATTAAGTTCGGATTGGTCAAATTTAGGAAAATTAACATCTACCGTAACAAGTGATTTGTCTGTGGGTGCAATAACGGCTGCTCAGGTTTTTAATGCAGGAACAACTTTTCAACAATTTGTTCAAGCACTTTTAACAAAAATTTATTATCCAACTTTTACAAACAGAACGTTAACAGTTACAAGTAATCATGGTGGTAATGGAACAAACGTAGAAATAGGAACAACATCAGTTCAATTAACATTAAATTATACTCGCGGACAAATTGTTGGTAAAACTGTTAATAGTATATGGGAACCAAATACATTTCAGAATTTTAGAACGGGTCCAGCAACGAGTTATGTTGCTTTTAGTTCCGCAACAAATACAACAAATTCTACATTTACAACTACATCTGCTCAAGCAATTATTTTAGAAGGATCAAATGTTTATAATGTAACTTGTAATTACGGACAAGGCAATCAACCTTTTGATAGTAGAGGTAATATATTTTTAACACCTGATCCACAAAGTAGTGTATCAACATCCATGACTTTAAACGGTAGAAGAAGAGCATTTTTTGGGGCAGATACCAATAATTTTGTTCCAACCAATTCAAATCAAGTGAGATCACTTACACAAAATCTTTTACATCCTCAAAATGGAAGTCAATTTACAATAAATGTTGCATCAGGAGCATCAAGAGTCATAATTGCATATCCTGCGTCTCTTCAAGACGTAACCACGATTTTTTATCCACCGCTCCAAAGTAATGTAAAGACTACATTTACACAAACAACAGTCAGTGTATCTGCTGCAAACAATCTTTTTCCAACTAATTATAGAGTGTATTATTACATACCTGAGATCCCGTTTGGATCAACAACTTCTTATATTATAACTATCTAATATGGCAGATCCTGTATCATTACCAACAAATTTTTTAAGATTGGGAAAATTTCCAATCGATGAAACAATTGTTGTTGCTACATATCAACAGTTGACAGCATATGCGGCTACAAATCCAACGGCATATATTGGACAGATTGTTTCTGTTACAGCTTTAAATGCTGCTTATATAATAAGAGGAGATAAGTCTGTTCTTCCGTTACAAACAGGAACATTATCCGCTAATTGGGAAAATACTTTTAATACAGTTAATACAAATTCTGCTAATTGGATTTCAAATTATAATTTTGTAAATTCAAACTCTGCAAATTGGGCTAGTGTTTATACAATCACGCTTAATAATTCTTCAGGCTGGGAAAACACTGAATCTATTGTCAATTTATATTCTAATAATTGGAATAGTGTTTATTCGACTAATAATTTAAATTCTGCAAAATATGAAAGCGTTTTTAGTAATGTAAATTCTAATTCTGCAATTTGGAATAGTGTTTATAGTTCTTTTAACAATAATAGTTCTAGTTTTGTTGATGTTCGAACTTTTGTAAACAATAATAGTACCAATATCAATAATGTTAACTCTAAAGTAAACACCACAAGCGCAAATTGGGATAGTGTTTATTCAAACTACAATTCAAATAGTGGTAGTTTTGCCACAAAACAATATACTGCTAATAATTTTTTAGCATTAAGTGGTGGTTATGTTTTAGGTGATGTTAGTATTGGTGGAAATTTATTCCTTTTAGGATCAGCAACTCAAATTACAACCGAAGATTTAGTATTAAGCAATTCTTTAATTTATTTGGCTTCTGGAAATCCTGCGGATATTGTTGATATTGGTTTTGTTGGTTATACATCAGCAATTGACTTAGGTCAAAGGTATTCAGGATTAGTTAGAGATGCTTTTACAAAAAAATGGTTTTTGTTTTCAAACTTAAGTTCAATTTCTGGTCAAAATGTTGATATTAATGATTCTACTTTAAAAATTGATACATTAAAAGCTAATATTGAAGGTAATTTGGTCGGTAATACTTTAATATTTGGTGATTTAAGTGCATCAGGAAAAGTTTTAGGAAATAATTTAAATATTCAAAATTGGGATAGTGTTTATTCGACTAATAATTTAAATTCTGCAAAATATGAAAGTGTTTTTAGTAGATTTAATGCCAATAGTGGGAAATATGAAAGTAACTATACTACGTTTAATTCAAATAGCGCACAGTATGGTAGCAATTACACTACATTTAACACAAATAGTGGAAAATATGAAAGTGTTTTCAGTAATGTAAATTCAAATAGTGCTAACAATCAAAGTGTTTTCAGTAATGTAAACTCTAACTCTTCCAGGTATGAAAGTGTTTTTAGTAGATTTAATGCCAATAGTGGGAAATATGAAAGCAATCATACCACGTTTAATACAAACAGTGGGAAATATGAAAGCGTTTTCAGTAATGTAAATGCAAATAGTGCTAATAATCAAAGCAATTATACTACTTTTAATACTAACAGTGGAAAATACGAAAGTGTTTTCAGTAATGTAAATTCAAACTCTTCCAAGTATGAAAGTGTTTTCAGTAATGTAAATTCAAATAGTGCTAATTGGGATAGTAACTATACGAACACATTAAACAACTCTTCATTTTGGGTTAGTAATTTTTCAACTGTTTGTTCTTTATCAGATAACTTTAATAGCGTTTTCAGTAATGTAAATTCAAATTCAAGTAATTGGCAAGAAACTTATATTACAGTACAAAATAATTCAGGAACAGTTTGGAATTATCAAGGAACTGATTTAAAAGCACTTTCTGGAAGATGGGAGAGTGTTTATACAAATTCAAATGCAAATAGTTCATTGGATTTAAATGCTAGAACTTTTGTAAATCAAAATTCTTCCAACTTTAACAGTCTTTATAGTAGTGTATGTTCGAATAGTTCTACGTATGCAACTATATTGTTTAGTAACAGTAAATTCATTCCTTTAAGCAGTGTTGATCAACAATTAAATGCTACATCTACAAATACAGTAACAAACAGTGCCGTAACAAATAGAATTTTACAAATTGAAAATAGTCTAAACGTATTAGTTCCTGCTCCAACATATACAGCACCAGCCGCCACTCTTACCACATTTAGTCCAACAGAATTTGAAGTTGGACAAACTGTAACGAGAAGTTTGGTTTTAGGTTATACGCAAAACGATGGTGGTGCTGCTACAAATTATAGATTAGAAAAAAATTCTACATTAGTTCAAGAGCAATCTACTCCATTTACTCGTAATGTAAGTGAACCAGCAGATTTAGGATTGACTAGATATACTTGTATTGTAACTCACTTATCGGGTGCAGTAAAACAAAATGCGCTTGGTTTACCAGATGCAAGAGGTGTAATTCCTGCTGGAACAAAGAGTATTAATCGTGATTATAATGCATATTATCGACAATTTTTTGGATCGGTTAATTCTATTCCTGCTACACCATCTTTAATTAGAAATTTAACAGGATCGAACTACACAACAACTAATAGTTTTACATTTTATGTTTATACTAGAAATACTGTTGTTGCTATTCCTTCTTCAAAACAACTCGTAAGTATTATTACGGGAAGTTTTGAAAATCTTACAACTCAATTTAATTTATCTGCAACACAAGTTCCTGATGCTGGAGGTATTTTGAGAGCTTATAAGATATATTCATATACAACTGTTAATCCATATAACAGCAACTTTACCATAACACTATCATGAGTGACACATTTCCATTAGCAAAAAAAATAGGAATAGTTCAGCCAGCAGCGAACTTAGATTATCGTTATGGTCCTTGGCCAACAATCCAAAGAGCACTAGAAATAACAACTGGTCTTCGTGAGTTAGGATTAACCGTTGCTGTTTCATCTATATCAACTGGTGCTGTTGAATATCATTTTAAAAACGGAATAACTGATACTGACTTAATTGTAAAAAGCGTTGATCTGAGTGGTTATCTTCCTTTGAGTGGTGGAGCGTTAACAGGTAATTTGACTACCACCAGTTCCTTTAGCACCAATAACATAATTTATGCAAAAACTGGAAATTCTGATCAATGGAATTCTAATTTTTTTACAGTTTGTTCTCTGTCTTCAAATTTAAATTCAGTATATAACATTTTTAACACAAATAGCGGAAGATACGAAAGCGTTTTTAGTAATGTAAATGCAAATAGTGCTAATAATCAAAGCAATTTTACTACTTTTAATACCAACAGTGGAAAGTATGAAAGTGTTTTCAGTAATGTAAATTCAAACAGTAGTAATAATCAAAGTGTATATACAACATTTAATACTAATAGCGGAAAATACGAAAGTGTTTTCAGTAATGTAAATTCAAATAGTGGAAGATATGAAAGTGTTTTCAGTAATGTAAATTCAAATAGTGGAAAATATGAGAGTATTTTTAGTAATGTAAATTCAAATAGTAGTAATTGGAATAGTGTTTTTACTAATGTAAACACAAACAGTAGTAATAATCAAAGTGTATATACGATATACAATACAAACAGTGGAAAGTATGAAAGTGTTTTCAGTAATGTAAATTCAAACAGTAGTAATAATCAAAGTGTATATACGATATTTAATACTAATAGTGGAAAGTATGAAAGTGTTTTCAGTAATGTAAACACAAACAGTGCAAAATATGAAAGCAACTATACTATTTTTAACACAAATAGTGGAAAGTATGAGATTGTTTTCAGTAATGTAAGTTCAAATAGCAGTAATTGGAATAGTGTTTTTAATAATTGGAATAGTTTAAGTAGCTTTGATAGCAATGCTCGATCTTTTGTAGCAAATAATAGTGCTAATATAGAAAATGTATTAACTAAAGTTAATACTACAAGTGGAAATTGGGATAGTACCTATAATTCAGTTTGTTCATTGTCTTCAAATTGGAATTTAGCAAATCAATATGCCAGTGTGTATTCAAATAATAGTGCAAAATATGTTGAATTGAATTTTTTACAAACAAATTTTATAAGATTATCTTCAGTTGATACACAATTAAATACTAATTCTACAAACGTAGTGCAAAACAGTGCCGTTGCTAGTCGAATTATTGCTATTGAAAACAGTTTAAATGTTTTAGCACCTGCGCCAACTTATACTCAACCATCAGCATCATTAACTAATTTTAATCCTAACATATTTGAAGTAGGATCCAATGTTAGCCGCACATTAACAGTTTCATATAATCAAAATGATGGTGGGAGTCCGACAAATTTTCAAATATCAAAGGGTGCAACAGTTTTATATAACGGTTCAGTTTCTGGAAGTATTACTGTTAATGAAACTGCTCAACTAGGAACTACTACATATAGTTCATCAGTTACTCACTTGTCAGGTGCTGTAAAATTAAACGTTTTGGGGTTACCTGATTCAAGAGGGGTTATTACAGCAGGAACAAAAACTACAAGTCAAAGCTATAATGCATTTTATCGTGAATTTTTTGGAAGTGTAGTGACAATACCTACAAATTTAAGAGATTTAACAGGAAACCGCTTAACAAACGACTCCAGTGTATATAATCTTTATGCTTATTATAATACTAATGTTATTGTTATTCCAACAAATAGAAATCTCGTAAGTATTATCGTGCAAGCTAGTAACGAAGACGTAACTTTAAATTTTATAAACAGTTTATCTTCCGTGAATGTTAATGATGCAGGAGGAACTGCAAGATCTTATAAAAGATATAGCTATACATCAGCTTTACCTTTTAATTCAAATTTAAGAATAACTATTAGTTAATATATGGCATACGAATATCCATTTAATACATTTCCTCTAGCTAATAAAGTTAGAATACTGAATCCAGCGGCCAATCTGGATGCTAGATATGGTCCTTGGACTTCTCTATCAGAAGCTTTATCAGCAACAGAAGGTGTTCGTCAAACGGGTTTGACTGTAGCGGTTTCTTCTATTGCAACTGGTGTTGTTGAGTATCATTTTAAAAATGGTATTGCGGATAATAATCTTGTAATAAAAATACCAGAAATTGCAAACATAACTGGTTATCTACCAACAAGCGGTGGTAATATTACCGGAAATTTAAGTGTTTCTGGATTTTTATCAGGAGCTAATCTTGATTTTCAAAATAATATACAAATTGAAGGAGATTTTTTATCTTCTAGAGCAAGACCACAAGGAAATGTTGTTTTTAGAGATGTTTTTACCGAAGTATCAAATAGAGAATTAACTTTACATACTCCAAATTTAGGAAATAATTGGACAAGAATTTATGAAACCAATATTAATACAAGATTAACCGTAATTGGTGGACAAAATGAAATAAAATCTATAATAAGTCCAACGTTTCAAGGTGTTATATATCAAGCAAATGCTTCTTTTATTACAAATAATCATGAAGTAAAGGTGCTTTGCAAAGAAATTTCACCTGTTGATACTTTAAATTTTGATGTTTTTTGGTTATTGTCTAGAATACAAGATGTTAATAATTTTTATGCTGTTAGGTTTGGTGTTCAAAGTAATGATTGTGCAATTTATAAAAAAGTTGCAGGTACATTCACATTACTAAAACAATTAAATATAAACTTTCCTTCTAGATTTGATTTTTATGTATCTTTAAGAGTTCATGGAAATAGTATATCGGTTTTTATAAATGATAATTTTATAGATTCGGTAATTGATACAAGTTTAATTTATGGTGCTCATGGTATTGGTATCGGAAATATAGGAGTAAGAGGAAACGATAGTGTTGATACCAACACACGTTTAACGGATTTTACGATAACTCTCTATAATGGTTTTGAAAAAGACTCCTATATCAATCAAAATAACTTTGGTGTTGGAACAAAAACTCCAAATGAAAAATTAACGGTAAGTGGAAACATTTCTTCTAATAACTTGATTTATAGTCTTGGGGGAAATTCCCAACAATGGAATTCTAATTTTTCGACTGTTTGTTCATTAAGTGCTTTATGGAATCAAAGTTTTACAATAATACCGACTGTTACTAGCTATCTTTCCGCAAATAATGTCACTGTTTCTTCGTTAAATGTTTTAACTGATATTTTATCTGGAGGAAATAATTTAACAAATATTATATATGATGCCACAAAATGGGATTATTACAGTTTAACTCTTGCTGGCTCTGCACAATTACCATATAATAAAAAAGCAAATTCTTTTTATAGAATAAATGCGAATCAATTTGGTTTAGCTTTACCACCTAATGCAAGACTAGGTGATGTTATCAGAATTGAAAATACAAACAATACAAATTTTTTAAGTGTTAGTGCATATCCAACATTTTTTACTGAATATCCGCAATTTGTTTTATTGGGAACAATATCACCACAACAGTCTCGAACATATGTATATGGAACAGTAAGTTTATTTAAACCTTTATTTTTGGGTGGCGGTGGTGGTGGTAGTGGTGGTGGAACTAGTCAAGAAAACACTTGGTTTGAATTTTCTACAACAGATGCTCATACATCTAAATCAATAACAGATTATGATATAGGTTCTTTGTTTAGCACAGTTCAATCTAATTCAGCAACTAATTGGGATGAAAGCAATCAAATTCTTCCAACTGTTACAAACCATCTTTCTACAAATCAAGTTCAAATTAGTAGTTTAATAGTAGAAGATGGTTTATTTAGTTCAGGATACTTTTGGAAACAATATCCTGCACCAAATAATAATAGTTGGACATCAATAGCTTATGGTAATGGTTTATTTGTAGCAATAGCAAACACAAATACTATCACTCCAAATAAAATAATGACATCGCTCGATGGTGTTAATTGGACATTAAGAACCGTTCCAGTTGAAAACAATTGGGTTTCTATTTGTTATGGAAATGGCTTATTTGTTGCTGTTGCAAATGCTGGAGATGACAGAAGAATAATAACTTCATCAGATGGTATAAATTGGAACTCTTTTTTAACTGGTATAGTTCCCATTGAATCAGTAGTATATGGAAATGGTACTTTTGTAGCTGTTGCTAATTGGCCAACGGGAACGATTGGTCCTGCATCTAGCATATTTGCATCAAACGATGGTATTCTTTGGAATGTTGTTAATTCTGTACCTAGATCTTTTAGATCAATAACATACGGAAATGGTTTGTTTTATGCCATCACTCCCGATAATATTTTTACTTCTTCTAATGGTAGAATTTTTAACTCAACGTACGGATTATTAAATGAAAATCTTAATGATATAGTTTATGGCAACGGTTTATTTGCTACAGTGGCAAATAACGGTTCTGTTTGGGTTGGTTTAGCAGATAATACTGTACCAATGACTCAATTAACTTCACCTAATGCAAATTTTACAAATGCTAAAATTTACTATGCACAAGGTTTATTCTTTATAGTTTCGCGTGATACTGGTGTTTGGCTTTCAAAGGATCTTCGAAATTGGACAAGACCAAGAAGCAATTTAACAGGAAATAATTTTAGATGTATAGCTTACGGAAATGGTTTGTTTGTTATCTTGGCTAATAATTTTTCAAATAATAATAATGTTTTTGTTTCTGGAACACAAAACATAATCAATGATTATGATTTTAATCCTCGATATGGAAACTTGATGATTTATGGTAATTTGACGGCTTTTGGTGGAAATTCGTTACAATGGAATTCTACATTTTCTACTTTATGTTCAAATTCCGCCAACTGGAACTTTAATGTCAATGAAATTCAAAAAGGTTCTTCTACATTTAATACCGTTTGTGGTCTTTCTTCAAATTGGAATTCTGTTTATTCAACTTGGCAAGGTGCCAGTGGCTTTGAATTAAGTGCTAGAAATTTTATCAATAATAATGGTTTAAATTGGAATTCTGTTTATAGTCAAGTATGTTCATTATCAACAAATTGGAGTGCAGTATATACATATGATAATTTTTTGAGTTTGAATTCAACAAATGCAGTTCAAAACAGTGCAATTACACAAAGAATACAAAACATTGAAAGTAATTTAAATTTATTAGTTGATCCTCCAAATTATATTCCACCAACAGCTAGTCTTACAAACTTTAATATCCAAACTTATGAAGTTGGACAATTTGCAGTAAGAACTTTAAATTTAAATTGGAATCAAAACAATGCAGGTTCCGCTACAATTTTTCAATTATTTAGAAATAATATTTTTCAAAATCAAGCTAGTGTTCCATTTAGTTTTAATGTGAATGAAATAGTTGTTGAGGGAACAACAACATTCAAAAATGTTGTAAGTTATAACACAGGACCAATTTTAAACAATATATTGGGTAATCCTGATACAAGAAATCGTATTTTAGCTGGATCAGTTGAAACTACACAATCTTATGTTGGTCGTTATATTCAGTTTTATGGAACTGTTGCTGCAATACCAACAAATTTAAGAACTTTACCATTGAGTAGTTTTGATAATGTTAATACTTTTTCAATTCAAGTAACAGAAAACAACACTGTATTAGCAATTCCAAACAGTAAGTCTTTAATATTGGCTAGAACACAAAATTTCCAAGACGTTACGAATGCATTTACTTTAAGTGCAACTAGTGTAGCAGATGCAAATGGTGTTAGTAGACCTTATAAACGATATGTCCAAACAACATCAGTTCCATTTAACCTTAGAATTGATTTCACTTTAGCATAAAATGAGTACTTTTAACTTATCAGCACCAATTTATTTAGTTGATCCGTATGCGAACGTAGATTCGCGTTACGGTCCTTGGTCTTCTATTAATGATGCCAACAATAACATCAATATAAATGTCAGAAGAATTGGTTTAACTGTCGGTGTTTCTGCTGTTGGTGTTGGTGTAACCGAATATTGGTATAAAAATGGTATACAAAACACCGATTTAATTTTAAAAACTGCTGGTGGTGGAGGTGGTGGAACAATTGAATTGCCATTAAGCGCAAATTGGAATTCTGTTTATAGTAATGTAAATGCGAATTCGGCATTTTGGGGTGGTTTCAATAGTTATACTACAACGTTTCCAACATCTACAGTAAACGGAGCTTTAATTTTAAATACTTCAGCAAATAATGTATTTTTTAGAGCAGTAAACAACGGACAGCTTTTTTCTTACACAAATTTTACAACAGGAAAAACAATTATTGTATATTTAAGTGCTTCACATGCAAATGAAAAACTGCACCAATTTCCAGTTAGAACATATTTCAATGGAGTAGGAGAATCAAACTATCTTTTAACATATGAAGGCAAGGTAACAAAAGCAACTATTACAAATATTGAAAATAATTTTTATGGTTTTGCGGAACTTGTTCAAACGCAGTATTTAAGTCAATCTATTCCTGCAAATATTAATGATGATAATATTATTTTAGATGGTCATATTGGTTTCTTATTACAAGAAGATGATGGTAGACTTATACCTGATAATACTTTAGTATCTCCACCTTTACAAGTGTGTGTACAAGGTTTAAATACAGGAGCAAATGGAACGTATAACTATTCTGGACAATCGATTACAGGAAGACCATATTATTCAAAATCTGGTGGTTATATATTAATATGGGCTGATAATTTTGGTACTGGGTTTAGATGGTTGGTTTTTGATACTACAAATAGTGTTATGTATGCATCTACAAGTAATACCTATCTACCAACAGATGCGGTTTGGATGAGTGGTACAACTGTTTCTGTTGGAGCGTGTTAAAATATACAGTTTAATTTTTATAAAATAGAATAAATATAACTATGGCAGATTTAAGAATATCACAATTACCAGAAATAACTACAGCAACCAGTAGTGATATTTTCCCATTTACTCAATTTGGAATAACTAAAAGAATAAGTTTTGGTAATTTAAATAATGCTCTTCCTCTTTATACGTTTGTAAGAAGTAATTCTTCTGGTTGGGGTGTTGGGGGTGACTCTGCTGAATTTCAAATAAATGGATCTGCTGGTTTATTTAACACTTATAATGGCGTAGAATATATTGTTCCTTGGAATGCTGTTAATTATCAAACCAACTCTTCAGTTATTGAAGCAGACAATATTTTAAATAACATGATTATAAAGCAAACGGGTCTTTATTTAATAGATGTTAGATATTCTTCTTATGATTTAAATAATCCAACAGTAGCAACATTAAGATTAACCTTAAGGGGGAATGTTTCGACACCAATAACAACAACTGTTGGTGGTTCTTTGATTGAGACTATTGGAGATGGTATTGTTGGAACCTCCGTTAATGGTTATGCACAAAAAAGAGGGAGTCTTTTATTAAGAGTAAATACAGTTCCTTATTATATTGTAGCTACTTTTTTACATACAAATGGCACTGCTGTATTAACAAATCCCGCTGGATTCGGAGCATATCCAGTTTTTGAAAATTCTACAGGAACTGAACCTTATTTTACAGTAATAAAAATATCATAATTATGAAATATTATATTTTAATAAATCCATTCACAAATAAACCAATACAATTTTCAACTTTTAAAAATGATGATTTTAAAGTTGCAGATATTTCTATTGATTCTAATGGTAATAGAATAGCCAATACACAAAATGCATTGTGTCTAGAAACTGACTATGATTTTTCTTTATTAGAAAAATCATACGACCCAAATACTGAAACTTTTAATTAATTATGGCTTTAGAGTTTGATATTTATGGAAAACATATTGAACCAAAACAAGCAGCTTCTGAAAAGAAAACTGTTAATTTTTTGGAACCATTAGATACTTCTAATTTAGCAACAATTGATTCCATAAATTCTAATTTTTTAAAATTATCTGGTGGACAACTTACAGGAAATTTAAATGTTATAGGAAGCATAACATCCAATGGTCAACCAGTTGGTGGGGGAATAACTGGAGCAACTGGACCAACTGGAATTACGGGTGCAACTGGTTCTGGCTCAACAGGACCAACTGGACCAACTGGTCCATCAGGAGGGCCAATAGGACCAACTGGACCAACTGGACCAGCTTCTACACAACCATATTTTAGTTGGTATATTAACAATAACGTTGGATTAACTAATACATCAAATGGACCAGAAAATGTTATTGTTTGGAATTCTTTTAGATTTGAAAATAGTGCAAATTATCCTTTGGGTATTGGTAATCCTCGAATGATATCTGCTGTAATTGGTGGTGGTGTCGCTAGTAATTTTCTTACAACCCAACCAGGTTTATACAATGTTGAAATAAGATATGCTTCATATGATATGATCGATACAACAGATTTTATGCGTATTCGTTTATGGAAAAATGACATTCAATTTTTTACTGGTGGTCTTTTCTTTTTACCAGAAAATTTAATAGGAACAGTTGATCAAGGTCCAATTGGAACAACAGTAAATGGTGAAGCATCTAAGCAAGGTTCTTTAACATTTAGATGGAATCCAGATGAATATCTTGCTGCAACAGTTATGCATACTGGCGCACAAGGATTTAATTCGGCGGGATACCCTGTTTATAACAATGATTTTGGAACACAGCCTTATATTATTATAAGAAGAATCGGAGATTGAATATTTTAAAATCTATTCTATAATAGAATAAATGCAAAAAGTAGCCTTATATCGACCAGGTGCAATTGGCGATGTTTTATTAAATTTTAATTTTGTAAAACAATTAAAAGAAAAACATGAAGTGCATTATTTTTGTCATGATTCTATTCATTCAATTTTAAATAATTTTGTAAAAAATAATAATTTGTTAGAACATTTTTATCCATTAGAAAAATATGATTCAAATAATTTTTCAAAAACAATAAATCTCGTTGGATATCCTTTACATGAGGGATATCCTCACAAAAAAATGCAAAATCATATACTTTATTATTTTGCAAATGAATTAGGTGTAAATTTTACATTCAATGAATTTGAACTTGATCTTCCACCATTACCTAAAAAAATTAAGAATCGAAATACTCCAAGATATATTACATTTCAAAACAAAACTGGGTGGTCTGCATATAAAGAATGGTGGGGTTGGCAAAAATTAATTGATTTAATAAAACAAAATCATCCTGAAATTGAAATATACCAAATAGGAGGACCTCATGATATCATCATGAATAACATAGATGGTTCATTTTGTAGTGATTCTTTTGAAGAAAAAGTTGCGGCCCAAGCATGGGCACTAGGTCACATTGGATTGGATTCTGTTTTTCAGGTTACATCAAACATTCAATGGAGAAATAAGGGAAGAACTAAAGCAATAATACTTTTTGGTTCAACTCAATATAACGGAACAGGTTATCCTTTTAATATTAACATATCATTAAATTTGCCTTGTCAACCATGCTTTAAAGAAGATCCTAAAATCAGTACAATGTCGATGGGTCCATGTCAAAATCCACCAGATCAAACTTATGAAGATCCAAAACATGCTTGTATGGCTGGAATTAGTGTAGAAATGGTATATTTAAATGTATTAAAGTTAATTAAAACATGAATAAAATTCCAATAGTTATTTCATCGTCAAACTCTCAACAAAAATATATTGATGGAAGAAAAGGGTGTTTACAAACATGGGTTAAAATGTTAGATAAAAATAAATTTTATCATTTGTTCATTATTAATGACAAAAATAAAACAAATAACAAAGATTATTTCTTCGATGAAAAAGAAAATATATTATACACTAATGGAAACGATGTTTATAGTGACCAAACAATTAAAACCCGTTGTTTTATAAAATGGTTTTTAAAAGAAACAAACGCAAGTCACTTTTGGAAATTTGACGATGACAATTATGTAAATTGCAACATTTTTAACAAATATGATGATTATTTAAATTACGATTATGTCGGATGTCAATTATTTTTAAATGCTGAAAAAACACTTGAAGACAAAGATTTGTATTTTATGAGCGGT